>Ga0209755_10000074_pt1 | contig 172319 bp, 117 predicted proteins | sample TergutCo191P1_FD_187301 | JGI IMG/M metagenome (GOLD analysis project Ga0209755, IMG submission 187301) | Cornitermes sp. P1 segment gut microbial communities from Petit-Saut dam, French Guiana - Co191P1 (SPAdes) (version 2) | ecosystem: Host-associated > Arthropoda: Insects > Digestive... | reverse complement strand
TGAGAAATATGGAGCAGAACGCGTTTCCCGGAGGACAAGTCGGCGTAGCGTTAGTAAATAGTAACGGCAATATTGCAGGGCAGGTTATGGATGTCAGAACTACGCAAACAAGAAACCCCGGCACACAGACTTCAGTATTAACAAGAGATTGTTTTGTTCCCGGTTTTGCTGTGCCCGGACGCTATCAATTAAGAATTGTAATTAGACCCGCAGGCGGCGAATGGAGAATTGTCACATTGTCTCATAACAACTCTCCCACCAGCATTGATTTTACAGTTAGGTAAAGAACAGATAACAGTGAACAATAAGGAGTGATTATGAAAGTAAAAAGCGGTTTGATAGCGTTATTTGTAATGTCTGCATTTTTTGTTAATAGCGGTTATATGAACGCGCAAGAAGTTGACAGCGGTAATACTGCATATATACCTAGCGATAATGAACTTGCTTCCTTATTAACCGAAGTGTCAAATCCTAATGCTATTGTAAGACCTTTGATACAAACAAAGTGGCATCAAGGAAGCCCGTTTAACCTTATGCTTCCTATGAACGGTAACACACGTCCTGTTACCGGCTGCGGCGTAATCGCAGCTATACAAATAATGAAGTTCCACAATCATCCTGTACACGGAAGCGGACAGAGCGAGTCCTATTCAATAAATATTGGAACACAACAACCTGTCAATTTAAATACCGCTTATGATTGGGTAAATATGCTTAATAGCTACCGCAGAGACGGCAGAGACAGTACTGCGGCGCAGCAGAACGCAGCCGCAGCTCTTGCGTACCATGTTGGTGTAGCATGGAAAAGAGACTTTATCGGCAAAAGTTATCGCTCCAGAGATTTACCTGCCGTTTTAACCACTTATTTTGGCTATGATAAAAGCATTCAACTTCTTGAGCGTGTATTTTACGACGATGCCGCATGGGAAGTAATAATAAAAAAACAGTTAGACGCAGGGCTTCCAGTGTATTACAGAGGCTATCATCCGGGAAGCGATCATTCTTTTATTGTGGACGGATATGACAGTACAGGAAGGTTTCATATCAATTGGGGATGGGGCGGGAGCAGTGATGGTTGGTATTTACTTAACAATTTAAACCCAAGAGGAAACAGAAGCTGGTATAATGATCAGCATATTATAATTAACATAAAACCTGATGCCGGAGGAATGCCGGCCGGTAATAATACAATAAGCGGTTATGGAATAGTGATAGAGGATTTTTCACCTGAAAAAAATTCTGTAACTCAAAATGAGCGGTTTACAGTTACCCTAAAACCTAGAAATCGAAGCGGAGAACAATTCAACGGTCAAGTAGGAGCGGCGTTAGTTGATAATAGCGGCAATGTTGTATCAGTTGTCGGAACCAGAAATATCGGGCTTCGTGTTGGAAATCAGCTAACCACAACTTTTAATTGCACTGTTCCTAATACGGTTAAACTAGGACGTTATCAATTAAAAATTGTAGTAAGACCCTCAGCCAACGACCAGTGGCGTATCGCAACGATGTCTATTGACGGTGTTCCCACCAGCATTGATTTTACGGTTAGGTAAAGAAATAAGTTGTATTAAACATAAAAAGACCAAAAAGGAGCATACATGAAGTTAAAATTAATAGTAATTTTAGCAATCTGCTTATTGGCGTATTTCTCATGCGAATTCCTAGTAGAAATTATACCATCGTTAATAATAAACTAGCTCTTGGGCCTTCAGGGACTTGAACCCCGGACCTACGGATTATGAGTCCGCAGCTCTAACCGACTGAGCTAAAGGCCCCAATCGACCTTTAAACGGTAAAGAAAGAGGAAAAAAAAGTCAAGTAGAGCGCGCGGGCTGGTTTAAGATACAGGATACATGTGTTTTTCCAGTTTTTTTAGCAATTCCTGCACTTCTACCGGTTTTCCGAGATGGTCGTTCATGCCTGCTGCAAAGCATTTATCAATATCATCCGCTGAAACATTGGCTGTCATGGCAATTATGGGTATTTCCTGCCCCCAACCGCCCATTGCCCGTATCTTTTTGGCTGTTTCATAGCCGTTTATTTCGGGCATATTGATGTCAGTGATGAAAAGGTGGTACTTTTTTGGATTATCTTCGAACATTACAAGCGCGTCTATGCCATTTCTGGCGAAATCTATGGTCAATCCAGTTCCTTTCAGCATTTTTCGTAATATTATCCTGTTTATCTCGATATCTTCCGCGACTAATATTCGCTTTTCGGTAAACATGTGTCTACTATACCAAGATGAATAAAAATTGTATATAATGAAAGTAAGATATGTTGAACCCTATTACTCCTTTAAGGGGAATATTTTATAACTTGGGTTTTTTCGCGAAGACATTGAAAGGGGTGGGTTTTTTCATCCGCCATTCTCAGGCTTCCTTTAAAATCCTGATAATGCAGATACTCTTTACCTTTGTCCATGCTTTGGGGATAACTACGCTTCTTGCCCTTGCGATAGGCGCCGCCGTAAATATTATCGGCGTCCCTTTCTTAACAATGCTGAACCAGCAGCAGCTCATTTATACATTACTGATAATAATTATTACAAGGGAACTCGGCCCGCTTTTGATCGCCTTCATCGTTATTGCCCGTTCAGCAACCGCTATCGCTACTGAAATTGCCGGCATGGTGATTTCTCACGAAGTGGAAGCGTACATTTCCGTCGGGGTAAACCCGATAGAACACCTTGCCGTCCCGCGGTTTTTAGGCGTTACAATTTCTCTTGTTCTGCTTAATATATATTTCTCGATATTCGGTCTTGCAGGATCGTATATTGTCGCTCAGATTTTCAGTTCTACGCCGATGGATTATTACTTTACAAGTCTGCTTCAATATTTAACGATTCAGGATATCCTAATGTCTATAATAAAAAGCGTTACATTCGGAGCCATTATTTCGATTGTCGCGGTTATCAAAGGTTTTTCGGTTGAAAGAGCGACTACAGAAGTCCCTGTCGCCGGATTACAGGCTGTCTCAAGCGCGTTTGCGCTTTGTATAGTAGTTAATGTCCTTTTATCGGCTTTATACTACATTGTGTTGTAATGATGGAAAACCTTCTTGAATTAAGGGAAGCTACTTTCTCGGCGCAGGACAGGAATATTATACATGGGATTTCCGTTGTTTTTAATGAAGGAAGAACAACCGCCATTGTAGGACCTTCTGGCGGAGGGAAAAGCACTGTTTTAAAAATGGCGGCAGGGCTTCTTCTGCCGAACGAAGGCGAGGCTTTGTACAAGGGGAAGAATATCGCCCATATGAATCGTGACGAAAATCTGGAATTTCGAAAGGAAAGCGCCTTTGTTTTTCAGGATTCGGCGCTTTGGGCGAACCAGGATCTTTTCCAAATCCTTGAATTGCCTCTCAAGATTCATTATCCGGCAATGCGCAAAAAAGAGAGGGCGCAGCGTATAAAAGAAGTAACCGAGCTTGTAGGCTACAGAAAAGACCTTGATATAAGGCCGTCGCGGCTTTCGATGGGGGAGCAGAAATTAATCGCTTTTGCGAGAGCGCTTTTGTGCAGTCCGGATTTGCTATACCTTGACGAATGGACAGAATCGCTGGATGAAACCGCGGGGGACAGGCTTATTAATATTGTCCGGCGCATGCAGAAAGAGGATGTAACTGTGCTTTTTGTATGCCACGATATGCGCATTATAAGGATTTTGGCCGATTTTGTAATTGTCATTGTAGACGGTAAAATAGCCGTCCATGCCACCAAAGAACAGGTTGAAAATGATCCGGAATTAAGTAATTATTTAAGGATGGGGATGGCTTTATGAAGTTTTCCATTAGATTTGCTGATAAAATCGTAGGTACTCTTGTTATTCTTGCGATCGCAATACTTATCTTTGTAATTTTTATGCTTGGTAAAAATCAAAGGTGGTTTGTGCAGGATTATCAATATAAGACTTATTTTTCTTCGGCCTCAGGCATCAGCCCCAATATGGATATAAAATATAAAGGTTTTACAATCGGGCATGTTAAGAAAATATCTCTTAACGAAGACGACATGGTAGAAATTGTTTTTACCATCTTTGAAGAATACGCGCAAAGGGTAACAGAAGGCTCGCTTGTGGAAATGCAGAGCAGCCCTATACCGGGTTTGGGAAACGCGTTTGTTTTTCATCCGGGAAAGGGAACAGAACTGATCCCTGAGGGAGACGTAATCCCCGAGGTAAATTCCAAGGAAGCCAAGGCGATTATGGCAAAAGGCTTATCGACAGTCGCCAAGGCCGATGACAGCATCACGCATATTTTAAACCAGGTAATGTCGATACTTGAAACGGTTAACCTTTCGATTTCCGGCACCGCAGGGTCCGAAGAAGTGCCGCTAAATCAGATTATCAGCAACATTGTAGGGGTAACAGATGATGTAAGGGGTGTTACGCAAACTTTATCGGAAGAGTTAAAACCGCTTATAGCAAATATCGAATCGATTACAAATATGATTTCAGACCCGAACAGCGCGGTAAACTCAATTTTAAATTCCGACGGGCCTTTGTATTCTAATTTGGAAAAAGCGATAGAATCTCTTGCCGGTATTATCGAAAGCTTAAACAAAACAGCAGAATTTATTCCGGCTCAGCTTCCGCAGATCGGCGTTTTAATCAGCGAATTGAATATGACGATTAGATCTGTTCAGGATGTATTAACCGCTGTTGCGAATAACCCGCTTTTAAAAGGCGGAATACCTGAACATACAGAGACAGGGCCGGCGGGCGGCGGTTCCAGGAATCATGATTTTTAAACCGGGAGAATTAAATGAATAAAATAACGAGCATATGTTTATTAATATTAATTCTCTCCTTCGGTTCATGTTCTACTTCCGCGAAAAATACCGGAGATGTTTATAATTTGCGCGCATACGCTGAAAAAGGGATTCAGGCGGCGGACAAAGAAGCGGTTCAGGGAAATTACACTAACGCTTACGCGCTTTTAACTGAATATAAACGTATGGCGGTGCTTTCTGATGCTCCGTCTTTAATATCGCGCGTTTGCCTGAGCATGGGTAATGTGCTGTTTTCTATGGGAGAGATAGACGAAGCTTTTTCGGAATGGGAAAGAGCTGTATTAGAAGCGCAGAAGTCAAAAAACAGCGAGCTGTTATCTGTAAGTAAAATATTTAAAGCCAAGGGAAGCCTTCTGTCAGGAAGGATTGCAGCTCAATCGGTGTTAGATGAAGTAAACAGGGAAAGCGTGAACATTAAAAAAGACGCTCTTTATACCGCTTTTTCATGGCAGGTGAAGGGATTGGCTCTTCGCGCGCTTGGTTCATACCGTGAAGCGGAAACCGCTTTTAAGAGCAGCCTTGCGATTCACGAGAAAGAAAAGACACTTGAAAATGCTTCGTATGACTGGTACACTATTGCTTCAATACGATCTTTAGCCGGGAATTCGCAGGGAGCGATCGAAGCGCTGGAATCGGCCATAACAATGGATCGCCGTATTGAGAACTCTTGGGGGCTTGCGGCAAGTTACCGCGCCATGGGCGATGTGTACCGTAAAGCCGGAAAGACGCAGGAAGCGTTAGATGCATACGCAAGAGCAAAGGGAATATACGAAGCTCTTAAAAATGATGATGAAGTTTCTGAAATTGAAAAAAAAATGAGGAATTAAAATGAGTAATGTATTAATGAATACATATCACAGGCTTCCTGTAACTTTCGCAAGCGGCGAAGGTTCGTGGCTTTTTGATATAAACGGAAAAAAATATCTGGATTTCGGCTCCGGAATCGCTGTTAATATACTGGGGCACAATTATCCGCCGCTTATAAGAGCTGTTACGCAGCAGGCGGCGAAGTATCTGCATATATGCAATTATTACATGAGCGATACCAGCAGCGCGTTCGCGGAAGCTCTTGTGGAAGCAACAGCTCCTGCCGGAATGAAAAATGTATTTTTGTGCAATTCCGGCGCAGAAGCAAACGAAGGAGCCTGTAAACTAGCAAGAAAATATTCGCTGTTAAAATACGGCACGGGAAGGCATACCATAGTTACCCTTAAGGGAAGTTTCCACGGTAGGACTATAACTACCTTATCTGCAACAGGACAGGACAAGTTTCATAAAGACTTCGGACCTTTTACCGAAGGTTTTGTCCATATCGCGGGAGGCGACATTGAAGCTCTGGAAAGAGCTCTCGACGCAAAAACGGTCGCAGGGCTTTTAATCGAAGCTGTTCAGGGCGAAGGCGGAATAGTCGCGCAGGACAATGGATATATCGCCGCAGCGGCGAAGTTATGCGAAGAAAGAGATATTCTTTTAATGTTTGATGAAATTCAATGCGGTCTTGGAAGGACGGGTACTTTCCTTGCTCTTGAACAGTACAAAGACACAGATGGAAATCCTCTTAAAGCAGATATTGTAACTCTGGCGAAAGGTTTGGCGGGAGGAATCCCCGCAGGAGCTGTGCTTGCCGGAAAAAAAGCATGTAATGTTTTCGCGGAAGGAGATCACGGCAGCACATTCGGCGGAAACCCGGTTGCGGCCGCGGCAGGGCTTGTTGTGCTTAAAACGATAAATGATCCTTCATTCCTTTCAGAAATTGCGCGAAAAGGCGAATTAATAAAAAACACGTTAATGCAAAATCCAAAAATTAAAGAAGTGCGCGGCAGAGGAATGATGATAGGCTTTGATATTGAAGCCGCTTCATGGTTAATATTAAAAGCCGGTATCGCGCGGGCAGATCTTTCAAAAGATCTGTGCGGACTTCTTATGCTCAGCGCGGGTTCTAATACGCTTAGAATGCTGCCTCCGTACACAATAAGCGATAACGAAATAGAGCAGGGGCTTTCGATAGTTTCTGAACTGTTAGACGCAAATTTGGCGTCATTCAGTTAAGTAATCCAATTTTCCCTCTCCAAGCGCTTTAAGGATTCGCCTCTTAATATCGCCAGAATCTTTGCCTACAAAATCCGCAATGCGGCTTCGCATGTCGCGCCTTCTGGAATTTTGCCCGTAGGGGCATGTGCAGGTGTTCTTTAATATATTCTGCTCCTGAGCGCAGGATATGATCTGCTTTTCTTCCAGCAGGGCAAGAGGGCGGATGAGGCTTACGGGGTATTTGCGGTAATTAAGAAGAATCGGCATTGCGAGTAATGAGCCTTTGGAGCAGAGATTCATAAAAAAAGTTTCGATGATATCGTCAAGATGATGTCCAAGGGCGATCTTATTAAAATTGTTTTCTACCGCGTATTTTAAAAGTTCAGTGCGCCTCTGGGTGGAACACCAGTAGCAGTTCATCTTTTCTCCTTCTTTGAGTCTGCCGATTACAGGAATATACAAATCGGTAAAAGGTATGCCCCATTCTTCAAGTTTTTTACAAAGCGCGGCTTTCTTGCAGCAGGCGCAAAAATCGGTGCTTATATGCAGGCCTGCAAGTTCATAATTGATCTTTAACGCCGGCCTTATAGCCGAAAGCGCCCACGACAAAACGCTTGAATCCTTACCTCCCGAGACAGCTATTAAAATACGATCGCCTTCGTTAATGAGAGTTCTTTCCATAATTGTTTTAACCGTGAGTTTTTTTACAATTTCGCCCGCGCCGGTTTTTCTAAAAAATCTTTTCATTTTTCGCGCTCAGTTTGATAAAATATCATGTAACACAAGATCAGCAAGGAGAAAGCCTGCGCTTGCCGTTACTGTAACAATACTTCCGAAATTCCTTGTCTGTTCGCATTTTACAGGCTGTTCAAGACTGTAAACTGTTGTAAAATCACCTTTAAAACCGCGCTTGCGAAGACCTTGCCGTACAAAGCGTGCTAAAGGGCAAACATCGGTTTTCCAAACAGACCCTGTTCTTAACCGCGACGGATCCATTTTTAACGCCATTCCCATCGAAGAAAAAAGTTTAACATTCGCCGCGAATGTTATTTCGATTAAATCCATCTTATGATTCAAAGAATCGATAGCGTCGATTATATAGTCAGCTTTTTCGATATTAAATTGTTTTGCGTTTTCCCTGCAAAAAAGTTCATCCCAGGCTGTTATATCACATTCAGGGTTAATTTCAAGTAAATGTTTTTTTAATGCAGACGCTTTCGGCTGCCCGATTGTAAGAGATGTAGCTTCTACCTGTCTGTTAACATTGGAAGCGCACACAACATCGTTGTCAATAATTCCAATCTTGCCGACACCGCAGCGCACAAGCGCTTCCGCCGCCCAGCTGCCGACTCCGCCAAGCCCAAAAACAAGCACAGAGGTTTTAGAAAGTTTTTCAAGACCTTCTTCTCCTGTAAGGAGAGCTAATCTTTCAAAAAATGGATTATTGATCATCACTTTTCCTTGAATACCTATCTTCTTCAGAAAATATACAACCGCAGTATTTTTGCATATAGAAGTTTTTATTACGGGCTAATGTTTGCCCGTCACGGAATAACGGGCGAAAATCCCTGTAATAAAAACCGAGATTATATTTAGCCGCCATTTCTTCGCCTATGCGCTTTATCGCTTCATGATTTTGATAAGGGCTTATTAATAATGTCGTAGTAAACGATTCAAAACCTTCTTTCGCCGCAAACGAAGCTGTTTTCTCTAAACGCAATTTGTAACATGTTTCGCAGCGGGACGGAGGCTCATCATTATCAGGCATTACTTCTTTTAAAAATTCCTTTAAACCGTATTCATCTATCAATGATAATTTTAAATCCTCTGCAATTGCAAAATCCTTCAAGCAATCGCGCCGTAATTTATACTCCGCTAACCCATGTATATTCGGATTAAACCAAAAGAGATGTAAGTCTATATTTTCATTTTTTAAACTTTTGATACATGCAACCGAACATGGCGCACAGCAGCAATGAACAAGCAACATCATAGAAACATTTTATACCAAATTGATGTCATTTTGTAACTACTCACAACATACTCACAGGATCAACATCAATCTCAAGATACACCCTTGAATCCTTGCCTTTTTCATATAGTTCAACAACATCGCGCGCAGCGGCATGTATAGACCCCATCGAAACGCTGCGCAAAATAATCTGCCTGCGGTAATTGTCATTAATAATGCCAATCGGACACTCTGCAGGCCCTAGCATATCAGAATCTTTGGGTAATAATCCTTCTGTTATTTCTGCTAATCGTTTAATAGCCGCGTCCGCGCGTTTAACATCTTTAGCGCGTATAACAAAACGGATCAATCTGGAAAACGGCGGAAAACCAAGCGCTTTGCGCTGTTTCAGCTCGGCGTTAAAAAAACCTGTCACATCCAAAGCGCAGGATTGCTTTATAACAGGATCGTCCAATCGAAGTGTTTGCACAATAACCTTGCTGTCGGGGAAATATCTGCCGGCGCGCCCCGCAACCTGCACAATAAGCGAAAATGTTCTTTCTGCCGCTCGAAAGTCAGGCAGATGCAAGCCTGTGTCAGCGAAAACCACGCCGACAAGGCGCACTCCGGGAAAGTTTAATCCTTTGGCAACCATCTGTGTGCCTAGAAGAATGTCGATTACTCCGTTTTTAAAAAGAGATAATGTTTCTTCAAGACTTGTTGAGGAACCGCTTTTTTTCGCCGCGGTATCCGCGTCTATACGCCTGACGCGCAAATCGGGAAATGTGCGCTGCACTTCTTCTTCGATCATCTCTGTGCCGAAACCGCGGTAGCCGGCTTCCACGCATCCGCAATTCGGGCAAACATCAACAGGCGGCTGAGAGTAGCCGCAGTAGTGACATATACATTTGCCTCTGCTCTTGTGCCATGTAAGAGAAACGGAACAGCGTTTGCAGACAAGTTCCCAACCGCACTGGGGGCACTGGTAAAAATGCGCGAAACCTCTTCGGTTCATAAAAAGAATTGTCTGCCTTCCCATCTGATGCGTTATGCTAATTTCTTCTTTTAATTCTTTAGACAGGCATCCTTCCGTTTTCGCAAGGCTTACGGGTTTTACTTCCGGCATTCCGCCTCCTGAAAGACGTCGCGAAAGATCGAGCCTTTTTATTTGCCCGTCCAGCATTAATTTCCACGCTTCTGCCGAAGGTGTCGCGGAACCCATAACAAGGCGCGCGTTTTCAATGCCGCATCTTCTAAGCGCGATTTGACGCGCATGATAGCGCGGAGTATTGCCTGATTTATACGAGCTGTCATGTTCTTCGTCTATTATAATAAGTCCGAGATTTTTAACGGGAGCGAATACTGCGCTCCGCGGTCCTATAACAATCGGCGCGTCTCCGTTTTTTATTCTAATCCATTCTGATAAGCGCTCTGAAGGGCTCATTCCAGAGTGCAATGCAGCCGCAAGAGAGCCGAATCGGTTATTAATAATTTCTTTTGTCTGATGCGTAAGTGAAATTTCAGGCACCAGGTAGATTACGGATTTTCCCGCTTTTAACATGAAGTTTGCGGCGCGTAAAAACACTTCGGTTTTTCCAGAACCTGTAATCCCGAAAAGATAAAACATCTGAGCAGTTGATGAAGTTCTGTCATTTGAATCGGATGTTATCGCGCTTAACGCCTTAGCTTGTTCATCGGAAATGGAAAGTGATGTTTCATCTTCTTCACCGGTATCGGAAAGAGAAGGGACGATCATCTTTCTGCCGGAGGGAATCATTGCGCATAAAGCCTGCCCTGTGCTGCAAAGATAGTAACCTGCCATCCAGCGCGCAAGTTCAATGTCCTTTATGCCGAATAACGGCTCTGCGTCTACAACGCGCCTGATTTTTTTAACAGCTTCAATTTTAACGTCTTTCGGAAGTGTTTCTCTTTTGCCGATTATATAACCGAGGCAGTCCCTGTTTCCAAACGGCACCATTGCGCGTTTGCCGGCAGCAGCCTCGCCTTTATCATCCGCAAGGTAAGTGAATGACTGTTCCGCGGGAATATCAAAAATTAAATCATAGAATATGTCAGGCAATCCAGACTCCGTTTTTTAATTATCAATCCGGGATTTAAGCAGTTTTAAATCCTCCCACGCGGGGCGTTTGTAATCTTCGTTGCGCAAAAGCGCGGCAGGGTGGTATGTTGCAATCGCAGGTATTTTTACGCCGTTATTTTCAATATCTATAAATCTTCCGCGGAGCTTTCCGACAGGTTCGCTTGTTTTTAAAAGGGTTTGCGCCGCTATTCTTCCCGCTATAAGGATAAATCTCGGTTTTAACAGCGTTATCTGACGATCAAGAAAACCGGCGCACGATTGAGTTTCTTCCGGAAACGGATCGCGGTTACCGGGAGGCCTGCATTTAACAACATTCGCAATAAAACAGTTTTGCGCCCGCGAAAGACCGATGGAATCAAGCATTTTATCAAGGAGCTGTCCCGCCTTTCCGACAAAAGGACGGCCTTGTTTATCTTCATCCTCGCCGGGTCCTTCGCCGATGACCATTACAAGCGGCTGGTTCACCCCCTCACCGGGTGCAGCGTTCAATCTTTTTTGGCAAAGAGAGCAGTTTCGGCATGCCTTAACTTCAGCCGCTATTTGCTCAAGAGAATCGGAGCCGTTTTTCGCCGGAGAAGATACCTCATCATTAAACTGATATTCTTTTGGCTCACTTCTATACCCGGATCCAAGAAAATCCCCGGCAATATCGAGAAATTCGGCTATTTTTTGCTTTTCAGCGGCAACCATTCAATCATTCTAATATAACTAAGCCGCTCTGTCACCAACACCATATATAGCGTTCCCAAGATTTTTACTCACGCCATATATAGCGTAGGTGACTGACACCGTATACACCCTAAATATAGCGTAACAGGGCTTGACAGGTACGCTATATATATGGCACTATATATAGCGTAGATTTATTAAAATTAAGGAAAAGGTACACTATATGCGCTGCCCCCATTGCGGCACAATTGAAGATAAGGTAATTGAATCCCGATCTCTTGCAAACGGTGATTCTGTACGAAGGCGAAGAGAGTGTATTAGCTGCGGTTATAGATTTACAAGCTACGAAAAAATAGACGAAAGGCAGTTCATGGTAGTTAAAAAGGACTCAAGAAGGGAGCCTTTTGATCGTTTAAAACTGGAAAAAGGGGTCGTAAGAGCGCTTGAAAAGAGGCCTGTATCACAGATGCAAATAGAAAATCTGGTTAACGAAATAGAAGACGAAACAGCTATTTTAAGCAAGGGGAGCAGGGAAATCGCTACAACAATTATCGGAGACTTGGTGCTGGAAAAACTGGCCGGTCTTGATAAGGTTGCGTATATCCGTTTTGCCTCGGTTTACAGGCATTTTAACAATTTAGACGAGTTCATCGATGAAATAAAACATATGGGAGTGGAACGTCCAAAGACTTGAGGTTTTCTGCCGATCTTGGGGAGGGGCCCGATTTTTAAAAGATCAGCAGTAAGGGGTTAAACGCCTATGGTGTTTGACCCCTTTTTTTGATATTATTTGTTTTGGAGAAATGAATGAAGATAGGACTGGATACTTTTGCCTGTAACGGCGGCAAGTCCGGAGTTGGTATGTATTTAATCCAGATTTTGAAGCGCATCAGGCCTTCGCAGGAAGCGCTTTTTGAGCTGTTCGGATGGGAATACGACCGCTATGCCTATAACGATGTAGCGCCAAATTTTGAATTCTTACCTAAATGTTCTGTTCACGGCAGAACCGCGAATTCGTTGTGGCATATATATAAATACCCCAAGTTTGCCTTACAGCGAAAGTTCGACGCGTGTTTTTTTCCGGCAGCTCACAGAAATCTTCCGTTCAAATCGCAGTGCCCCACAATCGGCGTTGTTCATGATATGGCAGCCTACTGGGGAGGCCGTAAAACAAGGGTGCATCTGGGCGCGGTTCTCAGGATGATACTGCCTAACTCTCTTCGCCGCCTTGATCGTATTATCGCGGTAAGCGATTTTGTTAAACAGGAGCTAATAGAGCGTGTTCATGTAAAAGAAAGCAGAATTGATGTTGTGCCTAACGGAATCGATCATACGTCTTTTTATCCGAGGCAGCGAAATGAAGAAAGCGTGGTATTGATCCAGCCGTTCAGTTTCCGCCGTCCGTATGTGCTGTGCGTTTCGCGAATAGATCATCCAGTTAAAAATCATGTCCGATTAATTAAAGCGTTTAATATTTTTAAAGAGAAAACAAAATATCCTCACAGACTTGTTCTTGCAGGCGGCGACAGCAAGAACGCGAGTGTAGTTAAAGAGGCCGCAGCGTCTTCCGAATGGAGAAGCGATATTTTCTTTACAGGACATTTCCCGCCGAAGAGTCTTCCTGAACTTTACGCAGGCGCCGATTTTATCGTTAGTCCGTCGATGTATGAAGGTTTTGGAATGGGCGTTGTGGAAGCTATGGCATGCGGAGTGCCTGTGCTTTGCGCCCGCGCCGCCTCGCTTCCGGAAGCGGGGGATCACGCAGCTCTTTATTTTGATCCATTGGATGTGGAAGATATGGCAGACCGCATGATAACAGTCAGCACAGACAGCGCAATTTATAACGAATGCCGCACGCTTGGCCTTGAGAGAGCGCAAGCTTTTTCATGGGATAAATGCGCGGAACGCACCCTGCAGATTATTTACGAAACAGCCGGGAAGTAGGGAATTATTACAAAAAATGAATAATATTTGTTTTTAAAAACTTTATTAAAAAAGCGAAAACGCCCCAACAGAGCGCTTTCGCATATAGCTGTTGTAAACTATTCCAAACTTGCGCTTATTAAATGCAGGTCGGCGATTGTTTCTGCGTAATAAGCAATTACAATCTGCCCCCATGTATCTAGACCGCCGACAAACAAACTAAAATATTCATGCCCGGTAAGATCGAATACAAGAGGATTTTCTAAATCTTCTATTGGAAGATAATACTCCCAATAAAAACAATCTTCTTTAAAACCGCCTGTATTGGCGCTGTTTAAATTAACAATAAGTTTGCCCAAAGCATTAACCGTAAATTTATCAATATCAACTTCAAGTACCAGTTCTGTTAACGTTCCGTTTTTGATTCCTGTTCGCTGCTCAGCAGTTAAATTCCAGCCTTTATTGGTTGGATTATTAAAAATACCGCCTGCTGTATGAAAATTGCCAAGATTTCCTGTAAGCTCTCCTTGTTCACCGCCGGATACCACAGGTTCAATCATGAAATTCTTAAGAGTGGCAATTATATCACCCTCTTTATATTCTACAGGAATTGTTGTGCCGGAATCATGACCCCAAGCAGGATTGTCTGGAACAATAACTTTTATCTGGTTAACAACCTGTACCAAAACTTCGCCTGATCCTAAATGACTTATACTGTTGTAACTGGTTAAATAGCCGCTCTTTTGAAACTTTACTTCTACATTTGAAAAATTACCGGCTGAAACATCAGAATATTTTCCCGCTCCGCCGCCAAGCCATGTAAATACCCCTGCATCACTCATGTGTCCGAATTCAACAGCTGTCCATTGCATTCGTTTATCAACATTACCGGAAATTTTCACAGAAAGAAAACCTTCTATATCCATTGGCTGAGATATAAAATCATCAAAACTGCCGTCATAAATATCCGCAAGCTTAATGCTGTCGAGAGAGTTCCAGTTTTCGCCGGAATTACTGTTCCCGTCACGTACAGGATCGTTCTGATATCTGGTGGCGCGTAAATAAACAGTGTCAAAAGTGCGCACTAAAAAATTTTGCCCGTTAGGAAGAGTTATTTCACCAACCAGCGAGCTTATGGTTTCGCCAGCTACCGTTACCATAGCGCCGCCGTTCGAAAGAGTAAATGTGTTTTCACCTGTTACTCCTGTAATAGTGCCTATTGTAACTACGCTTGTTCCGCCGTTAGGCGTTATGGTTAGATCATAGTTGTCTCCAACTCCGCCGGCGGCAGCCCTTCCATTACCGTTTTTAATTATAAAAGTGTACTTATTCGCCGCAAGATCAATACCGCTAAAAGAGCTCATAGTAGGTGATCCTCCATCGTCATCATTGCATGAAATCATTGCGATCCCGATTATTGCCACAAGAGCAATAATTCCTAAAATTTTTAAAGTATTCTTCATAAATACCTCCATAAATGATATTAAATATTAATATCCAAAATAGCTTTCCTACTATTACATGATTAGGGTATTTCCAGGGTATTTTTAGGGTAGATGGGATATGCGGTTTAAGAAATCATTTGCGGATAAACTTAATATTCCAAAACTTCAAATTAAAATCGCCTGTAGAATCAATCTGAATAAGGAATGCTTCTATGCCAGTATTAATAAATGGAACTTTTTTGCCAAAATTAAGTAACTGTGACAACTCTTCAATATTAAATCTCAAAGTAGAGATTACGCCGTTTTCTGTTCTGAATGCTTTACCATAATAGTTATGATCAGTTTTTGCCTCAGGCGTAATTATTTTTGTCTGATAAGTATTTCCGTCACCCAGAACAGTGAATGAGAAACTTTTCATAATACTCATGACTTCAAGTGTAAAAGGATCGGGAAAAGCAATTACCCCGGCAAAAGTGTGAGTTTTATTAATTACATTCCCAGAAAGAGTATATGTTTCTGTATACTGATCTTGTATATATTCAATTTTAGGCGTCAGTTCTACATACGAACCAATATCATCTTTAATTATAGTCCATCGGCTAAAAACAGTTTTTAAATCCTGTGCCGGTGTTTTTTCTGTTTTTGCATTTTCATTTGCCGGTAAAAATTTGGATAAAAGTTCATTTATTGAATGAACATCCAGCTTTCGATATATATTTTTCCGATGAGCCATAATGGTATCATTGCTGATGTTCAAATCATGAGCTATTTCTTTGGGAGATTTACCTGCAAGGAGTAGGTCAAAGATTTCATTTTCTCTAAGTGTTAAATCCTGATGCATAAATTACTCTTTATGCCTGTTTCGTAATATGTTATTTATGGTGTTTTTTCTCACTTTTTGTAATATATAAAAAAATGGCAGGAATGTCAAGATAAATGGCTCGCTAATGGTTCTGCTTGAAACAATTCAAATGGCAGAAATTTAGGTCATTATTAAACTAAAATATTAAAAGACATTTTCGTTTTTTAGAAGTTCTATCTTCATATTTTTAAATAAATTCTTGGCTTAGTCTTTCACATAATACAGATATAAAACTAATATTATTATTTTTTTAAATAAGAGTCTACGGACAGTAACTTTGCGTTCTCTGCGTCTTTGCGAGAGTTATATTTTAAGTGTTTTTATGCATTTTGTTACGCAAACTTCGGCGCATCTGCCGCAGGCTGTGCATTTTGCGTAATCAATAACCGCAATGTTATCTATAAGTGTGATTGCGCCTGCCGTACATTCTCGCACACATTTTCCGCAGGCGATGCAGCCTGACTCGCATTTTTTTCTTGTAACAGCGCCTTTCTCAATATTTTTACACGCGACAAATACTGGTATTTTCGCGCTTTCTACCGAAATTAATTTGTTGGGGCAGGTTTTTACGCACAAACCGCATCCTGTGCAAAGGTGAGGCATGATTCTCGCGAGGTTTGAATCTATGCAAATAGCCTCTGACGGACACACTTTTTGGCAGTCGCCATAGCCGAGGCAGCCGAACGCGCAGGCGCTTTCGCCACCGAAAAGAGGTTTTGCAGCCGCGCATGTTTGAATACCCTTGTATTCCATTTTTTTTCTTTGCGTGTCACAGTCGCCAGAGCATTTAACGATAGCCGTTTTCTTTTCTATGCTTCCTGCGTCCACGCCAAGGATTGCGCTGATTTTTGCAAGCACGTCAGGACCGCCCGGAGAACAAAGATTCGCCGCTATGCTGTTATCCGCAAGAAGAGCGGACGCGTAACCTGAACATCCGGGATAACCGCATGCGCCGCAGTTAACTCCAGGCAGAGCTTCCTCAAGTTTTGCGATGCGCTCATCCGCTTTTACATGCATTAATTTTGACGCTATGCAAAGAATAGCAGCGCAAATAATGCCGATTGTTGTTACCGAAAAAACCGCAGTATAAATAGCTCCCATTGTATAATCCTTTATCCGAACAGATTTTCTATAACGCCTGAAAACCCAAAAAACGACATTGAAAGTATCGCGACAGACAACAGAGTTAAAGGCAGTCCTTTAAACGATTTAGGCGGGTCAGCGTTTTCGGTATATTCGCGGATACCTGAAAAAATCACCATCGCAAGAAGGAATCCAAGACCCGCGCCGAGAGCGTTTACCAAAGATTCGATAAACTTGTATTCTTTGGAAATATTCACGATTGTAACGCCAAGAAGTCCGCAGTTAACGGTAATGAGAGGCAGATAAACGCCTAACGCCTTGTAAAGAGAAGGTATGTATTTTTTCAGCACGATTTCTACAAACTGAACAAGAGCGCCGATCATCAGGATAAATACAATAATCTGCATATATCCCATACCGTTTTTATCCAGCAGATAAATCTGCACAGGCCATGTAACCGCAGTCGCAAGAACCATTACAAAAGTGACGGCAACTCCCATTCCGACCGCGTTTTTAAAAACCTTAGAAACTCCCAAAAAGGGGCAGATTCCAAGGAACTGGCACAGAACATAATTGTTTACAAGAACTGTGCTCATTAAAATGACAACTAACGCTTTAATATCCATTATACCACGCCTCCCTCACCAGAAAGTTTATTACAGGCGGCAGCAGAAGGGCATCCGGCGCAACCGAACTCTTTTTTCTTTATTGCATTACCTTTTGTAACCTTGTTTACAATAGCGATAAGAATCCCAAACGCTGCGAATCCTCCCGGCGCAAGGGTTAGAATCGGTACGTTAAAATCGATTAAAACGGGTATTTCGATTCCGAACCATTTTCCGCTTCCTATTATTTCGCGGATCGAAGCCATTGCAACTAACGCAAGAGTAAAACCGGCTCCCATTCCGATTGCGTCAAGCGCGGAATCCAACACTCCGTTCTTTTTCGCGAATATTTCCGCGCGCGCGAAGATTATGCAGTTAACGGTAATGAGCGGAAGAAAAATCCCAAGCGCCATGTACAACGGATATGCGTAAGCTTCGATAATCATTTTAACAACTGTTACAAACCCTGCGATAAAAACAATGTAGCAGGGGATACGCACTTTATCCGGGATCACGTTTTTTAAAACTGATATTAACATATTTGAGCAAAGTAAAACAAATGTAGTCGCGACCCCCATACCAAGAGCGCTTGACACCTGGGTAGAAACCGCAAGCATCGGGCAGATGCCAAGCACCGATACCAGAACAGGGTTTTCTTTAATTAAACCTTTAAGAAGAATTGGAAGTCTCTTCATTATTCTTCCTCCTCAATAAGATCAAGATAACTTTTTACAATCTCGAATGCGGTAAATGCGTCTCTTATGCCGTTTTTCAAAGCGTTAGATGTAATTGTCGCTCCTGAAATCGCCGCAACGCCTTCAATTCCGTTTCTGTCGCGCCCCCAATACTGACCCGCGTGCGCCTCTTCAAAAATCGGAGTGCCAAGCCCTTGCGTTTCATTCTGATAAAGAACGGCTGTTTTAATAACTAATCCGTCGGGGCTTATTCCGCAGATCATTACGATATCTTCAGGCGAGTAGCCGTGAGTTGAAATTGTAAAAATAAAACCAGTATTGTGAGTCGCTTTGTAAACTTCTAAAATTCTTTTAGGAAGACCTTCGACAGTTAAAAGCTCAAAACCTTCAGCTTGAGGAATGATGCTTCTTCTTGCGTTTATAGCTCGCTCATTCGCGGCATCTGAAATGACAGGAAGAGTTAAATTATTAACAAACGCAAGCGCTCCCGATACAACAATACAGATAACCGCCAAAACCAAAATGGGCATGATAAAATCTTTTTTCATGATTTTAACCCTCCCAGGGCTTTTTTATATGAAGCTTTATTGATAAACGGAACAAGCATATTCATTAAAAGAATGGCGAAGGAAACACCTTCGGGATAACTTCCGTAAAGACGGATAATTACGGTAATAATTCCGCAGCCGATTCCGAAAATCAATCGCCCTAAGTTGGTGATGGGAGATGTCACATAATCTGTAGCGCAGAAAATCGCGCCGAGGAAAAGGCCTCCCGATAAAATGTGAAAAACGCCGAAATCAAATCCGCCTGCGATAGACATTAAAATAAAAACGGTTCCAATAAACGTTAGCGGAATAATCGGCATTATGACGCGGCGGATTGAAAGATACACAAAGCCGATTAAAAGCGCAAGTTCGCTTGTCTCGCCAAAACATCCGCCGTGCGTTCCAAGAAACAGGCTCCATTTATCCGGCAGCGAATAGGGCTGATCTCTGAACGCATTTAAAAGATGAACTAAAGGCGTAGCGCCTGTTACAGAATCGAAAGGCAGCACCCATGTTGTCATTGTTATGGGAAAGGCGAGGAACATAACGATACGCGCTGTTACGGCAGGGTTAGCGAAATTTTTTCCAAGACCGCCGAATAATTGTTTGACAAGTATGATGGCGACAAAGCTTCCAACGACAGCCTGCCAGAAAGGAATCGTTACGGGCAAATTAAAGGCAAGCAAAACGCCTGTAAGAGCCGCCGATAAATCTGCGATCGTGTTTTTTCTGTTTACAATTTTTTCAAAACCCCATTCAAAGAAGACGCAGGACGCTACGCAGACAGCAGTTACAATCGCTGCGCGGATTCCGAAAACCCATATACCGATTCCAAGAGCGGGAAGGAGAGCGATAATTACATCAAGCATTATTCTGTTTACAGAAGCGTTATCACGGATATGAGGGGCAGGGGATACAATCATAGTTATCATTTTGCCTCCTTCCGGGCTTTCTCATATTCCCATAACATATTTTTAGCGAGGATCATCACCTGAACAAGAGGTCTTTTCGCAGGGCATGTAAACGCGCAGCAGGCGCATTCGGCGCACATATTGACTTTGAACTTTTTAAGCTGTTCACAATTTTTTAACTCGTAGGCATTTTCGATATTGGGAGGCATCAAATTCATGGGGCATTTAAAAATGCAGCGTCCGCATTTAATACACGGCGACATTTCAGGCGGTTTCGCGTCATTCTCCGAGAAGGCAAGAACAGCGCCTGTAATTTTTACGATCGGAACATCCGTGTTGGGAATTGCCATACCCATCATCGGGCCGCCGAGGGTGATTTTTTTTACATCATCCTTTAAGCCGCCGCAGAATTCAAACAGTTCTTTTACGCGCGTTCCAATAGGCGCGATTATGTTTTTAGGATTTTTAACAGCGGAGCCGTCAACCGTTACGCACCTTGATACAAGGGGATTGCCCGTTTTTATATATTTTGCAAAAACGGCGACAGTTGTGCAGTTTACGACGATGCACCCAACATCAGGGAGCCTTCCGCCTTCGGGAACGATGCGTCCCGTGACATTATAAACAAGGACTTTTCGTTCGCCCTGAGGATACAGGGAGGGAAGTACATGAACAGAAATTCCATCCTTTCCTTCGCATAAATCCTGCAATTTTTTAATGGGTTCAGGTTTATTGTTTTCGATACAGATAATGATATTTTTAGGTTTGAGGTATTCCTTCATAAGAAGGACGCCCTGCCAAACATAGTCGGTATCATCAACCATTGTGCGGGTATCGGAAGTGATAAAAGGCTCGCACTCGGCGCCGTTAACCAGTATATATTCAAGGTTAACGCTTTCTTTCAATGTGAACTTGGGCGCGGTAGGGTAACCTGCTCCGCCAAGCCCGACAACGCCTGAGTTTCTGACAGCTTCAAGAAATTCCGCAAGGTTTGTAACAACAGGCGGTGTAATGCCTTCCCAAGGCGTCTGGTTTCCGTCCGATGTTATCGTAATGGAAACGGCTTTTTCGCCTGTAAATGAATCCAAAGTATCAATACTTTTAACGGTGCCGGAAACGCTGGCATGAACGGGTGATGAGACAAATCCCACAGCTTCGCCGATTAATTGTCCGACTTTTACATTGTCTCCGGCTTTCACAACAGGATTCGCAGGAGTGCCCGAATGCATCAACATTGGAAGAACCACCTCGCAGGGCACAGGAATCGTCTCAGGTTTGCATTTTGCCGTGTTTTTAAAGTGCGGAGCTCGTACACCGCCCAGTTTTTTCATAGTGTTGGTTGACTCCTTTGCTTTTGGAAAGAATAACAGAAATTGGGATTTTGTTAAAGTGGGGGGGAGGCGAATTAAATCGATATATATGATATTATTTAAATAGATACATCAAAAGGAATTTATAATGCACAGATACATTAATTGCATAGCGCATAAATCAAGCGAGGGAAATCTTCTTATTGGTGATGAGTATACCGCTCTTTTTGACTGCGGTATGATGTTTTGCGCCGAAAAAACCATTCAGAACGTGAAGGATGCGCTTAACGGAAGGCCGCTGGATTATATCTTTTTAACGCATACCCATTACGACCATATCGGTGCGCTTCCGTATTTTAAGATGGAATGGGCAAATGTGCGCATTGTGACTTCCGCCGTGGGAGAGACCGTTTTGCAAAAAAGCACTCCACGAAGGGTCATCCGCGAATTATCATTGGCGGCGGCGAAAACTTATAATGTTGAATTGAATACCGATTATAATGACGACTTATTCTGTTCAGAGATAACCGTCAAAGATAATGACATCATTTCTCTTGGCGCTCTTTCTGTTCAAACGCTTGAGACACCCGGACATACGAGGGATTCTCTCAGTTTTTTTATACCGGAGCTTAAACTGCTTATTTTAAATGAAACGCCGGGAGTATTATTCCCCGACGGGTTTGTATACCCGTGTTATTTAACAAGTTATAACGACACAATTCGCTCAATCGAAAAATGCGCTGAAATCCGCTATGAACTTTTATCGATACCGCACCGCGGAGTTATTGACAGCAAAGAAGCGGACGGTTTTTTTGATAAAGCGCTGAAAGCCAACGCTGCCTGCCGCGATTTTATTCTCGACATGAAGAATAAAAACATCAGCGAAGATGAAATGCTCAACCTATTTTTTAAACAATATGGCAATGAAACACTTTTAAGTTATCAGCCAATAGAAGCCTTTATAGCAAACGCCACCGCTATAATTGCCTGCACTTTAAAGGACTGTATTGGGGAGTGGAGGATTTGAACCTTCGAAGGCTGAGCCAACAGATTTACAGTCTGCCCCATTTGACCACTCTGGAAACTCCCCAGTCAGAATGTTTCCTAGATTGTATTAAAAAAAGGTTTTTTTAACAAGGGGTTTTAGGGGGTTTTTTTGATAATTCCGTCGGCGGCCCATCCGGTGATGACTTCCAGACGTTTGGAAATGGCCGAGTTTATATTAATTTTTGAGGCGAAAAAGTCGGAAATATCGGCGCCGGCTATGCTGTAGATTAATATGCCTTCCTGAACAGGCTCAAAGTAGAGCTGGGCGATGAATTTGTCCTCCTTGATTACTGGGACAAATAAGTAACTCAGATTCTTAATATTTGAAAGGGTATAGCGAAGACCTTTTTGAACAAGCGCCATCTCCGCGCGGTAATATGAGTTTCCGAAATTGGAATCTTTAAGCCTTAAAAAGACAGTTTCTGTCTGCGGAAGATTCCGCGCAGGCGCCGGATCCGGAATTGCTGTCGTTTGTTTTTCGCTTACAATGCGGGTAGCATCCTCAAAAAGCGGAATACTTTGTTTTTTTGAATATGAACTGTAGAGTCTGCCTTTTAGATCGCGGACATTTCCAAGAGCGTTGTAAACATCAAGAAGACTGGCTTGTGCCGGAAGAACTATTATGGATTCAACAAGATAACCGGGATTTTTTCGCAGTATAATATTTACAATTTGAGGATCCAGATTAGAGCCATTTTCATTTCCAATAATAATAAAGCCGCTTGATTTCTTGCTTGGTTTGACATAGCCGGACTCGCCGAGCGCGGCTGTCCTGATATCCTGACTAATATTCGGGAAAATATCATAAAATGAGCGCATCTGCGCGAACGAAACTGAAGCGCAAGCGGCGAATATAATTGTAATCAATAATTTTTTCATTTAATAGGCGCCCTTCCCGATAATCACAACGCCGAAAGTTTTAAAAATAATCCATAAATCAAGCCATACAGACCAGCTTTGCAAATAGTACACATCATAAGCGACCCTGTCAAGGTAATTGGCGTCGGATCTGCCTGATACCTGCCATAACCCTGTAAGACCCGGTTTTATCGAAAAAACACGGTTGTAGTCTTCTCCGTATTTTTCAATTTCTTTGTCAACAATCGGGCGCGGACCCACAACGGACATCTCACCTTTTAGAATATTTATAAGCTGAGGGAATTCGTCCAAACTGGTTCTGCGAAGGAATTTGCCGAGTTTTGTAATTCTTGGATCATTATGAAGTTTATGATTCTCGTCCCATTCTTTTTTCAGATGCGGATTCGAATCCAATAACTCCTGTAATTTTTTATCCGCGTCAATGGCCATTGTGCGGAATTTATACGCGTAAAAATATTTTCCGTCTCTGCCGAGTCTTTTTTGCTTGTACAACACAGGACCCGGGGAATTTAATTTTATTAAAAGTGCGATAAACAGCAAAATAGGAAGCACAATGATGCCGCCTAAAATTACGATAGATAAATCCATAAAACGCTTAACGCCGAGGTTAAAAGACATTTTGAATTTATTACTTGTGTCGATCCCCAGAATGCCGTTAAAATCGCGGACGGACATCCAGATGCTGGAGATGTTAAAAAAATTGGGGATTATGATATTGTAGCGGAAAGCTGAAACAGACGCATTTTGCAGACGTTTTAATTTTTGAGCGTCAAGTTTGGGCATAGCGATGATCGCCATTTTAATATTGTATTGTTTTACAAGATCAGGGCCCGCGCTTGTTTCGTGAATTATCGGAATATTTCTGTATTCATCTTCGCCCAGAGGATTGTCATCCAGAATGCATACGGGAACATATCCCGATCTGATACTGCCCAATAGGCAATCGACGACCAGTTTTCCCGTTGTGCCTGAACCGTATATTACGGTTGGAATGCCGCCGAGTTTGGTTTTATACAGCAGCCAGTGAGTTACGCTTCTTGCGGTAAGAAGGATGATAGTGGAAAAAACGCCGCTGATTAAAAATGCGGTGTTAACAGAATCCCAAACATCATGTTCTATAAACCTCGACATAATGATACCGCCGTACGCGAATAACGAGCCGACAAAGAAACGCCTCATTTCTTCGGACGGGGGAAGCGAGACTCCGGGGTAGAGTCTGTGAATTTGGAAGATTAATATAAAAACCGGTAAATACGGCCAGTAGGTAATAAACGATTTTGCGTTTATACTGCCGTAATTATGAATAAAACCATAAATTCTGACGCAAAAGAAACCCCAGGCAAATGACAGCATTATCGCCAGAAGATCGGAGAATACAAAGGCAGAAGCAGTAAGCGCGGAACTCGTGCGGCGGTATCTGGTCCTGTACCAGATGTCAAATTCATTAAGGGTCATTTGATATTAAAATAACGCATATTTTTACTTTTTTCAAGATATTACGTTAACAACCGGGGGAAATATAACACATTAACCGGAATTTAATTCAATTAACTCTAACTTTTGATATACGCGGAGCGGCTGCGCCCTGCCATGTAATAAAAACAGGTTTATCTGTAATATCAAGAATAATTTCCTGTGAAAAGGAATTATTTTCGCCTGTTGAGATATTGTGCCGGTTAAATGAAGAAGCAAGAGATATTTTTATTTTTTGTTTGATGTCTATATCATTCCATATTATTAATGTATTCCCTAATGCGCCGTCCATAAAACAAAATGAAACAATATTATGAGGAATATTTTCCTTTACAGGCAGCAAAGGAGTGTACCGGGAACCCGGTAAATAGCGCGCGCATAATTCATAAGCGAAAGCTCCGCTTTTCTTTGTACCGTCCGGATATGTTAAACCGAAATAATGTTCAGAATTATTTTTATTAGGATATTCACCTTCATTGTGAGGATCTGTAAATTGATACCAAAATAGAGTTCTTGCTCCTCTGGACACGCTGCCAATTATTGTCTTTATCACATATGAAGATAATTTTTCAATTGACACTCTTGTTGGATATAAACCCCCTGTCGGGTAACCTATTTCTGTTATCCATATTTCACCTTTAAAATTCAATTTTAAGATTGTATCAATAAAATTATCGTAATGTTTCATTGACCAATACGGATTGATCGCGTAAGGATGGAAAGAAATAGCGTCAAGATTTTCAAAAGCGCCTGACTTGTGCATGCCTTTAATAAATTGTACCGGAGTTCGTAACATTCCTCCGCCTATTATATATGCGTCTGGATCAGTTTCTCTTATTCTTTGCGCGGAAAGCCTGGATAATTCAAAGAATTCACTGTCGGTTCCTTTCCAAAATATATGATTCGGTTCATTCCATATCTGCCATGCGTCAACAAATCCTTTATAACGGTTGACTGTAGTTTCTAAATAATTTAAAAAATAAGGTATGTTTTCTTTTGAAATATATCTGCCTTTATCTGAAGTCCATGATGTGCTATAACCCATAACAGCAATTACTTTTTTTCCGTTTTCCTTCGCAAGATTTACAAAATTATCATACAATTTAAAATCGAATTCTCCCTGTACAGGCTCTATATCGTTCCAATAAAATGTTTGTAAAAACCACACTGAGCCTAATTCATCCAAAAGCGGATAATGATCAATCAATTTTCCTGCATGTACTAAACCAAAAAAATCATTTGGAATAATTTCAGAATCTGAATATTTAACGGGCGCTGATGAACAAGAGATAAAATTGAATATAATAAAAAACAAAGTTATTGTTTCTTTTAATCTTTTCATTGTTATATTCTTTTTTTCTCATTTATTATACGCTGTACACGTTCAATAAAAGCGGTTTTTGAAAATTGCTGAACATGCTCGTTAAACGCCCCGCGGTTGTGAAACTTAATATCCTTTTCAAAGTAATCCAGCGCTTTTATAAGAGATTCAGGCGTTTGCTCGTCAAAGAAAATGCCTGTTACATTTTCCTTGACTGTTTCCGTAACGCCTCCGTCTCTGTATGCGATTACAGGACAGCCTGCGGCGTTTGCTTCGATTGGGACAAGTCCCAAATCTTCAATACCAGGGTAGAGAAGAGCGCGCGCGCCTGCGAAAAGCAACGCCGCTTCTTCGTCTGAAACCCTCCCTTTAAAAGTGATAAGGCTGTTATTTTTATATTTCCTTATGTCTTTCTTTTTAATACCGCCGCCTGCGATAATTAACTTTCTGCCTGATTTTACGCAGGCATCTATGGCGATATCCGCGCGTTTATAACCTGTTACCTGGCCGAAAAATAAATAATAATCTAACGGATGACGTATTACTTTTTGGTATTTTTCAATTAACACAGGTCCGAAAACAACTTCCGCTTCACGGTTGTAATATCGCCGAATACGTTTTGCGACATATTGCGAATTTGTTATAAAACGGTCAACTAAATTTGAAGATGTAATATCCCAAATTCGAAGTGATGGAATCATTTTTTTCATAAAAAAACGTATGATTGAATTCTTTTCCCTGAAATATTCATGATACATATCCCATAAATAGCGCATCGGGCTGTGACAATAGCAAAGATGATATGCGTTAGGATTCGGGACAATGCCCTTAACAGGGCCCGCTTCGCTTGAAATAATCAAATCATATTTCTGCATGTTAAAATTAAGGAGAGCGTTCGGCATCAGAGGCATATAGATGGGATAAAGCTTTTTTGAAAAAGGCAGACGGTTTATACGCGAGGTAATAATGTTTTTGCTTTTAATTATTTCAGAAACCGCATTCGGATTGTAAACATGGGTGTAGATATCGGCGTCTGGATACATTTCAAGAAGCGCTTCAAGCATTTTTTCGCCGCCTCTCATATTTACAAGCCAATAATGAATTATCGCTGTTTTCATTCAAGCTCCTTTAATATAATTGATACTGTTTTATCGAAAGTATACTTTGAAATCATATTGTGCGATAATGCTGGCGAAGACGCTTTTTTATTTAAAAGTATATCTGTTAATTTGTTTTTTAAATCGCCGCTATCCCCTGTTTTAAAAAATGTAACAGGGTAGTCTGCGTATATTTCTTTTAAAACCGGAATATCAGAAATTAACGCATTTGTACCGAGAATCATAGCTTCTAACGGTGGAAGGCAGAATCCTTCGTAAAGAGACGGCTGAACAAGCAGGGATGTTTCAGAAAGACATTTCATTAAAGCATCATCTGAAATAAAACCTGTAAAAGAAATAAAATCCTCTCCGACAGACTCTATTTTTTTAAGGATGCCTGTATCCGACGTGCGGAAATTTTCTTTTGAACCGATAATAATCAGTTTATGAGGCAAACCTTCATTTTTAGCGGGAAGAAAAGCGTCTAAAAGGCAGTTAAGCCCCTTATGTTTTTTTATATTTCCAATAAAAACAATTGTGTCTTTTTTATGAATATTCTTAATATTTTCACGGTATTCAAGATATGTTTGCTGAATCGCGGAGTGGGTGACAATAACCGGCTTTGAAGAGCCTAAATAATGTTCTATTCTTGATTTGGAAAAACGCGAGACAGTAAATATTTTTTTTGATTTTTTATAAGATCTGCGGAAAAACCACATTCGAGCCGCAAGTCCAGCTTTTGAGGAGAGTTCCGGCATATCAGGAAATATAATATCGTGGATTGTAGTGTAAACAGGGATTTTTATTCCGTGCGGAATATTAAAAAAAGGCGAGTAAAAAAGGCTTGTTTTATTGATTTGTTTTAAAACTGACGCGGGAAAAAAGAATGTTTCTTTAATAGAAAAAGGTTTTATTTTACAATCAATTATTTTTACATTATCTGACGAGTAAGATTTTAATTGTTCCCGATCTCCGATTAGTATAAAATTGTCAGCGGATTTTAAAAAATAAGGAAGGCAGCCGCGAAGGTATACACCAATACCGCTTGAATTGATCATTCTGCAGTCAATGGTTATTGTCATTGTTTAGCCAGAAATTCAGAGAATTCTTTTAATGTTGGAAAAATTGGGATGTTGGGATCTTTTATACTTTCTTTTTTTCCTTCTCCGCATGTAAGAAAGACAGGCTTGCAGCCGGCATTAATCCCGGCTTGTATATCGCGATCGTGATCTCCAACCATATACGACTTGGCTAAATCGATGTTATATTTTTTCGCTGCTTGCAGAATAAGACCGGGTTTAGGTTTTCTGCAATCGCATATTATTTTATATTCCGCTCTTTCGCCTTCAAAACCTTTATCCGGATGGTGAGGACAATAGAAAAGATCGTCTATATAAGCGCCTTTGTGTCCTAAATCGGTTTCCATTTTCATGTGAATAAGATCTAGCGTTTCAAAATCAACTTCACCTCTTGCGATAACGGGCTGGTTTGTAATTAGAATTACAAGGTATCCAAGAGAGTTGATAGTCTTAATCGCGTCAGCAGCCCAGTCAAACAGCCGAAATTCTTCTGGTTTTCTTATAAAATCTTCATAAATGTTAATTGTGCCGTCTCTGTCAAGGAAAACTGCTCGTTGCTTTTCACCTAAGTTTTTACCGTGTACAATGCCTTTTTCAATATCGCCGGTAACTTGCGCGTAACGCTCCGGAGTGCCCATATCTTTGATATATTCAGGGGTAGAGTAGGCGAAAATTCCGCCGCGCACAATATTAGATTTTAGCATATCACGGTCTAAATCTATCTTTTCTTTTGACTGCCGGCAATTTTTAAGAAAATCCAATGAAAGAATATGAACGCCTGAGTTTACAGTATTTTTATACCATGTGCGCTCGTCTTCTTTGTTTATCCAGCCTGTCACCTGATTATCATTATTGCAGATGATAAGCGCGCTGTCGAATGGATGGCTGTTCGGATGGACGGCTAGAGTAACGCAAGCGTTTTTTTTCTTATGAAATGAAATCATACGGTTAAAATCCATATCCAAAATTACATCGCCGTTTAATAAAAGAAAATCTTTCGTTAAATTCTCCAATTTATATAACGCCCCCGCGGTGCCTAAAGGTTCAGTTTCAATAAAATAGGAAATGTTACAGCCGAATTTTCCGCCATCGCCGAAATGATTCTTTATATGTTCTCCAAGGTGACCTATAACAAGAATAATATCTGTAAGGTTATTCCTTTTTAAACAATCAATCTGATATTCAAGAATCGGCTTTCCGCAAATTGGAATCATTGGTTTTGGAATATCGCTTGCGATAGAAGCCGCGCGTGTTCCTTTGCCGCCTGCCATTATTACAGTTTTCATAAATTAACTCTTAAAAAAAATAGTCTTCCAGCATCATGCAGATGATATGATATACAGGCAAATGAAGTTCCTGTATTTTGTAAGTTTCTGTTTCGGGAACACAAATGCAAATATCTGCGAATTGTTTAAGCCTGCCTCCGCCTTCGCCTGTAAGGCCTATAATTTTTAGTTTTTTCGCCTTTGCGACAGCGCAGGCATATAGTACATTTTTAGAGTTTCCTGAAGTAGAAATTCCAAGAAGAACGTCTTCTTCTTTTCCGTAACCGTAAACCTGCTGGGCAAAGGTGATGTTGCCGTCTATATCGTTTATGCAGGCAGTATTTAAAGACGCGTGGCCTGAAAGGGCGATAGCAGGCAGTCCAGGCTGCATTTTGGGAAGCAGATACTCAGATATATCTGAATCCACTTTTTTAATTTCTGAAATAAAATAATCAGGAAGCGTTCTTTTTTTAGCGAAGGTTTTCATTAATTCACCGGCGATATGTTCAGCGTCTGAAGCGCTGCCGCCGTTACCTGCAATAAGAAGTTTTCCGCCTTTTTTATAAGATTCTTTTATTAATTCAAAAGCAGCGTTGATATTATCTTTCGCTGTTTCCAATTGCGGATAACGCTGAATTAATTCATTAATATGATTCAAAATTACCTCCGTTTTAAATGCGCCACGCCTGAGTTCCTGTTTCCGTGAAACTCGGAGTAAGAATCAAAATGGAACTTGAAACGTTTTGTTTTTCTTTTAACGCGCGGATAAGCGAAACCTTTTTGCAGGGGTTGCAATAGATCATCATAAAACCGCCTCCGCCCGCTCCTGATATTTTAGCGGATTGTGCTCCGTTATCAAGCGCGTATTGGTATAAATCATCTAGGAAAGAGTTAGAAATGGAAGAGGCGGCGTTTTTCTTTGCAAGCCAGCCTTGCAATAAACAATTTGAAAAACCTTTAAAATCACCTTTTAAAAGCGCCTCTTTCATAAAAACAGCTTGTTTTTTCATTTCATGCATACTCTCTATATTTTTACTGTCGCCTTTTTGAGTATGTTGAATCTGCTCGCTTATAATATTCGCGCTTTCTCTTGATACGCCGGTGTATAAAAGAACAAGAGACGCTTCAATTTCATTTCGAATCCAGCGTTTAAGGCGCAGAGGGTTAACAATAACGCGATCATTTTCGTAAAATTCCATAAAATTAAAACCGCCGAAGGTCGCGGCATATTGATCCTGTCTGCCGCCTGCAAGCCCGATATCTTCGCGTTCAATTTTATACGCAAGAGCCGCGATATCATACTCGCCTAGAGGAAGGTTAAGCCATTCAACAAAAGCTTTGATAATCGCGACAACCATTGTAGAAGATGAACCTAGACCGGAGCCTGCAGGAGCGTCTGAATATGTTGTCATTCTAAAAGAAAGAGATTTCTGCGAATAATCAGAAAAGATTCTGTTACAGATACCGCAATGCAGCGGCAGGGAAGATGAGAGCGGAAGTTTTTCAATTACGCTGTATTCTTCGTGTTTGTCCAAATCGGCGGCGTAAAATTCAATCTTGCCTGAATCGTTCGGCTCAATTGTGCAGTACGCGTACATATCGATTGTCGCGTTTAACACGAATCCTCCGAAACGGTTGTAATAATCGGCAATGTCAGTGCCGCCGCCTGCAAGGCCGAGACGTAATGGAGCTTTTGATCGTATTATCATAAGATTTTCCTTAATAATTTCTTAAAAATATTTTTATGCCATAATCATCTGATATAAGAGTATAATCCGTTTCTAATAGTTTATACGGTTTTTCATGCCATCCGGCTCTGAATTGAAGGCCGCCGCCGTCATTGGCTGTATAAATTGTCATTACTTTCGGAGGATTATTCATAATAGCCGATACAAACTCTTCATTCGCTCCGGGTATATGGTTAAAAGCTTCGCTTTGAAATATATATTTTGACGCATAATCTCTTTTTGTATAGGGATATATATATCCGTTCCATCCTAAATTAATCATTAAATCGTTAGGTTTCGTATTGTCATCTATAATTTTACCCGCGGTTCTAAGCTGGCTGCCAGAATCAAAATTAAAAAACAGATAATAAGATAATCTAATAATTCCTTCTGAAAATGTTATGCAAAAGAACAAGGCTAAAACCAGATATTTATATTTAATTTTGGAAAACAACTGCAAAAGCGCGTCTGATAAAAATGAAATAACCGGAATAAAGAAAGGAATTAAAACCAGATTATAATGACTGTTACCTGACGCAAAAGAAAGAAAAATAACGCTTAAAAAGTATGATATAATAAATCCAATATAATAAAAAGAACTGATATTCTTATACTTTATAAAAAACCAGATAATGCCGACGCAAAGCGGAATGAATGAAAAACTTCTGTTAAGAACCAGATAAAAATTTTTCAGGAAATCGTTTAATACTGATAATCTGAAACCTCTTGTAATGCCGCCTAGAATTACATTGTAATAAAAATCATTAAATAAGCCGAAGTGTCTCATCCATAAATAAATCGGAAGAAGGACAATAAGGACACCGAGAGAAAAAAAGGCGACATATTTAAGTATGTTAAGAATCTCTTTTTTTATTGCGGATTCTATAATTATTACAAGACAAAAACCAGCCCAGAGCGGAAACATATTTAATCGAATCATTACGGAACAGGCAAAACAAACACCTAAAGCCAATATTTCTAATAAATGGGTTTTATTTCCTGAAAAATAATGCTTTGTGTATATGTAAAGCGAGATCATCAGAAATGCTAGCGAGTATTCTTCTGTGCCTGCGTTCACATAAAAAAACGGATGCATCGCAAGAGAAACAGCGAATACCGATAAAAAAGCGGTTTTACTGTTCACAAACAAAAGAGCGGTTTTATACATAAAAAGAAATGTAATAAAAATTAAAAATAATTCAGTTAACCATACCCCGGTAATTCCGGCAATATAATAACCCGGTACGCTCATAAAATAGGTAAGAGGTCCTTTGTTATCAGCAAGATCTTTATATAAAACATGGCCCCTAGTGATACCCTGGGCTATCGTCATATAAACAGACGTATCAACATTCATTACTCTATGCGTAAATGGGTTTAATGTTGATGTATATACAACTGAAAAAGAAATTAATAATAGTCCGGCATAAAGAATGATTTTTGATTTATACTGACTAATATTAAACATTTTTGGATCCTTTAAAAATAAATATTTTGGAAATAATAAAATTTACAATCATTCCAGCCGCAATTCCGCACGCTTGAGCTATAAATTTAAAAGGAAGCTCAAAAGTTCGGATAATAGTATACATAACGGCGATATTAATAGCAAGACCTATAAGCGAGCCTGAAAGAAACATAAACCACTTTAATATTGACGCTTTAGTATCTGCGGTATATTCTCTGAATGACCATATATGATGCAGAAAATAATTTTGAGTTCCGGCTATAATAAAACAGCCTATGCTTACGGGAATTTCAGGCCAGTTTGCTCTATCAACCAAAAGATAAAAAATGAGTAAATTGGTAATTGTTCCAAGACCGCCTGTTATGCCAAATTTTACAAATTGCTTTATCAGGCCAATTTTCTTATTTTCCAAACATCCCCCAATGCTTTAATTAAAAAACTTACCGACATCTTAGATTGTCCTTTCTTTCGATCAGGAAAAATTATCGGAATCTCTGTTATGTGCATTCCGTTTTTAAATGTTTTATATTTCATTTCTATCTGAAATGAATAACCACCGCATATTACCTTATCCAATACGATTTTTTCAAGCGTGGTTTTGCGCCACATGTTAAAACCGCCCGTAATATCCTTTATAGGACATTTCAGAATAGTCTGACAATAAAATGAACCGCCTTTTGTTAAAATATTTCTTATCCATGTTCTGTTTTCAATTCCGCCGCCTTTAACATTACGCGAACCAATTACCAAATCCGCGGTTTCAATCGCATTAAGCATAACAGGTATATATTTTGGATCGTGAGAAAAATCGGCATCCATTGCAAGCAAAATATCAAAACCATTATTTATACCCCACGAAAATCCCTGTAAAAATGCGGATGCAACGCCGGACTTTCCCGGTCTTTGCATTAGATGGCAATTTTTGTTTTGAACGATTATATTTTCTACCAGCGAGGCTGTGCCGTCGGGTGAATTATCATCAACAATTAAAATATGCGCCTTTGGTTCAGAAGCGAATACCGCGTTAATTAGAGGGATAATATTTTCAGCTTCATTATATGTCGGAATAATTATTAATATTGATTCATTTGCCATTTAATTCTCCGTATTATTTTTTATTAATTTGCTTTTTTCCAATTTTCCTGTATGAAAATATTATCATGCACATAATAATCTATTTCAGGATTAATTTCAAATTGAGTTTTATGCCTGACGTTTTTATCCGGGAATTTGCTCATTAAAATATAAAGAGGATCGTTTTTTTGTTCATTTGAAACTATTTTTCCGGTAAACGGATTAACAGGGTTATCAATTAAATCAACCATAGATAAATACGGCACATCAGCGTTTGACATAAATGTCACATCAGTTTTTATTTCACCCGAATTGTTAAAATCTTTAATCATTAAAAGAGCGTTGTATTGTTCAAAGTTAAACGGAAGATCAGTTTTGAAAACAAAATTTCGTTCATGTCCGTGATCTGACACTAAAATGATTCTTGTATTATCGTATAATTTTTCTTTTTTAAGATATTCAAACCAGTCACCTAGTCGATGTAATGCCGCGGCGGTGGTATGGTATTCTTTTCTTTTAGAAAAAGGAGAGCTTCCATAATTGCCGATGCTTAAAGACGGTGTATAGTCAGGCGCAAGAAAGTATGCGTCTTTATGAGTTGTATTATTTACCATAATTAAAGCGGTATTTATTGTATCATCCGTAATATCAGTAAGAAGAGGAAGATAATCAATGACAGCGTAACCATTTAAAGCAAGACGAATTGCCGCGTATGAATTTGCCGCAACCCATTCTCCGTCCATGTATAACGGCTGGCGTAGAAACAGAGGCAATCCTCTGAATATTGAATATAAAAACATATTTCGTTTAATAACAGAACTTGTTTTCGGAAGATAAAATTGATTTTCATTAAGCCACGCGTTTGTATAATTTTTATCAGTAATATGGGCTTTTACCTCAGGATAAACATTATAAATGCTTAAATCACTTATATATTGATAATTCGCATACGGCGGATCGGTGACACATACTGAATAATTATTTTCAGTAAAAATACCGGGGAGTAATAAAAGCGCTTCATTATGTTTTTCAACAAGCAGAACATCGCTTTTTTTATCCATTTCCAACGGAGTATATTCATAGCCGCCGAAAATGGGAACAGCTCCGACAATCGTATAACCATTAAATGATACAGTATTTGGATAATAGGTAAAACCAGAATAAGTTGTTTTTAATAAAGGCGATTCTTCAAAAATATAAGGAATAAAAACGCTTACAGCGCGATCAAGCATAAGTATAACAACATTTTTTCCGTTTCTTGACAGAGTAAATATGGGAGAAATGTCATTAAATTCTATCTGTTCATTAACATAATATTTTTTTAATTCAACATAAGAATTATTTATTTTAGATATATTTATTACAGAGATGGTCATTATGGAAATAATAAATAAAGATAATGGAATAATAATAAAATTTTTATTATTTTGAATGTAAAGAATGAATGCGGCGGCAAGAGGAACGAGCATTACGCAAATATTAAAAAATGACTCTTTATTTGAATGAACAGGGCCGTAAGTTAAAATAAAATCAATAGATATATTACCGTAATTACCGGAATATAAAAAAACATTTATAATAATTCCAAATGCAAACGCTAAAAACGCGATAGAAAAATATTTTTTAAAATTATCAGAAAATAGAAAATAAAGGCAAAAAGGAAGAAATATAAACATTCCAAAAGATTGAAGCGAAACATTAAAAATAAAATACAACGGATTTGTATAATTGTCAATAAATGAGAATTCCTGCGGAGAAGAAGAAATTAACTGAGAAGGAATAAAGAGGGCAAATACGCACCATATCAAAAAGATTGATAATATAAAAACAAATAATGTTTTTGTTTTATCGTATTTAATTAATTTATTAAAAAATACTTTAATTTGATTTTTAATATACAAGAATATCCATGGAAATACAGAGAGCAAAACACAAATAACAAATATTTTTTGCCCGTTTGAATTATGAGTAAATTTGATCTGCAGGAATATCGCTAATAAAACACAGCAAAACGAGAAAAAACCAAGCAATACGAACAATTTATATTTACTTTTTACCCGATAATAAATATTTTTAAATAAAGAAAAAACATTGTTCATTGTCCAGTAAAGAACAAGAGCGGAAGGCGAATTGTAAAGTAATATTAAAAAAAGAGCAGCCATGCTGTATAGCTGTACTTTTTCTTTAACAGGAAGTCCTTTTGTATAAATAAAATTCGAAACGCATGTAATAAGAGTCATTGCAATCGGAAGAATATTTATTTTAAAACCGTTAATGCTAAAAAGAGCGTCAGGAGAGCTGAGGTCTTTAATAAAATAAAAAGAAACGCCGTTTAACAATTCAAGATGTGAAATAAACTGATATGCGGCGATAAAAAATGGAACTTGAATTAATAATCCAAAGCTGCTTCTAAGCGCGTAGATTGGATGGTAATGATTCTGCCTGTAAAAAGTCTTAAGAATCATGTATTGCTCATCGCCCTTAAACGCTCTTTTAATTTTATCCGTTTTAGGTTTTAATTTAAGGGAAACTGCGCGTTCAATTTGCTGCCATTTTTCCGCGACCGCATAAAGCGGAAGACAGATGGTACTGACAACAATGCCGATTAGGATGATAGAAAGACCTGTTTCTCTGAATAATTTAAAAGTAAGAGTATAAGAAAATTCCAATATTTGTGTTATAGGATAAATTATTATTGTAAAAAGAATCTCAGCCATCTAATTGCAATCCTGTTATTAATCTATTTTTCACTGGCTCTTATCCAATTTTCTTTAATAAAGATGTTATCGCGGACATAATAATCTTTATTAGGATTTAAACTATATTGAGTTGCATCGCCGTTTGCCAAATGAATTGAACCTGATATGGCGATATATAAAGGCTCTTTTTTTCTATCATTAGAAATAGCGTTACCTGTAAACGGATTTACAGGATTTTCAACAAGATCAGTTAAAGATAAATAAGGAACATCGGCGTTTGACATAAAGGAATAATCTGTTTTTATCTCTCCTGAAGCGTTAAAGTCTTTAACCAATAACAACGGATTGAATTGATCGACATTGAAAGGTAATCCAATATTTGTAATGAAATTTGGTTCAGGTCCGTGATCTGCAACTAATATAATTCTTGTATTGTCATAAACATTATTTTCTTTTAAGTATTTAATCCAATCGGCGATTCGTTTTATAGCCGCCGCGTTAACATGATAGGCGTGTTCTTTCGCGAAAGGCGATTCTCCGTAATTTGTTACGGGAACCGCGGGTACATAATCAGGCGCTTGAAGATAAGAGCCGTTATGTGTTGTCTGATTAGACATTATTAATATGTTATTCTTATCATCTGATGTAATATTTCCCAATCTGGGCAAATAATCAAGAACTGAATATCCATCAAGAGTAAGGCGTAATCTGTTTCCTGAAACTGGAGAACACCATGTTCCGTCCATATAAATCGAGTTTCGCAAAAACAAAGGAATACTTTTTAAAATACTGTACCAGAATGTATTTCTTTTTATAATATTGCTTGCTGTCTGAAGATTTAAATTATTTTCATTTAACCATAAATCAGTATATACGGAGTTTGTTACAAATGATTTTATGTTAGAGTAATCATTAAAAATACTTAAACTTGCAATTTTATTATAATTTGCGTAGGGAGGATCGGTAACAGTTACATTATAACCATTCTGACTGAAAATGACAGGAAGCATTAATAATGATTGATTATGTTTCTCCAAAAGAGTGATATTACTGAGTTTATTAATATGTTCAGGAGTATAATCATAACCGCCGAATATAGGAGGAGAGCCAATAGCGGTATATCCGTTAAATGAAACAGTATTCGGGTAGAATGTAAAACCTGAAAATATTTCACGTAATTCAGATGATTCATCCAAAATATAAGGAATAAAACCGTTTGCGGCGCGATCAAGCATGATAATTGCGACATTACTGCCGTTTTTTGATATAGAAAAAATAGGCGTAATTTTATCATTTATTTTCTCTGTTTTTGTATAATGATTACTAAGCTGTTTAAATGATGTTTGTATTATAGAAAAATTATATATTGAGATGCTAAAAAGAGAAATTATGCAAAAAGAGATAAAAACAGAAATATATTTTTTAATTTTTGAAATATATAAAAAAAACAATAAGATAGATATTAAGAATAAAATTAAAATATTAAAAAGGTTTTCATTTCTTGAATGATCAGGACTTGCTTCATATGTAAAATTAATAGATAATATGCCGTAATTTCCCGTGAAAACAAAAGTATTGATAATAAAACATATAGAAATTATAAAAAAAATTATTGAAAACCATTTTTTAATATTATCAGAAAAAAGAAAGTAAAGGCAGATTGGCAGGAAAATAAATAAACCAAATACTTGTAAAGATATATTATAAATAAAGTATAAAGGATTAGTGTAATTATCAATAAATGAAAATTCCTGAGGAGAAGAAGAAATTAACTGAGATGGAATAAATAATCCGAGCAATATCCAAATTAAAAATATTGATAAAATAAAAACAATATTTGATTTTTCAAATTGAATAATAAATTTAGAATTTATATAATATTTTTTAATTAAAAAATAGATCCATGGAATGAATGCTGTTATAATTAACATTAAAGAAAGTAATTTGGCTTTAGAAATGTAATTGAATTTTATTATACAAAAAATTGACAATAAAAGACATATTAATGAAAATAAACCAATCAGAAATATCTTTTTATTTTTAACTTGAATCTTATAATAAATATTTTTAAATAAAGAAAAAACATTGTTCATTGTCCAGTAAAGAACAAGAGCGGAAGGCGAATTGTAAAGTAATATCAAAAAAAGAGCAGCCATGCTGTATAGCTGTACTTTTTCTTTAACAGGAAGGCCTTTTGTATAAATAAAATTCGAAACGCATGTAATAAGAGTCATTGCAATCGGAAGAATATTTATTTTAAATCCGTTAATGCTAAAAAGAGCGTCGGGAGTGCTGAGGTCTTTAATAAAATAAAAAGAAACGCCGTTTAATAATTCAAGATGTGAAATATAATGATATGCGGCTATAAAAAACGGAACTTGAATTAATAATCCAAAACTGCTTCTAAGCGCGTAGATTGGATGGTAATGATTCTGCCTGTAAAAAGTCTTAAGAATCATGTATTGCTCATCGCCCTTAAACGCTCTTTTAATTTTATCCGCTTTAGGTTTTAATTTAAGGGAAACTGCGCGTTCAATTTGCTGCCATTTTTCCGCGACCGCATAAAGCGGAAGACAGATGGTACTGACAACAATGCCGATTAGGATGATAGAAAGACCTGTTTCTCTGAATAATTTAAAAGTAAGAGTATAAGAGAATTCCAATATTTGTGTTATAGGATAAATTATTATTGTAAAAAGAATCTCAGCCATCTAATTGTAATCCTGTTATAAATTCATAAATGCGTTTACCAGCCTGTCCCTGATATTGCCATGCGATTTCTTTAGCCGATCTTCTCGCTTTTGTCATATTTTCATTGTCGCTTACATTTTTTATGATATCAGCAATATTATTAAAATCATTTTCATTAATTTTTAACCCTGCTTCTTTTAATACTTTAAATTGCCACAATTCACAATCAAGATCATCAGCGTCATAAGGAGTTGGATCAAAATTATAATTTGCATATAACACAGGTTTGTCGCATAAAAAGAGATAATCAAAAATTATGCCTGAAAAATCGGAAATCATAATATCTGCCTTTTTAAGCGAATATATATTTTCACGATCAAAATCCCAAAAGACATTATTACGATTTTTATAAAGTTCCTGCAGCCGCTCAAGCGTTAATTTTTCGGATATTTTTGACTGGGGGTGAGGTCTGATAATTATACGATAATTTGAATTGATAAGCGGATCAAGCAATTTTTCACCGTAAAGCGTTAATAAACCGGAAGCGCCCCATGAAGGAGAAACAAGAACGGTAAAAGGAGGATTATCTTCATTTGGAATTTGTTTTATTTTTAAAGCGTATTCATCAAGATACGAACAGCCGGCTGTGAAAAGAATTTTTTCAGGCAGGCCGCGTATTTTTTCGAGTATGCGGACATATTCTCCCTGATAATCGCCTGTTAAAATTATAGAATCAAAATAATCTAAACTAAACATTCGGTGTTTTGTTCCATCTGTGGTACAATGAATAACATGTGAGTAATGTTTAACAAATTTCGATCTTTTTAATTGATATACATCAAGCCCGGGTGTTGTCATAAGAACAAATTGCGATGATAAAAAATTAAGATACATAAAGGCTTTATTGCCTTCACCGATATATTTTGCTCTGACAAAATTCCATTCTTTTTCAAACGCAGGATCATCTTTGGATGATGTTAAATAAAGTAATTCAACTTTATTATTTTCAAATTCTTCTAAAACTGGTTTAAACAAATACCAATATTGCCTGCCTTCATTATATATTGAATATTTTGCCGTTTCATTATTATCTGAAGAAATCGAAGAACGAGAAAATAAAGTTTTTATTTTTATAATAAAAGCGCGGGAAAGAAAATAGATTGTTGCAGTTATTCCGATAATGATTGAAAATAACGCGCTGCCTGTACCCGGATCAATATATGTAATCATAGAATTATATTTTCTCCTTAAAGTTAAACCCAGATTTTATCATCAGGAATGATAAAATCAATAGTATCTGTTTTAATATTATTTAATAAAATTAAATCAAGGTATTTTCTTGCAAAAAGAAGATCGTGAATAGAAATGCCGATATTATATGATAATATTCTTTCATTATTATTTATCCTGCCGGCATGAGTTTTATTAAGTACGTCTGTTAATTCAAAAACTTCTTTAAATTTATCAAAATATTTAAAAGAATGAACATGTTCAATATCATCAACAATTACTTTATCAAAAAAGAGATCACAATTTTGAAATCCGCGCGTATGAATTGGAATTAATAGACAGCCTTTTTTATAAAGATAATTATTATCGCATATTAAATTATCTGCGTATGTAATGGCAGAAACAATTACATCGCTTCTATTGACAATTTCTTCATAGGTGTTAACTATTTTAAAAGTTATATTATCGTAACAAGAATATTTATTAATAATTTCAACAGCATAATTTTTGTAATTGTATAATTTAATTAATAATTTTCTTTTACCGATGGAATCAAAAAGACAATTTAAATACGCGCGCCCGCAATTACCAAGACCAATAAGTCCTATTTCATAAAAATCTGATATCGCAAGTTCAATTGTTGTTAATGCCGCGACAGCTCCTGTACGCATTGCAGTTATATAAGTGCCGTCCATTATTGCTTGAAGATTTCCGCTTGGTTCATCATATACATATATTTGAGCCTGAAGAGCCGGATTTCTATCAGGAATTCTTGTTACAACTTTCAATCCTGTCGTATTAATATTCGGCAGTATTGAAGGCATAAAATTAAAAAAAACACTATCTCTGATTGTAAGACTCAATTTTTTCGGAAGTATTACATTATTTTTTTCAAGGAAGGATTCTTTTGCCCAATCAACAAATGTTTTTGGTTTTACATCTATTTCTTGTATAGTTTTAAATTGTATTAATTTTATATTCATAAGATATTTATGGAATTAAATTATAAAATACTCTTGAAGTATTCTTCAAGAATATGTGTAAACTTTATCATTTCTTGCGGTTTTATATCGCCAATATTCGCTATTCTAAAAGTGTTTGCATTTGACAGTTTTCCAGGATATATAGTGAAGCCATGTGAAAGAGAAATGTCATGAAAAGTTTCAAAATTATATTTTAAAGATGATGGTTCAATAATTGCCGTAATAAGTTTTGATTGATGTTCTTCAGGAACAAGCATTTGAAGGTTTAAGCGTTTAACGCATTTAACAAGTTCTTCCCAGCAGGATGAATAACGGGCATAACGTCCTTCTATTGTTTCAATCTTTGCTTCGATAATTGCCTGTCTCAGGGAATAAAATATCTGTACAGGAGGCGTAAAACGGGTTTGCTTTGTTTTTTTGAAATATTCATATTGATCCCAAATATTTAAATAATAATTTCTCATTGGATATTGTTTAATATTTTCGAGAGCTTCTTTTCTGCAGAAAACAAGAGCTATTCCCGCCATACCTTGAATATTTTTATTAGAAGTAGAAGCCATAAAATCAATTCCGTCTTTATCCATATCAATGGGAATAGCGGCATACGCGCTGACGGCATCGACAATCGTAACAATGTTATTGTCACGGCAAAACCTACCAAGTTCGGGAACCGGATTTAAAAGCCCTGTTGTTGTTTCATGATAAACTACTGCAAGATGGGTAAACTTGCCGTTTATAAGTTTTTCTTTTACTTTTTCCGTATCTAAAGGCAGAAATCCTGAACTTTCATAAACTTCATAGTTAAGGCGGTAAACGCCTGCCATTTTCGCCATTCGCGCGCCGTAAGCGCCGTTATCAATTATAAGTAGTTTTCCGGAATCGGGCACACAGGATGAAATCATCGCTTCGTCCGCGGCCGTTCCTGAGCCGCTGAAAAATACTGTTTCTACAGAACCCTTACTGCCTGCAAAAAGAGAAAGTTCTTCACTGACCCATGACATAAGATCCCCGAATTCCTTTTCTCTTGGGCAAATATCCGCACAGATTTGCGCGTATTTTACGCTATCAGTCGTTGTCGCGGGTCCCGGATTAAGTAAAACTTCTCTGCGGACTTTTATTAAATTTTCTGATTCAATTATTTTCGGATAAATCTTGTTTTTAGCATTTTCTAGATGAGAAGCGTCATCAATTTCGCACCAAATATAATTATTAATTTTTCTTATAAATATCTTTTTACTAATATCCGAAGAATATGAGACAGACGACATCGCGGTTTCATATTCCATCATTGGCTGTGAATTTATATTTACATGCATATAAGAAACCATTTTATCAAGAGTTTCCTTTGTTAGACGCGTAATCCCTGTTAATTCACCTTCTAGATTTTCAATTTCATTTCTTTTTTTAGAATGTTTAACTAAATAGCCATCAGAATCTTTTTCAAGATAAACTTCATCGCCTGAAAGAGTTTCACCTGAAGCCAAAATTACATTTTTATGAGTTTCATTAATTAAAATATTTAATCCTAATATATCATAAACCAAATCTGATTCAAGAAGCAAAAAATCATCATTAACAAAAGGAGCGCAGCAGGCAAGAGTGCCCATGCTGCCGGTTTGTGAAAATTTTGAATTATGCGCAAGTTTGATAATTGAAAAACGCTGTGAAAGTCTTTCATACCATTCACTGCAATGTCCTGTGCCTATAATTATTTCTTCAACACCCGAAGCGATTAATTTTTGAATTGATCTTTCAACAATCGGAAACTTTTCAATTTCGATAAAACCTTTAGGCATCAATTCTGTTTTTTCTTTTAAACGAGAACCTAGTCCGCCTGCCATTATTACTGCTTGCCGTATCATAAAAGCGTCTCCATAAAAGCGTTTTTATTTTCAATCGGCGCAGATGAAGGTCTTCCCAGATCCGCTCTTGCGCCTTTGCAAATACGCGCTTCGATTAAAACAGGGCCTTGCCTATTTTTACTGTATATTTCTTTCAATGAAGATCGCAATCCCTCCGCTGTTTTAACAGAATAAACTTTTTTATAACCGCAGGCAAGAGCAATAGCCGTAATATTAGTTTTAAGTCCTACTGTCGGCTGTCCTCCCACTGAATCATGAGCGCCGTTATTTAAAACAATATGACGAAAATTATCAGGTTTTCTATCAGCGATAATCGCGAGACTTCCAGTGTGCATTAAAAGAGCGCCGTCACCGTCAAGGCACGTAACATTTTTACCAGGTTTTTGAAGAGCGATACCAAGCGCTATTTGAGAAGAATGACCCATAGAACCCACAGTAAGAAAATCATTATTATGAGATTGATTCATCTTTTCGCGCAGTTCATAAAGTTCGCGCGATGCCATTCCCGTAGTGGAAATAAATATTTCATCAGGATTTGACGAGCGTAGAATTTCTTCTATTGCGTCTTCTCTTGATAAAACAAGTTCTTCAGATGAATTATCAGCATTTTGCAATTTATAATCTGAAAATATATCTTTTTTAACTACTATTGCAAACGGAGAATTGTTTTTGGTAAAATGTTCGGACATAGAAGAAAACTGCATATCAAGTTCATTTTCGTTATCCGCCATTATGAAATAAGATATACCCATTGTCTCAAGCAATGAGCAGGTGACCTTTCCCTGTTTAATATGCTGCGGCTCGTCTTTAACTCCCGGCTCTCCGCGCCAGCCGATAAGAAGTATTAAAGGTATTTGATAAACCTCGCTGTCGGCAAGAGAGAGAAGGGGATTAACCGCGTTACCAAGCCCTGAGTTCTGCATATAAACAAGAGGTATTTTTCCTGTCGCAAGATGAAAACCGCAAGCAAGAGCGATTGCCGCTCCTTCATTTGCCGCTATTATATGATCCTCATGTTTTGCGTTATCTGTAACAAAAGCGCAGAAACTTTTTAAAAGAGAATCGGGAACGCCTGTAAAAAAATTAGTTCCGGCCTTTTTTAATTTTTCATAAAAATATTTGGTATCTATCATATATTATTTATTATCAGGGATTAGAGATAATATTTCCTTAATAGACATACAGAAAGGTTCCGCCTCAAGAGAACGATCATTCTGTAAAATACACTCCGCGGTTTTTTTCATCGCAGGATAGGAGGATCGTAATAAATGATTAGCGTAAATAATGATTCTTGCACCCCATGAAGAAAGTTCTTTTTCCGTAAATTGATTATATGTAGTGGGAACTAAAACAATAGGAATATTTTTATATTCTTTTTTAAAATTTTCGCAGAATTCTTTAATATCCTGTCCGGATTTTTCCTTGCTATGGATCATTACGCCGTCGGCTCCTGCCTGCACATAAGCTTTTGCGCGATCCAATGCATCCTCTACGGTGGAACCGGCAATTAAACTTTCCAGGCGCGCGATGATCATAAAATCTTTTGTTACCTGCGCTTTTTTCCCCGCGCTGATTTTATCGCAAAACTCCTGTTTAGAAGCAAGTTCCTGAACTGCCTCTGTTCCAAAAAGAGAATTTTGTTTTAAACCGATTTTATCTTCGATAATTACAGCAGAGACTCCGTTTCGTTCAAGGGTGCGCACTGTATAAATAAAATGTTCTTGTTTTCCGCCTGTGTCGCCGTCGAAAATAATCGGCTTTGTTGTGCATTCTAAAATATCCGTTAAAGTATGAAGCCGAGTTGTAAGATCGACAGCTTCAATATCAGGTTTTCCCTTGCTGCTGGAATCGGTTAAACTCGAAGACCACATGCCGTCAAAGCGGCGTATTTCATTTTCTTTGGTAATTTCTGTATGTTCAATGATTAAACCTGATAATCCTGAATGCGCTTCCAGAAATCGTATAACAGGTTTTACTACTAAAAGACGGCGTAATGTTTTTAATCTGATATCAGGAGTAGTTCCGATTGCGGTTTGAGTATTAATCAGCGCAGATGAATTGATCCCCTTGGTATAAGGTATTTCCACAACTTCGCCGCCAATTTCTTTCATTACGGCGAAAACATCTTCGCGTAACTTGCTTGAATTGCCTGTTTTCCAATCGTCGCCGTGAATTATAATATCGGGTTTGTATTTTTTAAGATTCGCAACATAACTCCATTCCTCCTGAGGCACCACTTTTGCGACGCCTTTTATATTTTCAACGACAGATTTTCTTTGTTCGTATGTAAGGTAGGGAAGTCTTTTGTAAGATGCGATGGCAGAATCTGTAAATAATCCTATCCATAATTCGCCCAGTTTCGCGCCTTCAGAAATTATATTAATAATCCCCGGATGAATAATATCTCCTATCATGCCAAGATACACTTTTTTATTTGTCATTTCGTAAATCCTTGAATAATATTATACACTTTTGAAGAAGCGTTATCAAAAGTATATTTTTCAAAAAGTTTCTCAGGACCTTGAACCGGCTCCTTTAATAATTCTTCCAGATTGACATCGCTGTTAAAAGGATCAATGTAATGGGCGGTATTACCGTATATTTCAGGCAGACTCGCCGAATTGGAAACAATTATCTGGGTTCCGCATGACAGCGCTTCAAGCGGCGTTAAACCGAAACCTTCGTAGTATGACGGCAGAATAAATGCTTTGCATTTAAGCATTAATGTTTTAACTTTTTCATCACTTAAATATCCAAGTAAAATTATATTCAAAGGAATGGAATCATCAAGTTCAGTAACCTTAACAGTAGGAAGGCTGGAACCGGAAATTGCGAAAAAGTAATCAGGATTTTTTAACGCGGCTGAAATAATCCATTTCAGATTTTTGCGTTTTGAAAGACTGCCAAGTGAAAAATAAAAAGGTCTGTCCCGGAGAACGGGAAAATCATTGAATACAGAATCGCTTGTATTGATAAATTGCATATGATCCGCACTTGAATAAATAACGCTTATTTTAGAAGGATCCGTATTAAATGTTTTAATTATTTCGTTCTTGCTGAATTCGGAAACTGTCGCAATATGCAGCGCTTTTTTTGAGATCTTGCGGTATTGCCAGCGGTTGTATAAACGGATTATTTTATCTTTTAAACTTATAAAATCTTCGGGATAATACTCGCAGTATATATCATGAAGAAAAACAATTCCGGGCGCTGCAGGAAGAACAGAGTTGCCGAAATCAAGTATAATATATTGCCTATGTGTTATCAGAAATAACTGTAATGTAAACATCTTCCACCAAAGATGAGATCTGATTTTTACATTATGATTAATAATTTTGAAATTCGAGTAAACAGGAATATTTTTTGTGTTCTTCGGAAAAATAACAGCGATTTCATTCGGCTTGCTGATTTTATCAAGACGCAGAGTAATTTCATGCGCATAGCGTTCTATACCGGTTAGTTTTCTGCACAGAAAATCGCCGTTTATTAGGATTATTTTTTTATTATTCATTTTATCCACATAGAAAAAGTTTTATCAAGTTCTTTCATGCGGTTCTCTGATGTTTGCGATGACAAAAACTCCTGCGTTTCCTTTGAAACATTATAATTCATTTCGCCGCTTTCTATTTTTTTTAATATGGAATCTAATAAAAATAGCGCTTCCTTATGATTATTATAAATAAATAATTTTTTATCTAAATCAGTCGTTTGCACATCTCCGTACGCTTTTACAAGCAATGGTTTGCCAAGCTGTATTGATGTTAGTAATTTCGCGCTTAAAGAAGTTTGTCTTTCCATATATGAAAAGTGATTTGAATAAGGGATGAAAATAACTGAAGCGCTTGCCATTGTTTTCTGATATTCATCAAGACTGATATAACCTTTAAAAATTAAATTATTTTTAATATATTGCTTACCGGGAAAACCTATTATATTACATTTATATCCTGGGTATTTTTGCGCAATTTTTTTTACCAGTTTCCAATCGATTCCGCCGCCGATAAAACATATTGATCCGTCACTTGATTTTGATTCATTAATATACGGAATAAATCCTGAATGACAATAAACAATTTTATCTTTGAAAGCAGTAGGATAAAAAATATTTTTTAAAGCGCTGGAAGTAAATACAGATTTTTTAATAACATCCTGTTCAAGTTTAGTATAGAATTTTCTGTTTGAATTAAATGAAATATATGTAGGATCTGCCTGACGATAAATTATTTTATTGCTTAAACAGGAAGATAAATAAATAGGATAACCTGATTCAAGAATAACCCAATCATAAACGGAAAAATCAATATATTTTTGATTCTTAATTATATATGAAAAATAAAAAAGAAGAAAAAATCCCGGCATGAATAAACGCATTTTACCGCGGTAAAATCCGATAAAATCATAAAAATAAAGCTGTCTTAAATTTTTTGATATTTGTTTTTCCTGTATGTATTTTCGGCCGAAAAAAACAAGATGATCTACAGAATATTCCTTTTCCGCGAGAAATGTGGTAATCATATCTATGCCGCGGCTTGTTTTTTTATATTCTCTGTCACTTACAACGAGAATTTTCATAATTTAAAGACCCTTTCATTCTCGATCTTAACTTTTTTTATCGCATTTCGCATATCTACAATCAGTTTTGCCTTTTCTGTAATTAATTTTTCATTGAAACAACTATGATTTGTAGTAATTACAACGCAATCAGCGCTTGAGAGCAAATCGTCTGTCAATTCAAAACTGGCATAATAATTGTTATGCTCATCAGAAACCTCTTGAATATAAGGATCGTGATATAATACATTTGCGCCTTTTTTCTTTACCTGTTCCATTACAAGTAACGCAGGACTTTCGCGGGCGTCATTAATATCAGGTTTATAAGCTATCCCTAAAAAAAGAATTGTTGAACCGTTCAATGATTTTTTGAATCTGTTTAATGCAAAAGATATTTTATTCATCATACGATGCGGCATTCTGTCATTAACAGCGCCTGCTGTATGAATCATGGATAATTCAAAGTTATAATTTTTTGCAATATGTTCCAGATAAAAAGGATCAAGAGGAATACAATGGCCTCCGATTCCAGGTCCAGGATAAAATGCCTGGAATCCATATGGTTTAGATTTTGCGGCTTCTATTACTTCCCAAATGTCGATATTCATTTTACCGGAAAGAAGAGCTAGCTCATTTATTAAAGAGATATTTACAAGCCGATATGTATTTTCAAGTATCTTAACCATTTCCGCGACGCGCGGAGAAGAAACTATATACAAAGAATTTATAGCAAGACTGTATAAAGCGGAGGCGATTTGTTTAGCTTCTTCGCCGAGAGCGCCGATTACTTTTGGCGTATTATCAGTTTTATAATCTTTATTTCCAGGATCTACGCGTTCAGGACTGAAACACAGCCAGAAATCTTCACCTTCCTTCATATTTGATTCGCGTTCAATTATTGGCTTCATAAAATTTTCTGTAGTAGTGGGGTAGGTAGTGCTCTCAAGACTGATAAAAGTTCCTTTTTTCATATTTCTGGCAATATCAATGCATGATAATTCAATAAAACTCATGTCAGGTTTTTTAAATTTATCCAAAGGAGTTGGAACACAAATAATGACAGCGTCACATTCGCCAATTCTTGAAAAATCGGCAGTTGCTGAAAGTTTTTTTGAATCAATCACCGTATTTATTAAATCAGAATCCGAAACGTCGCTGATATAATTTTTCACTGAATTTACAGCTTTCGTTTTTTCTTCATTTTTATCAAAACCAAGAACTTTTATGCCGTTACGCGCGAATGTAACCGCAAGAGGCAATCCGACATAACCTAATCCGATAACGCCGATTATGACTGTTTTTTCAGATATTTTTTTTAATATATTTGAAATGTTATTCATATTAAATCTCCAAAATATTTACGTTAATAATTATTAATATAACCGCGGAATCGAATTAATTATTTTTATAGTATCTGTAAAATTAAAATTTATACTGTCAAGGTACCAGCGAATGTTGGGATAACGAGGCTGATTTTCGTCTTCAACTAATTCTAAAGCGCGCTGCCTGGTTATATCTCCTTCTCGGATCTGATTGCTGCGGAAAGTGTCATGTTCGGTAAAACCTGCGACAGTGTAATAGATATAATTATAGAACGCGGCTGTTCCGTCTCCAATGCGCCATGTAGTATTTGTGTCAGGAGCGCGTTCCCAGTTATATTCATTTAAAAGCACATTGTCAATTGTTTGCTCATCCCAGCGCCAATAATCAAAAATATGATAATAATCATTTTTGCTTGCAAAACTGCGGTAATATTCGCCGGATAATGTATCCCACAACGAACTGTTAAAATAACCCGGGCTCTTAAGCATTGCAAGAAAACGAAGCTTCTGATAACGCAGCTGTTTCATTATACCGTGAGTATAAACGCGGGTTTCTTCGAAGTAGGGAGGAATACCGAGAAATCCCGCTTTGAAATGAGTAACTTCCAATGGATTGACGCTCCATAAATTTAATGAAATGCCGGTTTGTTTTTTTATTGTTTCTATATGGCGGAAAAAATGTTTATCGCCGGCAGTTAAAATGCTTATCATTCCCAAATGCGGCGATTTCAGCCAGGCAGAAAGATTACGCGATATATTTCGGCGTTTTTTGGAAATATCATCGGCAACGATTATATTTTCAACCCCCAGATGTGCGCACATTCGACTGATATTACGGCGTCCTAAATCAGTGACCATACCCCAATCATATGTATAAGTAACCGGTTTCATCTTTAATTCATTAACAACAAGATGAAGTCCATAACAGCTGTCACGGCCGCCTGAAAACGGCAGGATGCAATCGCTGCCATTTTTGCGCCGATAATTTTCAACCAAATTAAATAATTCTTCTTTAGGATGAGGTTTATTCCTCATTTTATACGTTTTGCAATAATTACATACTCCGTTATCATCAAATGAAATAAAAGGCATGGTTTCCGGAAGAATACAGCATGTACACCTTTTTAATTTATGAGTTTTGTAAATTAATAATGATTCTTCAGATTTTAACTGCCCTAACTGAGGGATCAAATTCTCTTTGCGGATATTATCGTCATTAACAAGAAACCTTTCATTGGATGCCGGAATATTAATAATTGTATAATCTTCACCTGACAATTGTTTAATATCAGAGCATTTGATTTGCGTTAACGGATATTTTTCTGATGAAAAATAAATTCCTTTTTTATATTTTCCAGTATAAAGACTTCCGTTATTAGAAAAAAGAATAAGCTTGCCCAATTGCTGAAAAACAATAGCGCATGAAACAGTTCCATCACAGAGAGAGAGTATTCTGGAAGGCAATGAATCAAGACTCAGTCCTTCTTCTAAATGTTTTTCTGCAATTGCGGCGATAACTTCAGTATCGATTTTAAGATTGCGCGATGAATTGAGTTTCTTCCAGATATCATCATCATTAACAATAATGCCATTGTGCAATACGCATATATCGCCGCGTACTACAGGTTGATTGTCTGAAAGTCCGTTTGTAATTAATCGGCTGTGACCTAACACAATATTACTTGAATATGGCTGTACTTTTTTTACCAGTTTTACAATATCATAATCAGCGCGGTTTATGCAGTATTTTTCACCGCTGTAATATATAAAACCGCTGGAATCGCGCCCGCGTTGTCTGGCGTGTTTTAAAAGAGTATTTAAATGCTTTGCATCCGGAACATCATCAAATATTTGACCAAATATACCGCACATATAATATTTCTTGTATAAATTAATTTGAATATTTCATCATGATGGAATATATATTCCAGTGTGATGGAATAAACTATTTAACTACCCAATGTCCTCCTTTGTCCGCTCCGATTCGTTCTAAAAGACCTTCTTCTTTTAGTTTTGACAGATTCCATTCTATTCCACGTATCGTAAGTCCTGTTTTTTTTGCAAGTTCCTTTTGAGTAACTTGCGGATTATTAGTGATTATTTCTAATATTTTCTCCACAGTTTTCTCCACAGTTTTCTCCACAGTTTTCTCCACAGTTTTCTCCACAGTTTTCTCCACAGTTACCGTGTTTTTTTCTGTTTCAACATCGTATGAAAAGTTATTATCCAATGGAACAATGATTCTAAATATATCGCCTTCGATTAATTCAGGTTCTTTTCCTGAATATCTATACCCGTAATAAAAAAGTTTTCTAACTCCCGAACCAAGTTCATCTGCCATTCCAATGTTACGGAAAAATGAGGCGATTAAAGGATTTTTTGGATTTGGTTCCATATTGTCAGGAGTGATAAGACCGTCTTTTGCCGCGCGGTTAGCGTTTTCAATAAACATTCTATCATTTTCAATTATAAATTTTGAAATAAATGAGCTTGTAAATTCGCGATGCATCAATGTATTTACCAGCATTTCACGGGTAATTACATCTCTTAGACTTGTATTTGTTACACCGTCCAAATAGAACTTGTCCCATAAATGTTTGCGCGCAAAATCAAATAAAATATTATAGCTTTCTATCAGGTTTGTTTCAACAATCAGACGATCGTCATAACGATCAAGGTTTATTTTACGAACAAGCGTATCTGTACGGTATGCCGGAACAATTGAACGAATAACGTCATCTTTTCCAAGCAGCATAACTGCCGCAAGATTATAGCCGCGCTCTCCTGTTTCTTTGTCTTCGCTGTAAAGTCCCGCGCTTATTAATAGTTCTTTATCGGACAAATCTTTCCATGGATGTTCAGAATTTCGATTAACAGCCATCTGTCTTATGCGCGGAAGCAAATCGAAACGAAGATCGTTTTCTTTAACATATGGATATACTTTCTTTTCTGTAAAGATATTTTGTTTGCGGATATATAACATTGCAATTTGACTTGTTGATGTTATTTTAACGTCAGCATCATCAACACGATCATAAATTATTTTTTTAAAACTGTGAACTTCGGAAGAGGGAGGAATATGAATATGTATAACATGTTTATTATTATACTTTAATATTTCAGGTGCAAGATAGACTGTAGGAGATATAAGTTCAGGATTACTGACAACTTTGATAAAGTTTTTAATAAGATCAGGTATTGAATTTACAGGGATACCCTTAACAGTTCCATTATCTTCAATACCTAAATATATATCGCCGCCGAAGCGGTTTAGGAATGAACTTACAGTTTTATATGTTTCTGCGCTTATATCGCCGTCACAGCGTTTAAACTCAACAGCGACATTTTCACCGAGCAGTATTGCTTTTTGTAATTTTTTATCGATCATATAAATAATTTATAATCTGTAAAGAATTATTTAAAATTAAATAATGTAATAAATTTAATCAATTATTATGTTTAATAAACTTATTAGATATTATACTTTTTAAATATATTATTTCTTTTTTATATAATAAGAAGAAGATGCCAAATAATATTAAAAAAAATAAAGTTTTAATTATTAAAAATAAGATTTGATTTAAAGAATGCGGAATAAATATTGATAAAGATAAAATGAAAAATAAAAAAACGTATAAATACATGCGAATATATTTAAATCTCATACTATGGGCTTTTAATGAAAATAATAATGATATTAGGCTGCTTAATAAAAGAGTAATAAAGCAGGAGATACTTGCTCCAATACTGCCAATTGAATTAATAAGTATAATATTCAATACAAGACCTGCAATTGCAGAGCTAAATGTTATTATAGGAACCCATTTAGTTTGTTTTAAAAAAAGAACATTTACGAAAAAATAATACAGTCCGCTGAATACATATGCAAATGAAATAAATGGTATAAAATGCCACGCCGATCTGAAACCTGGTGAAACCATAAATATTAATATATCCTTTGAATATAAGGATATTCCAAGAGCTAAAAAACAATATATAACAGTAAGCAATTCAGCGACTTTTACAACCTGATTTAATTCATCCTTTTTTTCTTTTTCAAAAAACCACGGCGCGTACGCTTGATTAATAGCGGTATTAATTACGCTTATTATATTTCCAAATTGATAACCAACACTGTATAATCCTGTTTCAGTTTTACCGGTTATGTTATTAAGGAAAACTCTGTCAATCATTACCATAACCCAGCTGGATAAAGAGTGCGGTACAAGCGGCAATGAATATTTAAACGCAGGTTTCAAAATATTAGAATCTAAACTTAATTTTATCTTTGGAATAAAAGCCAATAGAACGTATACAAGGAACACAGAAGAAGTAATTACATTCGCCAATAGAATGCCTAAAACGCCTTTTTTATAAACAACTACAAAAATAATAATTAGGCTGACATTTAATAAAAAATTAAGCATCAAATTTAATCCAAACCTAAAACCGCTTTGTTTTGTTTGTAAATAGGTCTGATAAAATGAATAAAGCGGCGTAACAATTGTATTTAATATACCAAGGAACATTAAAGGATAAAAATCTATATCGCTTATAAATGGATTTATAAGGAGTTTATGAAATAATATAAATACAAAACCTAATACTATGGAATTTAACAATACGAATAATGATAAAGCTCCCCATAATTTTTTAATATATTGTTCATCGTCTAAATGTTTATAATAAAATCTCGCGCCTGCGCTGTTTAATGATAAAATAAAAAATACGGACAATAGGGAAGATAAAGATAAAACAACATTTAATGTACCGTAATCTGCCGGAGTTAAAAATGCGGTATATAATGGTAATAGGAAAAATGATATTGCTTTTTGCAATATCGAAACTACTACATAAATGCCGGAATTAATAAAAAATCTTGAATTACCCATATTTATTTAATAAAAGAATCTATAAATTTATGATAATTTTCCCGCCAATTTTCTGCCCAGAAATTATCAGGATCTGTTTTTTTATAATTTTCAGATAGTATAATTTCTTCAATTTCTGTAATTGATGAAATGCAATTAAACTGTGTTGTATCAACATTTTCTTTATTTTTAATATTATCAAATATAAAAATAATGCAGTTAAATAAAGCCGCTTCGAAAATTACAGTTGAATAGTCTCCAATAATGTACTTTGACGCTTCTAATGTATTATAAAGAGGTTGAGTATCAATTGGAATATGATTATCAATAATAGGTTTATATACTGTTTGCAATAATGACGTTTCCTGCGGATGAATTCTAAAAATAACAGAATAACCTTTAACTGATAAATTATTATTTAACCATATAACATCACTAACATATTTTTCAGGATAAATAGTAGCTGATATATAAAGTATTTGCTCTTTTTTTATAAAATTATTATTTGCTTTTATTGTTTCTGATAAATATGGATTTCCAATTATATATTTTTTAATTGGAATCCGGGAATTTTTTATCCAATATTCACCGTAACTCATAAAAAAATCAGGCATATATAAATTATAACATTTTGGCAATTTAGACGAGTAATTGTATGCAGGATGCGCTAATGAAATTAGTCCATGCTGATATTCGCCGACAGGTATATTAAGTTCCTTAGCGGCCAGAAGCAAAGGAATGTTATAATCTCCGTAAAGCGCGCAATCTAAAAATAATATTTTTGGATTTAACTTTTTTAATAATTTTATATATTCTTTATTAAGAATATATAATTTTTTAGAAATATTTATAAGATTATTTTTAATAATATCCCAAATTAATAGATCTTTTATTTCATAATTTATATATTGTTTTAAAAATGCTATAAAAGCATCAATTTGATTTATATCTTCTGAAGAAATTGATATAAATTTAAATTTAATTTTCGTTATAATATTTGATAATATATTTATATGATCATTTGTACAGATATTAGGATATGATCTTGGTCTCTTAAAATTTAATCTGTCTGATGTCTCTATTAATAATGTTTTAGACGGATATTCATTGGCAAATGTTTCAGTTAAACGATTGAAAAATAATTTACCTTTTTGAATATTTGCAATATCTGAGCCGAAAAATATAATATCAAAATTTTTATATAAGAAAGGTTTATATATAAAACTTCTTAAATAATATTTTATTTTTTGAATAAAACTAACATTAAAAGAAACATTATTTGTATTCTGTAATCCATGTATTTCATTGCTTGCAAAATAAAATAGCGAAAAACGAATAAATGGATACATTAATATATTTTTATATTTAAACTTATAATTATAAAGAGAACTATTTTCTTCAAAATTCAATAAATTGTCTAATATACTCATTAAAATATACAAATAAAATTTTAATTAATACATATCTTCTCTTAAAGGTTCACCTTTAGAAATATCTATAACTGCTTTTTTTCCTATCACTTTATCATACATTTTTGTAGACAGACCATTAGAAGGACGAATTGATCTTATGTTTTCTTTTGAAAACAATTCTCCTTTTTTTATATTCTCTGCTGCATAAAGTGATCTGCGATACTTTAATGATGACATTTCAGATTCAGTAGGTCCGTAAAAAATACTTCCGAGTGATTGATATGCTGTATTTACATCAGCAACTAATTTTTTCATTTCTACAGGTTCCATGGAAAAAGCGCTGTCTACACCTTCGTCTTTTCTTGAAAGAGTAAAGTGTTTTTCAATTACTTTCACGCCTAAAGCAATACCGGCGACAGAAACAACAGTTCCTATAGTATGGTCAGATAAACCAATAACACAATCAGGGAATTGATTATGCATATCAGTAATTGTTAAAAGATTTGTGTATTCAGGAAGAGCAGGGTAGGTACTGGTGCATTTTAAAAGAGTAATTTCAGGACAACCGTTGCTTTTTAAAATATCAATACTTTCTTTTAGTTCATCAAATTGAATTAAACCTATCGACATTATTACAGGTTTCTTTGTTTTTGCGATATATTTTAGAAGCGGAAAATCATAATTTTCAAAACTTGCTATCTTATAACATGGAACATTTAAATCCTCAAGAAAATTTACAGATGAAATATCAAATGGAGTGCTGAATCCAATAATACCCAATTCTCTGCATTTATTAAAAATATGACTGTTCCATTCCCACGGCATATATGCTTTTTGGTATAAAGAATAGAGTGTTTCACCATTCCACAGACTGTTATTATCTTTTATTTTAAATTCATCTCTGTTTGAATTCATAGTAATTGTATCAGGTGTGTAAGTTTGAATTTTTAAAGCGTCAACGCCTGTCTTAGCGGCTTCCTCAACTATTTGCAAAGCCCGTTCAAGGCTTTGATTGTGATTTCCGCTCATTTCTGCGATAATAAATGGTTTTGAAAGATTTTTGAACATTTTACAATGATTTATATAAATTAGTTATATCCATTTCAACCGATTCAATATAATTGAGTTTTTTAAATATTTTTATTGAGGCTATATTCTCGTTCCTTACTGTTGCTGTAAGTTTATTTATTTTTGGATATTCATTTTTTATTCTAAGCTCAATTAGCTGTAATATTTTAGATCCATGCTTCTTTCCTCTGAAGATTGGATTAATACTATAACTAATATTCGCAGTATCACCGCATACTTCAAGCCTAACCTGTCCTATATTATCCAATTCAGAATGATAGATAAAAAATAACACAGAATCAGAGGAAAGTTTATTTTTAAACCAGTCTTTATGAACATTATAAGGGATAAATTCCTGATTAAGAGAATTGCGCCGTGTGTCAGGATCGTTAGCCCATTCGTATAATATATCAATATCTGAATATTCTGCTTTTCTTAAATTTATATTACTCATAAGATAAAGGCAGTCTTCTGAAAATTCATTTAAATTATTAATATGTTTTGCTTCGTTAGTTATTTTTGCTCCGTCAGGAACCATATTTAATATTTCATTTAATGGGAAAGTTCCTTTGCCATAGTGTAAATGAGTGTCTTTTTCGCTTGCATAGTCACCGTCGGTTAAATGATATAAACATGGATTAAATTTATGAAATTCTTTTATATAATCCAGCGGCCTTTTTTTAAGCGTATTTGCAGTGCATATAGCATGACCAAAATCAAAGCAAAATCCTGTATGCAGCTCATTTATAATACAATCAATTTCTTCAGGTGTTGCTCCTAAGCATTTTTCTCCGTTTAATCCAATCAACGGTTTGTTTTCAACTAAACAGCGCGTGTCAATAAAAGGCTTAAGTTGATTTACTGTTTCTTCAATACGCCCGTTAACACCTGAATGAAAAATTATATATTCGCCATTCAGCGCATCAGCGAATTTGAATGTTTCCTGTATCATAATTTTATTTTTTTCCCGATCTTCAGGGATGGAAAGATTCATACCTGCGAATGAATGCGGCGCATGAATGCCAAATGGTATTTTAAACTGCTTCCAGTAATCAATTGTTTTATTAAAACTATCAGGTGCAGCGAATAATTCAATGTATTGAAAATAACCGTTTTTGAAAAAAGATAAGATATCTTCTGTATAATTTTTATCATTACTTCCCAATTTTAAACCTAATTGCATGTTTAATTTAATCTCTTAAATCCGCTTTGGCAGACAGAACCTTTTAATAATTTATCGCTTGTTTTTTCATCAACTGATTTTTTGATAATAACAAATACTTCTTCTGCGATGTTTAAATATTTTTGAACAATATCCTCTTTATGCGCATAACTGCAGTAGTATGAGTTTGTTGCAAGAAATCCGCGTTCTAACATCAACTGCGTGAACAATGTTTTAAGAACCAGCGGGTTTTCAGAAATAAAATCAAAATGGCTTAGCGGATATATTGAACCAACATGAATGGAAAGTCCTGATTTACTTGCGATTATTTTCCAGCCGTTTTGAACAATTTTTCCAATGTTTATAAGATGCTCCTGTACCTTACATTGTTCCATTTTATTTATTGTTGCCAATGCTGCGGCTGGACCTATACGTTCTGTCCAATAGGTGCTGCTAATAAAAGAATCTTGAGCGGCATCCATATATTTTTTTCTGCCGATAACTGCGGACATTGGATATCCGTTACTCATACCTTTTGCAAAAACTGCAATATCAGGTTTAATAGAGTAGAGAAGGTGCGCTCCTCCCAGATTAAGCCGCCAGCCTGCGGTAATTTCATCTATGATTAAAACAATGTTATTTTTATTTGTTTCAGATTGTATATATTCCCAAAAACCTTCTTCAGGTTCAATATTTCTGATTGGTTCCATTACTACTGCGGCAATTTTATCTTTATATTGAGTAAGAAGACTTTTGAATTCTTCTTTATTGTTAAAATTAAACGGAAATGATGTGTCCTTTAAATGCCGGGGAACCCCCGCAGGTTTTAGTCCAGGTAATAATTGACCGTCTAACGCAGAATTACTGGAAAGATTGGCAGCGATATACCAGTCATGCCAGCCATGATATCCGCAAAAAAGAATTATATCTTTGCTTGTAGCCGCGCGGGCAATTCTTACAGATACCATCATTGCTTCTCCGCCGGTACGCGCAAAACGGGTCATCTCTGCCCAGGGATGAAGCTGTATAAGCTTTTTCGCAAGTTCAACTTCTTCCGCCGGATTTAATGTTGTCATGTTACCTGAATCAATTACTTTTTTTACCGCAAGATCAATATCATCATCAGCATAACCAATTGTATTTGCGCCTATACCCATATAACTTGCATCTATATATTCATTATCATCAAGATCCCAGATTTTACACCCTTTTGCTTTCTTGTAATATGCAGGCCAATAATCGGGAAGGAATTGTTCAGGACGCTTGCTTAATAATTGAGTCCCGCCGGGGATGATTTTTTTCGCTTCAATGTATAATTCCTGTGATTTGCCCATTTATTTATTTTCCTTTAATAATTTATATTTTAATTCTGCCGTATTCCAGTCTTCTATCGTGTCAATATCCTGTATTTCTTTTTCATTCATAATATATGCGATTGTTTTTGACGGAACAATTGTTTTTTCATTTAAAAGAATTTCTGTTTTGCAAAAATAAAACATTCCAACATCAAAATACTTCGGTTCTAAATCCTGAGAACGAATTAGCTGCGCTTTTCTGTCATTCGGAACAAGAATACCTTCCTTTATTTTCATTGCCCATTCAATTGGAACAGGGAATTTACAAACCGGCTGAAGCGCGTCACTATTAGAATCTAAAAGAAGTTTAAATGCTTTTTGTAATGTGTTTCCTGAAAGAAAAGGAACACAAGGATATACGCAGCAAATATATTCAAAATGTTTATTAATATTTCTATATTCTCTGATAACTTCTTCCACAACATCATAGGTAGTTGAATAGTCATCAGAAGTTTTTTCAGAGCGCAAAAAGGGAACATCCGCTCCGTTATTTTTTGCGGTATCTGAAATTTCTTGATTGTCTGTAGAAACCATTACCTCTGAAAAAATACCTGATTCTTTACATGCGTTTATTGCATAACTCAGCATTGGTTTGCCAAGAAAATCTTTGATATTTTTTTTTGGTATTCGTTTTGAGCCGCCGCGGGCTGGAATAATCGCAACTGTATTTTTCAACTATTTATCCCAATTAAAAGGAAGTATAATATTTTCATCATTGACAGCAAATTCTTCAAAAACAGACGAAGGAATATTCAAACTTTGAATTATTAAATAATTATTTATATTCTCTTTTAAATTAGCTAATGAATCAATACCGATAACAATAGCTTTTATAAATTTATTAGAATATGCATAGCTCATGCAAAACGCAGCTAAATCAACAGAATATTTGCGGGCAATACTTTGCAGTTCGCATAACTTGCCGCTTATTGAAGTAAATTTATCTTCCAGAGTATTAGGTCTTTTAAAGAATAATCCTTGCAGAAATATTGAACGAATATATATCTCAATCCCTTTGTTATGTATTTCAGGTAATAAATAGTTAAATCTTTGATCGAAAATATTATACGGTATCTGTAAAATATCACAGGGTAAATTATTTTTCAAAATATACTCAGCTTCACTTGGATAATATAAAGAAAAACCAATTTTTTCAGATTTTTCCGTTTCTTTTATTTTAATAAAATCATCAATTAAGACAGGTTTGTTTTTATAAATTGAAAAATTATGAAATAAATAACCTTTAATTGCTTTTAATCTTAAATTATCCAATGATGTCTCTATAAATTGATATGGACTTATCTCGGTATTTGCCGGATATTTTGTAAAAATATTAAAATTTTTATCTGTCTTATAAATAGCATCTCCTAAAACCTTTTCACTCTCACCGTACGCGCTGGCTGTATCAAGTTCTGTAATCCCTTTTTCATGAGCATAATTTAATATTTCTGTAACTTCCTGATACGGTATTTTACCGCGAGTATTATTAATGCCGTAATCAAGACCAAATTGCGCTGTGCCTAAACAAAGTTTCATAATTTTGAATTAGTATACTCGGAACTTAAAATTCCATAATAAAGATGATCATCCCAAATTTTACTATCACCGCTATTGTAAAAAATTTTTTGTCTTAATACGACTTCTTTTTTAAGACCGCATTTTTCTAACACTTTCACACTGCTTGAATTGCTAGCATGAACTCCGGCCTGAATTCTGTTCAAGCACAATATTGAAAAACCAAAATCAATAATAAGTTTTATAGCTATTGCAGCGTATCCTTTGCCCCAATATAATTTATCGCCGATAAAATAACTGATGTCTGCGTATTTATAAATTGGATGGATAGGACCTATCTTAATATTTCCTATATGAACATCACTGACAAAAATACCAAATAAACAACTGTCTGATGAATCATTAATAGTTTGAACAAAATTCTTAATTTTTTCTATATCCTGAATTATAAATCTGGTTTCCAAGTATTTATTTACATCTTCGTCATTTAACCAGTTTACATAATTAAAAGTACAATCCTCTAATGTCAGATTGCGTAATAAAAGATTATCAAATACCAGATTATTGTTGTTGGAAGGTATTATCATATTTGCCATAAATCAGCATCTGGCAGCCTCTTACCGTTTTTTATTAATTTGGGATTAAATTGGTATTTCGGGTGAGCGCTTTTCATGATTTCCTTAATAAATTCATCTTCGGATATTTCAAGAGTTTTTAAGAAAGACGTAAGAGAATCAGGACGCTTACCGTCGTATTTATCGCATAATTTGATAGCTTTATCTCTATCCATTCTTCCCGCTCTTATATCAATGCACATAAGATGATTTGTTCTTCCGTGTCCTCTTTTTATTAATTTGCAGTAATCGCGAATTCCCTGCCACATACATTCAATTTTTTCATAATCATACTCAGGCGGAATACCTTCTACAGGCTGTCCTTTCCAGCCTAATTCTTTTTTTATTGCTTCAACATTACTCTTTGTATCCCATTTAATATAATTGCCAAGCCAGATAGCTTTTGAATTAATTTTATCAAGCTGTTCCTTAGGCGGGAATTCATAGGGCATTAAATCACGGCGATCAACTTTACCATGCAATAAAGAAAGCATTTTATCGTTATTAATTCCAAGATTAATCATTTTTTCAAATAAACCTTGCTCTAGTTCGCAAATTTGCTCAAATGACGTATAAGCGCGGTATTCAGCCGGAGATTCACCGAATATGACCAAAGGCACATTGAACTTAACAGAAATTTGCATAATATAACCGAAAACACCCGTATGGCAATGCCAGCAAAAATCACCTGTTTCACGCAATGATGTCAGCATAAGCTGCTTTACAACTTTCCAATTCGGCGTAAATTGCAAAACGTCAACGCCGAGCTGTTTAAATATTCTGTGATTGTTTTTATTTATTAACGGCCTGAACCCCCAGTGATCAAATCTAACTACTAATGGTTTCAATTTTAATCGCGTAACAACATATAATAATTGATATGTGCTGTCTTTGCCGCCGCTGTATGGTATGATGCAGTCATATTGGTTTTTATTTTTGTATTCATTGATAATTTTATTCAGCATTTCTCCTCTAGCGTCCCAATCAACTTCTTTGTGCTTTTTTTCCGCCTGTCTGCAAACATTGCACACGCCTTCATTGTCAAATTCAATTGTTTCATGCGTTTCCGGCAAAACACATCTAGTACAAGATTTCATAAAACCTCCTATAATATTTTAATAATGTTATTTAATGAATTTATTACATATTCAACATCATCGTCTGTCATCATTGGAAAAAGCGGTATACTCAAGCATTTATTATAATATGACTCTGCGGCTGGAAATAATTCTTTTTGATAATCACCGTAATTTTTAATATAATAAGGCTGGCTGTTAACGGGAATATAATGCACTTGCGCGCCTATTCCGTTTGATTTTAATTCTTCCATAACCTGTTTTCTTGATTTGCCGATTTTTTCAAAATTTATTTGTAAAACGTATAAATGAAAGCAGCTGTCAAGTCCATTTTCTTCAAAAGGAATAATTACATTAGACTTATCTTTAAATGCATTATTATATTTATTAATGATCTCTTTCCGCCTTTTTTTAAAAAAGGATAATTTGGATAATTGGCTGAGTCCCAAAGCAGCTTGAATATCTGTTATTCGATTATTGCCGCCGAGTAATTGCATTTCATAATACCATGGACCCGGATTTTTACTTAACTCAGATTCATTTTTTGTAATGCCTATTGTTCTTAATTTTAAAAGTTTTTTATATATTTCTTCATTATTTGTGGTAATTGCGCCGCCTTCTCCTGATGTAATTGTTTTTACCGGATGAAACGAAAAAATTGTCATATCTGTTTTATGACAGCAGCCGACAGGTTTGCCGTCAGAATAATATGATCCTATCGCATGCGCGGCGTCTTCAATAACATACAAATTGTGTTTATCTGCAATTTTATTAATTGAGTCAATATCTGCTGCCTGACCTGCAAAGTCAACAGGTATTAATACTTTTGTTTTGGAAGTAATTTTTTTTTCTATTTCTTTTGGAGAAATATTATAAGTTCTTGGATCAATATCTGCAAATACCGGAATAAGATTGTTTGTAATTAAGCAATTAGCTGATGCGGCAAAAGTAATGGGAGTAGTAATGCCTTCTGACCCTTCGTTAATATTAAGCGAAGAAACGGCAATATGCAAACCCTGGGTTGCGTTTGATACAACCACGCAATATTTTGCGCCGGTATACTCCTTAATTGCATTTTCAAAATTTTCTATAGCAGGACCCTGTGTTAAAAAATCTGATGATAAAACAGCTTCAACAGCTTTTTTATCGTCATCATCGATCCATTGCCTGCCGTACGGGATGAAATTTTTCATTAAATATGACCAATTTTTGTTATATTATTATTAATCCAATTTTTTAGTTCATCAATAGACATCCATGAGGTATTGTTGTCAGATGAATATGAGAAACCTTCTGATACTAATTTACCGTTTTTTATTCTGAAAGGATCATTGCTCCATTCATGAATTTGAGGAAGAATTTTAAAATGTTCATCATATTCATATGTAAAAGGAGCGTCTTCAATACCTATCATCTGTTCATGAAGTTTCTCTCCCGGACGAATGCCGATATTTCTTTGCTTTGTTTTTTCACATACGGCAAGAGCAATATCTGTTAATTTCATTGAAGGTATTTTTTTAACATATATTTCTCCCCCTTCCATATCGTCAAATGCATGCCAAACAAGTTCTACTCCTTGTTCAAGACTGATCATGAAACGCGTCATTCTTTCGTCGGTGATTGTTATTTCACCGTTTTTTATTTGTTCGATGAAGAGAGGAATAACAGAACCGCGGGAACCCATTACATTTCCGTATCTGACAATAGAGAAGCGGGTATTTTTTGTTCCTGCGTATGAATTACCTGCAATGAATAATTTATCGCTGCAAAGTTTTGTGGCTCCGTATAAATTTACAGGCTGGCTTGCCTTATCAGTGCTAAGCGCCACACATCGCTTTACGCCTTTATCAATACAAGCGTCAACAAGATTCATTGCGCCGTTTATATTTGTTTTAACGCATTCAAAGGGATTGTATTCCGCGGTTGGAACAATTTTAGTGGCTGCGGCATGGACAACATAATCAACGCCGTCCAGTGCGCGGTAAAGACGTTCTCTGTCGCGGACATCACCTATAAAGAAACGAACTCTGTCATCGTCCTGGAATTTTTTGGCCATTTCCCATTGTTTCATTTCATCGCGAGAATAAATTATCAGCTTTTTTGGATTGTATTTTTCCAATGTCATCGGAACAAATGTATTTCCAAATGAACCTGTTCCGCCTGTTACAAGTATGGTTGAATTTTTAAGCATTAGCTCTCCTGTTTAATTTCGTATAAATAAATAGTGTAAATACTGTTATTGTCATAATATATATTTCTTAATATTAATCCAAGAATATTTTTATTAAGAATTTCAGCTCTGGATAATATATATTTTCCGTTAAAAACATTTTTAAAAACATTTATATCAATATTAAGATTCACAGGAGATGTATTTTTATTTCTGGTAGGCTGGTAAGGCAGTTCAGAACTGTATAGATACATTCTTGCGCCCCAGCTATCATAATATTCTCTGGCTTCTTGATTAATTTCCAATTCAGGCGCTATTAATGATCTGAATTTTTTCATATATTGCAATGGATAAGCATTATTATATCCATCGATTGTGTTAAAACCATTATATGTTAATACTGAAGGATGAAAACCAAAAGCGGCTGCATTCTCATCTGAATATGAAATGTCATTTTTAATTATATTAAATAAATCTGATGAAAAAAATTCTTTGTAAGTTATAAAATTATCATAATTTAAATCAGGTTTTAATTTTTTAATATTCTCAGATTTAATTAAAAAATAATTAAACCACGTTCTGATTGAATCATTATATGTTACAGGTTTTAGAATAATAAATCCTAATTGAATAATAATAAAAGAATAAATTAGTAATTTATTAATCAAAAAAGTTTTTCCAATTTTAATGTTTGTAATTAAATACAAACAAATACCGAATAACAAATACCATAAAAAACGGTTAAAAATCCAGACTCTGCCCCAATTAAAACCAACTAAAACAGGAATATACTTAACTATAAAAATATTTAATAATTTAGTTTCATAAAGCGCTGCAATTAATGAAATTATAAATATTAAAATTGCGATAAACTTGAAAAGTTTAATTTTTGATTCTTTTTGATATAACAATTTATTTTTATTATTTTTTATAAAATTAATGAAAAAGTAAATACAAAGAAGCAATGAGACAGGAAGAATAATATATTTCTGGAATGAAGTAAAATGATAATGACCGTTAACGAAATAATTTAAAAAAGAATTAAGAAAAATGTCTATTTGCGGAATTGCCTGGAAAATAGAGCGATTAAGAGGCATTTTTAAAATAAACATTACATAAAATAATTTTAAATCTGCAAGTATATATCCTAAACATAGTAATATAAATCCAATTAGTAAATTCGGATATAATTTTTTATTTTTAAATATTAAATATATGTAAAATAAAAGCCAAAAACCTAAAATAAATATTCCAATCATGGTAAAACTGGAAAAAAAAGGAAATAATAATATCAAAAATATCTTATAAGAAAATTTATAATTGATGAATGAAAAATAATAAAATAATAGAAATATTAACGGTACTGTGCTGACAGCAACACTGCAGCCAGGAACAACCGGCAAGAGAGAAAAACAGAGAGATACCAATATTGAAATGTTAAATGGTATAACTAAAATATATTTTAATATTATATACAATGATATAAAACTTATTATAACAGATAAAAAATATGTAATAAAAAAAGCTGCGTAGTCATTCATTATATTAAATACAAGAGAATAAAATGAATAATTTGAATAAAATAAAGAAGACATGCCGTCTAACATGGTTGCAGGTTTATCAAATGCAAAAAACAAAGAATTGTCTTTTAACATTTTTAATATAGGTATGGTTGAATCTAAATTATCATGAATTGTAATAACAGAATAGCTGCTAAAAATAATATAAGGTAAAAAATATAAAATTAATACTGAAATTGAAAATAATAAAACAATTAACGTTTCAACCGAGACTTGTTTATTAAATATATTAATTTTATATTTCATTTTATCAATCTTTGCTCTTGTCTCCGTTTACATCAACTTTACCGTGAACGCGGGCTGGATTTCCGTAAACAAGGGCATAAGAAGGCACGTCTTTTGTGACTACGCTGCCTGCTCCTATAAGGGCGTATTCGCCGATTGTGACGCCGCAGACAATTGTGGCGTTAGCGCCGATAGAGGCGCCTTTTTTTACTGTTGTTTTTTTATATTCGCTTTTTCTTTCCACGAATGCGCGCGGGTTTAATACATTTGTAAAAACACAGCTAGGTCCGCAAAAAACATCGTCTTCAATAATTACGTCATCGTAAACGGAAACATTGTTTTGAATTTTTACCCTGTTTCCTATAATTGCGCTTGAACCGATATTTACGTTTTGTCCGATTACGCATTTTTTACCGATTTTCGCGTTGCTCATAATATGGCAGAAATGCCATATTTTTGTGCCGTCTCCGATTTTAGCGCCTTCATCTATAAAACTGGATTCGTGAACAAAATAAGATATATCACTCATAATTTATAAAATCCTTTTATACTTTCACAGATATAGTTAATCTCATCTTCTGTTAATTCAGGAAACATCGGAAGCGCGAGAACAGTTTCGCATAACTTTTCGGATACCGGAAAATCGCCTTTTTTGAAGCCGTATTGCTTAAAACATTCCTGCAGATGGAGCGGAATGGGGTAGTAGACCGAAGTTCCTATTTCTCTGGATTTTAAATAATCATCAAGCTTACCGCGGTTTTCCGCTTTTACGCAAAAAACATAATTAACTTCTTTGTTGCCTTTTTTTACTGAAGGTAATTTTATCTGCGCGGTATCTTTCAGCAATTCGCGGTATTGCGCGGCGTGTTCCGCGCGTTTTTGAATGGAGGTGTCAATATGATTTAATTTAACGCTCAATATTGCGGCTTGTAAGGTGTCAAGGCGTGAGTTATAACCGATATAATCATGATGATATTTTTTAACAGCTCCATGTGTTCTGTAACTTTTTGCCTTTTTATAAAGCTCTTCGTTATTTGTAACAATCATTCCGCCGTCACCGTAGCCGCCGAGGGTTTTTGTGGGAAAAAATGAAAAAATGCCGAAGTCGCCGATTGTGCCGGCATGGCGCTCTCCATAGCAATTTGTTCTCATTGCGAAAGCTTCAGCGGCGTCTTCAAGCACTGTTAAATTATGTTTTTCAGAGATTTCCATGCAGGAATTCATATCCGCGGTTTGCAAAAAAAGATGAACGGGAATTATTCCCTTTGTATTTTTTGTTATGCGATTTTGAGCGTCATTCATATCCATGCAGAATGTATCTTCGTCCGCGTCGCAGAATATAGGTTTTCCTCCCAGACGCGCGACGCATGAAGCAGAGGCAATGAATGTAAAAACAGGCGTTAATATTTCCGCGCCGTTTTTGTAGCCAAGAATATCGGATGCAATTACAAGAGCGTCGCTTCCGTTTGCCGCGCCAACAGCGTATTTCGCTCCTGTAAACCTGCAGACAGCGTTTTCAAAATCCTGAACTTGTTTGCCGAGTATAAACGCGCCCGATTCAAGAACATCAGAAATCGCCTTGTCGAATTCATTCTTGTAGATTTTATATTCGCGCGTCGCGTCATAGAAAGGCACTTTCATTAATTAAAGTATCCTTTCATTTCAAGTGTTGAAAAATCGCAGGGAAGATTTACAGGCAATCCTGTTTTCTGCGATTTGTAAATTGCAAGGATCAATTCAAGCGCTTTTTTTCCTTTTTCGCCGTTTATCGCAGGCTCGCGATCATTTTCTACAGCGTCGATAAAATCTTTAAAAAGAGCGGAATGTCCGAAGCCGTAAACTGTCGGCGGATCTTTTTCATTTGGATTTAATACTTTTTCTTCAGTGTCTCCTGCAATATTAGAATCTGAAAAACGCCATGTTTCAATTTTATTAACTGCAAGTCCGCCGATAACCGCAGAGCCTTTCTCGCCGAAAATGGAAAGAGTTTCATTAATATTTTTCGGAAAAATATCGGCGCTTCCTTCGATAATTCCGACAGAACCGTTTTTGAACTCGACGATAGCGGCTCCGAAATCTTCAGCTTCTATCGGGCGCATATAGCGGCGTGTTTGAGCCTGCACGCGAAAGGCGTCTTCACCCATCATCCACTGCAGAAGATCGATGCCGTGAGTGCATTGATTCATTAAAGTACCGCCGTCCTGTTCCCATGTGCCGCGCCACGGAGCTTCGGCGTAGTACGCGTCATTTCTGTTCCAGCGAATTTGCACCATACCGTGCAAAACTTTTCCGAAACGTCCGTTTTCAAGAGCTTTCCGCATTTTCTGAACGGGAGCGTTGAATCTGTTCTGAAAACAAACTGCAAGTTTTTTATTGTCCTTTTTTGAAGCCGCTATCATGTTATCGGCGTCTTTTGATGATAATGCCATTGGTTTTTCGCATATCACGTGACAGCCCGCGTTAAGACAGTTAACAGCGATTTCAGAATGTTTGCCGGATTCTGTAGCTATAGTTACAATATCCGGTTTATGTTTTAATAGCATCTCTTTATAATCCGTGAATATTAAAACATCCGCATTTGAAAATTTATTTTTATATTCTTTGATTTTTTCCCTTGCGCGATCTTCAAGAGGATCGCAAACGGCGAAAAGATCAAGCCTGTCCGCGTTATCAATAAAGCCTTCGATGTGTTTAAAACTGATTCTGCCGCAGCCGATAAGAGCTGTTTTAAACATGATTTCTCCTAATAATGAAAACCCATTTCAAGCAGTAATTCCAAATCTTTAATTATATCCGGCGCTTTTTTTGAAATGTTAGAAAGATTCCAGGCTGTTGAAATTCTGAAATAAAGACTGCGGAAACGGTGCGGGAAAATAATTGTGTCTATTCCTGCGCCCAGCAGAAAAAAATCAGCGCTGAACGACGGTTCTATTTTATAAGGTTTGAACCACGCAAAATCAATAATCGGATTTATATGCAAATCAAGATCAAATATTCGCCAGAAATCGCTGCCGGGAAACCATGTGGATGGAAGCAGCCTTAAAATCCTAAACTGCAAATCAAGGTTTACCGAGAACATCAGTTCGGGATACAGATTTTCATATCTGACTCTGTCGTAAACGCCGCGCAGCGTATTGCCCGCGTATTCGCTGTAATCGTTAATCCAATGCCGAAGGTACAGGCGGCTTGATAAACCAAGACGATCTTCGATAAAAATAAAATGACCTATAGCTCTCGCTGAATAACTGTAACCCCAGGGGTCGTCGGTTTTATTTTCAAAATTATAAACGCTGAAACTGAATGAGTTATCAAGGCGCAGAGAAATGCCTTCGCGGAAATTTCCCTTCCAGTCTATTCTTCCAAAGTAAAGATTATGGGTAAAATAAAAATACGTGCCTTTTCTGTTCTCCTGTAAAGGCCAGTCAGGAAACTCATGATTAAAAACAGCGTAAATGCTTGGAGTGTATGTCAGCTCCCCGTAATTTCCGACTTCAAGCCCGGTAGGAATTTTCCAGGTGATATTGGGATTACTTGACATATAAAGCCCTTCCTGAAAACGCTGACCGTAAAGAAGTTTGTCTTTTTCTGAATTTTCCTCGTTTACAATGAATGATTCTGAAAACCAAAGATTAAGAGTTGTCCGTTTAATGGGTATATCTACTGATATCGCCGTTCTGTTTTTATAATACCAGGGAAGTTCAACATCCGGTCTGTAATCAAGATAATTGTCAAAATCAAAATGCCATTTTAAGCCGAACGCTTCAAAAGGGATTCCTGAATCAACCATAAGGTTGAAAAATGAACGGCCTTCCTGATTGTACTTGTAACCTAAATCCACTCTTAAGGGATTCATTGTGCCGAAAAAATTGTAATCTCTCGCTTTTATTGTAAGTTCAAATCCGTAATTGCTGTCGTATTTCGGATAGGGAAGGGCGATAATATTCCAAGTATCCTCCACAAAAATAGCGAGGTCTACGGGGAACTTATCCTCTTCGTCTTTTTCTCCGATGCTGTATTCAATAACAACATCATCGCTTAAAACCCTTTCATTTATTAATAACTGCTTTTTATCCTGAATAAACGCTTCAAGATTTTTCTTACCCTTTATTTCTTCTCCGGCTTTTAACTCGGTTTTTGTATTCAGCATAAAAGGAAGGGTTATGCCTTTAACATTATATTTAAAAGAATTAATTACAAATACAGATTCATCGTCATAAAGATTTTCATAAAGCTCAGTTACTTCCGTCTCTTCGTTTACTACAGTTGAATCAGACTCAATTTCGGTTTCCTGCGCGAAAGCTGAAACGGAAATAATAAAAAAAATGAGAAAAAAGAAAAGAAAAAAAGGTTTCAAAGTGTTATGCCGCCGGCTAGTATATCAACCAATGTTTTAGTGTCGTCAGAATCTATTTCTACAGCGCGGGCGCTGCTTTCATCGGGAACTATAAAGGAATATTTGTTATATTTATTTTTTTTATCGCTCTTTATGGCGTGAAGAAGCGCCTCAGTGTTACGCGCAAGAGGATGAGGGCATGAACATTCATAGCCGAAAGAAGAAATTAATTTGTTAATTTTCTTCGCTCTTGCCTGCGGCGTGTATCCAAGCGATATTCCAAGTTCGCAGGATCTTACAATGCCCCATGCGACTGCCTCTCCGTGGGTAATTTTACCAAGGCCTGCGGCGCTTTCCAGAGCGTGGCCGAATGTGTGTCCAAGGTTTAAAAGCATCCGTTTTCCGAAATCATAAAGATCCTCAGTTACAACGCTGTCCTTGTACGCAACGGCTCTTTCAATGCAGTTTCTGAATGTGTCATACTTCAAAAGCGAAGAGGCGTTTTCAAAATTTGCCGCTAACGGAAAAAGAAGCTCAAGGAAATCATCGCCCGAAAGAATAGCCGTTTTAATCAATTCAGCCATTCCGCTCTTCCATTCAATTTGCGGCAATGTGGAAAGAGCGTATATCGGTATGTATACGGTTTCCGCAGGATAAAAACTTCCTATTAGATTTTTAATGCCCGCCAAATCAAATCCCGTTTTTCCGCCGATACACGCGTCTACCATTCCGAGAAGACTGGTGGAAATAAAGACAAGACGGCATCCGCGTTTGTAAATGGAAGCGGCAAACCCCGACAAATCGCTGATAACGCCGCCGCCGATTCCGATAAAAATACAGTCTCTGCCAAGACCCGCGTGATGAGCGGCGCGCAGAATTGTTTCAACAGAATTCCAGTTTTTATTTTCTTCGCCGTTTTTTAAAATACAGCGCGGAATGTCCCTTCCGTTTCTGATTTTATCCGCGATATAGGCTGTGTTTTCATCAGCAATCAAAATTGAGTTGCCGAAATCGCCTGTAATATTTTCGATTAGAGGAATTTCCTTTCGGATGTGAATGCTTGTTTTATATTCTCCAAAAGCAAAATGCAAAAGAACGTCCTTCCCGGTTTAAAACCGGTAAAAAAAGGGGGAAAATGATGCCTGCACGCAAAAATGCCTGCGGACGACGGATGTACAGGCGGCCGAAACGCACTCTGTTGAACCGGCGGTTTATTCCATATTGTTGACTATCATTTTAACATAAATTTGAGAATGAGTTCAAGCCGTTGAAAAACGGGATTTTTATTCAGAAAGGTTAAAAATGTTCTCTTCGATGCTGCTTATCAGCGAATTTTTGGAAAAATTCTTAATTTCAGGCTTTTGAGCGAGGAATCCAATCCAGTTTGAGATAAATTCCTCGGCGGTTTTTCGGCTGAACGGCAGGAATTTACCGATTAGGATGTCTTCAGCGTCTTTATTCCGCAATATCGAACTGGATTTATAAATGACTCTTATGTCCGAAAGCACATTTTTTTGTGTTTTTGCAAGAAAAACCAAAGCTTCGGTATTTAAATGATCTTCCGCAAGGAACTTTTTATACACAGCATAATCCCATTGATGAAGAGGAAGCCTTACTCTGGTTAATAATTCATGTTTATCCAGGGCGGTCTGCTCCTCACTGTGAAAACGGGAGGCCGATACCCATCGCGTAGCATTTGACGCATTTCTGAACTCATACTGAGCTTCTAGAGCGGTAAGAGGAGCGGGCAGATCGAGAAGACGTGAACTACTGCAAATATTTCCGCCGATTGTAGCGAGGTTTCTTAATTGAACACCGGCGATGTTTTCAAGGCATGACGACAGAATTTCAGGAACAATTTTTCCAAGCCTTATAAGCCTGTTTAATTTTACCATTGAGCCGATTTCAAGATAGTGTTCGGTTCTTGTTATGCGCTGGAGTTCTTCGATTTTATCCAGGCACAGGAAAACCGGAGGAAGGTCTATCATATTTTTTTCCTGTCTGCCGATCAGGTCTGTGCCTCCTGCATACGGCACCGCGTTCGGGAAACGGTTCCACGCGGCGAATAATTCCTGAAAAGACGAAGGAAAAATTACCTGATTAAGAGGCGCTTCCATTGAGCCTCCTTTTGCGGGCTTCCGCGATTTTATCAACCGCCATTACAAGCCTTTCCACATTTGTGCATCTGCATTTTATTCCGGAAAACCCTTTTAAGATTTCCGTTTTATTCGGAGCCGGATTTCTGTCTAGGAGAGCTTCCGCGCAAAGAACTTTTCCGCTTTCACAGTAACCGCAGTTTCCAAGGTGGGCTTCAGCGAACGCGTTCATTATTTCCTGATATTCAATTGTCTGGGAAAAACCTTCGATAGTTATTATCTCACTTTCCTGGATTTTAAAAGCCGGGATCAAACACGCGGGGCTTACCTGTCCGTTAAAAATTATTGTGCACGCTCCGCACTGGCCTGCAAGACAACCCGGTTTCGCTCCGAAAAGCCCGAAGGTTCCTCTCAGGATATCGATCAATCTGACACCCGGCTCGCCCCGGAAAATGACATCTTCGCCGTTAAGGATAAAATTAATTGTCATTTTTCACCCCCGGCATATCGATATTTCTTGCGCGGATCATTTCCCAGATTTCTTTTCTCTTTAGGGGGATCGATTTGAAACTGTGATCTAATGCCTGCGAGACAGCCTGATGGAACGCGGCGGGAATGCAGGTAAACGCGACATCGCCGATGCCTTTTGGATCCGCGCTTTTGCTGTCTAAAAAATCAATATGAATCGGCGGAATTTGCATGGGAGAGAAAATCGTAAAATTGTCGTATTGCGCTCTTGGAAGAACGCCGTTTATATATTCGATAATTTCCGTGAACGCCCATCCAAGACTTTGCGCGGCGGCGCGGCTTAAGGCGCGTTTTGCTCTGTTCTTGGAAATTATTTTTCCGCCGTCAACGCAGAGCCAGACGCCGCGGACGACCGGAATGCAGTCGATAAGATCGATTGAGACTTCTACAACCGCCGCCGCTAGTCCGGGTTTTTCAAACCCGCTTGAATCCTTAACCTTTATGCGCCCGCCCCAAAGAGAGCCTGCCTGCGGTTTTACAGAGCGGCGCACAGTTATCGGAAGCGGATCATGGAAACGTTGTTTACGGATTGCTATGCAGCATTTTTCCACCAGTTTTGTAACAACCGTAATGTTTCTGGAAGCGCAGCTAGGGCCGCAGTCCGGCGCGTCGGCGCAGACGATACGAACCATTTCAGGCTCAATGGACATTGTCACGGCCGCGACTCTTTGCCAGATTTTGCTGTAATCTTCCGTGCTTGTAATGCTTGTTTTTATCTCGAGGATACTTTCTTTCGTCAATGTTACTTCAACAGAAAACGGAGTTTTTTCATCACCGGGGTAGAGTACGCCGTTTCCCTGAAAACCAGCGGCAATTCCAATGCCTCTTAAAGTCTCGCTTTTATCGATTTTTTTACTTGTTTGCGAATTGCGCAGAAGTTCAAAAGATGCCCATTTGCGGTGATAATCGCTCATAGATGCTGCAGTGTTAATCAATTCCTCGCCTGAGACGCTGTTTTTGGATACGGCTGAAGATGAGATTAACTGCGTATTAATGTTGTCTTTACGCCAGACGGCGGGGTCTATATTCATGGTATCAGCGATTAGGGAAACATGCCTTTCAATGGCGAAAATACCCTGCGCGAGTCCGAAGCCTGAAAACGGCCCCTGAGGCGGAATATTCGTACAATACGCCCTTGCGTTAAGTTTTAAATTGTTAAAATTATATAAACCAATGCTTCCAAAACAAATTTGATCCAGAATTTCTTCACCGTTAACCTCAAATGCGCCAAGGTTAACGGAAATATCCAGCTTTGCAGAGTCGATTTTACCGTTATCGCCGATACTCGCGGCAATCGCAATATTCGTACTGCATCGTTTTGGCGTATAGTGAAAATCTTCCTCTCTGCTTAAAATAAAGCGCACAGGTTTTTTAGTAATGAATGTCCCCAAAGCGGCGTGGCAGGAGATAAGCGACGGATACCAGAGTTTCCCGTCCATATGAAGGTTAAGAGCTGTAGGTTCAACAGAAACAGCAAGCGGTTCAATTCCAAGCGCGCGGGTAATACATCGTTTTACATGGTAGGGCCATTGGGTAGCGGTTCTTACAATCAGGGTTGATGTTTTTTTGCCTTTTGAAGAGCCCTCATCTTTGAACCATGTAACAGCGCCGACAGGCTCGGCATACCAATGATCCTGTATACCCGTTTTATAATGCCCTGTTACAATCTTTCGGGATATTTCCATGGCTCTAAGCGCGTCTCCGATATTGATTTCCCGAGTAATTACAGATTCGTTTTCCAGAGTAAAAACAGGAGTTTCCTCGTCGCAGATAACCTTGATTCTTGCGGCAAGTTCCTCAAGTTTTGTTTTATCCGGGCCAAGAAGAATCCCGACAGGCTCCCCGATATACGACAAATTTGAATCGGCAAGAATGGGCATTTTTGTGCCTTCCAAATTGTTGATTCCCGGTATATTTTTGGAGGTAATAACCGTGTAGCCTTCCGGTATTTTGGGAGTTTGAATCAGCTTTAAAAAACCCTTCGCAACGGGGGATCTTATCGTTTTGGCGTACAACGCATTGCGCGGGAAAATATCTTCCAGAAAGGGCAAGAGTTCCATTAATGAGTCATTTTATGATACTTATATGATTTTATCAATTGCAGACCGTAACAGATTGGCATTGCGGTATAATTTCGGTTTATCAGGATCAAATTTGCATATAGGTCTTAATTCATTCAGAAGCGAATTAATATCGATATCCAACGGCTTTTTGCGGCTTACCTGCAGAATACGGTCGTGCTCTGTTTCTGATTGTTCTTCATAATCGTTTATGAGAGTTTCATCCAGTCTTTCGCCGGGACGAAGCCCGATGTATTCAATTTTGATTTCTGATTCAGGTTCGTACCCGTGAAAGCGGATAAGCTGTTCAGCAAGGTCGCGAATTCTGACAGGCTCTCCCATATCGAGAAGGTAAAGGCGTCCGTTTTCTCCGACTCCGCCTGTTTTTAAAACAAGAGAACAAGCTTCGCTGATTGTCATGAAAAAACGCCTTGCGTCAGGATGTGTTACAGTTACAGGGCCGCCTTTTTCAATCTGCTGTTGAAACAGCGGAACGATTGACCCGCGGGAACCAAGCACATTACCGAAGCGTACAACTACAAATTGGGTAGAACTTGTTTCTTCGCTCGCTTTTAGCACCATCTGTTCGCAGATATATTTGGACGCGCCGTAGACGGAAACAGGGCTTACGGCCTTATCGGTGGAAATATGAACAAAACGCTTTGTGCCGTATTTTACGGCGGATTTAATAAGGTTTTCGGTTCCAAGAACATTGTTTTCGATTGCCGCGACGGGGTTTTCCTCCATCATGGGGACATGCTTGTACGCCGCTGTGTGAAAGATCGCGTCAGCTTTTAACTGGCTTAAAATGTAGTCCATATATTCCGCGTCTTTTAAGTCTCCTATGACCGGTACAATCGCCGCTTTTTCTCCGACGCCTTCATCCTGTAAAAGACGCAGTTCCCTGTCAATTTGATAAATCGAATTCTCCCCGTGCCCTAAAAGGTAAAGCCTTGCGACGCCGCCTGAAAGAAGCTGTCTGCATAATTCGCTTCCGATGGAGCCGCCAGCGCCAGTTACTAGAACGCGTTTTCCGCGCACATAGGAAAGACTCTGTTTCAGTTTGATGGTGACAGGGTTGCGTCCGAGTAAGTCCTGCAGGTCGATGGATCGTGTTTGAATAAGGTGAGCGTCTCCGTCTATAATCTGCGAAATACCCGGAAGAATCCGTATCTTTTGAAAGTTGGCTTTTACAAGGATGTCATAAAGTTCTTTTAAATATTCCCTGCTCGCGTTTGTAATCGCGATGATGGCTTCGTCCGCGGGGTTTGTTCTTAAAAGGAGGGCGACATCCCTTATAGGTCCAAGGACGGGAATCCCGTCTATTCTTTTACCTATTTTTTCAGGATCGTCATCCAGGAAGGCGACGACTTCGCCGAATATCTTTTTCTTGGCTAATTCGTTTGCAAGAGTGCGGCCTGCGAAACCCGCTCCAATAATATAAAGACGCTTTGATTTTTCCATGATTGTCCCCTCCGTTCGAGCGTCATTTTCTGCCAACCTCCAGGGCGCCAATCACTTCAAAAGCAAGGTCGATAGTAAATGAATCATCGTAAAGGTCGAGCTTTATTTTTGCTCTCCCTTTTCTTCTATCGACCTTTAATATTCTTCCCTCAAGTCCCATTAGCGGACCTTCGACAACAACAATGCGGGAATTCTCGTTAAAGTACACTTTTGACCTTCCGGCGATCGGACCCGCGTTATTTATGAAATGAAGAACAAGTTCTAAATCCTTGTCCGCAAGGGGGGTAATATTCTGGTTTGACTTCAAAAAACGGTAAAAACCATCGGTTTTCCTGAAATCCCATTTTTTTGACTGAATTTCATCGTCATTTTCTGCTTCGATGAAGATATAACCCGGAAATACGGCGGAAGTTGACGGTTTTGTTTTTCCCGCGCGCCTTATATCGAGCTGTCTTTTCGGGAAATGAATTGGAAAGGTTATATCGGGATGACGGACTTTGAACAGCTTTATGAACTTATCCTCAGACCGGGTTTTCACTTGAATTGCGTAATAATTCATTTTTAGCAGTATGTTCTCTATTTTGTCTTTTGAAAAGAGTGCCGATAAAATAAATGGAGGAGTCATGACAAAACGTATTATTATTGCCTTGATAACAGGCCTTTTTCTTAATTTTACCGTAAGCGCGACCATGATCTCATTTTACATAATTGAAACCGGGCTTAATGAAGAAGCGAAAATAGGACAGTCCGAATTATGGGAAGGCGCCTTCATGGATGTCTTTTTCGACGCCGGATACATAGTCAGCAACGCGCCTGTTCTTAGGCTTGATAAAAAACCGCCTAACATGGAAAGGCTTATCGACCTTGAAGAAGCCGAAATGTGCGGAGTGAATTTTGTCCTTGTAGCCCAGCTCGATTACGCGGACGGGTTTATGATGCCCGGTGAAATATCGGTGTCCATATACAATGTAATGAAAAAAGAAAAATTGATGGAAAGAAAAATGGCAGGAAAGCAATACAATACTTTGACGGCTCAGTACGACAATATGAAATCGATTGCAAGGGCTTTTGTGCCTTATATTGAATAGCGAGAGGAACTCTATTATGAGAAAACTTTTTATCATCTGTTTAATCACGGCATTTTTTACGCTTCAAGGGTCATCTCCATGGGAAGGCGCCGCGGCGGTAGCTCCTGTGGGAGAACTTCCCGAAGACGGATACTACGTAGCTACAAATTCATTCCCCAGAAACACCGTAGTAGACATTACAAATATTGAAAGCGGCAAAAGCACAAGAGCGATTGTATCAAACACAATAAACAGCCCGGGTCTTTTAGCGATTGTATCGCGTCAGGCCGCGGATTTGATTGGAATGAAAGAAGGATCCATAAGCAGAATCAGAATGGTACAGCCATCGGATCCGATCGCCTACATGCGTTTTACGGAAACAATGTCGTCTGATATTCCTGAATACGATTCAGGCAATGTAATTACGGAAGAAAACATCACTGAAGAAGTTCTTCTCGCTGAAGTATACGAAGACGATACTTATGTTCCTTCAGAACCTGAAATTGAAACGGTGGAAGCTCCTCCTTCATCAACAGCCGGACTTGGCTATGTAGTGGATGAACCCGAATGGGGAGGAACCGGCAGACTGCAGATTGTGGATCTTCCCGGTTATGAAGTTGTTCCCCTTGAACCATTTCCCGAATATAGTTCCTCGGTTACAGAAGCCGTACCTGAAAAGGAAGAAGAACCCGCTTATATCGGCAAAATTGAAGCTGAAGAAGATACACCAACAGAGCCTGCAGAAATTGTAAAAATTCCCGAACCTGCAAAAGAAGAACCTGTTCTTGTCGCGAACAATGATATAAAAAAAGAATTTGTAAAAGACGTTTCAGAAAAAATTAACGAAAGATCGCCTGTTTACAATGAAAAAGACGTGCCTCTTTTCTTCCCCGAAAGAACGATGGAAGAACTGGAAAAAGACACCCCGGTTTATTACGCTGAAAAACCGCGCAACGAGGTGATTAAAGACGTATCTCCCTGGCAGAATAATGAAGAAAGGGTAGCAACTCCTGAGCCGCTTCCTGAAGAGCCGGTTGCAGAAAAGACGCCTGTACAGCAGGTTTTAGTTCCTGTAGAAACAACGCCGAATCCTCCTCCGAGCGTATATGGAATTGATCCTAATGATATTATCCCCGGCATTGTAAGGGCGGTTCCCGAGCGGCCAAGCGCAGCGCAGCCTCCGGCGCCTGTGACGCCGCCTATAACATCCGCCGTTTTACCTTCACAAAATTTTTCAGTGACCACGATAAACCATCTGGATCGCGGCCGGTACTATGTACAGGTAGCGGCGCTTTCGGCGGATCATGTTGAACCTGCGATAAGAGCAATTGACCGCAATTACAAGCCTGTTGTATACATGAACGGTGATAATATGTACCGCATATTGATAGGTCCGTTAAATCAGGGCGAAAGCGCGGCGATTCTTGCGCGATTCAGGAGCATAGGCTACCGCGACGCCTTTGTCCGCCGCGGCTCCTGAAGGGAGACGCACGGCTCTTGAAAAGCGACGTAAGGAAGCTGACAAAGCGATTATCTTGACAAAACAGATGATTTTCTCCATATTGTAAAAATCACATATTGTGACATGGTGGATGTAGCTCAGGGGTAGAGTCCAAGATTGTGGATCTTGTTGTCGCGGGTTCAAAGCCCGTCATCCACCCTTTAAAGAATATTAAAGTAAGATAATTATTAAAAAGTATTGTGATAAAATAATTAATAGTTTTGCGGGCTTTGAAACTTTTTTGCGGCCCGGAGGAACCGAGAGGTTCTGCAGGGTAAACCGGCAGGAGCCGGTTTAGCAAAAAAGACGGCCTGGAGTGAGGCAACAGGAGGTTGCCGAACGGAAGGCAAAGCCCGTCATCCACCCTTAAAAATTAATTACAGTTTTATTAAATCAGTTTCTAAAAATTGAAACACGGCGGCAAGCGCAAACGCCTCGCCGGAGCGCGCTGCTCGGGATAAATCCCTCGCGCTGCCTTCATCTCATTGACTTTATTTGGGCGCCACGCTGTGCTAGACCCTTCATCCACACCGCATAATGCGGTGCTTTAATGAGCGCCAAATGGCTCGTTGTCTGTAGCTTGCACGCTGCGCGTGGCTGGCTTATAGCCATATGTCATCGGCAGGGCGTTTGCGCTTGCCGCCCATGTTGTTTTTTTTAGTTTTTGATTGTTTAAATAAAAAGCTATGTTTACAATTATTATAGACAGAAGAGGATGATTGTTTTTTCTTAATGAAGTTGATAATCAATTTGTGTAATATTGACACACGCTGCTTTTGAATGTTAAATTTAATAACCCAATAATAGCGCCTGTAGCTCATCTGGATAGAGTAACGGACTTCGAATCCGTAGGTTGCAGGTTCGAGTCCTGTCGGGCGCAGAAAAAAATCAGCTTTTTAAAAATTATAAATCAAGATAAATATTTAATAATTTTAAATTATGCAGGACTCGAAACTTTTTTGCGGCCCGGAGAAGGCGAAAGCCTTCGTAGGGTAAACCGGCAGGAGCCGGTTTAGCAAAAAAGACGGCCTGGAGTGAGGCAACAGGAGGTTGCCGAACGGAAGGCGAGTCCTGTCGGGCGCAAAAGATTATCAGCTTTTTAATAAATAATTCAAACGTGAGAATATATTAATTTTTTTTTTTTGCGGGACTCGAAACTTTTTTGCGGCCCTGCGGACGTCAAATGATGCACGTCGAAGACATGTGGATGAATAAAAGAAGCGAGACGTGGCGCCTAATAAAAGTCAATGAGAATGATTAGGCGCGAGGGATTTATCCCGAGCAGCGCGCCTCGGCGGGGATTTGCGCCAGCCGCTGTAAGGCGGCTATACAGTTAGTGTTTGTTAGACGAAATAAACCAAAATAGTGCGTAAAATACCATAAAATTAATAATACATGTAATTATACTTGACATTATATATAGAATAATATATATTTTATTATATATTAATAACTAAGGAGTAAAAAATGCTAGTGGAACCCAAACAAATGGTACCTATTACCAGACTTCAAAAAAAACTAACTCAAACAGTCAGATCCTTATCGAGTACCGGGGAAGCAGTATATATATTAAAAAATAATAACATGGAAGCTGTTTTATTGTCATTTAAAGAGTATGAATATTTAAAGGAAATTGAAGAAATTTATGAACGATATGAAATAAAGAAAATTATAGAAAAAAGAATGGAAACATATAATCCTAAAAAAAATGTTTCATGGAAAAAAATTAAGGGATTATAATAATCATGGATATACAATTAATTCCCGAAGCTCAAAAAGAATATAAAAATCTTGATGGAAGTCTAAGAAAAATAGTTGATGATAAATTTGAAGATTTGGAAGAAAATCCATATTTAGGTGAATCATTGGGAAATAAAAATAATATTGACCTAACAGGATATTATAAAATATATTTTAATAAAAAGAAACATAGAATTGTTTATAGGATAACAGAAGATGAAAATAAAATAGAAATAATAGAAATTTGGGGAATAGGTAAAAAAGATAAAATGCAAATATATAAAGATGTGGATAAGAGAATTATAAAAAGAAAATAATAGCGGTTTACTTCGCCTAACAAACGGAATGAGGTCATCCTTAACTCACACGTATTTTACCGGCTCCGCTCGCGAACTATTCAAAGCACAGGTTCGCGTTCGATACTGCTAAAGCCCCTATTTGTACTGGTAAAACATCAATTATCTAGAACATTAGACGAAATACACAGATGGTTTATAGAAAAGTATACACATAATCTTGACAATTATTTAATTATCAATTATTATAATTTTTCAGGCATGGTTTCTCCCTGATTTTGAATTTAACATGGAAAAAGGATAATGAAAAGCGCAATATGTAATTGAATTTATACCAAATATATGTTAATCTGTTCATGTAAAGGAGCCAAAATGAATGATATCGACCTCGAATTGACTCAAAACCTCGAAAATGGCATATATAAAATTTCCGCCAAAGGCAGAATAGACGGCAATAGCGCAGACTCGCTTCTCGCTAAACTGGAAGAAGCTCTCAAAAACGGGCATAAAACCATCATTTTAAATATGTCGCAAGTTGAATATCTTAGCTCTATAGGCATAAGAGTAATATTAAAAATATATAAACAGGCATTCGAGGAATCCGGAACTTTTAACATTGAACGCCCTTCGGAAATTGTTAAAAATGTGCTTGGGATGGTCGCGCTTCAGGAAATGCTCGTTACTTATTGAACATGACAATTTTTTCAATTAGAACAAAAATAATTGTTATTGTCCTTGTCTTTTTATCGCTGATAGGCACGGCTTTTATTTTTTATTCATTCGCTACAACCGTAAATTATAAACGCCTGAGGCTTGCGAATATCGAAAAAACATTAGAGTTTGAAACTGAAAAAGTAAATAAAATAATCGCGGAACTTGAACGAGGCGCGCTTTTTTATTCAATTGGCGGACTTTTAAGTTACGAATTAAAATCTGATAATTTCGGCGAAACATTTGTGAAAATGGGGCTTGTAAGCCTCCCCAGCGCGGTTGGCGGAGGGTTCTGGTTTGAGCCTTATGTTTTTAACAAGGAAAAATACCGCGCAAGTTCATACGCGTTTATCGACAAAACGTCAGGTGAAATCCGTATTGATAACGCGTTCAATATGGATGAGTATGATTACCACAGAAGAAACTGGTATAACGAGTTAAATAAATTTATATTAAAACCGAATCAGGTTGTCTGGACAAGACCCTATGTAGACGATTCGGGATCCTTCAGTCTGATGACGACAGCGGGCGCGGGAATATTTAAAGACGAAGATTTAGTCGGCGTAACAACAGTCGATTGGGAGATAGAAGAAGTAATTAAACAATTGCTTGATATTATTCCTACGGAAAACAGTTTTGTTCTTTTATGCGTTCCTCAGGATGATTATATAATTTCAAGCGCGCACACAAACAGTTTTGTGGGAGACTCGATGCATGACATTCCCTGGGATATAAATTCCGATTATTTCAATTATAACGGAATTAACTACATGCGTTTCGGGCGTTACATGAATAACGGCTGGCTTTTGTCGATTCAAATCCCGGAAAAAGAGATTTTTGCCGAAGTAGAAAAACAAAACAGCGTTTTTTCGGTTATTATAGAATTGTCGTTTGTGGCGATGCTTGCCATTGCCTATATTTTAATTTCAAGGTTTATAAACACTCCAATAAAACACCTGACAAACGAAGTCGCGCTGCTTGAGCTTGGAAACCTTGGTATGCAGATTGAAATCAATTCAAAAGACGAAATGGGTCTGCTTGCTAAAACATTTAATAAAATGACCAGTGATTTAAAAAAATCTATAGAAGAGAACGCGCACGAACGCGAGGAAAAAAAGAGGATAAGCACGGAACTTTCTGTCGCGAAGGAAATTCAGGAGAGTATGCTTCCGGGTATTTTTCCGGCCTTCCCCGAAAGAGACGAGTTTGATATTTACGCGGTAATGATTCCGGCAAGGGAAGTGGGAGGCGATTTTTATGATTTTTATCTTCTCGACGATGATAATCTTGCCGTATTGATTGCGGACGTATCGGGAAAAGGAATACCGGCTTCGCTTTTTATGGTAAAAGCGAAAACGCTTATTAATAATTTTTCAGCGGGAAAAAGTCCTAAAACCGCGTTTGAATCGGTTAATAAAAAACTCTGCAAAAACAATGACGCCTGCATTTTTGTAACCGCCTTTATGGGCATTTACAATATCCCCACCGGAAAATTTACCTATGTGAACGCCGGACACAACCCGCCGCTTTTAAAAAAGAAAGACGGCTCCTTTGAATTTTTAAGAACAAACCCATGCATTGTTCTTGCAATTAAAGAAGACGCAAAATACAGCGAGGAAGAAATATATTTAGAAGAAGGCGACACAATTTACCTGTACACCGACGGCGTTACAGAAGCTATGAACGATAAAAAGGAATTATTCGGCGAACAAAGATTAAAAGACGCGCTTAACGGCAATAGAAAAGCGTCTCCGTATGAACTGTTACACAAAATAAAAAACGAGGTGGATAATTTTTCAGCCGGAGCGGAGCAGGCCGATGACATCGCGATGCTTGCCCTGTCGATCGGGAAAGAAATTGAAACGGCAGGGAATAAAATTACACTGAATGCAAAACTTGAAAACCTTTCAGGATTAATAGCTTTTTTAGAGGATGAACTTTCCAAAAACGGATACAACAGCGAAGAGAGAAACAAAATAGAGATAGCTGCGGAAGAAGTTTTTACAAATATAGTGAAATACGCATACGATTCTTCTCATAATAACAGGCAAATATCAGTTTCAACCGCCGGCAGCGAACCAAACCGAAAAATTAAAATCACCTTTGAAGACGAAGGAAAACCGTATAATCCTTTGGAAGCTCCGTCTCCGGATCTGCAAAAACCGCTAGCGGATCGCGAAATCGGAGGACTTGGCGTACATATGATAAAAACAATCATGGATAATGTCGAGTATTCAAGACTTAACGGCAGGAATATACTGGTGATAACGAAGATATAGCAGAATTATCCACTTTTAGCCTCAATTTCACTAATTTTAGGCGTTTTTAATTTTTTTATTTCAATAACATTACCTAACATTAAACTTAATCCGCAGGTTTTAAAAACCGATATATAAAGAGAGGAATAATAAAGAAACGTTGAGGTTATCATGATTTATGAAAAATGCAGAGACATCCTTCTCCAGGAATGTGAATTAATACAAAATGCCGTATTAATTCAGGAGAAAATCCGCGCTGCCGTCACAAGCCGCGAATGGACCGATTTTGACGTTCACCTGAACGCCATGAATTCCATCGAAAACAAGATGACAGTCCTTGAAAATGAACGTGAAAACCTGTTTTTGGTCTATCAATCGCTGATTCATGAAAGGGGTTTTTGCGATAACCTGGACGACAAAGGGCGGTTTATGGAACTTGTGTCGCTTCTGCCTAAAAAACAAAGCGAAGAACTAACCGAGATTTACCGCAGTTTAAAGATTGAATCCATCAAATTGCATATGTCCAATGACGCTCTTATGACATATATAACAGGGGTAAAGTCAACCCTTCAGGAGTTTTTTGATCTTGCGTTCCCGGAACGCGGCGGAAAAATGTACACAAAAGACGGAACGCATTTCTCAAACGATATGCGCAGTATGGTTTTAAACCGCAGCTTTTAGTTTTTAAGGAGTAGGAAATGACATCGACATTCATGGGATTGGAAATCGGAAAAAGGGGCGTTCAGGCCCACCAGACGGCGCTTAATACAATTGGTCATAACATTAATAATATGGACGCCAAAGGGTACTCGCGCCAGAGGGTTGAGTTTACCGCAATGGAGCCGATTTATCTTCCTGCTCTTAACCGCGCGGAAACGCCCGGGCAGCTAGGTCAGGGCGCAGTCGTAGAGAGAATTGAGCGCGTGCGCGATCAGTTATTGGATCGAAGGATCATAATGCAGGCTTCAGGCGAAGGCTACTGGTCGGTGCGCGATAATTATGTGCGCGACATGGAACACCTTTACATGGAAACGGGCTTTAATTCAATCCGCAGCAAGATGGACAGTTTTTGGGACGCGTGGCAGGAATTATCTCAATACGCCGCAGATAACGAGCACAGAGCGGCGGTTCTTAACAGAGGTAAAACTTTAATTGACGGAATTAACGGTCATTTTCGCGGACTTGAAACATTGCAGATTCAGGCAGACGAAGATATTCAGATAAATTTAGCGAGAGTTAACGAAATATCAAGGCAGATTGCGTCTCTTAACGGCGATATACAGCGCGTTAAGGCGATGAAAGACAACCCTAACGATTTAATGGACAGACGCGATTTGCTTGCAGACGAGCTTTCCGGGATTATCGATATTACAGTTACGCAAAAAGATCCTGACGAATACATGATTCACACATCGGGTCACATTCTTGTTCAGGGGCAGAACGGCAGACAGTTTGATCTTAGAAAAGATCAGGACGCTGAAAGTTTCGCGTTTGTTTACTGGCGCGATACCGAAAGCCAGATGAATTTCCAGAGAGGCTCTCTTGCGGCTCTTTTTGAACTTCGTGATGTGACAATCGAAAACGAAATTCAGAACCTTGATAACATGACAATGAACTTTACAGACCTTGTAAACGAAATACACAGAGACGGCTACGGCGCGAACGGAAGAACCGGAATGAACTTCTTTTCCGAATATCCCTTTGTTACAAACGTAAACGGAAATTACGATCGTTCAGGCGACGGCGTTTTGGACTCGACATATGTTTACAGAATTAACGGACAGAATAAACTGGAGCCGCAGGCGCATCCTGGTTTTGAAGGAACAATTACGCTCTCCGGCTCCGACAGGCAGATTGAAGTTCCCTATTATTCATCGGACACCGTAAGCGACATTGTTACGCGCATAAATAACTCAGGCGCGGAAGTCGTAGCGCGCCTTAACAGGGAAGGGCAGCTTCAGCTGAAAGGCACTCCGGCAGAACTCGTGGACGGACAGAGAGTTAATCCCGATTTTGTTATACGCCATATCGAAGATTCAGGCTTCTTTCTTACAGGTTACGCGGGTATTTTAAATAATTCAGGAGCCGAGGGCGCTTTTAATTGGGACAGAGCGGATGCCGTTACTTCTTTAAGAGGCGGAGCAGAGGATTATTCTGTAGCTCCGATAGCTCATCCGTCGGGATGGATAAAGGTTAATCCTGATTTATTAAGGGATTCAAGTTCCGTCGCGGCAGGTTTCGGCGAAAACGGAAGGGCTGCCAATCCCGGAAACGGAGACGCGGCTGCTGCGATAGCGTCGATCAGAAACAACATGGTAATGGTCGGGCGTCATGCTACATTCGATGATTATTTCGCAAATACAATCGGGAATATCGGCCTTTTGGGAGAACAGTCGGGAAGAGCGCTTGCGACAGAAAATCATCTTATGAAGTATTTAAGAGATTTAAGAGAATCAATTTCAGGCGTCAGCGTTGATGAAGAACTTTCAAACATGATCAAATTTCAGAAAGGATATGAAGCCTCAGCGCGCTTCATTACAACCGTAAATTCCATGCTTGATACTTTAATCAACCGCATGGGCGTATAAGGGGTAATTTATGAACCGAGTTTCAACTAACATGCCGGTAACGGACGCGCAGTACAATATGAGAAGAGCGGATGAAAAAGTTTCAGGCGTTCTTAATAAAATGAACAGTCAGACAAAGCTTACAAGTTTAAGAGAAGATCCCATCGCGGCTTCCCACTCTGTAAGATACGATTCATACCTTACGCGTCTTAACCGCTTTGAGGAAAATGTAGAGTATGCAAAGGATCATTACAACAACACGCACGATTATTTAAACTCCACAATGTCGATTCTTCACAGATTAAGAGAGCTGGCAGTAAGCGGAGCTAACGGCGTTAATTCCCCCGACGAATTAAAAATAATGGCTGTTGAAGTAAACGAGCTTTTAAAAGAACTTGTGTCGCTTTCAAATGTTATGGGACCTGATACAAAGCAGGCGTTTTCAGGCGATAAAGTTTTTACACAGCCGTTCAGAATTGTGGAAGGAACCGTGGAAGGCGGCCCTGAAACTTTAATTACGCGCGTTGAATACAGGGGAGCAGGCGCTTCGCGCAAGATTGAAATCGGCGATAATATGTTCATGGAACTTGATATCCCCGGAGGAGAAGCATTCTGGGCTGAAAAAATGCAGATTTTTTCAGATGTAGACGCTACAGATTACAGAGTAACGGAAAACGGCGCGTTTTTTATTGACGGCGTTGAAATTCCCGTGGCAATCGGCGATACGCTTCCCTCAATCGTAGCGAAAATAAATGATTCCGCCGCTCCTGTAAAAGCGTCAATCGATATTGATTCAAGAGGGCTTGTGCTCGAAGGAACAAACGCTCATTTAATACGCGCGGAAGACAAAATAGGCGGAGCTTCTGTGCTGCGCGATCTTGGGATAATTTCAGGAAACATGACAAATAACGCTCCTAATTGGAATGAGAACGCGAGAGTCGCCGGCGGCTCAATATTTGACATGGTAATTCGTTTAAGAGACGGAATGTTAAGGGGAGATCAGGATTTTATCGGCAGCCAGGGTATTGCAGGAATGGACCTTTCCATTAATAATATGGCATACAGACTTGCGGATGTAAGCAGCCGTCATGAAAGAGCCGAAGCCGCATGGCAGAGGATTAACGCTCAGATTCCGAATGTTACAAGAATGTATGATCGCGAAGCGGGAGTTGATATGGCGACAGCGATTACAGATTTTAAGATGGCTCAGAACGCGCATCAGGCGATTCTCGCGGCGGCCGCAAGGCTGCTTCCGCAGTCGCTTTTAAATTTCCTGCGCTAAGACATACAGGCCGCAAAGAGGAGTAAAAAATGAATGTAAACACCAAAGCTTTCGGGCTGATTGATGTTGACGAAAAATTAAAAATAAAATTTCCGCAGGGACTTTTCGGTTTTGAAGATTATAACGATTATGTTCTTCTCGCGGACGAAGAGCATAAACCTTTTTACTGGCTTCAGTCCGTAGACGAAAAGGAAATCGCGTTTATTTTAATCGATCCTTTTATTTTCAGAAAGGATTATGAAGCGAACGTTACAGACGAAGAACTCGCGGAAATCGGAATAAAATCCCCCGAAGATATTGATATTTACGTGATTGTAACTATTCCGCCTGACGGAAGCCCGATGACTGCCAATCTGCAGGGACCCGTTATTATTAACGATAAAAACATGACAGCCAAACAGGCGATTCTTTCAGACATGAAATGGAAAACAAGACACGATATCCTGGCAGAATTAAACGGAAAAGGGTAATAAAATGCTGATACTTTCAAGAAAAGTTGATGAAAAAGTTGTTATTGGCGATGACATTACCATTTCGATTATCGAAGTAAGAGGCGATCAGGTTCGCATAGGCATTGACGCTCCCAAAAAAGTAAAAGTTTTCCGCCAGGAAGTATACGACGCGATAAAAGCCGAGAATGAAGCCGCGTCAAAATCCGCCTCCGTTATACCAAAAGTCAATTTTAAGTGAAAACCCCAAGCCCGTACGCAATCATTTTCAATGATGAAAAAATAATCGCGGTAAACAAAGCGTCCGGTTTATCAGTCGGCGGCGACAGATGGGATGAATCTAAAGAAAGACTTGATAAGCTCCTTGAACGCGATTTAAATATTCCAAAAATATTTACAGTTCACAGAATAGATAAAGAAACATCGGGACTTGTAATTTTCGCGAAAGATAAAGAAAACCACAGAAGTTTGTCAATTGCTTTTGAAAAGCGCAATGTAAGAAAGCGTTATACGCTAATCGTTCACGGAAGACCTTCTTGGATAGAAACTACCTGCGATTTAAAGCTCGTTCCGAACGGCAACAAAAAACACATGACAATCATAGACAAATACAAAGGCAAAGAATCGGTTACGGATTTTATCTGCGTGTTCAGCGCGGGAAACTACAGCGTATTGGAAGCCCGTCCGCAGACAGGCAGAATCCACCAGATAAGAGTGCATGCGGCCTCGCTAGGACACCCCGTTGTCTGCGATGAATTATACGGAAAAATGTCGCCAATTAAACTTTCATCGTTCAAACGCGCGTGGAGAGGCGACCCCCACGAAGAGCGCCCGTTACTCGCAAGACTTGGCCTGCACGCCCTTGAACTGACATTACCGGACGAAACAACCTTCACAGCCCCCCTCGCCAAAGACATATCCAGCCTAATAAAGCAACTAGAGAAATATTCCTGATTAATTAAAAATTATGTTTAAATCTTTCTTGAACCTGGCTTAACGGCTGGAATTCCTTGTTTGCACAGCTCACATTCGCCTGAGTCCCAGTTTACGGCTTTTAGTTTTACTGCCGGGTAAAAAGGATAGGGCGCGTCGGGAACGTCATCAGCGCGGCGGTCTACAACGCAGGCAAGAGCCGCGATTTTTGCGCCGTGCTGTTCAAGCGCCGCGGCGCATTCAAGGTAAGATTTGCCTGTTGTAACAACGTCTTCCATAATTAAAATATTCTGCCCCTGTTTTAGTTCAAAACCGCGGCGAAGCGTCATTTTGCCGTCTTCATCCCTCTCTGTAAAAATTGCGGGAAGACCTAACTGGCGCGCCATTTCATACGCCGCGATTATTCCGCCCATCGCGGGACCCGCGACAAAATCGATTTTTAATTTGCCGTTTTTTATATCGGCGCGGATTTTTTCCGCGGATTTTTCCAGAGCCGCTTTTGCCTTATCAGGGTACTGTAAAAGTTTGGCGCATTGGAAATATTTATCAGAATGTCTTCCCGAGCTTAAAAGAAAATGACCTTCCAGCATGGCGCCTGATTCCCGTAAAAGATTAATTACCTCTTCCATTGTTGTTCCTTACCTGATTGATATATCGCTCAATTTTGAAATTTTGTTAGATGTCATGTATTTTTGCAGCCCCTCGATAATTTCTATCATTGTATGAGGATTTACAAATGTTGAAGATCCTACCTGCACCGCGCGCGAGCCTGCCATAAAAAACTCAAGAGCGTCGTTTAAACAGGAAATGCCGCCCATTCCGACAATCGGGATTTTAACTTTTGCGTCTTCCAGAGTTTCATATAAATCCCATACTATGCGAAGGGCAATCGGTTTTATACAGGGGCCTGAAAGACCTGCCGATATGTTGTCAAAAACCGGTTTTTTGCAGGAAGTGTCAATCGCCATTGCCTTGAACGTGTTTACAAGAGAAAGAGCGTCCGCTCCAGCGTTAACGCAGGAAAGGGCGACTGTTGAAATATTCGGCGCGTTAGGTGAAAGTTTTACCATTAAAGGTTTGGATTTGCAGGCGCGCCTTACGGCGGAAACAATCGCCGCCGCGGTTCCGGGATCAAGGCCGAAAGCCATGCCGCCTTCTTTTATGTTGGGACAGGAAATATTAAGTTCCACCATGTCTATTGCAGACTGATCCAGTATGGCGGCCCCTTTAACATATTCGGCGGATTCGCCTCCGGAAAGATTTGCGATTATTACAGGGCCTAACTGTTTTAAAAACGGAAGTTCGTTTTCAACAAAATAAATAATCCCCTTGTTTTCAAGCCCGATCGAATTAATTATGCCGGACGGCGTTTCCCATACGCGGATTCCGCTGTTGCCGCATCTGGGAGTAAGGGTAAGTCCCTTGGAACATATTCCTCCCAGAAGCGAGGTGTCTATAATATTTGAGTATTCAGTGCCGTTTCCGAATGTACCCGCCGCGGCGATAACAGGGTTTTTAAATTTTACGCCCGCTATGTTAACAGACATGTCCGGCATATTTTCATTTACATTTTCACTCATAATATTACTCGTCAAAAGTTATATCGGCGGCCGGAAAAATCGGGCCGTCTTTGCAGCAGCGGCGGTTTCCGTTGACTGTATGTATCGTACAGCCGAGGCACACGCCGGCTCCGCAGGCAAATCTGCTTTCCAGAGAGACAAAGCATTTAACATTTTTCGCGTCGCATTTTTTTCTTAACGCGTTAAGCATTGCCATAGGGCCGCATCCGAAAATTACGTCGAAACTTTCAGGCTCAAAAATAAAATCCACAATCTTGCCGTTAAGAGCGTTGCCGCCGTCTTCCGCTGAAATTGAAAATTTATGCGCTTTTAAAGCGGCGCCCATAATCAGATTTTCATGCTCTTTTTCGCGGAAACCTTTTTTAAAACCGGCAAAAAAATGAAAGTAAACGCCGGGTTTCTGCGAAACCAGCGCGGCAAGCGGAGCGACCCCGGCGCTTCCGCCTACAAGCGCGGCTCTTCCGCTGAACGCTTCGCCTTTGGGAAGGAAATCTTCCCAAGAGTTGCCGAAGGGCCCTGTCAGCTGGACTTTATCGCCGTTTCGAAGAGAAGAAAGCTCCTCGGTTCCCCTGCCTTTTCTGCAGATTAAAAATTTGACGATTTTTTTTTCGGGGTAATAATCGAATATGCCGAACGGACGCGAAAGAAAAACAGAGCTGCGAAGAGGTTTGATCATAAAAAATTGTCCGGCTTTGGGAGAAGCGCCGTTCCATGTAAACTGCAGAATAAAATACTCTTCGTTAACCAGAGTTTTATTTACAAGTTCACAGATTAAACTGCCGCTCATAATACTTCCCTTATTTCATCTCTCATTTTAATTACGGCGTTCCTCGCTTCATTCGCGGTAAAGGAAAGATCCGCGTTTTCGGATCCCTTTACTTTCTGCCACGCGGTGATAATCGAACGCGAAGCGTTTACAACGCCGCCGTTTCCATCGCGCAAAAGAAGAGCGGCATCATGAGCGCCGCCGCCCTGAGCGCCGTAACCGGGAATAAGAAAAAACAGGTTCGGATAATTTTTTCTTATCGCGGCGGCTTCGTCTCTTTCTGTGCAGCCCACAACAATGCCGAAAATCCCGTAGCCGGAACTTCCGCAGTTCATGGCGGCAAGATACGACATACTGTCGCCTACTACATTATACACCTTTTTTGACTGTTCATTCACATTTAAATACTGAAAATCTTTCATTCCCTGGTTGCTTGTTCTCATCAACACAAAGGCGCCCTTGCCTTTTTCGCGCGCTTCCTTTAACCAGGGTTCGATGGAATCCATCCCCATGTAGGGGTTTAAGGTAACAAAATCCGCTTCAAAGTCGCCTGAGAAATGCCCTTTAGAATAACGGACGGCGGTATCGGCGATATCTCCGCGTTTTATGTCTGCGATTGCAAGACAGTTTTTCGATTTGATATATTTTAAAGTTTCGCTGTAAGCGCGAAGCCCGGACAGCCCCATTTCCTCGTAGTACGCGATTTGCAGTTTAAAACAAGCGCAGATATCGAATGTAGAATCTATCAGCGCTTTGTTAAAAGCAAGAACGGCTTCAGCGTCATTATTCGCTTTTTGCCTTTCCGAAGACGGCACGTACTCTATGCAGGTATCAAGCCCAACGCAGACATGCCCGTTTTTTTTGACGCTTTCGTAAAGTTTGTCTATATTCATTAAAATTCACCCGCAAATATAATTTCGTCGCAGTATTCACAGCGGTAAGTGCGCTGCTGCGCGTCTTCCAGATGAAAGATATGGTTAAGATATTTTTCTGTGGAACTGATGCAGCGCGGATTTCTGCAGATGAGCACATTTTCAACTCTAAGGGGAAGCTGCATCGTTATTTTTTTTGAAACATGTTCGTTTTCGATAATACACACGGTGATGTTAGGATCGATTAACCCAAGCACATCAAGATTAAATTGAATCAGGTTATCGATCTTTATTATGTCCTTCTTTCCGAACTTGTCCGAGTTCGCGTTCTGAATAAGCGCCACAGTGTAGGAAACTTTATCAAGTCCAAGCCAGTTAAATATTCTGATGCCAAGTCCGGCTTTAATGTGGTCGATTACTATACCGTTTTTAATTTCTTCAATCTTTAACATTTATCATACCTCTTTAACTGCTCCCAGAATCGACGCGAGAAGAGCCATCCTTATGTACATTCCGTATTTTGCCTGCCTGAAATAAGCGGCTCTCGGGTCGCTGTCAATTTCAACGGAAATTTCATTTACGCGGGGGAGGGGATGGAGCACGATCATTTTTTTCTTTGCCAGTGTTAATTTTTCTCCGTTTAAAACATAAGTGTCTTTTAACCGGATATAATCGTCTTCGTTAAAGAAACGTTCCCTTTGAACCCTTGTCATGTAAAGGACATCAAGCTCCGCCATTGATATTTCAAGATCCTCCCTTTCCTCGAACTCCACATTTTGCTTAATTAAGATACTTTTAATGTAATCCGGGAGTACAAGTTCCGCCGGGGAGATAAAAATCATTTTGATTTTAGGGTAGCGCGAAAGAGCTTTGGCAAGGGAATGAACGGTTCTTCCGAACTTTAAATCGCCGCAAAATCCAACTGTAAGGTTATGAATTTTACCTAAAAGGCGTTTAATTGTAAGAAGGTCTGTTAGAGTCTGGGTAGGATGATGATGTCCGCCGTCTCCGGCATTTATAACAGGAACCTCCGAGTACCTTGAAGCGAGGAGGGCGGCGCCTTCCTTCGGGTTACGCATTACAATCGCGTCGGCGTAACTTGCGGCCATGCGGATTGTATCGGCAAGACTTTCGCCCTTTGAGGCTGAACTAGAGCCCGGTTCAGCAAAACCAAGGCAATTTCCGCCCAAACGAAGCATTGCGGCTTCAAAACTTAATCGCGTTCTTGTACTCGGTTCAAAGAAAAGAGTGGCCAAAAGACGCCCTTTTAGGCTTTCTCTGAGGTATTTTTCATCATTTTCGATGTTCTCAGCCAGTGAGAATAGTGATTCCATTTCACCCAGTGAGAAATCTTCAGGTTCAACTAAAGAGCGTCCTTTAAGCATTAATCCTCCAAAATTTACAAAAAAAAACCGCCAATAAGGCGGATATTTACGGTCTTTTTGCCAATCTGCTTGAAATCATCATGGCATGTATTGTAAACCACTAATCATTTTTTGACAAGCGGTAATAAAAATTTTTTTTAAAAATTTTCCTGAAAATAGTGTACAAGGCTTAAATTTATACTATACTGATATTGGAATATTATCATTCTCGAAATAGGGGGAAGAAATGCTCAAAAGAAACCTTTTTATCGTTATCCTGCTGGTAGTTTTCAGCGCCAGTTTATGGGCAGCCGGAGGCAGAGATGCCAATGAATCCCATACTGCTGAGGATCAGTCCGGATTTACTGATAGTATCGATGTAAACGAGAAAAAGCCGGGAAAATACAATTATTATCTGGAAGCGACAGACAAAGCAGGCAATAAAATGCGCTCAGGACCGGATAATATTTATATTGATCCGGAGTCGGATCTTCCCCGCGCGACAATTATAAACCCGCTGCCGTACATGCGCGTTCAGGGCAACATGAACATAGTTGGTATTGCATTTGACGACGACGGAGTTCAGCGCGTTGAAATCGCCGTTTACCGCGGAACAGACGGCAAGGGCGAAGAAATATTGCGTGTAACAGCCGAAGGAACCGACTACTGGTCGTATTTCCTGAACACATCGGACGGAGAAATCTGGACGGACGGAAATTACACAATTTCAGCATGGGCAGTTGATATAAACGGTCTTTCAGGCATTTCAGAAACTTTTAAACCAAAACAGCATAAAATTTCCACCGTTTACTGGCGCTTAGACCGCAAAAAACCCGAAACAATTGTTACGAGCCATGATGTAGGCGCTCTTGTATCGGGAAATATCAAAATGAAAGGAACTGTTACAGACGGTAACGGCATCGCTTCGTTAGGTTTTTCAACAGACGAAGGCGTAAAATACAGTCCTGTAAAAGTAACAATAGATAAAAAAGACGGAAACAACACTTGGGAACTTAGTCTTAACACAAAACAGTTTGAAGACGGTCCGAATGTTATCTGGTTGCAGGCGCGTGACGGAAACGGAAGTATCGGAACCGCAGCCCACCTGTTATTCGTAAATAATACAGGCCCGGATGTAAAAATTGTATATCCCGGCGCTAATGATACTGTAAACGGAATTTTTTCAATCGCAGGTTACGCTCAGCATCCTGTAGGTTTAAGTTCCATAACATGGAAAGCCGGCACCGCGGGCGGTTCGTTTGAACTGCTTCCGGGAAACCAGTGGTGGTCGGCCGATGTTGATATAAGAAATCAAAAAGGAACAACCATCGACGTTGAAGTGCGCGCTGTTGACGTTTCAGGTAACGTCACTGTCGCAAGACAGCGCTATAAAGTGAACCCACTGGCGGATCTGCCCGTTGTCACCATAACGGAACCTGCCGTTGGAAATTATTCCAACCCGCTGGGCATTGTCGTTAAGGGCGAAGCTTCAGATGACGAAGGCGTAGCTTCAATTTTCTATTCGTTGAATAACGCTCCGGCTACGGAGATTCCGGCGACATCCGGTTATTTCCAGTTTATGATTCCAACCCCCGCGGAAGGAAATCATACTCTTGATGTCTGGGCAAAAGATATTACAGGCGTTGTAGGAAACAAGACGCAGGTAAAGGGCATTCTCATAACGGGCGGAAACATTCAGCCCGGTATCGCGTCGTTTACTTCGCTTGAAGGACGCAATTCGGTTGTCGCCAATTTCTACACCGGAATGTCGATTAAAATAACCCCGAGAATGACAATGCAGCTTGCGTTCAAGGCGACTGCCGCTCCCGTAAGCGCGACTGTAGCGTTTGGAAATGAAGCTCCCATACCTGTTAAATTAACCGCTTCCAAAGATGTATTTGCGGCGGCAGTTCCGGTTCCTGAATATATTACGGACGGACTTTTAGAAATTAAAATGACGGGAACAGACCGCAACGGAAAAGAATTCGCGTACAGCGAATTTGTTTTTGTTAACAGTCTGCTCGCGCAGACATCGCAGGCTCTCGGCTTTACGGATGAATATGCCGCGCCTGCCGCGAACTTCCGCGCGCAGGATCACAGGCTTACATGGGTAAGGCAGAACGCATTGGCGGACGGGCGCATGCTTCTTAAACAGGGAGAAAAACTGCTTGGTCTAAGCACAATTCCAGTAAGAAGCGCAACACTTACAGGAACGGGATCAGATTTGCTGGAAGTTGAAGTTGATCAGTACGGACGCGTTACGCTGACTCCAAGGCAGGAAGGCGAAGCGGGACCGTTAACTTTAAGATTGGATGTAGACGGAGTAAACTCGTACACATCGGCGCAGTTCAGAACAGTCGCCGATTTCTCGGGTCCCACAGTTACAGTCCGTGACCTTGCGAATTTCAGCTGGGTTAGAAACAGCATTCCTGTCGCGTTTAATGTTTCAAGCAGAAACAGGGTAAGCGCCGTTGAATATTCGCTTGATATGGGATTAACATGGATCAACATTATATCACCCGCGGAAGCGAGAGCAATTACGGCGCCCGTTAATACAAATGTTTCAAGAACACTTGAACTGGCATCCGCGCAAGACGGTACCATCAATGTATTAATCAGGGGAACAAGCGACACAGGTCTTACATCAATCGCGGATTTTACGGTTTTAAAAGATACTGCAGCTCCTGCAGGAAAGATTATAATGCCGATTGCCGAAGCAAGGGTAAACGGAACAATTCGCATGGCGTTCTCTGTTGAGGAAATGGGCGCTTTAAATACAATTAATTACGCAAGACCCGGCGGAGCTTCAAAAGAAGTATTCAACGCGAACACATGGGACAAAGATTACGCGCCGCGTTTCTTCGAAATTTTAATGGACGCGGTTGAAATGCCTTTGGCTCAGAATATGCGCTTTAACTTTACAGATAAAGCGGGCAACACAAGCGATTTAAGCACATGGGAATTTATAATCGATCAGGAAATGGACATTCCCGTTGTGCACATAATTCTTCCGCTGGAAAATGAAGTAATAACAACGGATTTTATCGTATCGGGCGTTATGTTCGATGACGACGCTATTAAAAGAGTTCACTGGAGACTGGACAGCGGCCAGACATTTATTATTGAGGCTGAAAACGGATTCTCGATCCCCATCGCTCTTAACACTCTTACAGATAACGAACATTCTGTAACAGTTATTGCGGAAGATATTTACGGTGTAAGAAGCGCGCCTATCACAAGGAACTTCAGAGTTTCGCTGTCGGAACCCGCGGCAACTGTTGTATATCCTAATTACGACACGGTTCTCAGAGGCGAGATCGAAATAAGAGGCACAGCGTTCGACCGCAACGGAATTAAAGAAATTAAAGTTTCCGTAGATAACGGAAATACATTTAACTCGGTGCGCGGCAGTTTCGGAACAGCGGCGCAGACTGTTAACTGGACATACCAGTTTAATACGACAATCCTCAAAGACGGTCCTCATGTATTGTTTATCAGAGTAACGGACAGATATGAAATTCCCGCGACATACGCGAACATGATCAATGTTGACAATACTCAGCCTGAAATTATTTTAGACAGCCCCGGCGACGGTTCTGTTACAGCAGGACAGATTTCAGTTATGGGACGCGTACTTGATCCTAACCTGAAGGACATCGCGATTGAACTGCGAAGCCTTGACGGTATCACAATACCAGCGAACTATCAGAGACGCGTGCTTGAACTTAACACAATGATAAGAGAAGGCATTGACATTTCCAGCCTCGCGGACGGCCAGTACAACATCGCCGTTATCGCGAACGACAGAGCCGGAAACATGACCCGTATTTCACGTAACGTCCAGATGGCCCGCCAGTCATACAGACCGACTGTAGAAATTCTGTACCCGCTTGAGAATGAAGAAACATCGGGCGAATTTAACCTGTACGGTATTACAGCCGGCGCCGTTCCCGCAGGAAACGCGACCATCAGGATTAACGGAAAAGACACTGAAACCATCAACGTAGACGAAAACGGATACTTTACATTCAAGCTGAACGGCGAAGTGCTTAACATCGGCAATAACGCAATTGTCGTTCACAGCAATTTCGGCGGCCCGACGCTTATTCAGTCGAGAGCTTTCAACCTGATCTACAGAGACGGCGGACCGTGGGTAACAATCGACAGCTTCGAGTTTGCAGACTTCGCTTATGAAAGGCCGTACCTCTTCGGACGCACAGGCTACTCACTGAGCGAAGAAGATAAAACTCTTCTTGCCGATAAAGCCACGGATAAAGAAACAAGAGCGAAGATTCTCGCAAAAACGCCTGACTTTACGGAAATAAGCTTTGATAACGGAAGAACCTTTATTCTTACCGAAAAGGGAAGAGCCAAGGGTCAGGATTACCGTTACCGGCTTGAAACCGGCGAAATGGTCGAAGGATATCATTACATTGTTATAAGAACAACAATGAAGAACGGTGAGTTTGCAGTATCAAGGATGTTGGTGCAGGTAGACAAAACCGCTCCTGTTATCAGACTTATATCTCCTGAGATGGGCGGCAGATACAATCAGCAGATTGCCTATTCGGCATCGGCTACAGATGATAATGAACTTGTAAGTCTTACCTATCACCTGAGAGCAGGCGACAAAGCGGCTTACGAAGTGCCGGGATTCCTGCAGGGACTTTACCTTGAAGGCATTATTCCTCCGTTCTTAAGGCAGATCGCCGTTGAGAATAACTGGACAACCGGTCAAAATGACAGCAAAGGCAATCCGTTGTACTGGGTTCCAAGTTTCTTCGCTGGCGGCGCGACATACACAGACTTCGGTCTTGGTCTTAGCTTCTTCGAAGACAACGTAAAGATTCAGGTACAGTACGGTTTCCTTACGCAGGAACTCTATGAATCACTCGGCGGTAAAGATGCCGTAAGGTACGGCGGCGATGTTCTCGGCTTAAAGATACTCGCAAACATTTACAGGCTGCCGTTCGGCTCCTTTGCCGGTCCCGACTGGGAATGGTTATCTGCAACATTTGCCTTCGGAGCGAACTTCTCGTACTTTAACTTTACAGACAAGTACAACGACAAATACAACGCTGAAAAAGGCTTTACAGGCAACGACAGGGTTAAATACACCCAGAGCGGATCGCCGACATGGATGAGCGCCCTGCTGCTGCAGATAGAGTTCCCGAGGGTAACTCTTCCGAAGAGGGAATACTTAAGGACATTCAGTTTATTCTGGGAAGGCCAGTTATGGTTTGTACCGACAGACGTAGACGCCGCGAAGAATGACATACCGGTTGTAATACCGCATATTATTCTCGGCGCAAGGTTATACATTTTCTAGGATCGTATTTAGAGCGGCGTTATAAAACGCCGCTCTAATTTATTTAACGGAGAGGTGTTTTATATCATTTCGGAGGAAATTATGTCAAATTTCAGTAATGTAAGAAGGGGACTCCTGACAGCAGGAGTTTTTTCTTTATTCGTTTTTCTAATATGTTTTACAACATGCGATGTATTGGGAACTATCGGCATGGGAAATATGGTCAATACCGAAAAACCGGCAATCAGCATGCCGGATGACAGCGGAAATGCGCCCGGATCATTCATGAGGGGGAATTTAAACTGCATAGAGTTATCGGTAGAGCAGCCATTTGGAATATCCGAAGTATACATGACTGTATGGTACATAGACAAGGAAACAGAAACACTTACAGAGAAAGTAATTTACGCAGAGCAGTACCCTCCGGCTCCGTCATGGTGCGATGACGCTACGCACACGCATAAAGACGGAATGTGGTATGTTGAACTTGATACCTCCGTAATGATGGACGGGCAAATCCGCGCGCAGGTAACCGCGATTGACGTATCAGGAAATGAATCCACAACAACAGACATTGTATACACGGTAAAAAATACTCTTCCTCAGCTTGAAATGACAGTGCCGCAGGTTGTAAAGACTGATTATGAAATATTTGACTTTATGAATGATAATGATAAAGTAATTCCTCTTATGTATGCAACTAACAGCTTAATGGGCATAGCGACAGACCTTTACGGAATCGAAGAAGGTTATCCGCAAATTATGATTTGGCCTGTAGAAAGCGATGGATCCGATATCGCAGGCATTACATTAGATTCAGATGACGCTCCGCTAAGCGACATACGCCGGTGGGGAACATGGAGAACAGTTCTAGACGATAAAGAGAGCGCGGTTTCGCATGCCGACGGAAAAGGTGATAAAGCCGTAATGTTCCGCTGGACAACTAAAAATTTAATATTTGAAAACGGAAAATACAGAGTGCGCAAACCTTTTATAAGCAATGAAAATCCCGGCGACGGTCCTATTAACTATCCCGATGACTATTTTTCAGTTGGAAGATATCACTTTAAAATAAGAGTTAAAGACAAGTTCGGACAGGTAAATATCTATCCTTACAGATCCGATCCGGATACAGAAGTAGTAAATCTTAATAATGAATATATGTCGGTTTATGTGGCTTTAACTACTAATCCTATAATTGAATTCAATAATACCGAAGATAGATATTATAACGCCAAAGGCGACTTTACAAGAGCGTTTAAAGTAAGCGCGCCGAATGGTTTAGACGTAAGCAATGTTCAGGCAATTGTTACCAATTCATTAACCGTCGATTTTAATGACGATCCCAAACATGCCAAGATTGAACTGGTTGGTTCAACACCCGCGACAGGTGCGGAAAACGGCGAGTACAGAGCGATAATAAAAGCTAGTGATATATTAAATGTTACAAACGGTTTATCAAGCGATACTATAATGATCCATGTAAAAGTAACAGATATTCAAAGTAATTTTTCCGTATCGAGTCTTAGCTTTATTTTAGATACCGATCTGCCGGATATAGATTTTTTCAATCCGGCTATCTTAAGCACAAAACCGATAATGACACCAGATGATGACAGTTTAACAAGCACTGTAAGGTTTATGGGAACAGCGGTTGATACAAGCACCCGTGTTATAAAAATGTATTACAGACTTGGAAAAACTGAAGTAAGCGCGCCAGATGAGCCAAATAATCCTGACTACTTAACAGGATGGACAGACACAGGACGGGATAACCCTGCAGTTGTAAAGAGCGGACATATTGTTAATCCTTCCGGAAATGCTGATAATAATTTAGGAAGCGACGTAAAATGGAGCGGCACTCTTAGTAACTGGCGGTGGGAATTTGCGGGCGCAGGCGGCATAAATGATCTATATCAATCTGTAAATGTAACACAGGCCGCAGGCTTTACCGGCAACTTTTACCTTGATTTCGGCGCTGATCTTCAATCCAATGTATCAAATATCTGGTATTTGCCGATGAGCTTTAAAATAATCGACAGCGCGGGCAATGCGGCTGTAAAGAATATAAAAGTAGTTGTAGATCCTGATAAAGATAAACCGAGAGTAATTATAAATTCTCCGAATAATAACAGCCTGGTCGGCGGTGAAGTGCCCATTAACGGCAATGCAAAAGACAATGAACTGATTTACGATATATTAATAAAAGTTATCGCTCAAACCGATGCGCAAATGGCATCCGACGCTGAAGGGACTGATAATGTTACAATAAGATTGAATCCGAATAAAGAAATAGAAAACGGATTTGTGCGCATTAAATCAGGAGGCGCAGATTCAAGCGTACCGTTTGACTTTACGCTTAACGCGGTGGACACCGCTTCAGGAATAATAACGACAGGATTAACGCCGCCGGCTGGTCAAAACAAATCAAGAAAGGTTAAAGTAGAAATTAAAGCAAGAGACGCGAATCCTGATAATGCGACAGTGCCTAAAGTGCATACAGGAACGCAATACCCCGCCTCTTTGGAGTTGAATTTTTCCGCTGTTCTACCGGTAATCGATCAAATTCAAATTATTTCAATTGCGGATAACGCGAATCCGAATACGGTTAATAACGCCACTGCAGGAATTAATTATTCGCCGAATATAAATGACACTGTTTCAAGAAGACTGGTATTAAGAGCCAGAATAATGGACGATGTTCAAATAACAAGCATTGCGTACAGACAGGAGACTGAACAAAATTATACAGCTATAACCAACAGCGTTTATAATAACGATTTTAAACCGTGGGTGCAAACGATATCGGCTGGATTGCCCTCGGGATATAATGACGGGCGTTATCTGTTTATTCCCCTTAATACAAATGCCGCCGCGGGCGCTCCCAATTATGGGTTAATGGACGGGAAGTATCAAAACAGAGCCGATACTTATAAAATTGAAATACAGGTTAAAGACAATACCTCTCCTATTACTTTTACAAATCAGGAAACAATTAACTTGAAAATAGACAATTACTTTCCTATAGCGTATTTTAACGGCAATACCAAAGCCGCAAAAGCGGTTAATGAAACTTATTCGATTCAGGGAAGAGCATGGGAACTGGGCGGAGATATCAGCGTCGGGGAATTGGAAAGAGTTGTTGTATATTTTACAAGAAATAACGCAGGTCTGTCATTAAAGAGAGGACAGACGGCAACATGGGTAAGTACGCAGCGCGCGGCAAGCGCTCCTAAAGGAGTTCCGTATCCGCCGGCACAAGGAGAAACTCCTCCTCTTGTACCTGGTACAGCTATGACAGAAACAACGCTGACAACCTTTCCCAATGTAAGGCAGCCAGATGGAATAACTTTTGCGACAACCAATTCGGGTATTGTAATTAATACAAATGCTACAGTCGACGGATATGCTCAGACATTTTCAGGAGGCAGCACTCTAATTGACTGGTCTGTGCAATTTGATTCTACGAATATAGATGACGGCAGAACAGTTTTGAATTATGTTGTTTTTGATAAACTCGGCAACGCAAGCCATTATACCCAGGATGTTTTAATTGCAAATAACAGACCGATTATAACCGGAATTAACCTCGGAACAGATCTTAACGGTGACGGTTCGTCGGCAAATACGCTGGATATAACTGAACGAAGAGATTTCAGCGTAATAGGCAATGAAACGCGGACAGAAGCCAATGGTTATACGATAAAAACAGGCTTTAGGGTGATAAACAGCAGACTTCACTTTAGACCAACTTTTACAGGCGGAAACACTTCAAGACACTATAGAATATCTCCTGTAACACAAAGCGCGTCTCCTGTTAATGTTGTTGCCGGCACTATCCAAAAAGGAGAAGTTTATACAATAGTTGAACCGGGAAGCATTAACTGGATTAATTACGGAGCTTTTGTAAGCTCTAATTACACAGGAACAACATTTGTAGCTACAGATAGTTATGTAGGAACACCGCCTATCGGAGCTACTGTTTACACATATACCAATATGCCAGGAGCAACAGTTGCTACAAGTTTTAATGTTACATCAAACAGTACAGATTTAGCTTTCACCAATTTTACGGGAATATCGGACGGGGAAAGGCTTTTCCTTGTAAAGGTTTATGACAGAACCTATGGCACTTCAAACGGCGGAGACGAATCTGAGCAGCTTGCCGATGTAGTTCCGATATGGCTTACCCTTGAAAACACGGATAATAAAGCGCCGGTATTGGATGTTTCAGCGTTCGGCAAGGAATGGATATTACGCGCGGAAACTCCAAGTGATATTAATCCCCCGTCTAAAGCGGATACTAATAATTTAATAGAAGTTGACGTTGCCAATTACAATAGAAATATTATATTGGAATGTACTAATGACGCTAGTCATGATGTATTTTTAAGTGATGCTTCATGTCCGACTTGCGGCCATAATCTTGTAACATCACCGCCGACAAAAAGAAAAGGTTATGTGCAGTATTCAGCGGCAACAGCGGATATAAGCGGAAAGGTCGTATTTACGGGCAGAGCGGCGGATAATCAGCGCATCGAAAAAATTACAGCCGCAATTACAAATTTTTCTGCCGGAGCGGAATTTAACGTAGCATTATGGGATAATACAAACAGAACTCTTGCCGCGTCCACCGGAACAGGCTGGAGATTCAAAATAATAGATCCGCATCTTACAATTGATTACGGACACGCGATTAACTGGGAATTTTCATGGGACAGTTCGCTGGTTACGAACACAGCGGCAGATAATGTTAATGTTACTTTCAGAGTCTATGATAGGGGACCAAATGTTACTACAGGAATTGCAAAACAAAGAGCAGTTAATGTTGTTCCTTACATTACAAATATTTATTCCCCATTATCAGACGCGTATAAGGCAAATGCGTCCGCATTTAACCGTTCCGCTCACGGCTGGTACCCTGTAAGAGAAGGACAGGATATTATTATCACCGGCTTTAACCTTGCTAACGGCACTATGACAAGTGTGGCGGTAAATTCAACGGCAAATTCTTTTACTACTACCTCTGGTTCTGTTAATAAAAACAGTATTACAGGGAGAGTTGATACCGCCGCTACCTCAGGACCTCTTGTAGTAACTGTTAATGGTATTACTTCTTTTAATAATCGCAACGATAATACGGCAGGACGCGTAAATGGAGCAGTTGGCACCGGTTATAACGATGAACCAAATGGCTTAAATAACAACATACTTACAGACGACCGCAATATATATGTTTGGAGCGTCGGCTCGCTGCTGGACAAGGTTCTTAACGGCAGTGACACAACAGGAATAACTCTGGAATATCCGTCTTTCATGGTGACGGAAACAGGAAGGCGTCTGTTGGCGTACAATAACTTGCCTACCGGCAACGGACGTATCGCTCTTAATAATAATGTCGCGTCAATTACAACTCCCGGTGCGGTTATTGAGACAACTCTTAACAGATACACAAATTTGGTCGTAACGGCAGATACCGGAGCGGGAAGTAATCCAGAGAACTGGTATATCGGCGGTACAACTCAAACCAGTAATAATATTACCTATTACAACTTGCACGCGAGAGGCGCGACAACTCAGGCAAACGCCAATGCCGGCAATCAGGGAACTGGAATTAATAAAACAAGGATATTGGCTAACAGAGTAAACGATAGCGACGCCAATGATTCAACCCGTATAAGAATACCAAGGGTACACTCCCGTAATACTGGAGATAACGCTTCCATGGTTGTTGTTAGTTACGGAGATTCATTAATAGACCAGCATGTTTATCTTCACTACGGACCTGTCAGCGGCGCGGCAAGCAGTACATTATTCAGCGGAGACTATGTTCCGGCTCTGACAAGCGGAAATACCACTGGCGGCACTACTTTTGGAACAACTGCCACTATTCAACGTGTTACCAATACCGGTACACAACATCAGGGCAGCATATACACAGCTTCTGCGTCTCTTTCTACCGGAGTGCCTGTAATTGTCTGGTACGACAGGATTAATCAAAATCTTCTTATATCTTATGGAAATACAAACGCTTACGGCGCAAGCGGAACGCCTACCGCATCATGGCAGGGCAGAGCTACAATAGTACATACAGGAGCCGGTACGCATGTGGATATGGCGGTAGACGGAGGTAATAATATTCATCTTGCATACTACGATGTCTTTAACGGCGGCTTATATTACGCGTATATTCCTTCTTCTGGTATTCCTTCTGTTACCGATACTTCTACAACAAAAGTATCCGGTATAACAACGGTTAAGGTAGATACATACCTTTCCGCAGGAACAAAGATAATGATAAATGTAAGAGAACAGGGAACAGGCAATTATGTACCGTACATTTCTTACTTACATTCGTCTTTCGCGGAAACAAAAAATTCAGTGCGTACAGCATGGCCCGTAGTTGCTTCCACAGGAGTCGCAAAACCGCATAATTCAAGCGCGAATGTATTACCCGGAACAGACGCTAATGATCGTTTTACAGGCAACTGGGAAGTGATGACTGTTCCCGCGGAAAATGTTCCGTTAGTAGATTATTTTATCGCTAACGGCGTTCCAAGAACTGCAGCAAACTGGGTAACTCCGACAGGAACAGGCGCTCTAACTGCAGCCGGTTATACAAACAGCGGCAGTTCAGCGAACATTTATAAAACAATACTAATCGGCTACATGACAGATACCCGCTATGAAGGCGCGGTATTAAAACGCGATTTGTGGACACCGTGATAAATGAGGCGGCAATTTTCCATCATTTCTCCGGCACGGAGAAATGATGGGGAAAAACCGTAAGAACTGTAAAAACAAATGAAGACAAACATATTAAAATATTTTATAACAGCTCTGGCGATAATTTTTCTCTGTTCCGCCTGTTCGCAGTCAAAAATATCTCCTGAAGATAAACTGATAGACGCTTACGAAAAATATATAAACGATATAATTGCGGAATACCAAAAAACAGACGACGGCGATATGGACGCTTTTAACAACATAGGTAAAATTGCGGAAAGAGGCTCAGACATTCGCACAAGTCTGAAAGAAACGGTTTTAAACGAAGCCCAGCGGGAAAGACTCGGTAAAATCGAAGAAAAGCGGATTAATTTTTTCTCTAACAGATGATGATTGTATAATTTTCTCCCTGAAACCCATAAAAAAAATAAAACAGTCTATTGACAAAATCTAATATTTTTATTAAATTGTGTCTAATTATCAAAAGTGATCTTTCTCTGTAAATTATGTCATTTAGGGAGGTCAGTATGGTAAATGTAAAAAATGGTATTTTTGCGGTAATTTCCGCTGTTTTGGCAGGGTTTTGTCTGTTTTTTTCCGCCTGCGATGTGCCTTTAGGGATGGGCGATCCCGTGGATTTGGAGGCGCCAAGCCTTTCAATTACCGGTATTGTGCTGCCGGACGGAAGCGAAATAATTCTTGAGGAACGCGATAATAAACTCTTTGTGGGTCCCGGTATACTTGTCGGACCCGGTTTCCATATAAAAGGCACGGCTCAGGATAACCTTCTTGTAACGGAAATTCTTGTAGAAGAAATTGATCATGATACATTCTGGAACAATGCGGTAATCGGAAACAGAGATGAGAATGGAATACATGAATGGTCTATAAGACTTGAAGGTATTCAGGAAGGCGAGCGCAATTTAAGAATTACAGCTCTGGATAATGCCGGTAATATTGGAAGTGAAAATGTAAAGCAGCTCACTTTATTAATAGACGTGGATCCTCCGATTATTGACAGTATAAAAATAGAAAGACAGCCCGGTCTTTCGGTTGATCTTCTTCCAAAAGCGAATCTTGCGGCAATGTATGAAAAAGACGATCTTGGAAATGTAATTTTAGACAGCATCAGTTTTGACAATATTGATTATTTTCAGAATGAAAGTTTTACCATACGCGCTTCGATCTCGCACAAGTTCACTCTGGACAGCGTAAAACTAAATCTGTTAAACGAAGACGGCGATGAATTATTCGCGGAAGGCCTTGCGATGACAGACGGCGCGTTATATACGCCTGTATGGGTGATAAATCATAATCTTCTTACGCACGAGGATTACAGATACAAAACAGGTTCGCAGTACAACAGCGGTCTTCATATCTTTACGGTTGTAATAACCGCAAAGGCGACGGCAGGACACACAAATGATATTATCGAAAATCAAGCGTACAATTTATGCTGGTATCCTGAATCTGATAACGCGAGAATAAGACTTGATAATATTGATACGGATAAAGTGTACTCAGGAGGAATAATACCTGTAAGAATATTTGATGATGATAATATAGACGCGCTGCATATAAAACTGATTCCGTTAATTGAATGGGAAGATCAATTCGGAGAAACCGATGATGAAAAACTTGAATATTTTACGACAAATCCGAATTATTATTTGGGTGGAAATCAGCTTTTAAACGCGCCTGTAAGAAGCACTGTGCTGCCTTTTACGGTTAAAGAAAGCAGGGGACGATACAAAATGGCTGTTATTGTACGTGACTATAAACAGACAGTTCATGGTATTTGGTCCTGCAAAGTTTTCGATATTAATGTTATAGAAGAAGGCATTCCGATAATTAAAATTGACAGTCCCCAGGAGAATACAAGCCCGAGCTTGCTTGGAAACGGATCAACCAGTTTTGAAATAAAAGGTTCTGTTATAAATCTTGAAGAAATAAACTTCCTTCGAGTCGCATGGGTCTCCGCAAAAATTGGAAGCGGCTCGCAGTCGCAGATTAATGCGGGAGAAAACGCGTTAAAAAACAACGCGCCTGTTAACGGAATTAAAATAATGTCTGTAGCTTTGGAACCTGCCGTAAATACGTCATTCGGCGAAAAGGATTACAAAGAGCAGAAGTTTACTCTTACATATGATGTTTTAGACTATTTTAAATACGGCACAGCCAATGAAAACGACGTAAAACTGTTTATCTTTTATACTCAGGTAACAAGCGGCAGCGAAACAGTCGATGTTTTCCATAATTTCAGGCTGATGCCGAATAATCAAACTCCTAAAATAAATGTAATAAGCCCCATAAGCTGGCAGGATGTCGCGCCTTCGGAAACAATTCATTTTAATATTAATGTTACTTCGGACAAAGGCATTCCAATACAATCTGTTAAATTGTCGCTGGACAATGATAACGGAGGAGAAACAGTTATACAGGAAGCCGCGGGAAGCGCGATTATTGTAAATCAATCGCATACGGAAAAGAAACAATATCATTATATTATTATTGCAAGGGATGTGCTTGGAAATACGGAAAGAGAAGATGTATATATAATTGTTACAGACCTTCCTGAACTGGTGTCGATAACGTCTCCTCATACAAACGGATCAATATTCTCAAGCGATGATGATCACATAATAATTCAGGCTGTTTTCAGCGGTACAGTGAATACTGTAAACACAAACGCTGGCTTACATGTTCCAAAAATGATTATAAACGGTTTTAACAACGGCGAAAGAACGGCGGATTATCATTCAGGAGCGGAAACTACAACATTAAGTTTTAGATACAAGGTACAGCCGGGAGACAAAACAGGCATTAACGGAATCGGCTATGTCAGGATTGAAAATAACGGAGCCGACATAAGCGCATATACAGATAACAAGTATATAACCGCGGATAATAAAATTCCAGCTACAAAAACAATTCACGCGGACGGAGTTTTGCCGGTAATTGAAAGCGTCAGTTTTACAGGCTACGGCGATACTGTATTTTCGCCGTGGCTGAAAAGCGGCGAAACGCTTGAAATAAGATTAACAGCGAATAAAAATATTCGCGTAACAGGAAGTCCGGCTCTTTTAATTCCTTTTGGAAGCACGAACCGCACCGCTAATTTTGAGAATATCTTAAACGACAGAACAATGGTTTTTACTTATAAAGTGCAGACAGGCGACCTTGTGAATCCTGTTACGCTGAATATCGCAAATTGTTTGGATAATAAAGATCGTATCGGCATAACGGATACTGTCAGCGGAAAGGGAAACCCGCTTTCGCTTTCGGGCGCACCGTCTACCTCTGGAATTGTAAGAATTGACGCTGTAAAACCCGCGCCGCTTGCCGTTATCGATGATAATCCATTAGATACGGGAACAAAGCATTACAAAGTTGATACGGCAAATAAAGAATCTAACTCCAGCGTAGAATATACAACAGACGGATTTAACTGGCACAGTATGGTATCGCCTTATCAAATTCCCGCGATAACAGATCCCGGCAATTACCGTATTGGAGCGCGTCAAATTGACCTTGCCGGAAATTACAGCGATCCTATTTTTATTCCCCTTGAAATAGGCGGAACCAGCGAACTTGTTGATATTAAGTGTACAAAACCGGACGGCGCGTATCCTTTTAATGAATCATTGATATTCAGGCTGATCTTTAACGGACGCGTAAAACGAGCTTCAACAGGGAGCGTTTCTGTAACATTACAGGGAGGCTCAGCAGCAGGAACAGACGTTCTGGATAAAACAATTACTATGACTCTGGAAGCCAGCGGCGATGATGATTCAGGATTTTCATTCGCAGGGACATGGTTAATAACTGAAGGTATAATTATGAATCCTGTAAAAATAAAGGATGTAGTTATAACCGGAGTTACAACAACTGACGGAAAACATGTGCAAATTTCAAACCAAAGTAAAGCTGATATTATAAACGATTATAATAATGAAAGAGGCGCTTTAAAAGTTCTTTCCGTAAGACCGCGTATTACTAATATTGTAAATACGGAAACCGCGTTAGCAGCTAATAATGCTAACAATATGGTATTGGCCGCGGAAAATGTATCAGGAAAAGAAATTTCCGTTTTGAAGATTAAATTTTCGCATCAAGTGTGGGCTGAAAACGGCAAGATAATAATTAAACCTAACGGAAACTGGCATATTCCGCCTGTGCTTACAAGCGATGAATATGTTGCTGTTACTAACGCGCTTACAGCTCTCGGACAAAGCGGAACAACCCATTTAACGAATATTAACAATCAATATAAGGCGTCAACTCACGGTCTTTTAAAGAATGGAAGCGGTCAGTATACCGGAACTCCCGATACAAACACCAAGTATGTATTAAATTATGCGCTTGGAATTGACGGCACATCTGCCGCGGTTGTAAATTTAAGAAACGCGTTTAATGCAGCCAAATTCAATTGGCAGGAAATTGACGTAACAAGCCCGAGTCCTACTATAACAATAGTAAATGAAATTCTTACAGTTCAACTGGAAAGGTTAAAAGACGGAAGACAATGGAAAATTGAGTTTGAAGGACCATCGGGAAATATGGATGGCGCTTACCGCGATGAAGCCGGAAACACATTCGCAGGCTGGGGCGCTTCTAATAATTACTGGTTCTGGTCGGAAAAAACGGCAGAACCTGTTATCCGGGTAAACAGAATTTCAAATAACATTTCTCTTGACAGTCAGAATACAACCGCAAACGCGAATGTAGCTCCATACGCAATGGCGCTTGCAACAAAGGTTCAGTACAGAATAGATTGTGAAACTCCTGACGCAGTTATTTATTACAACACATGGAACAGAGGCGGTTTCACGGGAACTGAAGAACAAATCGCAGCTCTTCCGATTCAAGAAAGAAGAGGACAGGGTAAAGGAGTCGCGATCGTTACGCCTAATATGACACAGACTGATAATACATACAGAGCGCTCTCTTATGACGGACCCCAGAATTCGATTATAGAAGACGCAACAAGCGGAGAATTGGCGGCAATTGTAATTACGCAAAACGCGCAAAATACTTTTACTGCAAATACCACAACAACCGCGATAGGAGATGACAGTCTTTATACAGCGCGTAAAGATTATATAACCGCTGCCGCTTCAAGAACAAATCTTTCAGGCAGCGTTCGCGGGTATGAAGGCGCGTTTAAAACTGTTGTGATATACAGAAATATAGATTTTATGGAAAACACGGCAGATCTTGTTAAATATGAGGCGACAACAACGCGAAATGGAGCCGTAACTATCGCCGGGTTCCCGATGAATTATAATAATTTAACCGGAATTTCAAGCAGATACGCGTACAGAAGTCCGCAAACAGGAAATACAAACGGCAATATCGACTGGGTATGGATAAGCTGGGAAATTGTAAGCGAATTCTGGCAGGTTGGTATGCGCATTCCCGGAGGCAGAGTATGGCCGGGAGGATTGGAAGGAGATCCGTGGGCAAGTTTTAATGAAGATCACTTCCAGCACAGTTACCGAAAATACGGAAACTGGGGTTTGCGCGTTGGAAATAATATCGGCAGGAATCCGCAATAAAGGAGGAATAAAATGAAAACGATTATTAACAGAAAAATATTTATTTTAATCGCATTTGTGTTTTGCGTTTTTAATTTTTTCTCCTGCGATGGACAGGTGGCGCTTGGAGATATGATAAATCTGTCGCCTCCTGTAGTTACATTTATAAAACCAGATTTTATGCAGAATATTTCAGGAAGTCTGGAAATTGAAGGAACAGCCGCGGATAATAGGGAAGTTGTGTTTATTTACATAACAATAGAAAGGGTAGGCCCCGGTACAAATCAGGTATGGAAACAGGAATGGCAGGGAGAGCGCGGCGTCTGGAAAAGCAAGCGTGATAATTCTGAATGGGAAAATGAGAATGGCATTTGGAATAACGCAAACGGTTTAGGAGACGTTAAGTGGTCGATTAACGTGCCTATGGGAAACGCTCCTGACGGCGAATATGTAATAAGCGTAAACGCGGAAAATAATGTTTGGAACAAAGGTCCTGTTGAACAGAGGCGCGTTATTATAGACAATGTGCCTCCTGTTGTAAAAGTCCTGATGCCTTCATTGTATGAATACAGCGAGGTTTCAAAGTTTAATGCGTTAAAAAATCCGGCGCTGCTTGATAAACTGCATAACCAGAATATAAAAATTAAATACGAGATAAGCGATGATTTTTCGGTTGATTCTATTGTTGTTATGCTTACGGATTTAACCGGGGATGTAATTTATTATAACGAAGATCAGGAAAAAGTTAAAACAGGCTGGAGCGGAGAAATAATTATAGACGGCGAAAATATTAAAAGCGCAGGCGCAGGTGAATATCCGCTTTACCTGCAAGTGGTTACAATGGCTTACGATAAAGCGGCGCAAAGCGATCCTGATATTAGCTGTCATGGATTGCTTGCATGGTGGCCGGACTCGGATAAACCCTGGACGATTGGCGGAGGAATAGAAGATCCAACAAAAGCGAATGAATATCAGGTGTATCCTGAATCTGAAATTCAAATAATGTCTTATGATGATGACGGAGTACAATGCGTTAAGTACCAGTTATTTGATAAAAATACAGGAGAAAAAATTCCCGGTTATGAACAGGAAAAAATTGCGCTTAACAATCCGCCGATCGCGGGAAGAACTCCTTCTACATTCTTTTCTTTTGGTTTTACAGCGCCGCAAAAATGGGGCGAGTACAGAATAGATATATGGTGCGAAGATATTAATAATTTGCAGGGAGATTTTACGCAAAGATACTTCTATGTTTTAGAAACATCCGCGCCTACAATAACTGTTACCTCTCCTTTAGCGGATCAAACTCTGTTTGGCAATGAAAACGGTGATTTTACAATCAGCGGAACCGCGGGAGACGCGACAGACCCTGTAGAGTTAAAGATTGCGTGGATAAACCCGAATGCAGGCATTCAGTATCAGTTTGAATATCTTGCGGTAAATTACTCAGGCTGGAATACCGCGTCAGGAGGATCAGACAGCGCGGGAAATAAAGTCTGGAATTTGACATTATCAAGCAATTTAACGCCGAATGAAGAAACACAGCAAATGACAAGAACATTCAATCAGACGTTTAATCTTTTTTCAGGCGCGGGCGGATATTATTTGGGAATCAGTGAAAATATTCCGTTAGGCGCTCAAACTTTTATTTTAAAAGTAACGGGAAATTCAGGCAGGGAAGTTACTTTAATACACAGCGCAAGAGGAGATATAAGTCCGCCGAATGTAAATATCAGCAGAATAGAAGTCAGAAGAGGCGCGTCTGTAACATCATATACGCCTTCTCAATTGGATAACAGCAGCATGAATGCCTTAAGCAACGGGGATCAAATTTACATGTTCGGAACATGGTCAGACGACTCATTTGAAAATTGGAAAAACGCCGCGCGGATGGGAGGTTTGTCGGTAACATGGAACGGAGATGTATTAAGCAATCCTTCGCTTTCAGGAACAAGTCCGAACGGAACATGGCAGGCAGGTCCGTATACAATCAGCAGCGACGAAGAAGCTTCAAGAGGCGGCGGCAGAATTGAAGTTAGTTTAAAGGACCTTGCTGGAAATATGGGAATGGCTATATACAACGCAAGAGTAGATACAAATATTCCCGTTTTAATGTTTATATCAAGCAATGTTCAGGACGGCTCGTACAGCGCCGGTAAAACAATAGAAATTTATCTTGAGTTTAATAAAGCGGTTACATATACAGGAGCCGCGCCTTCGCTTTCGCTTAATAACGCAAAAACCGCAGCATGGAATTCATCCTCCAATTCGGCAAATCCTGAAAATGATCCTAGCAAAGGATCGGCAAAACATACATTTTCATATACTGTTTCTGCAGGAGACGATACGGCGCTTTTAAATGTTACAAATATAAATTATACAGGAAATTGGACAGGTTCAGGCGGCAGCGCAAATTTGGAAAAGCCTCCTACAAGCAGAAATCTCGCGGATACGCAGAAAATAAAAATTGACACAGTTAAACCCGCCATTACAGGAGCGCGTTCATTAAGCGGACTTGCGGACAGAACAAACTATTACAGGGCGGATCAAACAATTTATATAGTTCTTTCTTTTAACGAAGAAATTGATTTTACGCAAGGGAACGGCACTTTATTAAATCTTAATTCAGGCGGCGCGGCTTTATTACAATCGCAAATGGGACAGGATTCATTGCTTTTTACTTATGCAGCCGCGGCAAATCAAAACGCGAATCCTTTAAGAGTAAATTCATTTGTGATTGGATCTTCAACTATTAAAGACCTGGCAGGAAACTCATTGGATGTATTCAGCATACCGGAAAATATAAACGAAGGCGCAAACGCAAGAACAATTGTTATAGATACGCAGCCTCCGTCAGCTCCTGTCTTTAGTTCTTCAGCGCTGCATAACAACACTTACGATTTTGTGCAAACATTTACATTAACAGCTACAGAGCTAGACGCGGCAATCGAATATAAAATAGGATCGGCAAGCCCCTGGATACAATATTCAGGCGAAGTGGAACTTGAAAGCGCCGGCACTTATAATATTTACGCGCGTCAGACTGACAGGGCGGGCAATACAACGCCGCAAGCAGGATGGTTCGGACCGCATACAATTACAATCGAAGCGTCAACTCCGCTTTTACAGAGTTTCGGCGGAAGCAAGCCCGGCACTTACGGAAAAGATAAAATAATAGATATTACGTTAAAATTAAGAGACGCTGTAAATGTTACGGGAAATCCGACATTAACTCTTAATGTTAATAAAACGCCCGCAGCGGCCGCAACCGCGAATTTTATTGCGTCAAGCAGCGGAACAAATTCGCTTCTTTTCCAATATACGATTCAAACAGGCGACAGCGTTGAATTGCTAAAAATAAACAGCATTAATATTGCCGCCGGGACTGACAAATTAATAAGAGTAAGCGATTCATTGGATGTTACGGAACAGCTCACTCATCTTAACAAGGAAGGCAAAACACAATCGGGAAGTCTTGATTTTTATACGCAGATAAAAATTGATACGATAGAACCTTCATTTATAGGCCCTCCCGTATTGAGTCAAAATAAATTAATTTTAAACTTCACCAAGGAAATATTAAAAGGAAACGGAACAATCAAAATTGAACAATCTGCGGCAACATTTATTCCTCCCGCCGTTTTAAGCAAGAATGATTACGGGCGTTTCGGCGGAGATTCAAGACTTAAGCAGTATTATACATTGGGAACAAACGGAACAGACAACACAGGCAAGGCAGACCTTACTGAAAAATATATTCTAAACTTTAATCTTGATCCTGCAGTCAGAGCAAGCGCAGGCGCCGAAGTGCAGGCTTTAATAGACGCATTAGTGCTTGGTTACGCGAATTTGGCAGAAGTGCCTGTGGTATCGCAAGCCGTAAAAATCGGCGCCGACGGCAAGTCGATGGAAATTGATTTAAGCTCAGCCTTTGGTTATATTCTCCGCGTTAAGGGCGTAACTTACAATGTAAGCGCGCCTGATACATTCGCGCAGGATGATCTTGGAAGACATTTAAGCAACACTATAACAGGAACAATAACTAATCCCGGCGTAAACGATCCTGTAATACGCGTTCAGAGAAAACAGACAGAGGCAGACAGATTTACTGTTAACAACGCCACATTTCCCGAAGGAGAAAGAATTTCATGGGTAAGCGCCGATGCTGAAACAAGTGTAACTCTTCCTTCAGGAGACGGAAAAACATGGATACAAATTCCGTCATATTGGATGCATCCGCCGTATGCTGTAACTTTTACATCAGGCGACGGCTATGTTCCTATTACTTTGCCGGCATGGAATACTTTTGTAAAGATTCTTGATGTAAGTAACACTACGCAGCCGGAAGCCGGATGGATAAGCCTTTCAGCTGTAGGCAATCACTATTTTTGGAAAGAAGGTGATTTATGGCATGCGTCCAGAAATAACCAGCCTAATCCTGCGCCTTCCGGCATGATTACTATTAATCACGCTCAACAATTCTGGCTGAAACCTGATGTTGATTCTATAATAATCGGTAATAATCCAAATGACAGTTTATATCTGGATTTATGCGAGGAAGTTACGGCTTACGTAAAAGTAGGATCGGGCATCTGGAGAAATGCCGAATATTTCGGGAATACAAGAGGAGTGAATGTTCCTTCTTTTTACGCTGTAAAAACCGGAGATAACGATCCAAACTGGACAACAGATGATAAATCCGGCTTACCGGGATGGATTAGATATCATGAAACTTTGCCGGCAAGAACTGTTAAAACAGCTTTCGCGAATCAGCCTGCTACTGCCAAAGTAAAGATCAGCTGCCAGACGCCGAACGTAAATATTTATTATTCACATACTGAAAACAATTTAGCGAGAGAAGGAAATATTACAGGACCTTACAGCGGAACCGCAGCGCCGCACAAGGAAAACAGAATGCCAGCGGCGTCTGCGACTCCGTATACAGCAGCGTTTGATGTCGGAGATTCCGTGAATATAACAGACGGATTTGTTTACGGAATAAGAGCGGCTGTAAGGCAGAACAGCGCTGCAGAGCAAACATCCGATCCAAAGGCATACGAAGTAGCGGCGAGGTCGGTTTTGCGTTATACCAATTTTTACAGAGGTACAGGCGGCACAGGTAATGTGGGTACATTGGCAGATATTGCGGTAGGATACGATGAAGCGCTTCAGCTTTGGCTTAGAGGCGGAGACGTGGAGTCGGGTAATAATTTAACACCAGGTTTTCCTCTTGCATGGGATGAGAAAAATACTGAAGGCGCAAGGCTTTTAACAAGCACGGGAGGAGCAGCTCCTGTTTGGTATTGGATGACATGGGAAGTAACATCGCAGGCGTATTTCCATTTTATTGCCGGAACTACAATAACAGTGCCCGTGTCGGGAGCCAACGCCACTCTTACAAACGATGTTGTAAAAGGTCCTAAAAGATGGAGCTGGGGTAAAAACAGATGGGCATTCCAGTATAAACAGTTTATCCTGTATCCGGGAGCAAGCCTCAGCTTTTATAACGAAACTACTGTAGCAGGACAGGCAACGGTGAATTTTGAATTCTACAACAACTTCGGACCGCCGAGAGATTGACAGACGCCGGATTCGAACCGGCCGCCTTCAGCTCCGGAGGCTGACGCTCTATCCAAATGAGCTAGTCTGTCTATAAACAATCTAGCTCAATATTTGAATATGGACAAGTCTATCTTAGAAGAGCGGAATTGTCACTGCGGTTAAAGCGAAGAGCGATGTCGTTGGGGCTTTCCGAGGCGACATTTCTTATCGCTCTGTTCGCTCCCATTTCCAAGAGAACAGAAACCAAATCGGGAGTGCCGTATCTTGCTGCAAGATGTAAAATGGTGTTTCCCGAACTGTCTCTCGAATTGATAGCTCTTCCCGAGAACAGCGCCCTAATGCAGTCTTCGCCTTTAGTGAACGCAATCTCCGCGGGGCTTTTATTATCAACCGCTATCTGGAAAGGATCGGCTCCAGCGTCTGCGATTATTTTCGCCGCCTGGAACATTTCCATGTCGACCGCAAGCCTGAGAGGAGTTCTTCCGTTGCTGTCGACGGTGTTTATTCTGCCGCCCTGATTAACAATAGTTCTGATAATTACATCGTCCGCTCTTTCCTGTAACGCCACATGAAGGGCGGAATTGCCGAAATCGTCGGGGATGTTAACTCTGTTGTTTTCCAATAAGGCTGATACCATTCTTGTTGATATGCTCAATGAAACCTGGAAAGGAGTTCTGTTTCTTGTATTGCGCGCGTGAATTGAAACTCCTGTGTTAAGAAGCATATTGACTAAATCTATTCGTTCCATGCCGACCGCGACATGCAAAGGCGTATCGCCTCTTGTATTTCTAGTGGACGAATCCGCCTTGTTTTGCGTTAATTTTTCGATTGAAGGAATAAGACCGCCTCTTACAGCTTCCATTAACGGAGTATTGCCGTCCATGTTTCTTACTTCAAGATTCGCTTTATTTTTGATAAGCAGAGTTTCAATCTCGGACATTCCGAGGATTACAGCGTCATGAAGGGCAGTATTGCCGTTTAATGAATGCCCGTCTATGTCAATTCCGGCGGAAAGCAGAAATGTCGCGGAAATTACGGCGTTCCAGCGGACAGCGGCATGAAGAACAGAATTTCCCTGCGTGTCGCGCGTGTTTAAATTGGCGTTATTGTCAATAAATACCCTGATTGTTGAAGGGCTGTCGCTTTTTACCGCGTAGAATAACGGTGTCTGGCCTGTAGCGTTAGGCGTATCAACAGGTATTCCGCTTCTTATAATGAGTGAAATCGCGTTGTTAAAACCCCATTCCGCCGCATAGTGGAGCATAGTGTTGCCAAGTCCGTCTTTTGCGTGAATGGTTGTGGCATTTACCATCCATTCGCGCATTCCGTTGATGCCTCCAAGAGCAAGGAAAAGAGGACTTTGCCCTACCGCGTTAAGAGCGAAAATATTAGCATTACGGGAAATTAAAAACTCGCCGCTTTCTCTCTGATTCAGCCTTACAGCTATATGAAGAGCTGTTTCTCCGTCTCTGTTTCTGGAATCCACAAGAGCGCGCTGCTCTAAAATCTTGGCGATTTGCTCCGAACTTGCCTTGTTTCTAACAGCGGAATGAAGCATTGTGTTACCCGCGCTGTCTCTCTGGTTAACGGTGTCGGGGGTTATTAAAAGATTGAATGTTCCGTCATTTGCTCTTGCGGAAATATCAAAAGGAGTTGTGCCCGAGTTATCCGCGGCGAAAATTTCCGAACCATTTGTAAGAAGTAATGGAATAAGCGCTGTGCGGTGATCCTGTACAGCGATATAAAGCGGTGTTTTTCCGTTAATATTTCTGATATGAACATCGGCTCCGCCTTTTAACAGTGACTGAACGCTTTCAGCGGAACGGTTAAGCGTAACGGCGATATGCAAAGGAGTATCACCGTGATCGTCGCGAAGGTTTGGATCGGCTCCTCTTGCAAGAAGCATTGCGGCGACATCATTGAACACATTTGACGGAATTCCTGTATGAAGCGGAGTATTTCCTCTCGCGTCCCTTGAGTTAACATCGGCGCCGTTATCAAGAAGCATTGTAATAATATCGATGTTTCCAACTCTTACAGCTTCATGAAGAGCGGTAGCGCCCGATGTGCTTTTTACGTTAAGGTCAACTTTTTTTTCCAGAAGGAATGTTATAAGCCCTGTATAGTTGTCAATTACGGCATAATGAATGGGAGTAATCCCTTCGTTTCTGCGGATATTATAATTCGCGCTTCTTACCGCCGGACCGAAGAAATAGAAAATAGGATCGTCAGAAACAGCGCCCGCAAGGATGAGCTGTTCCGCTATCGCGAAATGATTTCTGGAATTTGTTTTTTCAAAAGCGTAATCCAAAGCGGTTTTTTCATCATTGTCTTTTTTATTTATCAGCGCCGGATAATTTGATACTACCGTAAGAACTTCCGCTACTGCGCTCTGATTACCTGAAATAGAAGCCATATGAAGAACTGTTTTTCCGGTTTTATCCGAAGTATTAGTCGAGTTGGGCGTAAGCATGGCTCTGAAAAGAGCGGTGCCTTTTGTAAGAGATAAAACCGCGGCAGTTGAATTAGATGCCGCCGGTATCTGCTGATGTATATTCGCGCCGCCTGCAGTCAGCACCTGGGCGACTGTAGGATCGCCGTTTTCGATGCATATTCCCAATGGACTTTGCCCTTCATTATCTAAAGCATTGGGATCCGCCCCAAGAGCGATAAAAAATGAGGCGAGCTGAGCGTCTCTTCTTTCCGCGGCATAATGAAGAGGGGTTCTTCCATCGGCATCAACCGCGTTAACGTCAATTTCACCCATGAAATAAGTTCTGGCCGAATTATCGCCTTTGGACAGCAATCCAAAAACCATGGATAATGTATCAATCGGCTCCTCTTCAGGAGTGGTTTTACAATCTGCTGCGAGCAGAGCAAATGCCATTACAATAATAAACGGCACGGTAAAAAAAGATACCTTTTTCATACTTTTATCATCGGCACGGCGAAAATAAGAGTTTATAGAAGAAATATGCCGCTTAATCATAAATGGAATAAATCCAGACTGTAGTCAGCCAGAGTCTGTGAGCGGTTAATGACATCGGATCGAAAGGGGTTCCGTAAGGGTCAGCGGGTATCATTTCCATGTTGTCGGCGATGATTGTCTGAGTTTCAGGCATTTTAAGCCAATTTATTAAGATATCGATGTTTTTTTTTGTTGTTTTTGAGTCAATTCTCACAGGGAGAGCCCAAAGTATTTTTGTAAGGAGGCTTGCCTCGCTTCCTACATGCTCAGGGAAAGGTGATGCTTCCAAAACTGATTTACGCGGATCCCGGTAATCTCGTATAGCGCTGATAGGGGCATAAAGCCATGACTGTTCATTGCCCATAAGTCTGAAAAAAACCGCGTTCCAGTCGTAGCCGCGCATATTGGAAGTGAAAATACCGGAATCGAACAATCTGGATTCCCATTCCTTCCAGATACCGTCGTCATTCGGGAAAATTCCCGGCGTCTCCTGAATAAAACGGCTTGTCCATGCGCGCACCGTTTCTATATCTCTGCCCGGAATCAAAAGAACGCCTCTGCCTGCCTGATTGGATGGGTTTGAATATATCCTGTCCATACTAAGCGTTGAATTTGTATGTTTGTTAAAAATCATCCATGGATCAATCGCGATAACATGAGCGCCTTCAGATTCAAGATCCCACGATAACCTGTGAAAAACTTTTACTATGCCCGCGTCTGTCCACGGTTTAAAAGATATTAATATACTGTCTTTTTCAGGGAGATTTAAACCATCCCAAACCTGAATCACATTTTTTGATGACGGCACAGAAGAAGACGCTAAAATCTGTTCCCACTTTTTTTCCAACCCTTCGTCCACATACCAGACTATGGGTTTTTGCTTCGCAGACACAGAGATTATAACGGCTAAAAGAGCCGCGAAAACCAATATGGCACAGGTTATGAGGATGGTTTTTTTGTTTATTTTCATCTTTTAGTCACCTTTTTAAAACATAAGCGGCTCTCCTTTCGGAAAGCCGCTTAGTTTGTTTTAATCAATCCGTTTTAGTACAAATCTTTCTTGAGTATCGCGCCTTCATAATGGGTAAGCGTCATATAACCTACAAGAATTGTCTTATGGACATTCTTGTTTTGATTATATGTATAGTTGTAAGCGGATAACCTGCGAGGCAGCGTACTAGCTCCTGTGTTAGAAAGTTCAACCCAGTTATCGGACGTTCTTGGAACGCCGTTAGCGATAATCAATTCGTTGAATGAAGATGTACTTGATGGAAGCGTTTCAACAGGAACTGTCATTACTTCCCAATCTCCTGTAAAGAAATCAAGCTCATCTGTTCCTTGTCCCGCTGCTATGCCGCCTGTAAATCTTACAGGCCATGCGGTACGGACGGTGAATTTTGTTTCCGGGAACGCTCCGTGATAGTATGAAATATACGGCACATATCTTATTCCCGCGCCTGAGGGATGAGACGCTGTATGCGTTTCCTGCCTTACGTTGATCATTATTTTAAGACCGGCGGAAAGGAAGGTATCTACCCTGAATGTTTGAATACCGCTTACTTTTACATTTGTTATAGTGCCGGTAGACGGTACTGTAGGAATACCGCTTGCTGGAATGTAAGCGTAACAGAGACCGCCGTTATTGTCGTAGTACGCAAGATGTATATTGTTTCCTCCGTCAATTGCCATGTCTACGAAGGGACCTGCGTTATCCTGTACAACAGTAGCTCTTGCCTGCCAGGCTGCAGTTTCTGTAACGCTGTTCGCGTTCCTTACATTCGCGTCAGCAACCTGATTACCATAAGAGATAAGCAGTTTTTCTGATGTTCCATCGTACCAGGCAATGATAGGTACATTGTTTGTATTTGAAGCAGAAGCTGTATAAATACTGCCGCGATACGGATAAGTTGCGTTAATTGGCTGGCTGGAATCAGTTACCAATTGAACTCTGGCGGCGTATTCTCTTGCCTGCGCGAAAGTAAGACTGTTTGGAGTCTGATTTAAAGTTGTAGAACCTATGCCTGCATTAACAGGCCATGGCATTGTCGGCGGAATATAACCATTTGTTTGAGTCCCGATTGTTTCGCTGTTAGCAGGATTTGTAGTATTCGCGCTTGCGGCAGGAGCGAAGTCCCCGCTGAATATTGGGTTTGTAGTACCTGTCGCGCCTGACGTTGTTCCAAAATGGAGATGAATGTTATTATTGCTCATGGAATCCCCATAACTCATTACAATTCTAGAAGTATTTTGCCCGGTGCTGCGTGAATGTATTTTCGGCATTTTTAATCGGGTGTAATCACTTCCTGAATCGGCGCCAGGCAATCTGTTTGCCAGTACCCTTGTTTTTGATTGTCCGGGATTCATATTACCATAACTATTGGTACCGTTAGGTTGATAACCAGTCTGATTTCTTGAGTGTAAATTATAGGCTGTACGGCCTGTACTTGTTGTGCTGTTACCGCCCACATACCAATGCGCTGTATTACCTGACGCCACGCCAGAATCCAAAGCGACTGTAGCGTAAACATATCTGTTAATGGTAGATTCAACTACAGTTCCCAGAGTATCAACTGAGGCTAAATTATCATTAAGAATCAGTGATCCAGGCTGAGCGGTGTAGTTAGCGTACGCCATGAGCCGCCTTCCTGTTTCGCTTACCATAAAGGACGGAGAATCAAGAGTAACTGAACCTGTAACTATATTTTGCAGCGAGCCTACGCTCCATACATACATGTTGCGGTCGTCGCTAAGAATATTGTTGTTTATGTTGTTTGGCTCGTCATTGTAACCGTACTGCAGCACTTCTCCTGTTCCAGTATCGGTTATACGTTTAGCGCTGTTATTATTTCTGTTATTCAGCGAAGTCATGCCGTTTACCGTTACAAGGAGAGCTCCTGATACAATTTGGCTGTCATTAGTAAAGGTATCGTCATTATCCAAACGCGCTACAACATGGGTCTTTAAAGTTGACGCGGGATTACTTGCGGTTCCCGAAGAAACAAACATATCATCTCCTGATACCGCAGTAGCTATAGCTCTTAGGGCTGTACCATTTACAGAAATAGAGGTAGTAGGACCGGTTAAGTTAAAGCCCTTAATGCCGATTTTTTCCGCCGCGCTCTTGGAGTCTCTTACAGGATACCAGCCATTTGCCGAACGGTTAAAAGATGATGTTGCCGCCTTGTACGCGAGGCTTAATGGAGTTACAACTTCTCTTATGTAAGGAACAACGTCAAAGCGGTAGTGTTCTGTTTTTGCCGCGGCTGTAGTTTGCATATTATTCGCCCATGCGCTCGGATTCGAATGGTTTACTGAGTCTTTTGCCAGAATAGAGAAAACGTTATCCGCTCTTGCGGTATCTACAACAAAACTGGAATCTAAATCAAGTCTCCAGTTTATGGTATGCCCGTCCATATTGAGCGATTCGCTTTCTATCGCGAACTTCCAGCCTGCCGCGCTAAAACGATCAACAAGAGTCCATGCTCCGCCTGAGTATGTAGCCGCGCTGTACCATGTATTGCCATTACCCTGATATACATTATTTCCGGTTACAGCTGCCGCTGTATCATTGAAAGCCGCTGATGTGCTTCCGCCGTTATTGCTTATCCTGAAATAGAGCTGTTCAATTACATTGTTGTCAAATGATGTTCCGCGAATGCTAACCTGTCCCGATACTTTCGGATCTAAATCGTCAATGCCTGTATTTGCGTTGAACCCTGTACCGCCCGCCAAGTCTGCTTCAAGCTCAATGTGACCGTTATTTCTGCTGTTGTTATATAAAGAATTTTTTAACGCGCTTTCCCAATAGAACGGGTTAACAGAAATTGAAGGTCTCTTTGAGTCAACATTATCGATATCAAGCGCAATGGCGAAGGTGTGAGAGAGCTGATCCTGTTCCGTCGCTCCGGCTGTTGTAACTGTTGAATCGTAGACCTTTATCAGGAAGAACTTCTGGTTTCTGTTAGCCTGAAGAATATCGCCTGCGCCGTCCTTATCAGAATCTGCTATGCCGGTAAAGTTATCAAAGATTATATTACTGACTTTATCAGCGGTATTATTTGCGTCAGTTGCTGTAAAGTTGCCTGTTTTTACAGCGTTACCTGTGCCTAAGGCGTAACTATACGCTCTGCCTGTTACTGAAGCGTCGGGAGTGCCTGTCGCCACAAAGGTTGTGCCGACATTGCCGTCAAGCGCGCCGTATTGTCTCCAGTCAACATTGCCTTGCTGCATAATTGTATACACTTGTCCTGCGACCATTGCTGACGGCTGTATCTCTGAGCGTGAAGAGACAAAGGATACGCTGTATCTTTTTTGGCCGTTGCCGAAGAGGGTATTAAGAACAACATTGAAAGCGTAATTCCTGATTCTAAAGTTAGTTGTAATAACGCCTGTGTTAGAGTAGATGTCTGTAGAAACGGTATCGCTTCCTGTAGTAACTGTTAACGGATATTCCAAACGATCTCCCCAGCCTCTTGCTCTGTCATAGTCGTAAATCGCAAGGCTGCCTTTGCCCCATGTGCTGTTTGTTGCCGCACCGGCGTCTATAGCGCCTCTTCTTCCCATGTCGGTTCCAAGGTTTATATCTCTTACAAGAGGTCTGTTATTGCCGACATATATTCTCTTTGTAGAGTGAGTAGAGTTGCCTGCGTCGTCCATTACAATGTAATGAACATTTACAGGACCGTCCGCGAAGTTGGTTGTATCAAACCTTGCCTGCCATTCCTTGTCCGCGATTCCTGCCCACATTTCCGCGTATGTTCCGTCTACGTCGAGGTCTTCACTCGCGCCCAATTCCTGACTGTCAATTACCATCGCGTGCGGAGATTCCCACACATTGCCGAGGTTTGTGCCTTTGGCTCTTATGGCGTATGCAGGGAACGGGAAGTTAGATACATTCGGCTGTACTGTGGTAGAATCCGTGTCTCTGTTAATAATATTAGTGCGCGTTGTTGTCATTGCGGGAATTGTAGCCCATGCGCCGCTGTGCGCGTTTCCGTTTCCGCCTGAAGCATAGAAAGCGTCTGTCTGGCTAAAGGCAATAAAAACATTGCTTGTATTCATGTAACCTATAGGCACTCCGCGCGGGTTAAAGTATACAGGCGTGTTAGCCGGAAGTCCTGTAGCAAGGTTTGCGCCTTTATATGTGAAAGTGCCTGTGACATTCCGCGAGAAGTATACAAGCACCCTCGAGACACCCTGAACAGAAATGGACTGTCCTTCTAAATAATCCCTGGCGATTCCCGATATATAGAAATTTTGCGTAGACGCATTAAAATGCGTTGTCATAGTTGTGGAAGGATAGAAGTTGTCAATAGCGATTGTATATAAACCGTTTGCCTTATACGCGCCGGCGGGTCCTGTATTATTATCCTCAACCTGGATATTCAAACTATAGCTGCCGGTTCTTCCGTAATTAAGACCGGGCAGAGAAGTGGAATTTATCTCAAATTCAAGAACGTATCTGAAGCGCTGAGTATTCCAGTTAGCGGCGGCCGCATTGTTTAAATCAACGGTAGCTACTCTGTCTCCCACATTGGCTTTTATTACGACTGCGCCAAGACCCGATTTCGCGGCGCCGTTGTACTGGATCATCGAACCTGCGCCGTATGCTTTTGAATCGCTTGTCGCGTCTATTGCAGACCAGTTAACGTTTACGCCAGGATTTATAATGTAATAACGCCACCCGCTTTCCCATACGTCACTATTTTGCAGTGTCTGAGGAGGAGTTACCTTCCATCCTAGATCGTTAAGGCCTGACTGATTTGTAACCTGACCGTTTGCCACCATAGGCGTTAATGTGCTTGTTCCGGTTTGGCTTGCGCTGATAGAGGATATGCCTCCTTCATCTTCAACATTGGTTACTACTGTAAATCTTTCAGATGAGCGTACGCCGTCAAAGAAGTATTGATCCTCCATGCCTGTTTTTCTAATTAAAGGCGTGCTGATTGTAGGAACGCTGGAGTCGAAAATAACAGGTCTTTCCAAGGGGCGGCTAATCATATTATTCGCTGTAAGGCGATCCGTTGAATCAAGCGCGCGCGCTTCGATTAACACATTGCGAAGCTGTCCTGCAGGAGGACTTAATAAACTGTCTGCGTTAATACTGTAGAACCATGAAACAAAGGCGTCCGGTATACCCTGTAATTTTGCTTTTATCCAGCCTTCATTATTACTCGGATACGCCCATTCATCTGTCGTGTTCTTGTAGTAATACTTGCCGTTAATTAAAGTAAATCTATTTCCTCCGGATGTCGGATGAGAGTTTGTTTCTCCTGAAAGAAGCACAGTGCTTATGCGGATTTCTACGCTGTGTACAAATTCATTGTCGGTCGCGGTTCCCGTAACGCGTAATTCACCGCCTACCTGCTTGCCGTCTTCTTCCGGCACTGCGAAAACAATTTTCGGCCTGTCTGCTTCCGGGTCTACTTTTAATTTGTACTGAAGCACATTTATATTTCCGGCTCTGTCCGCGATCTTAACGTAAACAGGCATATAGAATGCTCTTGCGTAATCACCCGATGATGTATTGCCGTCAACATCTTCCTCTTTTAACAGTGAATTTTCAAAAACGTTCATATTCGCTGTGTAAGTCCAGTTGTAAAGACCGCCTGTCCAGCCTTTCGCAAATCCGCTTTTATCCCCGTCTAACCCTGTATCCAGCCATTCTTTTTTAGAAACACTCAGACTGTCGGCACAGGAAGCAAGTCCGCATAATTCACATAACCATGTACCGGGGTTTTCGTACAAGTTTTCTCTTGCCGTTGAATCTGCGCCGTCACGAATATTACCGCTTAATTTTCCAATACGGTAATATATCTTGTCTATACCGTTATTGTCTTCGGCAGTTCCGCCGACCTTTGTCTCCCCTGTAAACCAGTCGCCTGTAGAAATTACGATACTGTATTTTCCGTTGTTGCTTAAACTGCCTGACGGTAGTGTTCCGTCAGAGACTATGTTTCCGCCGATAGTAGGCGATCTAAACTCGGCTTCAGGCGCGGTTTTGTCGAATGTAAAGTTAGCTGCTACCATGTTGGATTGCCCCGAGCCGCCTGTAACGGTAATCATGACAGGATACGATTTTTCTGAGACAAGGTCCGAAGTTAAAATTTCAACTTCAAATGAAGACCTTGATTTTATTTCCGGATCATTACCCGCTCCCAATGAAGTAACTATAATATTATCCGGGAATCCGAAAGCATTCGATCCGCCGGCGAACCTGTACTTTTCAGATCCGTCAAGTGAGACGCTTAGCACATTTACGCTTGCGTTCCATACTTCTCCTTCAATTTTAAATCCTTTGTTGGTAAATGAAGGAACTGCGGATGTGATTTTAATCTGCGGTATACCGCGTTCCATGTAGAACGCCATGTTATTCTGGTAACCCAGATCGCCGCCATTAACATCTTCATCGGGAATTACATCGGCATTTTGAGTATTCTTTTGCGCGCCGTACCCGTTATTAAGACGATCTTTTACCCTGATACTGAGACGGTAATAACCATCGTCAAACGGGAACCCGTATTTGTTTAAATCTGTTTCAAGAGAGATGCTCCAGCCCGCGGATGTGCTGGCGGTCGGGGTTGAAACATTATGCCAGAGCCAGCTGCCCTTTGAAATGGTATTGTCGATATTCAGCTTGTCTATTTTGTAATAATACCCGTATTCATTGCTTTCAGCCGCGTTCTGATTAAAAATCGCGGAATATTCATCAATAAAGTTACCCATCAGCCTTGCGCTCTGATCTTTAATAGCGGTGCCGCTTAACTCTCCTTTTTTTCCGTTTAACAATTCGTTGCCGCTTAGATCGCCTTGTATCGCGGCAAGTTCAGCGTCACTCAGATAAATCGGCTCGTTTGTCTTATCAGATGTAGCTGTGTTAAATGTAATTGAAGGACCTTCGCTGTCAATAATAATATTAACATTATGCATGTAGGATTTTCCTGAAGTGCCCGCCGCGCTAATCATTACGGATTTTGTGCCGTGGGTAAGAGACGCGCTTGGAAGAACAAATGTAAAATTAAATCCGCCCTTAAGGGAATCATAGCCGGAAAGAACAGCGCCCTCAGGCGGTTCTCCCGCGTATTGGACATCAGTGCCTAACGCGGCAATTTCATTTCCGCCAAGAAGGATATCAACTCTGTTTACATTGTAAACATTTTGTATAATGCCTGTTACCGTTATTGGACTGCTTCCGCTGTAAATACTGGTTTGCTGCCCGCTTTGAAGCAGCGTTATAAGATCAAGTATCGGCGCTTGCGTGTCTACCATAAAGACGATGCTGGTTTCTGTTGTCTCGTTGGTATTATTATCTCTTATTTTAATATCCAATTTGTTAAGACCGTCTACATAAGCGTGGTTTAAGGCTGTCGGCGTTGTAGACCATGGTATATCCACAAAAGCGTTTCTGCCGTTATTTGTTATGTTACCGGCAGGTATAGTAAGCGGCGTATAACCATACGCTTCATTTATTCTGTACTCGAAAGATCCGGGGGTAATCGCGGAGAAATTATCAAAGAATGTGATGGTAAGTTTTGAATTAGTATCTGTCATTCTTTCATCGAATACTGTTTTAAGACTATTAGACCAATAAATCGGATTGCTGCCATTTTCTAATCCTGTGTTAATACTTGATACAGTATTACCGCTGCCTAAACCGGATTCAAATATTTTTTCCCTGCCTCTGATTTCTACAACAGGACCTTCTCTGTCAACTATGAATCTGTAAGGCACGTTACTTGCAAGATCAGAGGAGCCTGTTAAGCTGAACGATATATTCTGCTCACCGTGGCTAAGTTTAAGAGAACTTGAACTTGCCGCCTCTTGCAGAACTTTGTCGCTGACGGTAAATGTTCTAGGTCCGTTTTGAGTAAAAATAAGATTTTCAATAGCGCCGTCTGTTTTTGTCAATCTGAAATTATTAACTTCGTATGTGCCTGTTATTGTTCCTTTAAACGCTATTTCATTATTGGCGTTAAATACATGATCCTGAGACAGAGCGCTTCCGCTCAGGTCTGTTATTACAAGAACAGGCGTACTTCTGTTTATCATAAACGCCATATCAGCTTCATAACCATAGAAAGTGCCGTCTATCGCGGCAATCGCTTCCCCTGAAGATCCGAAACCGCCGCGGTCTTTTACTCCGATTGACAAGCGGTATAAGCCGTCGGGCATGCCCACCGGTAAAATAATTTCCCAGGGTACGGATCTCGCGTCGTGTACGGAAGAGTTCATTGCATGGCTTTTCCATTCAATGTTTGACGGAACGGAATCCCATGCGCTGTCGCCTGTTATTCTATAACGGAAAGTATAGTTTCCTGTGCCGGCATCGGGTATGGCAGTGTAGTCGTCTGTAAATCTTCCCGTTAATTTCGCGGTAGCGGAGCTGTCTTTAACTCTTGTGTCATAGACGCTGCTTCTGTAACTGTCCCACGCGCCGTTACCGATATTTGCGCTATTAAGCGTGTCATAAATTCCCTGGGTAAGATGAACTTTCTGTCCGCCTGTAGTGTTAAACGAAATTTCAGGGCCTCTGTTGTCTATGATGGTGTTTGTTGTCTTCATGTCTGACTGCCCTGAAGAGCCTGTCGCGCTTACTACCATTGTGTTAGGACCGTAAACAAAATCAGTATCATCTTCAATTTGCACCCAATATTCGTAATCAAATGTTCTTTTTGAAGGAATTGTGGAATCGCCCGGAACTGTAGGAAGGTTTCCAAAAATTTCTTTGTCATCCTGGGCAACAACAATATTCAAACCTTTTACTTCAAAGGTATTGAAGATTTTACCTGTTATATAAACTCCTTTTTTATCATTTTTATAAAAATCGATAGGTCCGTTACCCTGATTAACTTTTTCTACGCTCAGAACAGGAGGAGTTCTGTCCAGCATGAATGTCATGTTGTTCTGGTATCCTTTGCCGCTGTCACTGACAGTGTCTTCATCTCCGTTGCCAAGCCGGTCTTTTACTCTAATGCTCAGGCGGTACAAACCATCGGTATAACTTGAGTCAAGGCTTATTTGCCAGTTCGCGAAATTATTAGCGGGAGGACTTGCGATATGTTCCCATACCCATGCGCCTTCTGTAAGAGCGTTTCCTGCCGCGTTAATTCTGTCTATCTTGTACGAATAGCCGTAAGCATTTCCCTGAACTGGATTTGGCGCGAAAATTTCTGAATGTTCATCTGTAAAGGTTCCTGTTAATCTGCCGCCTGTATCCGTAACTCTCGCGGCGTAAAGAAGCCTGTATTCGTTCTGCTGGGTGGTATTAATGTTTCCTGTACCGTACGCGTATCCGTGAATAGCCGCGAAATCGCCGCTATTTACATAAATGGGGGAGCTTGTAGTGCTGAATGTTACCGAGGGACCTTCTTTGTCAACTACAATGTTATAGCTAAGCATTGCCGACTTTCCCGATGATCCTATCGCGTTGATAATAATTGACTGTGTGCCGTGGCTAAAGCTGCTTGTGGGAACGTCAAACTCGAAGGGGAAGCCGCTTTTATTTCCTGATGGAGTATCGCCTTGATATTCCAATAATTCATCCACTTCCGTTCCTTGCACTTTCTGTTCTACCGCGTTAACAATAAGTCCTAATCTGTTTACATCAAAAACATCTCTTACAACGCCTTTAATTTTAATAGTTTGATTTCCGCTGAAAACTTCATTTACTTTAATTCCTTCTACCGTACTAACTCCGTTAGCAGCTATAAATGTTGGCACTTTTGTATCTACCATAAAGACAATATTCTTAATATATTCATCTGAAGGCGTTTCATTGGTTCTTGTATCGCTTATCCTTACATTCAGCGTATTAAGACCGTCTCTGTACGCTGCAGAAGACCATGGAATGTCAACAGAAGCGGTTTTGCTGTTTAAAGGAGCGCTCAGAGGCAGACCAGTCCATGTTCCTGTACTGTTAATTCTATACGAAAGAGAAGCGGTATCGATGGGAGATAAATCGTCTGTAAAGTTTAATGTAAGTTTCTCCGCCGTATCTTTTAACCTAACGCTGTAAACCTGTCCTAAATTGCTGCTCCAATCTCTTGGATTTATACTGCCTGAGTTAAGACTGGTATTGATAGAAGTGACATTGCTGCCAAGTTCGCTTTCAAATACTTTATTCTGCCCTGATATTGATATAACAGGAGCGTTTATATCGAGGTTAAAACCAAGAGCGGCGTTTTTAGTTTGATCCGATGAACCTATCGCCGCAACTGAAATATTCTGAAGCCCGTGATTAAGACCTGCTGCGTTCGGGAATGTGTATGTGTAAGTAAATGTTTTTAAACCTGAAGACAATGCTGTAGTTCCCGCCGCGTTGTTAATGTTAAACGACAGATTTTGAACTTCGTATGTGTTTGTAACAATTACCGTAACTGTTTTATTTGTCATATCACCTGCGCTGAAAACATCGTATTCGTCATTATTTCCGCCTGCGATGCTTATGGAAACATCAGGTATGCTTCTGTCTACCATAAACGCCATATTTTCTCCGCCTGTGCTAATATTGCCGTTTCTGTCTCTTACATGAACGGAAAGGTAGTAAATTCCATCTGGTAAACTCTGAGGAATGGGGACATCCCATATCGCGGACAGTGAATCGGCGTTTGCTGCCGACGCCGTTAAAGTACCCCAATCGTGATAACTGTTTTCTCCTGTTATTTCATAGTCAAATGAAATTGAGCCGCTTGAACCAGCTAACGGAATGGGCGTGTAATCGTCCATGAACCTTCCCGATAATTTGGCGAGGGCGGATCTGTCCTTAACTCTGTTTGCATACAAGATTTTAAGGTTGTTATCTGTCCACGTCGCGGCATTTGTTGTATTGATGGTATTCTCATTAGCGGCGGTCAGCTCAATTTTTTCGCCGCCTGTTGTGCTGAATGTAATTTCAGGGCCTTTGTTATCAAGCGTAACGCTGCTTGTTACCATTGCCGACTGTCCTGAAGAGCCTGTCGCGCTTAATAAAATGGTATTCGGTCCGTATACAAAATCAGGCGCAAATAAAGCGGGATTAATGTTGTCTTCTGTCTGTACCCAATAACTATATTGGAAACTTCTGTTTGTTAACTGTGTTGGTTTTACAAATGTTAATTTATTATTTTGCGCCGCAAGTATCTGAAATCCGGAAATATCAAATGTGTTGGTAATTGTGCCTGTAAATTTATAGCCTTTTTTATTATTTGCGCCTAACTCTACAACAGGAATGTCTGCTGCAAGAGCCGGAGGAGTTCTGTCCAAAAGGAACGTCATGTTATTCTGATACCCATGACCGACGTTACCCGACGCGGTACCGGAAGTTTGACCGTTAACTGCAACGCCGTTGCCGTAACGATCTTGTACCCTCATGCTAATACGGTATAAACCGTCGGGGAAACTCTGGCCTGGAATCGTATCAAGATCAATCTGCCAGTTTACAGATGTGCTGCCGTCTGATGTAACATCAACCTCTCTCCATGTTCCCTGAGAAACAGCGGTATTGCCGGCGTTAATTCTGTCTATCTTGTACCAATAACTGCCTTGTTGACCCGAACTCACCGCGAAAATTGAGGAGTGTTCATCTGTAAAAGTACCCATTAATTTCGCGCTGACATCTTTTACGCTTGTTTTTCTAAGGTTATCATAATTTGCGTTCGTCCCTGCGTTTACAATATTGTTTCCGTAAGCAAGATTATTGACGGATACAAAATTTGTATCGTCCATATAAATAGGGGAGCCTGTTGTGTTGAATGTAATGGAAGGACCTTCTCTGTCGATTACAACATTGAAATTCTGCATTGCCGTTTTGCCTGACGTTCCTGTCGCGTTAATTAAAACAGACTGTGTGCCGTGAAGAAGATCGTTGTATGTATTATTTGAAACGTTCAGCGTAAACGGGAAACCGCCCGCTGCGGAATTATAATCTAATAATGTTATGGTTTCTGTTCCTTTCGCCTGTTCTTCCACAGTGTTTACAAGAAGGCTTATGCGGCTTACATCGTAAGTGTTTTTAACCACACCGCTTATGTTTATAACATCGTTTCCGCCGTATATCTGGTTCAGGCTTATTCCGGCAACATCAGCAATTTGCGGAGCTCTCATGTCTACCATAAAGACTATATTCTGATCATATTCCGCTGGAAGCGTATTGTTGCCCTTTGTGTCGCCTATTCTTACATTCAGAGTATTAAGACCTTCTCTGTATGACGCGGAAGACCACGGAATATCTGCAGAAGCAACCTTGTCGTTATCAGATACAATTGGAGTTAAAGATGTCCATGTTCCTGCGCCGTTAATTCTGTACGAAAGAGAATCTGTTTTTATGGGAGTTAAATCGTCTGTAAAATTCAAGGTGAGCTTTTCTGTCGTATCTCTTAATCTTACATTGAAAACCGATATTGAACTTCCCCATTGCGAAATGTTACTCCAATTTCTTGGATTTACCGCGCCGTTATCCAGACCTGTATTGATCAAAGCAACATTGTTACCGGAGCCAAGCTGCGTTTCATAGACTTTATCTTTTCCGGCAATTGAAATAACCGGTGCGTTTCTGTCTAAATTAAAACCGCGCGCCGCGTTTACGGTCTGATCCGATGAGCCTGTCGCGCTAAAGGAAATATTCTGCAATCCGTGAATAAGACCTGTTGCGTCCGTGAATGTGTATTTGTAAGTAAATGTTTTTAAACCGGAAGATGATACTGCAGTTCTTGCCGCATTGTTAACATTGAATGTATGGCTTTGAACTTCATACGTATTTGTAACAGTTACCGTAACCGTTTTGCTGTTCATTTCAGATGCGCTGAAAACATCGTATTCAGGAACAGTGCCGCCCTCAATGTCTATGGAAATAGAGGGTATGCTCCTGTCTACCATAAACGCCATGTTATCTCCGCCTGTGCTTTGATTGCCCGCCCTGTCTTTTACATGAATTGACAGGTAATAAATTCCATCCTGCATATTTGCAGGAATTGTAATATCCCATCCGGCGGATGTGGATTCCGTGCCTGAAGCTGCGGTTGTAATAGTGCCTGATTCGCTGTAACTGTTTCCTGATATGTGCCAATCGAATGTAAATGAATTTGATCCCGCTGATGACGGTATCGGCGTATATTCGTCCGTGAATCTTCCCGATAATTTTGCGTAGGCGGATCTGTCCTTAACTCTGTTATCATATAAAACTTTAAGATTATCTGACCACGAGGCGGCATTTGTCGTGTTAATGGTATTCACATTTGCGCCAGACAGCGTAATTTTTTCGCCGCCTGTTGTATTAAATGTTACTTCAGGACCTTTATTGTCAAGCGTAATGCTGTTAGTCGCTATCGCGGACTGACCGGAAGAGCCTGTTACGTTAAATAAGATTGTATTCGGACCGTATACAAAATCCGCAAGGTACGTTAAGCGACTAGTGTCTTCTGTCCTCACCCAGTATTCAAACTCGAACGCTCTGTCCTGTCCTGCAATCGGCTGTTTTTTTATAACTTCTTTTCCTTTTAATTTCTGGTCAACGCCGACATATACAAGGAAATCTTCATTTTCAAATCCGAATGTATCTGTAACAGTTCCTGTAAAGGTGAAACCTTGTTTCATTACTCCGCTTACATTTTTTTCTTCCAGCTTAATTGATGTAATAGTAAGTTTCGGCTGGGATCTGTCCAGCATAAATACAAGATTTTTTTCTTCTGTCGGATTTCCATGTATATCTTTTACTCTTATGCTTAAGTAATGCGTGCCGTCCAATAGACCAGTTGGAAGCAGTATCTCCCATGTCACAAGAGTTTTATTATGATCAGGCGAATGTATTTCTTGTTTTATCCAGCTTCCATTATTTATCTTATACTCAAATTCAGTATTGCCTGTATTGAATATTGAAGAATATCTGTCGCTGAAGTTTCCGATAATTTTCGCGTTTATATCTCTAAGTCTGTTAACCTGCAGTTTTGAATAATTCTCGCCGTCAACTTCACCAGTATCGAAAACGTTATTGTTATTGCTGTCGTTTGCCGCGTATTTTACGCTTGGAATAATTAAGTCAACCACAGGGCCTGATATGTCTTTGTATATTGTTATAGACCTTGTATCGTATTGCAATGCCTTATCTTCGATGGTGATCTCAAACGAGTGGGAGCCGTCCGGCAATTCATCAATATATTTTTTTATTGGAATGCGGAAACGAAGTTCTCCTGCCCAGCCTATCGCAGGTTTTCCCCGCCATACAGAAACTTCATCGTTATTGTTAAGTTCCCCGCCGTAATTTATGATTAAATCTTCCATATCCTGAAGAACCCATATTTTTGCGCCGGTCGGTTGATTATTATCATCTAACTCATCAACCTGAATCTCTTTTGGATATTTTAATTCTTCAATTCCGTTAATTTTTACGGTTATGGATCTTAAATTTTGCTCTGTTATGTCGCCGTACGCGAATGACAGATCATTTTTATACGAAACTTCTTTTACAGGAGAGCCGAAAGGATTATCATCGGTTCTTGCTGCGGATGATCCTTCCGGAACAGGAAGGGCGGACGCAGAACCTGAATTAGAGGCATCGTGCGTTGATGGAATAATTTTCGGTTTTGTAAGATCCAGTCTGAACGGCCTCCATTCTGTATCTCCGTAAACATATCCGTCGGATTCGTATACTTTTGTTTTAGGATCATCTTTTGCGCGGATCATGATATATTTAACGTCATTTTCTGCGCCAAGAGAGCTTTTATGCGGGACATCAAGGGAACATGTCAGCGGATCATGAGTATGATTCATACGGTAACACGCGATTTTTAAAAGGTTTAAATTATCAATGGAAATTGAAAGATGGTCTTCGCTCGGAATTCCTTTTAAGTCATACCAGTGGCCGCTGGTGCCGCCGATGGAATTCCTTTCTTCCTCATTTACCGCGTATCTTATCTGTATGGAGTCTTCCGCCAGTCCGTTATCGTCCAATACGGAAAATCTAGTATAGAATAAATCGTCCATGAATGTATAACCATGAGGCGAACCTTGTTTATTAATATTGCCGAATGCAATTCTTGGTCTATCCGTGTTTTGATCGATTCTCAAAAGTATTTTCTGGTAATTGGGATTCCCCGCGCCGTCAACAGCCGCAATGTATAACCAGAGATTATAAACAGGCGCCGAATTATATATATGCGTCCGCAACGTAATCGTATACGCGCCGCCGTCTTCTTTAATGCTTATTACAGGTTCACTGCCTTCAGTAATGGCCGGATTTTTACCGTCATCCAGATATTTTGCGTTACTGTGATTATATATCTGGTTAAGGATATATTTTTCTCTGCTGAAAACTCCGTTTTCATTATTATCAGTATGATTCACCGAATGGCTTGCTCCCGGTTCATCTGAATTAATAAATAACACATATTTAAATTTTGTATATCCTGTTATGTCATCTTTCGCGCTGCCGAAAGTGTCTGTTGCGCTGGCGTCAATCTGTATGGTCTTATTCACTGTAAAAACGCGGTATTCTTCTCTGTCTCCTGACGGAAGATAATAAGTCACTGAAGGATCCTGAGTGTATACGGGAGAAACGCGCGTTATATCAGTTCTGGGAGGATTACGGTCTATATAAATTTGCCTTGTTTCCGTATGTTTTGAATGAGCGTTTCCTCTTGCAAAAACGCCTATGGTATAACTGCCGTCCGTAAGCGTTACATATGTTTCGTATTCAACCTCACTTAGAAAATATCCGCTTGGAAGTTTTACCGCAACGTCGCTGTTTTTTGTAGTATAATATGTCGCGCCGACTTCAACAGGAAACGTCTTTGTGTCTTTATTGGTAATATTTGTATCAAACCTTGCGAGTATAATCGGTCCGCTGTCCTGTGTTCTCGAAATCGGCAGTTTATTTCCATGTTTGTCAAATCCTCCCGAGATTTCAAAACACATTTCGGCAATATCGGTATCTAAATCGCCTTTTACTTCCGCGCTTGCCTTTATGTTAAAATCACTTTTGTAATAATCTCCGGCTTTCGGCTCTTCAATTGTAATTTGAGGCGGAATTCCGAAAGCTACAACTTCTATGAGCATAAAATCAATGCCGTTAAAATCGTCTTTTTTACCGTCCGGATTCAGGTACCGCGGCCATATCATTTCAGTGCCGTTTATATCCTCCGCGTACATTTTTAATTTATAAAAACCAGGTTCAATGCCATTTTGATCCGGAAGATTCGGCTCTCCTTTTTCATTGCGGGTTTTAAGATAGTAGCGGATTGAACCGCCTCTTTCGCCCATATCGGATTCCGCGAAATCATCCGCTCTGACCCAGCCGCCGCCAATATTTTTGCTTGGGCTGACAATGGGAGGAGGCGTCGTTACGATTTCCCAGCCGGTATTCTGTTTATAATCTGTCGGTTCAGGTCTATTTTCAGGCCAGAATTTTACTAAAGGATAACCGCTGGCAACGCCCGCAAGGTCTTCAAAAACACCCATCAGATAGTTGTCTGTAACTACGCTGGGAGCGTATGTATTGTTAATTGAGCCGTCTGAATGCATTCTCGGGCGCGGTATCTGTAAACTGAGGGAGGGGGGATTATTTTTTACAGTGTAAATAAGCGGCGGGGTTACCGTTACTTTCCCTTCAATATCCAATGCGGTGGCGACAAACGAAAATTCTCCGTCTTCCATGCGTTCTTTTACGGTTTCAACAACAAAGGGATAGTTGCTGTTATTGTTCGGATCCGGGTATAGTCTTCGTGATTCATCTTTTTTAATTAAAGCTTCGTTTGATTTAACCAAAAATGTGTAGGTTACGTCTACCGAAGCAATACCCTGGTCATCGGTTACAATAAGGGTAATTGTTACGGTATCTTTGAGGAATGAGCCGGGTTGGACATCCTCCTTTACTGATATTACAGGATATGTAAGGTCAACCTGGCTTCCAAGTCCGATATTGTCGGTAAAAAGATCACAGGTGTTGAAATTCATAAAAACCGCAAAAACCATTAATAATACGGTAATTCTCGCTAAAATAGCCTTCTTCATAAAAACCCCCAAAGAGAAAAATATTATTCTTACTGCAACTTATTTTTTATATGCCAAGAAGACTTAACCCCACAGCTTTCGGCCCTATACCTACGGCTTCCGTAAATCAAAGTCTCCAAAATATGAAATTTTAATATTTTTAAATATAAATATGCGGCCTAGAAGACTTGAACTTCCATGCCTCTCGGCACTAGCACCTCAAGCTAGCGTGTCTACCAGTTCCACCAAGGCCGCAAATGCCCTCTTGACAAAATACGGAAATGACCCATATCTCTCATTAATTTAATAGCAAAAATTGATATTTATGTCAAGCTAATAGACAAAAAAATTGAATGATATTATTATTTAACAATGAAAAAAAGAGCATTAATAAGCGTTTTTTATAAAGACGGCATCCTTGAATTGGCATCATTTTTATGCGGACAGGGATGGGAGATAATATCAACGGGCGGCACATCAAAACACCTGCAGGATAATAATATCCCTGTTTTGGATGTTTCGGCGGTTACGGGTTTTCCCGAGTGTCTGGACGGGCGCGTTAAAACCTTGCACCCCGGCATTCACGCCGGTATTCTGGCGCGCAGGGATGTCCAAAGCCATATCGATACCCTTAAAACACATAATCTTTCGCCGATCGATTTAGTTTGCGTCAATTTGTACCCTTTCTTTGAAAAGGTTCAATCTGTCTATGACGGCTCCGGCATTTCAAATGAAGAAATAATCGAATTTATCGATATAGGCGGGCCCGGTATGCTGCGATCCGCGGCTAAAAACCACCGGGATGTAATTGTCCTTACAGAGCCTGGGGATTATCAGACTGCAATTGATTATCTGAAAGCAGGTTCCGTGCCGCTTGAGTTTAAAAAACGGCTCGCCGGAAAGGTTTTTAACCTGACATCGGCGTACGACGCGGCAATTTCCCGTTACCTGCTTGATGAAGAATATCCTGAGTATCTTTCACTGTCACTAAAAAAAGGGCAGAGTTTGCGCTACGGAGAAAACGCCCACCAGAGCGGCGCTCTCTACCTGAAAGCGGACTACCCCGGCGTGGCTGGAAGTATGGAGCAGTTAAACGGCAAGGAACTTGGTTACAACAATTTAAGAGACCTGGATTTAGCCTGGAAAGCGGTGTGCGCCTTCGGTCTTTCATCTGACGGAACTGAACCTGCGGGGGAGGCGGACGTTAAAAAGATGATTCCTTCAGGCGCAGGTTCTTGCGGCGGCATGGTTTGCTGCGCGGCGGTAAAGCATAACACACCATGCGGAATCGCCGCTGCGAAAAATCTGCTTGATGCTTATGAAAAAGTGTTTAAGTGCGATCCTGTTTCCATATTCGGCGGAATAATTGCATGTAACACGATAGTCGACGGTCCTGCCGCTTTGAGGTTTTCCGAACTTTTCCTGGAAATTGTAGCCGCTCCCGATTTCTCAAAGGACGCGCTTGAAATTCTCAGAAAGAAAAAAAATCTCCGCGTAATAAAACTTTTAAAAGCGCCGAAAGAATCGCATGAATATATTTCAATTGACGGCGGGCTTTTGGCTCAGCAGACAGATCGCGTTTTCCTTGAAAAGTGGGAGGTTGTTACAAAAAAAGCTCCCGAGGCGCGCGATATAAACGACATGATTTTCGGGATGAGAGCTGTAACATTTGTAAAATCAAACGCGATTATGATTGTAAAAGAAATGTCCGCAACGGGTATCGGCGGCGGACAGGTAAACCGTATATGGCCAGCAAAACAGTCTCTGGAAAGGAGCGCGAAAGCGCTTGAAGCGGCTTCACACGAATCCGCTGACTCAGGCGGAAGCCCGTGGACGGATAACCTTCCCGCAAGAGTGCTTGCCTCAGACGCGTTTTTCCCGTTTGCCGACATTGTAGAAGCGGCTCATGCGGCGGGAATTAAAGCAATTATTCAGCCGGGCGGTTCAGTTAACGATAGATTATCAATCGAGGCTTGCGATAAATACGGTATTGCGATGGTTTTCACCGGAACAAGGCACTTTAAACACTAACTGTAATATCCCACAGCGCCTTTAAAGATATCCATTTTGCGGATATTGGGAATGTTTTTATAAAGACCGTCATCGAAACGCTCGTTATGCGCCATTCTGCCGAAAACGCGGCCGTCGGGCGATGTAATTCCTTCTATCGAAAAATCTGAATTGTTGGGATTAAAGAGGATGTCCTGCGAGGCATTGCCTTCATGATCGGCGTATTGCGTAGCTATTTGTCCTTCCTGCGCCAGAGAGCGTATTAAAGATTCATCAGCGGTAAAGCGTCCTTCTCCGTGTGAAACAGGCACAATGTAGGCGGCTCCGGTTTCCAGATGCGAAAGCCACGGTGATTTATTTGACACAACTTTTGTGTTTACAAGCACGCACTGGTGCCTCGCGATTGTGTTAAATGTTAGAGTGGGGCAGCGCTCAGTCATTGCGCGTATTTCTCCGTAAGGCACAAGCCCTAATTTAACAAGCGCCTGAAAACCGTTGCAAATACCGAGAATAAGTCCGTCTCTTTTCTGAAGAAGCTCCGTTACGGCGTCTGTTATCGAAGGGTTTCGGAAAAAAGCGGTGATAAATTTACCAGAGCCGTCGGGTTCATCTCCGCCTGAAAAACCTCCGGGTATGAATATTACATTAGATCTTCTTACGGCTTTTTCAAATCCTTTTACGCTTAAGGCGATATCGGCGGAAGATAAATTGCGTATAACAAATATTTCCGCGCTTCCTCCGGCTTTTTCTACGGCTCTCGCGCTGTCGTATTCCGAGTTTGTGCCGGGAAAAACAGGAATTATAAACCTGGGGCTTTTGAACTTGTCTTTGGATTTTATAGCAACGCCTTTATCATAATAAAAATTTTCTGTTTTTCCGTTCTGAGTTATTAAATAAGGATAAACAGGCTCAAGAGTCTTTTCCCACGATGATTGCAAATCGTCCAAAGAAACCTCAAAAGAAGGCGTTTTTAGCCTAAAATCGGCTGTTGTACGGCCTAAAAGCCTTATATTTTCCTTATCCATAATTATCGCGTTTTCATCAATTTCAAAAATAAAACCGCCGAAACCGCATCCTGTCTTTAGATCCGTTTTGGACGCAAAACCAAGCCTGTTACCGATGCACATTTTAAAAATTGCTTCCGCGCTGCCGCCAGGGCCGACTGCCCACGCCGAAAGAATTAAATTTTCGTTAAACAGATCTTCTATTGTGTTAAAAAATCTGCGAAGCGCGACAAAATCGCATTTTTCATACGCCGAAAAAGGAGGAAGAAAATGATAAACATGGCTGTCCGCTTTTTTAAACTCGCATGTAATAATATTTTCTATTTTTTGCGCGCAGACCGCGAACGAAACAAGAGTGGGAGGAACATCAATGTTGATTTCATCGTTATAAGAAAAACTTCCGGACATTGAATCCTTTCCGCCTATTGCTCCTACTTGCAAACCCATCTGAGCGTCTAACACTCCTAGAAGAGCGGCAACGGGTTTTCCCCATCGAAGAGGCTCGTCTTTAAGTCTTTCAAAATATTCCTGAAATGTCAGATAACATCTGTTTCTTCGCCCTCCTGAAGCTATTATTTTCGCTATTGAGTGAACAACCGCGAAAACCGCCGCGTGATAAGGACTTACGCAGGAAATAAAAGGATCAAATCCCCATGACATTACAGAACAGGTTCCTGTTTCACCGTTTAAAACCGGCAATTTAGCGGCCATTGCCTGAGACGGAGTGCGCTGGTATTTTCCTCCGTAGGGAGATATAACAGATGCGGCGCCAATGCATGAGTCAAATCTGTCTGTGAGCCCTTTTTGCGAACATATATTAAGGCCGCTTAAAAAAGCCGAAAATTCCTTTAAACTTAAAGTTTTATTTTCTTCTTCTCTGAGCATTGATATTTTTTCTTTGTTATCTGCTATACGCGCCTGCGCTTGTTTTTTCGCTCCGTTTGAATTTAAAAAATCTCTTGAAAGATTTACAACGCTGACGCCGTTCCAATTCATTACAAGACGCGGTTCCTGCGTAACTTCGGCTATAATTACAGCTTCAAGGTTTTCATTTGCGGCAAGGGCAATAAAAGCGGACGCGTCTTTCTTTGAAACAACAACGGACATTCTTTCCTGGCTTTCGCTTATGGCAAGTTCTGTAGCGTCCAAACCTTCGTATTTTTTTAATATCTTGTTTAGATCAACGCAAAGACCGTCCGCAAGTTCTCCTACGGAAACGCTTACGCCTCCCGCGCCGAAATCGTTGCAGCGTTTTATTAATTTTGTAGCTTTTGGATCGCGGAAAAGACGCTGAAGTTTACGCTCTTCAGGCGCATTGCCTTTCTGCACATCCGCCGCGCAGACTTCCAAAGAAGACTGGGTATGCGATTTTGAAGAGCCTGTCGCGCCGCCTATGCCGTCTCTTCCCGTCCTGCCGCCAAGAAGAATTACAACATCTCCAGGCGATGGTCTTTCACGCACAATATTTTCAACAGGGGCGGCGCCGATAACAGCTCCTATTTCCATGCGTTTGGCGGCGTAACCAGAATGATAAATTTCATGCACATGGCCTGTAGCAAGTCCTATCTGATTCCCGTAGGAACTGTATCCCGCCGCCGCCGTTTTGCAGATCTTTCTTTGCGGCAGTTTGCCGGGCAGGGTGCAAGAGACTTTTTGAAGCGGATCGCCCGCTCCTGTTACGCGCATTGCCTGATAGACAAATGCTCTTCCGGAAAGAGGATCGCGGATAGCTCCTCCAAGACAGGTAGCGGCTCCGCCGAAAGGTTCAATTTCCGTGGGATGGTTATGAGTTTCATTTTTAAACATTAAAAGCCAGTCTTTATCTTCGCCGTCAACATCAACTTTAATCTTTACGGAACAGGCGTTAATTTCTTCCGACTCGTCCAAATCCGTAAGAAACCCGTTTTGTTTTAGGGCCTTTGCGCCTATTGTCGCCATGTCCATAAGAGTTACAGGTTTTTCATTTCGTCCGAGAGATTCGCGCAGCAAAAGATAATTTTTATAACTTTCGTTAATTGCTATATCGTCAATTTGAACATCGGTAAGTTCCGTTAAAAAGGTTGTGTGGCGGCAGTGATCTGACCAGTATGTGTCAAGAACGCGGATCTCCGTAACGGAAGGATCTCTTTTTTCATCATCGCAAAAATATGCTTTGCAAAATTGCAGATCAGAAAGATCCATTGCAAGGCTCATTTCTTTCCGCATTTTTTCAAGCTGTTCATCTGAAAAATTAATAAAACCTGTAATAAATTCTACAGGTTTAGGCTGCGGGTATTTTTGATAAAGGGTATCCGGTTTTGTCATTGAAGCTTCGCGGCTTTCGACAGGATTTATAAGCCATGATTTTACGCGGCAGAAATCATCATCGGAAATACTGCCGTAAACCGCGTATATTTCGGCGGAATTAATATTAGGCCTTTCCTTTCCTGTGGCAAGGGAGATACATTGAGCGCAGGAATCAGCGCGCTGGTCAAACTGCCCCGGAAGGAACTCCACAGCGAAAACGCGCGCATCTTCGAAAGAGGGTAGATCGCTGTAAACAATGTCTACAGGAGGTTCGGAAAAAATTGTGTTTTTAGCGGATTCAAAATCTCCGGCAGAAATACCCTCGGCAAAATAACGGTTAATAAGGCGTACTTTTTCTATTTTGTCTATTTGAAGCCCTAGGCGCAAATCTGCCGCAACGGATGCCCCTTCCTGCGCAAACTCGGGTTTTTTTTCAACATAAATCTCATAGACACTCATGAGAGGATTATACTTAAGAAATTAAGAATAATGAAGGGTAACCTTTGACATATTGAATAATTCTAATTTATATGTATAATAAAATAATGCTCGGGAAATCAATAAAAATCGTATTTTTAATCGTTTTCGGCGTTTTTACCTTTCAATCCGCCTATTCTCAGATTGAAAATCCAATGATTGAAGTAAAGGGCGGCAGCTTTTTAATGGGAAGCCCCGAAGGTGAGCCCGGCAGGCACATGACCGATGAAGGCCCCCAGCACAAGGTTACGGTTAAATCATTTTTAATTGCAAAGTACCCTGTAACACAGGAAGAATATCTGGCGGTGATGGGCGTTAATCCAAGCAAGAATACAGGGGAAAATCATCCTGTAGATCAGGTCAGCTGGAATAATGCCGTAGATTTCTGCAACAAAAAAAGCGCCGCCGAAGGGCTGACGCCTGTTTATACAATCAACGGGAATAATGTAACATGGAACCGCGAAGCGAACGGATACCGGCTTCTCACGGAATCAGAATGGGAATACGCGTGCAGGGCCGGTACAAGCACGCCTTATTATTCAGGCGCTTCGATGAATGACGCAGGCTGGCACAGGGATAATTCTGCCGTGGTCATAAACGGTTATAACAGCCGTTCGTCGTATCCTGTCGGTCAGAAAATTCCGAACAATTTCGGCATTTATGATATGCACGGCAATGTGCTTGAATGGTGCTGGGACTGGATGTCGCCCTATACCGCGGAGGCAAAGACCGACCCGATAGGGCCGGTAACAGGTTCAAGGCGAATTTACCGCGGAGGCTGTTTCGATTTACCCGCCGCGCAGTGCCGCAGCGCGTACCGTTTCGGACAGCACCAGAATCTACGAATGTTTTATATTGGTTTTCGCGTAGCCAGAAACGCTCAATAACTATGCCCTCAAAGCAAGAAAGAATTAAAGAACTAGAAAAGCTAATCCCAAAATATCAGGCGTCATATTACAGCGGTGAAGCAGAGATATCAGACGATGAGTTTGATCTTCTTTGGAATGAACTTAAAAATCTCGATCCCGAAAATGATGTGTTGAAAAAAATAGGCTCAGGGCCTTCTGCCGACGGATTTCCGAAAGCGAAACATCTGATACCGATGGGAAGCCAGGATAAAGCTTCAAGCCCCAGTGAGTTCCTTGAATGGGCTTTAAAAAACGGAATGGAAAGCGATGATTTATCGTTAACCAAAGATAAAAATAGGTTAACAAAAAAATTCATTGTTCAGTATAAACTTGACGGCGCCAGTCTTGAATTACAATACGAAAACGGCATATTAATCCGCGCAGTAACTCGCGGAGACGGTTTAAAGGGAGATGAGATCACGGACAATGCGCGGCGCATGAACGGATGTATTCAAAAACTGGCTATTTCTTTTACAGGCGGCGTTCGCGGCGAAGTTATAATGACTCACGATGTTTGGCGTAATAAATATCAGGATAAGGCAAACTGCCGTAATGCCGCCAACGGGATTATGCGCCGCAAAGACGGCGAAGGCTGTCAGGATTTAAAACTTGTTGTTTATGACGCGGCATCTTCAGGAGATGACCGTTTTTTTCAGGATGAGCTTAAAAAATTAAAATGGCTGAAAGATAACGGCTTTAACACTGCCCAAGCAAAAACATTTACAAATGCGCAGCAAATAATAAATTACCGGGAAGAAGTTGCCGCGCAGAGGGATAAAATTGAGTTTGATATAGACGGTCTTGTCGTAAAAGACATTGAAACCGATATGTCCGATCTTCGAAAGGCTCGCCCTGAAAAACAAATTGCGTTTAAATTTGAACTTGAAACGGCATTCAGCACACTTAGAGAGGTTATATGGAGCGAGTCAGGAGCGACATATACACCGATAGGCGTTGTAGAGCCTGTAAAACTCGCTGGAACCACTGTTAAGCGCGCAAATCTCAATAACCCGGATATGATTCGCTCTATGGAGCTTAAAATCGGCTCGATGGTTTCTGTCGTAAAGAGAGGTGAAATTATTCCAAAAATCGAAGGACTTGCCCCTGTAGCTTCGCGCGAAAAAACCTTTGATATTGAGTTCCCAAAAATCTGCGGAACCTGTAACACGCCTCTTACAGATTCAGGAACCAGGCTTTACTGCCCAAATCCGGCCTGCTCCAAAAGGCTTTTTCACCGTCTTGAAAAATGGGTCAGCGTTCTTGATATCCGCGAACTGGGCGACAAGCTCCTTCGCCAGTTATTTGACAAAGACATAAAGCAGATACACCAGCTTTATGAATTGAATGAGGAAGAAATTGCAAGTTATGACAGAATGGGGAAACTTTCCGCAGAAAAGGTTATCCGCCACATAATGACAAAGAGAGAGATTTCCATTGCCGTTTTTGTAGCCGGTTTTGACTTTGAGGGTATCGCGGAAACAACAATGGAAAAAATCGCTCTTGCGGGATTTGATACCCTTGAGAAATTGCGAAACGCTTGTGCAGCGGATTTTGCGAATGTTTACGGACTCGGCGATATTACAGCTTCGGTTATCGCTGAAGGTTTAAAAGAATGTAAAAAAGAAATGGACAATGTTTTAAAAACGGGAATTATCACAATCGCGCCGCCTGTGCCGCAGGAATCTCAGCCGCTCAGAGGAAAATCGTTTTGTTTTACAGGCGAACTTAAGTCCATGAAAAGGGGAGAGGCAGAGGAGAAAATTAAAACTCTGGGAGCGCAGGCTAAATCCTCTGTGGTAAAAGGGCTGTCTTATCTTGTAACAAACGACCCTTCATCCGGCTCCTCCAAAAATAAAAAAGCAGAAGAACTTGGAATATCAATTATCGGCGAAGCCGAATTTTTGGCGCTTATTGCATCCAAGCCTGAAAAACAATCAGAGCCCAAACAAGGGGAATTATTTTAGTAATAGTTTTCCATCGCTTCGAATTTTTCGCGGACATTTTGCAAGAGTTTAAGTTCTCTGTTGATTGTTTTAGCGTAGTTAAGGGTGCCGTTCTCGATTCTGAATGCCTCGTCCTGCCAGAACTGAACAAGCGGAAGGTCTATCCATCTGAAGCGTCTTTCATTTGCTTTTTTTGACCAGGCGAGCGCTTCTTCCCAGTAGAATAGAGCTGTGCGGTAGCATGTTTCCGCTGTCTTAAGGCTTTCAAGATTTTGATCTCTCCACGGAGCATTGTAAAAATACGCGTTTCGTTTGTTGTATTTGTTACCCAAAAACAGGTACTGTTCAATCAGTTTAAGATTTATATGCATTGTAAAAAGATTGCGGTATTTTTCCCACTGCACTTCGTCCTCGATAACCGCAAGAGCGTACAGCGGATTGCAGAAATCGGCGTTCATCGCTTTTTCAAGCCAGTAAATATTTTCCATGGAGTCGCTTGGATATTGAATATAGTGAAGGTGAAAAAGCCTGTAATACTGTTCTTTGTAAGTTACAAAATAACTGTTCGCCGGAAACGCCGCCGTTAAAAAAAAGAGAATAATTACTGATTTAAAAAAATTCTTCACCGCTTCTTAAATATCGGCAAACCGGCGGTTATACTCCATATCTGATCCGCTATTTCCTGCGGAGATTGGGAGGCGTCGATAATTTCCACTCTTGCTCCGTTTCCGCGGTAAATTCGGATTAAAGACAGATATTTATGGCGGACTTTTTCCTGAAATTCATGATGTTCGTAGATATCAAGGGATGGGCGGTTTTTCATTCTGTCTAATGCGATTTTCGGGTCAATATCAAGAAAAAATGTTAATTCCGGCGCCGGAAAAAGGGAATTTATAAATATTGGCAGTTCATCGCCGCATTCAATACCCTGGTAAACAAGCGAGGAAAGGGCGTATCTGTCGCATATTACAAATTCTCCGCGCTCTACACGTTCTAAAATGCCGTTTTTGGCTGTTAGATGTTCATTTCTGTCGGCAGCAAAGAGAAAAGCAAGGGTGTTCGGCTCTAAAACGCTCTCTTTTTTTAATGCGCGGCGGATAATTTTGCCAATATCTCCATCTGTAGGCTCAAATGTCGGGAAATAAGGGAAGTTTGCCGTGTTCTTTAAGCGCTCCGACAGCAATTTTAGCTGGGTTGTTGTGCCGCTTCCGTCTCCGCCTTCAAAAACTATAAAATTAGATATGATTTCCATATGCCGAAAATATATCATAAATTGCTTTTCTATAAAAGATGTAACTTATACAGTGTGCTGTTTTTTATCTGTAAAAGTAGTATAGTTATAGTAGGAAACGGTATCGGGGTAGAAATTTGTCAATATTTATCGAAAAAGACGGAAAAAAAGTTATTCCCATCTCAATTTATATTAAATTTTCCCTCTTTATCGCGCTTATTGCGCTTTCTTCGGTGCTTTTACGCCCCATTCAAAATGCTTTAAGCCAGGAAATGATAAGAATCCGCACAAATCTTATTCAGAATCTAGAAGATTTTACAGGAATGAATGTTCGTTATTCGTCATTGCGCCCTTCTTTTTTAGGTCTGTTTGAAATTAAAAATTTAAAATTGATAAAAGATGATACTCCTTTCTTTACGGTTTCCGGAATAAAAATTCATTTTTCTTTATTTGAATTTCTTTTCAGAAAAAAAACTTTTATACATACAGTTCAAATTGACAATCCTTCCGTTTATTTTGATACGCGCAAAGACGGCGCTCTTTTAGAGTCTTTAAAAGCGCTGACGGGCGGCAAAAAAACCGAATCAGAAAAAGTCAGCATAAAGCAGATAACCGAATTTCTGCCAAGACAGGCAAATTATCAAATCCGCCATTTAAATATAAATCTTTTAGACAGCTTCAGGGAATACAAAATTGAAAATATGAATTTGAATCTTCGCGAGGACGACGGTGAGATTTTGCTTTTCGGAAGATTTCTCGCGCAGATAAAAATTGATAATGTCTCTGATAAAACAATTATAGTTACGGCAGACGCCGGAATAAACGGCACGTATTCAAATAATCTTGAAGAAGGGCAGGCGCAGTTATCTGTTTTTTATCTTACCGGCTTTCAGCAGGAACAATTCAGGAGAAATGTTTCGTTTTTCAGGCGGCAGTCCGGGGGCAGAAACAGCCAAAAACTTCTTTTCAGCATGAATCCTTTTAACATGGGCGTATCTTACAAGGATTTGATTGTCAGATTCAATCAGACCACCGAGAAAAATTCAGGCAGCATAAATATGCTTTACAATATGGACACGGGCGGCGTTAACGCGCAGATTGATCTTGATCATTTCAGACCGGCCGCTTTAATTTCAATTTCCGATTTCATGGAAAACATAGATTCTCTTTTTCAATTGCAGATAACGGGAAACGCTTCGTTCCAAAGCGAAAACGGAAAAATGAAATACAGCGCGGATATAAACGGAGAAGATCTAATCGTTATTAACGCTTACGGAGACGAGAATGAGATAACCATTAAAGATTTTCACATAACATCTCCTGCAAGAACCGGCGCTCCTTTCTTCTTTCACGGAAGCGCAGGCGCGAACGGAAACCTGTCATTTTATCCCCTTGAATCGTCAGGCGTTGTATATTTTAACAATTTCAGTTTTTCAAAAAACGACAGCATAAACGCATTATTTGACATAACAAGCCGGGATGGGGAAATACTTGTATCAAGCGAAAATGTGTCTGTAGCGCAGACTGTTATTAACGATTTTGCCTTCTTCCTGTATCCGCTTAATAAAAACATGGGCGCGACAGTTTCAGGATTTTTTAATAACGGAGGCACTTTCTACCTTGACGCCGTTTTCAGCAGCTCACCCGGTGAAATAGAGGCTGCGCTGTCGCTGGATTCGCTTTCATTTTTTGAAATCGCAGAGCTTACGCGTCCGTTTTCAGACGCTTTGGATCTTCACGCGATAAGCCGCGCTTCCTTAAAAAATTCGAGGATAAACGCGGATATTTTCTTTTCCACGAATTTTAAAAATATTGTTTACAGCGCGCCTAATGTAGCGTTAAGTTTCGGCAATACAAGCGCGAATCTTTCGCTGTCAGGAACTGATCATCAGTTAACCCTGACCGAAGGAAGATTTATTATGGGCGAAGATGAACTTCTTGTATCATCAAATGTGAACTTCGCAAATCCAATGGAACTTGTTTTTTCTTTAAACGCGAATTACCGCGACATTTCCTGGAACATTGACGGGCAGATTCTGGACAGAACCACGCTGATTGTAAGAGATCCAAACGGGCTTCACGCTTACGGAAACGTATCAAATACAGGCGCGATGTCGGGATATGTTGAGGGAATAGATTATCCTATTTCCTTTAATTCAGACATTATTTATCTTAATTTTTACGGCGCTTTACGCTACGATTCCTACGATTTCTGGAATATGAGTATCGATCGATTCTCCGCGCGGGACGCAAACTCAGCAGACGGAAGGGATTTTTTAATGATATCCGGAGCCGCGGATCAAAATGGAGCCAGTTTTAAAAATATTTTATACAGAGACGCTGTCGGCATGCTTTACGGCAGCGCGGATTTTTCGTGGGAAAATGATTTTTCATATCTTGATTTTACCGTCAATATAACGGACGGACAGGAAGCAAGCGAGTATTATTATACAAGAGGCATCATAAGGGGAGAAAATGTTTTTGTTCAGGCTTCCGTTTCTGACATGCATGTTAACCGTTTCTTTAAACATAGCCGCCCTATGCTCTTAAGCGGAGACGCGGAAGCGTCATGGGATTCCATAAATCTTTTTAACGCAAGAGTAAACCTTGATTCGTTTAACATGAAACTGCGCGACAGTCAGGTTAACGCGTCTGTTGAAATGAATTTTTCTAATGACGAACTTCTTATAAACAATTTAAAATTAACATACGCGGGCGTAAACGCGAATCTTCCTGAACTTCATCTTAATAGGGCTGATGGTTTTTTAAAAGCGGACGCTGATATAAATGGAACCGTGATTAATAAAAAACTGTCAGGAAAAATCGGCATAAACGCAAATTTTAATCCTATTGATTCATGGCTTTCGATCCGTGACGCCGCGGATAAATACAGCGGTCATTTTACGGCTAAAAACTTTGAATACGGCGAAATTAAAGACGATGATTTTAATCTTGTATTTGCGGGTAACGCAGGCGCGTTATCGCTCAGAGCCGGAAAAAATGACATGATCAGGATCGAGCTTGATTCCGACAGCAATTTCTTCGCGGGTTTATCAGCGCCTGTACCGATACGCGGCACTATCGCAGGCACCCTTAATAACTGGAATCTGGACGCGTACTGCAATGATTTTTTTATCGATATTTCCGCGTTATACGGACTTGTTTCCGCTAAAGACGAGTTTAATATAAACGGCGGCTACATTACGGGAAAATTAAATATTATAGGTCCGATTTGGAATCCTGAATTTCACGGCATTGCAAGAGCTTCAAGTATGCGTTTTCAGGCGCCGAGATATATTTCTGAAGATATAAGAACTGTTCCGTTTGATATTATGGCAGAAGGATACGAAATGTCATTCGGTCCGATTTCGACGGTGTGCGGTCTAGGCGGAGGAATTTCAAGCGGATGGCTGTTTTTTGAAAACTGGAGCCCTGTAACTGTCGGACTTGATATTAATATACCGCGCGAAAGCCCTGTTCCGTACAACATTAATATAACAGGTTTTTTGGCGAACGGTTCCGCCTCAGGAAGCCTTCTCATGAACGTAGACGGCATCAATTCGCAGATCAGCCTGAAAGGCGATCTTTTCACAAATGAGTCGCAGCTGGGTCTTAACATGGACGATTTAATGTCGAATCAGAATTCCGGCACACTCAGCGGACCTGTTTTTCAAACAGTCGTGGATTTAAAAGTAACGACAGGCTCAACCGTCGAATTTGTGTGGCCTGCGTTAAGCCCGATCATAAGGGCTAATCCTGAAATGGGTTCCGTTATTCATATAACGATGGATACCCAATCGGAACAATATTCATTGGTCAGCGATGTCAAGATTAGATCCGGGGAATTGTACTATTTCGACAGAAATTTCTATATCCGCCAGGGGAGCATGGTTTTCAAGGAGAACGAGACTAGGTTCGACCCGAGGATAAGCGCAAGAGCGGAAATCAGGGACAGAACGGATACAGGCCCTGTAACTATATCGATGATCATCGAAAATCAGCCTTTATTCAAGTTTGAACCCCGTTTTGAGGCAAGTCCCAGTTTAACACAGCTTGAAATTTATTCAATTTTAGGGCAGAATCTCAACAGTATTCAGGGAGAAGAAGGCGCTGAAATGGCCCAGCGTTTCCTGTTAACATCTGCGACCGACCTTGTAGCCCAATTAATCGCAAGTTCGGATGTTTTATCGCAATTCTTGTTTTTCAGGCAGCTCGAAAGGCAGGTCAGAAATACCTTTGGGCTTGATATGTTCAGTATCAGAACGAGAGTATTGCAGAATATGGTTGCAACAGGCGCCACGGAGCTTGGTCTGAGCGGTTCATCAGACCCGTCAAGCTCCAGGAATGATTATGTTAGTAACTTTTTTGACAATACAACTGTTTTTGTAGGTAAGTATATTGGGCAGCATATGTTTGCTCAGGCTATGATAACCTTAAAACAGGACGGAAACAGCGATTTTTTAGGCGGGATTCGGGTTGAACCCGACTTTGGAATCGAGCTGCAAAGTCCATTTTTCACTATCCGCTGGGATTTGTATCCAGTTAACCCGCAGGACTGGAAAACGTGGGTGAGCGGAAATTCAATTACTCTAAGCTGGAGTAAGTCATTTTAAGCTTTTGGTTTTAAAACCGGAGGTTTTTAGGAGTTTTGATGAGATTTAGAGTATTTGTTCTTCTGTTGTTTGCAATAGCAACCCTGGGTTTTTCCCAGGAAGAAACGTCTGCGGATGAATGGTATCAAGGGAAACCGATAAGAGATATTATTTTCTCCGGGTTGAATCATATATCGCAAAGCGAACTTGACGGTCTCATGAATCCGTACAAGGGACGCGTTTTCAACGATAATATTTTCTGGGAAATCCAGGGTAAGCTGTATGCCCTTGAATATTTTGACCGTATCGAACCTAGCACGCACAGATCCAACGCCTCGGCAAGCGAAGTAATTATAAGGTTTACCGTAATCGAGCGTCCCGTTATAGGAAGGATCAATTTTGTTGGTAACTCGGGATTAAGGCGGGCTGAATTATCAGATGTCATTACATCGAAGGTCGGCGACGTATACAACTTCGCGAAAGCAAGAACCGATTCCGAGGCGATAGCCGCAAAATATATAGAGAAAGGATACCCAGACGCCTCTGTCAGAATAGCTGAAGCGCCGCAGGGAGATTCCACTTTAATACTTTCATTTCACATAACAGAAAATGAAAAAATGTCGATTTCAAAAATAGAGTTTCAGGGCAATACAAGATTCTCGAATACCGCGTTAAGAAGCCAGCTGTCTCTTAAAGCGAAATCGCTTTTAAACGACGGCGCTTTTCAGGAAGCGAAACTATTGGCGGACAGGGAAGCGCTTACAAAGTATTATCATGAACGCGGATACATTCAGGCCGCGGTAAGAGATGTTACGCGCACATATACGAAAAACGATAAGGGAACCAATTTGGTTCTTACGTTCATGATTGAAGAAGGAAATGAATATACTTTCGGCGGAGTATCGTTTGAGGGCAATGTAATATTTACCACAGAACAGCTTGATAAACTAATAACTTCCAAAACAGGCGACATTGTAAACATGACAAAAGTGGAATTGGATTTACAGCGCGTTGCGGATCTTTATTTTGAAAACGGCTATATCTTCAATTCCATTATGAGAGACGAAAATACGAATCATCAGTCGCATGTCCGCTCATATCACATAACAATAATCGAAAGAAGCAGAGCGTACATCGAGAACATAATAATTCTTGGAAACGTAAAAACGAAGAACAACGTCATTTTAAGGGAAATCCCGATGGAACCAGGGGATATTTTTTCAAAAACCAAAATAATGGACGCGATGCGAAACCTTTACAACCTTCAGTATTTTTCAGCAATCCTCCCCGATACGCTTGCGGGAAGCACCGAAAACCTTATGGATCTTGTTCTCACGGTGGAAGAGCAGCCGACAACCGACTTGCAGTTCGGCATTACTTTCTCGGGAAGCGCGGATCCGGATACATTTCCGATATCGGGCCTTGTAAAATGGACAGACCGCAATCTTATGGGAAGCGGAAACGAGCTTGGAGTTGAAATTAACTCTTCTGTTGTGGATTCAAGTTCGTTGTCGCTGAATTATGTTCACAGATGGGCTTTTGGGCTTCCTCTTTCCTTAGGCGCGGACTTGTCGGCGAATTATTCACAGCGTTACGCGACAATGGATAACCAGCCTCCGTTCTTCAACGGCGATGAAGATTACGCGTATCCTGACGGCTTTTTCTCTTACGATGAATACAAGAATAATAACTATACGCCCACAAGAGAATACCTGCTTCAGTACGAGCAATGGTATATATCTTTAGGGCTTTCAACGGGATACAGGTGGTCGACATTCCTTGGAAATTTAAGCGTCAGCGGAGGCGTAAGGTTTGGTATTATAAATAATATCTACGATGAAGAATTGTACAGACCGTTCGATCCGGCTCTTAGAGAAGGCAATAATGAATGGAAAATGAAAAATTCATTATGGCTTGCGGTTTCTCTTGATCAGCGCGATATTTTTTACGATCCTTCAAAGGGTTTTTACATTTACAACAGAATAGGATTATACGGCCTTCTTCCTGAAGAAAGAGAGTATTATTTCAGAAATGAAACAAAAGCGCAGATTTATTTTACCCTGTTTAATTTTTATGTAACGGAAAAATGGAACTTTAAATGCGTTCTTGCGGTGCATGCGGGACTTTCAATGATATTCGGACAGCCGGGACATGAATTAAAAATTGAAGAATCAAATAAACTTGCGGTTGACGGAATGTTTACGGCAAGAGGATGGAGTAACCAGTATAAAAATAAGGGGTTTGTGCTCTTTGACAGCTGGGTAGAACTTCGATTCCCCGTAGTTCCAGGAATTCTCGCCTTCGACCTTTTCCTCGACACAGCCGGCGTTGAAGAAGAACAGGGCAAGTATTTGCAAAAAGACAATTTCACGATAAAGAACCTTTATTTCAGTTTGGGAGGCGGCTTCCGCTTTACAATGCCGCAGTTCCCCATAAGACTAAGTCTTGTTAAAAGATTTGTATTTGATGATAACGGCACTGTTTATTGGATGCCGGGATTTATTAATTTCGGCGATCCCGCGACAGGATTGGATCTTGTAATGTCATTTGTTTTATCATATTAGAGGTAAATTATGTTTAAACGATTTATACTTTTTTTATTATTGGGAATATCATTTGCCGCGGGCGTTTACAGTCAGTCGATAACGCGCTTCGCAATTGTTGATTTGCCGAAAGTTTATACCGCGTTTTTCAGGGATTCAAAAGCTGTAAGAGATTTTGAAGATCGAAGCGCGAAGGTTCAGGCGGAAATTGATAAAATTACCCGCGAAATTCAAGATATGAGATCCAGGCACGCGGACGCCGTTCTTGCTAATAATCAGAACGAAGCGCTTCGTCTTGAGAATCAGATATACAGAAGATCTGAATTTTTAAAAGAATACTACCAGACAAAAACGGCGGAACTTGACGATCAAAGAAGCAGACTCATGCAGTCAGGTTCATTTTTAGATCAGGTTTACGATGAAATACGGTATATAGCGGAAAGCGAAGGGTACACAATGGTGTTAAACATGAAAAATAATCCAAGCATTGTCTGGTACAGCCCTACAATCGATATAACAGATAAGTTGATTACCAATTTGCAGACAAGAAACAGATAAAATGGACGCGTCCAAAACCAGCCCCATGCTGGAACAGTACAGGCGTATAAAAAAACAGCAGGAAGGAAACATCCTTTTTTTCAGGCTGGGTGATTTTTACGAAATGTTCGCGCAGGACGCGATCGAAGTATCGGCTCTTTTAAATCTAACGCTTACAAGCAGAAACGGTCTTCCGATGTGCGGCGTTCCGTATCATGCGGCAAGAACTTATATCGCGCGCCTTTTAAAACTCGGAAAAAAAATAGCCGTCTGCGAGCAGTTAACGGCTCCGGGAAAACAAAAGGTGATAGAGCGCGATGTTGTGGAAATTATAACTCCGGGGACGACAGTCGACGAAGATTATTTAGATAAAGGAAGCTCCAATTATCTTTGCTGCCTCGCATCCGTTAATTTTAAAGGCAGAAAACATTTTTCTTTTTCGTATATAGATTTAAGCACAGGAGATTTTTTTACAACTTGTTTTTTTGCGGAAGTTGAGATACTCAGACAGGAACTTGAGCGCCTTTCGATTAAAGAAATGCTGATTCAGGAATCGCTGCTGGAAGAGGATCAAGAAACAGCAGGCGCCGTTTACGATCGCAGTTCCATTGTATTAAACAGATGGGCAGACTGGCTTTTTGATCCTTATCAGGCAAAAACAAGGCTTGAAAAACAGTTCGGACTCGCGAATTTAAAAAGTTTCGGACTTGAAGACGGCTCCCCGGAAATTATCAGCGCCGGCGCTCTTCTTGATTATCTTGATACAACATCAAAGAGCCTTCTTCCTCACATTACAGCTTTAAAAGTATACAGAGACAGCGAATACCTTGGTATCGATGAATCAAGCCAGCGCAATCTTGAACTTACGGCAAACCAGAGAGACGGAGACGTTCGTTATTCGCTGATAGAAGTAATGGATGAAACGCGCTGTTCAATGGGGCGGCGTCTTTTAAAAAGACGCATTCTGCATCCGCTGAGGGATATTTCAAAAATAAACAGGCGTCTTGATATGTTGGAAAACCTTTACAGGGATCAGTCTTCTCTCGGAAAGATACGCGATCTTTTGGGTAAAACTCCCGACCTTGAGCGTCTTTGCTCAAGGCTTGCAATGGATAAGGCGCACGGGCGCGATATGCTGGCCGTAAAGAACGCAATAAAATTATACCGGGAAATAATGAACATTCTAGCCGCGAACGAAGCCTGCGGTTCCCTCAAAAACAAAAACGAAACATTGTTCGAAAGCGATGATCAATCGTGCATGGATGAAAACGGTTTTAATGAACTGAATGCCGTATTTGAACTGCTTGAAAAGGGGATTTGCGACGAGCCTTCGGTTTTACTCAGCGAAGGGAATTTAATAAAAGACGGGTATAATGAAGAGCTGGATTCTCTTATTTCGGTGAGGGATAACTCAAGGCAGATTTTGGAAAAATATCTTGATGAGGAAAAAAACGAAACAGGGATATCAAGTTTAAAGATACGGTACAACAGGCTTATCGGCTATTTCTTTGAAGTGACAAAAAATCATCTTGATAAGGTACCTAAATATTTTATAAGACGGCAGGGAATTGCGGGCGGCGAGAGATTTTCTACAGATCGTCTTGCGGCGCTCGAATCCGAAATTAACGGCGCTTCTGATAAAGTTGTTGAGCTTGAGAAAAAACTCTTTTTGGAAATACGCGATAAAACAAGGCAGAAACTTGCGCTTTTGTCGGCCGCCTCGCACAAACTAGCTGAACTCGATGCTGCACAATCGCTTGCGAAAGCAGCTTCTATCAGAGGCTGGATAAGGCCGGTTCTCAATGACAGCGGAAATATGGAGATATACGGCGGACGCCATCCTGTAGTGGAAGCTCATCTTGGAAGGGGTGAATACATACCAAATGACATCCTTTTAAACACGGATAAAGGCGAGATTTCCTTTGCGATGATTACAGGCCCTAATATGGCAGGAAAATCCACTTATTTGCGATCCGCGGCTTTAATAACCATAATGGCGCAGACAGGCAGCTTTGTGCCGGCAGCGCAGGCAAGCATCGGCATATGCGACAGGATTTACTGCAGGGTAGGAGCTTCAGACAATCTTGCGCGCGGCGAATCAACCTTTTTAGTCGAAATGAATGAAACTGCATATATTCTAAACACAGCGACAAAAAAGAGCCTTGTAATTATGGACGAGGTTGGAAGGGGCACAGGCACAAATGACGGGCTTTCAATTGCCTGGGCTGTAAGTGAAGATCTGTTAAACAGGATTGGTTGTAAAACCCTTTTTGCCACGCATTTTCATGAATTGTCGCTTTTAAGCCATCCGCATCTTGCGAACCGTTCCATGGAAGTTCTTGAACAAGGTGAAAAAATTGTCTTTTTACGAAGACTAAAAGAAGGCCCTGCAGCGGAATCATACGGTATCCATGTCGCGATGCTGGCAGGGCTTTCTCAAAAAGTCCTTGAAAGAGCAGGGCAGATTATGGAACTTTTAAAAATAAGAGATTCGGATTTAAGCAAGACTTTTGGCGTTAACCATGAAAATATTAAAGTTAACGATAAAGCAAGGCAAATATCTAAGAAAATTGAAACTGCGGATAACCTGGAATTGTCATTGTTCGATTAATTACCATAGGTAGAATTTTTATCTTCATTTTAATATAATGATGGCCGGAGGAAAATAATGAATAACAATATTGAAATATTACGTCCGCAGGACAGGCCGGCTATCGGCACTTGGATACCTTTATCGTTTCAGCATGTTTTTGCAATGTTCGGAGCGACAATTTTAGTCCCTCTTTTAACAGGTTTAAACCCGGCTACGGCTTTATTTACGGCAGGAACAGGCACTTTGCTTTTTATTCTTTGTACAGGAGCGAAAGTTCCGGCGTTTTTGGGTTCGTCTTTCAGTTTTATCGCGCCGTTAATAGCGGTTACCGCCGCGTACGGGCTTTCGTACGCGCTTGGTGCCGCGATGATTACGGGTTTATTCTACTGCCTTATCGCTTTGATAATCCGCTTTACAGGTTCCGGCTGGCTGGATAAAGTTTTGCCGCCTGTTGTAATAGGCTCTGTTATAGTTGTAATCGGCTTATACTTGGCGCCTACGGCGATGAGTATGGCTTCAAACAACGCTGAAGGAAATTACAGCCTTGTATCGCTTTCTATCGCGGTTGTTACCCTTGCGGTTACAATTATCGCAAACATTTTCCTGAAAGGGTTTTTCAGCGCCATCCCAGTTCTAATCGGGCTTTTCGGCGGCTATGTCTTTACATTCTTCATGGGTCTTGCGATCCCCGCGTACGCAATTATAGATTTTCAGGTTGTGCGCGACGCCGCATGGTTTGGTTTTCCGAAATTCCATGTTCCAAGTTTCAGCCTTGTGCCGATTTTAATTTTCGTAATTGTATCCTTTGCGACAATCTGCGAACACTTGGGCGACATGGTTGTAACAAGTAAAATTGTTGGCCAGGATTTTTATAAAAACCCGGGGCTTCACCGCACGCTTACAGGCGACGGGCTTGCCTCTGCTTGGGCGGCTCTTTGGGGCGGCCCTCCCAACACAACGTACAGCGAAAATGTCGGCGTAATGGCGATTACCCGCGTTTATTCGGTATGGGTTATCGGAGGTGCCGCTGTAATCGCGATTTTACTCGCGTTCTTTACAAAGTTCGGCGCGATTATTCAGACAATTCCAACGCCTGTCTTAGGCGGCGTATCAATCCTGTTGTTCGGAATAATCGCTTCAAGCGGTATCCGCACAATTGTGGAAAGCGGCGTTGATTTTAAAGATAAGCGCAATTTGATAATAACTTCAGTTATTCTTGTAATCGGAATCGGCGGCGGAAGGCTTGCCTTCAACATTACGCATGACCTTACCTTCGAACTTGCAGGCATTGCTCTGGCTACTCTCGTAGGCATTGTGCTTAATTTAGTTATTCCGGCAACGAAGAAAACAGAGACATCGAACAGCGTAAACTAAGGTTCATTTAAGGAAGAATTTACCGCGAACGGCACAATCAATAGTTCGCGGTAAAAAATCTAAAAAAATTAATTTTCAATCAAGCTTTTCGGCATATTCGCGCCATATATAGTTATGAAAATTATAATGAAAATTCTGCTGCGGGGGAAAAATCTGCTTTTCCCTGGAGAATGCGCTTTATGTAAAACCTCTTTGATTGAACCGAACGAGATTCAAACCGGTCTTTGCGAAGAATGCGGTATTTCCATTGTTCAGATTGATGGAGACAAGTGCGGGGTTTGCGGAAAACCGTTGGTTTCCGAAAGAGATACTTGCCTGCCGTGCCGAAATAGACAAACTCAATCCTATGATCGTCTTTGGGTGTTGTTTCCATACACGGGAAAATACCGGAAACTTTTAACCGAGTATAAATTCCGCAAAAACCTATCTCTTGGCGATTTCTTCGCAGAAAAGGTAATCCGCGTTATAGAATACGAACCGTTTTTAAAAGACGCGGTACTTGTTCCTGTGCCGCCAAGACCCGGAAAAATCAAGGATTCAGGCTGGGATCAGGTTGAACACCTTATTAAAAGAATTAATAAAATTTCAGGCGGTTTTCCTGTTAACCGCTGTCTAAAACGCATTAAATCCAGGGTTCAAAAGAGCCTTACAAGGGCACAGCGCCTTGATAACCTTAAAGGCAGGATTATAGCAGCTGAAAAAGCGCCCAAAAACGCTATTATAATCGACGATGTGATTACAACAGGTTCCACAATGGAAGTCTGCGCCCAGGCGCTTAAGGCGGCAGGAGCTGAAAAAGTATACGGAATTTGCTTATTTTACGACTAGATATGGAATATGAACTTATTTATATTGCCAACAATTGCATTTTGTTTGTATAATATATACATACATAATTAAAGAGAGGGGTATGTATGAATTTTGAAAAGTTGAAAAATAAAATTAAATCTTCGGAAAAAGTAGAAGAACTCATTATTTTGTCGGGCAAGGTTTTCGGCAACAGCAGCGATGATGTTAAAAAAGCAGTTGAAATGTTTATTACAGAATCATACCTGATGGGCAAGCAAAATATGGTTAAAACATTCGATGAATAGAAAAATATAAAAGTCCTGTTATATTCCCGGTTTTAAAAGGATTCCGTATCCTTTTTTACCGGTAAAAACGCCGTCTTTCATTATAAAAGCGCCTCTTACAATCGTTGCCGCCGGTATACCCTGTACTTCCATTCCGTCATAGGGGCTGGTTTTATTTTTTGAGCGCAGTTCACAGGCGCGGATTACTTTTCTTTTACACATATCAACAATTGTAAAATCAGCGTCCGCGCCGGGAAAAAGGTTTCCTTTCCGCGGATATATACCCCATATTTTTGCGGGCATTTCGCTTGCAAGGCGGACATATTCATTAAGAGTTATTTTTCCCCTGTTAACCTGATTCAGCATAATAGGGACAGATGTTTCAACTCCGCTGAGACCTGCGGGCGTATCCCATGTTGTAACGGATTTTTCAGATTCCAGATGGGGAGCATGATCGCTTGCTATCATATCTATTACGCCTTCTTTTATCGCTTCCCAAAGTCCGTCTCTGTGGCTTTCATCCCTTATGGGAGGGTACACCTTGTGGGTGTAATCCTCGCAGTTAAAAATAAGGTAATGCGGGCATGTTTCCGTTGATAAATCTATTCCGCTTTCTCTCGCTTCGGCGCAAAGCGAAGCGCCGTCCTGTGATGTTATGTGATGTAAATGAATCTTCGCTCCTGAAAATTGCGAATAACTCAGTATCGCGGACATTGCCTGGATCTCTGAAATAACAGGTCTTGCGTAATCGAGCCAGAAACCATCCGGCGTTTCAGATTCTTTTCTTGCGATAGAAGTAAAATTGGCGTTAACATCATTGGATTCCGCGTGAAACCCGATACGCATATTCAAACTTGCGCTTTCATCGATTTGCTTTGCTAAAACAGAAAGGGAAGGAGCGGCGATATCTCCTGTGGAAGATCCGAAAAAAACTTTAAAGCCAAGAGCGCCTTCATCTTTCAAACCCGCCATATCAGACGTATTGTCATTGTTTAAAAGCGCGAATAAAGCAAAGTCGATGCACGATTTTTCTTTTGCTATCCGCGCTTTTTCAATAAAACGCTCAACAGTTGAAGTTACGGGAATAACATTGGGCATATCGGCGGCAAGAGTTATGCCGCCCATCGCGGCTGCGATACTTCCGGTTTCGAAATCTTCTTTTTCGGTAAGCCCGGGATCGCGGAAATGAACATGCGCGTCTATAATTCCCGGAAGAACATGCTTACCTGAGGCGTCATAAATTTCCGCCGCGGTGTCAGAAGGATCAAGACCGCCTGTTTTGGAAATTTTTCCGGCGATTACGGCAATATCACCCGCGAATGATTTTTCGGGAGTGACAATTGTTCCGTTTTTAATAATAAGATCGTACTGCATGAAGTATTACGCGTTATCCCGGCACTTTTACAGACATTAACGTACGGTTAAGAGCAATAAGCGGGTCTTCGTACATTTCAAATCTGAAATGCATTTCATAATTTTTATCCGAAACAACTCGTATTGTTTTATTTATACAGTCCTTTACCTGATTGGATCCGATATCCGGGAAGTACTTTGGTTTTTTGGGAATGAATGTAAGAGTCGCGCCTTCCCTTCGTATTTCGCCGAGAGCCGGCTGCATCGGCACTAAGAAGATTAAGTAGTCGTCGGCTTTTCCGCCGCCTACAGAGAGGCTGTAGCCTGATTTCAATGAATGAATATTCCTCTTTCCAATCAATGTATTTTGATCTTCCACAAAAAGATTTAAAAGTAACGGACCTGCCGGATTTATAACAGGCAGTTTGGCGTCTTCAATTTTTTTCTTGCGCTCGTCATACGGGGTTGTCCTTCTTGAAGAAGTTTCCGCGGCGTAACTTGCAAGATCCTTACTGTGATCTTTAAACGCTCCGTCGCTTGCGGAATCGGATGAAGATACGTCCCTCATTACGCGGTTCGGACTTGAGCTTAACCTGCGCGAAGCAAGAAGAATAATAAGGCCTAAAAGAAGAAGTACGCCGATTATAATTCCTATAATGAGAGGCAGAGAAGCCGCAACATCCTTTTTATCTTTTTTCTGTTCATCTTTTGAGTAACCCGAAGATGATGATTCAGACGAGCCGCTCTGTGACACTGTTTCGGAGCTGCCGGATGATACTGAAGAACTTTTTTCAGTCGTCTGCGAAGAAGAACTTTGAGCCGCAGGCACAGCTCCTGATTCCGCTGTTGTTCCTGAAGAGGAAGCGGTTCCCGACGCGGAAATTGTCCCCGCAGCGGAACTTGTTTCCGCAGAAGAACCTGTACCTGCCGCGGAACTTGTTCCGGCTGATGAGCCGGTGCCGGATGCAGTTGAGGCGCCTGTTGCCGCGGTTGAAGATCTTGCTGATGTTGAACCGCTGGTTCCCGGCGAAGAGCCTGACGCGGATGTTGATGTTGTTCCGCTTGAACTAGCTGTACCGGCGCCGCTTCCTGTTGAAGAACTTCCAGCCGTACTGCTTGTGCCGCTTGTTGTACCGCCTGACGTCGTTCCGCCGGCCGCCGCTGTGCCGGATGACGTTGTACCGGCAGTTGTGCGTGAAGCTGAACTCTGAGCGCCGGTTGATGTTGATTGAGGCGTCTGATTTGATGATGATGAGGGCGCGGCAGATACTGCCGTTCTTGCAGGCGAAGGCCGTCCTGAACTTGGAAGATTGGAAAGCTGTCTGCCGGGCGTTACCTGAATATAATCCAATGTCGCTCTTGAGCCGAGGCGCTGTTTAGAAGCGTTAACAAGATTGCTTGTATCGGAGCCTCCGATGGTGACAAGAACTATTTTTTTCGGACGCTGCGGAAGCGCTGTAACATACTGTTCAGCATAGGTAATCGCGGCTCCGATATTGTTTGCGCTTTCTACAGGATATTGAAGAAGCATCCGCCCGATTATTGTTTCAACATCGCCGACTCCGTTAATGCGCCTTGCGACATCGAGCCTCGGGCTTGTAGAAAAAGGAACAAGATGAAAAGTGTCGCCGACTCGTAAAAACTCTGTAAGGAAGGAACCTGTTATATAATTATTAACATTTTCATATGATGAACTCATTCCCGATGAAGTATCCAAAAGCAGCACAAGGTCGATAGGGGAGGAGCTTTGGCCGTAAGCGCCGAAGACTGCGCCTAAAATCAATACCGCAATCAGAATGGTTCTTTTCATAATCACCCCTTAACTCTTATTAACTTTTTATAACTGCCTGTACTATCTTTTCTAAAAGATATGTATTCCTCTCTTCATTTATCGCAAATTCAAATTCTTCGCCTTCTGTTCTGTTAAGTATAGCACTACCGAACGGAGAAAGATAGGAAATAATATTATTATTAGGATCAGATTCCCATGGTCCCAAAATTGTGAAATTTTCCTGTTTTCCGGCTGTTTTATTGTTAAGCGTAACTGTGGTGCCGAATGAAACTTTGTTAATATTTACGGAATTCGGGTCGAACAGCTGCGCTCTTTCGATTTCTTCTTTGAGCTTTGCAACCTGTGAATTGAGCTGTTCCTGTTTCTCTTTCGCGGCTTTGTATTCGGCGTTTTCGCGGAGGTCGCCTAGTGAAAGCGCGTATTCAATCTCCTTGGAGTTCGCAGGAACTTCAACATCCATGATATGAGAGAGCTGTTTCTTTTTCTCTTCATACATCGGCTGCGTTACCATCAGACCTCTTGATACTTTCTTTTCAGCGTCGCCGAAGAATTTAAACTCAGGATATTTATCAAGTATTCTTGAGCGAAGATTCAGTTTATCCTGAGGATCCAGATCCTTTACTCCGTTAATAAATGTGAAAATTCTAATGATTGCGTCTTCGTCAACGCTGTCGATAAACGAAGCGACTTCTCCGTCTTTAAAGAGGATATTGTGCACCTGTTTGTTTATTTTTCTGTTTTCTACAGTGTCTTTGTGGTTTTCAATGTCGCGGTATGTAATATCAAGAATATGTATCAGCGTTATGAGCTGTTTTTCAATGCCGATATTCGCGTCTATAAACCATTTTTTCTGCTTTGCGTTTTTATAAAGCCATACAACGGCTTCTCTGCATTCGCGGTAGCGTTCAAAACAGTCATTGCAAAGGAAAGAAAGTTTACCATTAAAACCCGCTTCTTCAAGCTGCTCTGTGATTGAAACCAGCTGCGAGTACGGGAAAAGTTTTATATAAATATCAGGCCATTCGTTTATGCTCAGTTTTACATTGTCAAGGAACTCAGTCTTTAATTTTGTGTCTTTTAAATTTTTAAAGAGATGGCGAACGTCTTTAATATTGGAAAAAACTTCAGCGAAACTGACTGTAAGCGCGGATTTAAGATGCGAATAATTTTTATTAGACGCAAGTTCATTGATAAGCAGGAAGGAGGACGCCGCGTATTCCGCGATCTGGCTTGCGGATTCTGCCGTTCTTCTTGAATCATTCGATTCGGATCTTGATTTAAGAAACGCGGTAAAGTAGGAAAACATTTCCGTAAAATTTTCAGAATCAGGATCCGCTTTTTTGTTGTTAACATAATCGCGGAAAGCCGACACCTTATCGTAAAAATTGCGCTGCGCCGTAAACTCGTTGTAAAGTTTTTCCGTAACGCTTACCGGTCTGTCGCGGACCATGAAAATATCGCTGTTTTCGGCGCTTACGCCGAAATCCGGATTTGATTTTAAAATGTCGCGCGCTTTAGAACTCCACGTTGACCACTCGCCGGCTGTAAGAAGGGCAGGAGACAGCTCTGCTTTAATCTTTTTCATGTCGCACGCGTTCCCGAAACTCTTAATAATCGTTTTTAAAGTCCATATTATATTTTCATCTTTGTCTTTAATCCTTTCGCGGATTTCTTCTTTTTTCTTTGTCGCCTTTAATACCCAGATATGATCTTTAGAGAGGGTAACAAGCGCGTCTACGGCCATTTTAAGCGACATTACATGAGCGCGTTTTTTGGAAAAATCAATTTTAATTTCGTCTTTAATTATGCTCGCGATGCGGCCTACGCCCCATGTTCTGTGATACACGAAATTTCCTTTGTCAAACGCGATATGTTTTTCAAAATCGGCAATCGCCTGATGAACCGCGCGGTAATTCTGCGAAAGATTCGAGATATGAATGTATTCTTCAAGCTGGCTGTGGGAAGAATATTTTTTTCTGTAACATTCAATTATTTCCCTTCTGCCGTGAACATCCTTTTCATCGTATTCAAGGATTATTTTTAAAATATTTACCGCGATATCAATATCAATGTTCTGGTATTTGGAATAAAGCTCATTAAGAAGAATAACAGCTTTATCTTCGCTTACATTCTTCGCTATTTTTTTCTGAATGTGAAGGAAGAAATCTATTTCCTCTGGCGCAAGAGCTATCAGTTTTTCCCAGATTTCCTTAATGCTTGCGAAGTTGAATTTGTTAATAAAACGGTGAAGCGCTTTTTTGTAGTAATCAATCGCGTCTTCCTTGTTGTTTGTTTTCTCGTAATGTTCGGCAAGAGATTTCGCGATGTCCGCTTCTTCAAAATCAACTTTAACAAGCCTTTCCCAAACGCCGAATATTTTATCTTCTTCGTTATCATTCTTGTAGCAATCCGCAAGAGTGCGAAGCGCGTACTTTGATTCGCCGTGATCCAAAATTCTTTCGCATAAATATTTAACAATTCCCCATTTATGATTATCCAGAAAAATTGAAACAAGATTGATCATGGCGGAATCGTCGATAATCTGGCGCGAGAGGGCGATCATCCCGGACAGATAAAGGGCGATTAAACTGTTTCTTGTATGCGTAAGATGTTCATCGCATGTTTTTTTAAGCTCGTCAACGGCTTTTTCGTTACGCGCATTTTTCAGGATTACGTCAAGTTCTTTGAATTGGTTAGTCGAATAATTACCGAGACTTGCCCTTGTCCATTTTTCTTCGTTTAAAGTTTCATGCAAATTTTTCAAAAGAGCCTGGGCGCCTTCTGATAGTGTTACTGCTGTTTCAGCATTATTCATTCTTTTTCTCCTGTAATTACCGGGTATACATTTTATATATATCCGGATCTGTAACTTTTATTTTCAGCAAGGTCTCGTCAATCAGCGACGGGTCCTCGCAGGTTTTCTCCAAATGATCAATCAGCCAAAAATAATGATTTAAAAGACGCGGCTTTAAAATCTCTTTTCTGGCAGGATTAGATTCATACTCGGCTTCCAGCGAAAATATCGACTGCTTAAGCCTTCCCGCTTCCATTTGTTTTAACTCGCGCTTTACGGAAAATACCCCCCATAAATATCCGTAAACCGGAATCCATTCGCATAACGCTTCATCCTTGTAGCCTAGTTCGTTAACCTCGTCCTTTAACTTCAGGATAAGAGCGGATTCCAAAAACCTAAGATCAATTTTTGAAGGATCAATAAAAAAAGCTTCGCGGAAAAGCGCTTTTGCCGTTTTTGTCTGCGATAAAAGCGCGTTTATATCGGCGACTTCGGCAAGCGTTTCAGCGTCTTCTCTTTTAATATGAACCGCCTGCTCAAGACAGGTCAGAGCGCGATCATAATCGCCGATTCCTTTGTAACACCTGCCGGCTAAAAGCAATAATCCGGGATCATGCTGATTCGCAGGGCTTCCGAGCAATCCTTCAAAAAAAAAGAGCGCTTTTGAATAAACAAAGTAGCGAACAGCGTATTGGCACTGATCGAATACCTGATTTAAATGACCCAGAAAAACATAGTACTGTTTCAATTGGGAAATAAGGAACGCTCCCTTTTCGTAAGGGTTTTTTAATTCATCAATCCTCCTGGTATGTTCAAGCCACCAGTTGACGCATTTAAGCGCGTGCTTGACTTCTTCATTTTCAAAATCAGTATCAAGGGCAAGTTCAAGAATGGCGCAGGAAGCAACCGCGTCAGAGGCTTTTAACTGTTCATAGGCCTTTTTTAACAGTCCCGAAACCTGCCCATTTTCCATTTTTTCCTGATTCAGTATAACATTTTTTTAAGGTTTGACAATAGTATCCGGAAAATGTAATATGCAGAAAATGAACAAAACAATCGTTTCACCGTCAATTTTATCCGCCGATTTTGCCAATTTTGGAAGCGCGATTTCAGAGATAGACTCAAGCGGAGCGTCATGGATCCACATGGACATCATGGACGGCTCCTTTGTGCCCAACCTGACATTCGGACCTCCTCTTGTCAGAGCATTGCGCGGTAAAACAAAGGCTATTTTTGACGTTCATTTGATGGTGGTGCAGCCCGGACGTTTTATACAGGAATTTGCTCATGCCGGAGCCGATATTATCACCTTTCACTACGAAGCCGAGGTTCATTCACAGAAATATTTGTCGGAAATTCACGATTTGGGCTTAAAAGCGGGTATCTCTATCGCGCCATCCACACCCTGTTCAGTTTTGGAAGAAATTCTGCCATATATCGATATTGCCCTTATTATGACCGTAAATCCCGGTTTTGGAGGCCAGACTCTCATCCCGGAATGTCTTGAAAAGGTCGAAAAATTGGCAAAAATGAGGGAAAAAGCCGGTTTAAAATTCAGAATCTCCGTGGACGGCGGTATAAACGAGGAAACAGCCGCAAACGCTAAAAAAGCCGGCGCGGATGTGCTTGTTATAGGCTCGGCATTCTTTCATAACGCTGACAAAAAAGGGTTAATTTCACGTCTTCAGGCCGATTGAAGGAAGATACAATTAATTTTCCTATCTTAATCTTTGCAATTTTCGCCGAAATTTAATATAATATGAGTATGATGGATAAAAGAAGCGTTTTTTTGCCGTTAATGCTGGTTTTTCTATTCGTTTCAACGATGGAAATCTATGCTCAGGACAGAGCTCAATTTAACCGCAGGTATCAGAACGGAACCCAGCTCTACAAGCTGGCGCGTTTCCAGGAAGCCGCAATTGAATTCCGCCGCGCTCAGGAGACAGCCGCAAACACAAATGAAAAATCCGCGGCTCTATACTGGGTTATTTTAAGTCAGCTCGCTTATTCCGATTTCGGTTCCGCAATCCGCGATATGGAAACCCTTGAAAGAACAGCGCCGAACTCGCCGTACGCAAGGGATATGGTCTATCACAGAGCAAGAGTATATTACAATCAGGGTTATTTTGAAGACGCCCTGTTTTTATTCAACCGCTATAATCAAGTGACAGTGGAAAAGGATAAAGAATCCGCCGATAGAAGAGCGGCAGCTTTTTTCTGGATGGGCGAATGTTTATTCTCTCTGGGTCAGCATGAAGAAGCGGAAAAATTTTACGCGTGGGTTGTCGCAAGGTATCCTGAAAGCCCGAAAGTTGAGGCTTCGGCATACAGAATAGATTTAATCAAACAAAAGAAAATAGAAAACGAGCTTCTTGCACTTTTACAGTGGAGTCATGAAGAGGCTCTGCGCACAAGCGAAGATTACCAGAAGACGATAAGAACTTATGAATATACGCTTAACATGTATCAGAGACGCATCGCGGAACTTTCGAATAACGAAAATGTGCTGCAGCAGATAAGCTCCCAGGAATTGTATCCGCAGGAACGTCAGAATGTATACCAAAACAACGATTACCAGAATGAAAGCAAAAATATAATCCAGAGCGGATCGGAAATTATCGAGGAGCCGCGGGTAATCGAAGAAGTTCCAAGCATGGAAGAGCATATAACAGAACCTGAAGATGTCCTTTTCAGCCAGAATGAATATCTGATTGAAAGAGCAAGGCAGTTGGGCAATAATGTGCGCGAAATATTAAAAAGCGAACCTCATGCCGGAGGGCGTTAATGCTTCGCAGATGTTTTGGTCTTTCTCTTCTGCTGATCTTTTTTCCGTTTGCCGGCTGCCAGTCGTTTATGGAATTGGCGAGGGCGATGGAGGAAAAAGAAAATGAAGACGCGCAGCCTCCTTCAAAACTAAAACAAAATGAAAGAGAGAGGCAAATCGAGAGCGCAAGGCAAAATGAAAGCGTAAGACATGCAGACAGCCGGCGCGATGTTAATGTTCCTGATGACGGTTACTTCAGGCTGATTCTCAATGAAAAAACGGGAAGTTTTTCTCTTTATTTTCTTTCAGACCCGGAGAAAGTGCGTTACGAGCCATTATTCAACTCAAGCGATCCTTCCGCGAGTTATTTAACGGCTTATGTAGACGGACAGGTTTATCATCTTGGAAATTCAAAACAGTTTAAAACAAGATTCGAAAGAATCGGAGGAGCTCCCGCGATTGTATACGAATCGTCTTTTTTAATTGTTACTCAGATTTTTACGCCGATTAAAACACTATCTTCGCCAGTAGCAAACGGTGTTATGATATCATACACAATTGAAAATACCGCAACGCAAAGATCGTCAATAGGATTAAGGATGCTTCTTGACACTGAATTGGGGGAAGGGCGCAAACAGGTTCCTTTTATTACAAACACGCAAATTGTTTCTTCTGAACTGCTTTTGGAAGGCAGCTCAGAAGAAAGATTTTGGGTATCAAGAGGCAAGACAACAGCGCTTATGGGAAGCATTGTAAGCCCTGTAGACGCTGAGGAAAAAGGCCCTGATATTGTGCATATGGCAAATTGGAAAAGACTGAACGATACGCCGTGGAGACTTCGTTATCTGAAAGGCCGATCGTTTAATAATTTACCGAGTTCAATACGCGATTCCGCTGTCTGTTATTTCTTCGGACCTGCAATGGTGGATCGCAATAATACAATAAGTTATACAATTTATCTTACAACAGAAGATATTGCGTGGTACAACATGACAGCTCCTCTTCCTGTAGGAACCGCGACCATGATGAATCCTCCGGCTCCTAGCGCGAAACCTGCAGCAGCTCCCGCGCCAGTCAGCGCAGCGCCGGCTCCTGCAGCAGCACAGCCTCCTTCGCAGGTTCCTTCGCCGCTTCCTGCGCCTGCTCCCGTACCTGCTCCTGTACCCGAACCTGCGCAGCAAACAACCGCAGTTGTTGTACCCGCTCCTGTTTATATCGACAACACGACAATAGATATCGCGTTAATCGAAGCGGAAGCAAGAGCGGAAGCCGGGCATTATTACAGGGAAGGCATTCATGAAGATGTAAATACTTTATTTTTATTAAAATTACAGGATATTCTTGATCAGTTTGTTGACGGACACATTTTATTAAACGAACAGGATCTTATTAACATTGAAGGAGCTATTGAAAAGCTCAGAGTCAGGAATTAGCTGCGTTTATGAAAGCAGATCCGATTTTAAGCAAAGCAGCGATTCTCGCGAAAAAGGGCGATTACGACGGCGCTTTAAAAATACTCAGAGACGAGGAAGACAGATACAACGGTTCGTTTAAGTATTATTATCTGTACGCCGTAATTTGCCTTCATGCCGGAAGTTACGCGGATTCCCATGATTATTTGAATTATGCCAGAAAAATAAGGCAAAATGACACGAATTTAATGCTTTGTTTTGCAGTTCAGTATCTAAGAAGAACGAACACGGTTCAAGCCGTTAATTATTATCTTGATGTTCTTGAAATGGATCCTAAAAATAAAACCGCTAAAAAAGCGCTGGCTGTTATACGCAATTATTCTTCGTCTGAGTCGCTTTCCGAATGGGTTAGTTCACAGGAAAGGCTTAACAAATTATTCCCGCCGATTCCGGCGCCTCTTGTTACGTCTAAAACAATTTTAAATACTTTCCTTATAGTCACAGCGGCTTTTTTATTAATTATCGGAGTGTTAATAACGGCAAAAGTTCTTCCTAGTCCTTTTAAACAGCGCTCAGCGCGCCCCTCGTCTGAATTTACGCTGACATCTCAGGAGAGAAAAGATCCTGTAGAAACAGCAGGATATTACAGATATATTCTAACGCGCGATCAGGCGATAAGCCATTATGACAGAGCGCTTTCGCTTTTTACATCCTACCGCGACGAAGCCGCAAAGATATACCTTAACCGTATTCTTGAATCTAACGCGTCTGAAGGTTTAAAAAACAGAGCGCGTCTTTTAATGAGCAATATGGAAGTTCCCGGTTTTGACAATTTCAAAAAATCTGATAATCCTTCGCTTACCGATGTCAGAAAAGAAACGCCTGTTTACAAAGATGTTCATGTTATCTGGAAAGGCATGGCAACTAACATTGATTTAACGGACGAATATACAAAATTTGATTTGCTTGTAGGTTACGATACCCGCACAACCCTTGAAGGGATAATTCCTGTTAATTTTGACATACCTGTTTCGATTAATACTGAAAGGCCTCTTGAAGTGCTTGGAAAAATCACTTTTGAATCATCTTACAGCGATATTTGGCTTGAAGGCGTAGCTATACACCAGTCCGGCAGACTGGAATAGATGAATTTAAATATGAAAGCGGTTATTCAAAGAGTGTTTAACGCATCAGTAAGCGCAGATAATGTTGTAAAAGGTAAAATTAAAAACGGATTATTAGTATATCTTGGTGTTGCGCATAACGATAGTGAGAAGGATGCAGACTGGCTTGCCGAGAAAACAGCTTATCTTCGTATTTTTAATGACGCAGAAGGGAAAATGAATCTTTCTTTAAAAGATTTAGTTGACGCAGAACAAAATTATGGCGTGCTTTGCATTTCGCAGTTTACGCTGCTTGCAGACGCAAGAAAAGGAAGACGCCCTTCGTGGAATAATGCAGCTCCGCCTGAAAAAGCGAAACAACTTTATAAATATTTTATAAGCGCTGTAAAAAAACATGGACTAATCTGCGAATCAGGCGAGTTTCAGGCAGATATGAAAGTTTCCTATACCAATGACGGACCTGTTACGATTTGTTTAGATAGTGTAGAATAAAATGAAAATATATTTATAAAATGAGAAAAAACACAGTAGTTTTTCACATTACAAAATTATGGAGAATATATGAATAAAAAATATTTGATTTTAACCGCGTTTTTGTTAACTGGGCTAATTTCACTTTTTGCTCAAGAAGAAATACTTTCTTTACGTATTGATACGCCTGTGGAAAATATGTTTCAACAGTTATATGATGTCGCTAAGATGGATGTTATGCAATCAATAGATAAATACGGAAATCTTTATATGAGGGCATGGAGTTCTTTATCTCCTGTTTCAACCTTTATAAATACCGACGGTACAGTAACTGTTTGCGCTTCTGATGAAAAAGCGCAAATAACTTATA
>Ga0209755_10000073_pt1 | contig 173901 bp, 149 predicted proteins | sample TergutCo191P1_FD_187301 | JGI IMG/M metagenome (GOLD analysis project Ga0209755, IMG submission 187301) | Cornitermes sp. P1 segment gut microbial communities from Petit-Saut dam, French Guiana - Co191P1 (SPAdes) (version 2) | ecosystem: Host-associated > Arthropoda: Insects > Digestive... | reverse complement strand
GTTGTAATTGCGCCTGTCTCTCTTGTAAAAGTCATGGCGTACTGACCGTCAGCCGTGGAACCGGATCTGCCGATATACTGAGAATCCATGCCGTCAAGCGCGTTAGGTCTCCAGATTGAATATGTCAAAACCCATGCGTTGTTTTCAAGCAGCGCCCCCTTCAGCATACTATCAAACTGATCGCGTCTTGTTTCCGCAGGCAGACTTTCAAAATCTTCCATAACAGCTCCTAACGTACTCAACGCGCGAATGTGGCTATTTTCTCTTCCCTGCCAGTAAGTTACCGTATTTTCCAGAGTGTGGTTAAGGCTTTTCATACTCAGTTTAAGGCTTATGTCGGATGCCTCGCGCAAGAGCAGCACCGCGATTCCCGTTACGATAACCGCCACGATGGCGATCAACATTAGGCTTAGTTTGATTTTCAGTTTCATTTTTTACTCCTTGTGTTTACGTCAAATACCCGGATCTATCCCGAAGCTTCCAATGGGATTTTTATGGTATTTGTTAAATTTTTATGAAATTCAGCCCGGAATTTGAATTTCCCTGATATCTTTCATAATTAAATATAGTAATTCAGAATATAGTCGGCAAGGGAAAAATAAAGGTGTCAGTCACCTACGCTACTAATAGCGTGGTAAAAAATTATAATTACACCATATATAGCGTAGAAGACCCATTTTTACTTAAATACCTCTGTTCATAGGCGGAATTTAGCGTAAAAATGCCTAAATTTGACTAATTTTATATAATTACAGCCAATATTATTTTATTGTCATTTCCAATGAGCATTCGCCATTTCAATGAAAATATCCGCTTGCACTAGCGGCTCACTCAATTTTTGTTGAATATTCTCGGAAATATATCCGTTTTCTGCATATTCCTTTCCGGCTTCTTTTACATTTAATAAATACTTTCCTGTTAGATCAGACAACTGAGGGATATTAAACAATTCGCCCTGCGGACACAAAATTTTTTGGAATCTGTCCGTAAACAATATTTCATAATGTTTTATAAGTGCGTCATAATTATAATTGACGGTAAAAAAACCGCATGTTGAAATTAGCACATGTTTTTGTTTTTCTTTATCATGCCTTTGCGGATGTCTTGCGCGTCCATTATCATTAATAATTTCAGGATAATTATTCGGCATTAAGCGATCGATGAACGCTTTTACTTGTGACGGCATACCGTAAAAATACAAAGGAAAACTCCAAATAATAAGTTCAGAATCATAATATTTTGAATATAATACATCCATATCGTCAGATATAACGCATTTCCCGGGAGTTTTTTTCCAACAGCCAAAACAACCTACACAAGGTTTAATATTTTTTTTATAAACATCAATTTTTTCTATTGTATTATCTTTTATTTGATTTAATCCGTCTATAAACGCATTTGTTATTTTTATTGTATTACTGTTCCCGGCTCTCGGACTTCCGTTAATAAGTAATATTTTCATTCATAAAATCCTTTTCAGTTATATAATATTATATTTTATTGTATTGTCAATACCATATACATATACTTAAGAATAGAAAACCACGGAGTAACACGGAGGTTTTAGCTGCGCGCCCCGATGGGGTTTTTCGCACATGCCCATTTTTTATCAATCTTTAGTCAGACGCCATTAGTGGTGTAGATGCAGAATTGAAAACCAATTTGCACAGACGCAGGCGGCGACCACGACAGGAAAACACTCTTTTGAAATTCTCCGCCGTAGAGACCTGTATAGCAACAACAACCCCCTTTGAGGTAAAGGCAGCAAGTATTTAAAATGTGCTTTTTTATCTTGTAAAAAAATAATCTTACTTCATTTTAAATACTTGAGGGCTCGAAGGCGGGCTCCTTCAAACGTTTTTCTGGCGTGGGCGCCGCCTGCGCCTGTGCATGTTGTTTTAATACTAGTTATCTATTTCCACTAATTCCTGAAACTGTGTATCGGCGCCGGTATCCTTCCGCCGCGGTTGATAAACGCGTCGCTTTTCGCGGCGTTAACCGCCATAATTGGAGAGCCGCCCAAAAGACCGCCGAACTGTGCCCAATCGCCCGCTTTTTTGCCGGGTACGGGAATTACGCGCACAGCGGTTGTTTTATTATTCACCATGCCTATTGCCATTTCGTCAGCGATAATCGCGGCGATTGTGGCGGCGGTTGTGTCGCCGGGAAGGGGAATCATATCTAGACCTACAGAGCATACGCAGGTCATGGCTTCTAGTTTATCTAAAGAGAGACAGCCGGTTTTTACAGCTTCTACCATGCCTTCATCTTCGGAGACTGGAATAAAAGCGCCGGAAAAACCGCCGACATGGGTCGATGCCATTATGCCGCCTTTTTTTACCATGTCGGTTAACATCGCAAGAGCCGCTGTTGTGCCGTGAGTTCCGGCGGTTTGCAGCCCCATCTCTTCCAATATTCTCGCGACAGAATCACCGACTGCCGGAGTCGGCGCTAAAGATAAATCTAAAATGCCGAAAGGCACTCCTATCCGTTTTGCGGCTTCCATTCCTACGAGCTGTCCCATTCTTGTGATTTTAAACGCTGTTTTTTTAATAGTGTCGGCTAACACGTCAAAGTTAGCGCCGCGGCAGTTTTCAAGAGCGGCTTTTATAACGCCGGGGCCCGAAACACCTACGTTTAAAACGCTTTCCGCCTCCCCCACTCCGTGAAACGCGCCTGCCATAAAGGGGTTATCTTCGGGAGCGTTGCAAAAAACAACAAGTTTCGCGCAGCCGATTCCGTCCTTGTCTGCGGTTGCTTCCGCGGTTTTTTTAATTATTTCACCCATAAGACGCACAGCGTCCATGTTGATGCCGCTTTTACTTGAAGCGACGTTAACAGAAGCGCAGACTTGCCCAGTTTGTGATAATGCGGCAGGCAAAGAGCGGATTAGTTTTTCATCGCCCGACGACAACCCTTTTTGAACAAGAGCCGAAAATCCGCCGATAAAATCAACACCGAGTTCTTTCGCAGTCTCGTCCAATGTTTTGGCAAATGGCGTATAATCGTCCTCTTCGCAGGAAGAAGCGATAATCGCTATCGGGGTAACAGATATTCTTTTATTTATAATCGGAACACCAAACTCAGTTTCAATATCACAGCCTGTTTTAACTAAAGGCCCTGCAACACGTAAAAGTTTTTCGCGGATTTTCTTTCGCGTAGCTTCTCCTGTCCCACGCACACAATCCAGAAGCGAAACGCCAAGCGTAATAGCGCGAATATCAAGCTTGTAGCGCATAAACATATCAACAGTTTCTTTTATTTCAAACGGCGTAAATAACATATATCACCTTTTATAATTTCCGTGAAGAAAACCGCAGGTTTTCTTCCAAGAATTTAAAAAATTACAAAGTAATTTTTTAAATTCTATGCATCGCGGAGAACACTTTCTCGTGCATCAAACTTATGCTTACATTCAACGTATCGCCAAGCGTGTCTAACTCTTTTTTTATTTCTTCCAACGCTTTGGCTTTTTCCCCTAAACTTACCATCATCATCATTACAAAGTTTCCGCTTAGAACAGTTTGCGAAATGTCTTCGATGTTAATACCGCGTTCCGCTAGAAACGCGGAGACTTTCGCTATTATTCCTACTTTGTCCGATCCTACTACAGTTATTATTGCGTTCATAAGCTTCTTAATATCCTTTCAGCTTCAGCTTTTCCTGAATAATTTGGGTTTCTGCTGATTAAATCCTGCAAATATTTTTTAGCGTCATCGTTTTGCTCTAATGAAAGGCATGTCATTCCTAGTTCGTATATCGCGTCCCAATTATTCGGTTCCGAGCGTATCAAAGCCAAATATGTAGTCTGCGCCTTCTGATGATCGCCTGAACCTGCGTATGCGCGCGCAAGATTTAACCGTACCGTAGGATCGTTCTGCTTAACAGATAACGCTTTTTCGTAATGAATAATGCTGGACGGCCAATTATCCTGCTTTGCGTAAACCGCGCCTAAATTGTTATTAACTTCAAAATTATTAGGCTCAACATTTAACGCTTCGTTAAGATACATAGCGGCTTCAGTTAAATTATTATTCTTAATTAAAATGCTTCCAAGATTAATACGCGGACGCACGTATTTTGAATCATGCGAAGCGGCGGCTTTATAAGCCGATATCGCCTGTTCAGTTGCGCCTAACGATTCGCATGTAAGCCCCAGCGTATACAGGTATGTCGCATTTGAAGGATTCGCCTCTACTGCGATTCTAGCGTAATTTACAGCTTCGCTGTATTTTTTTAACTCATGTTTAACAACCGCCATGTTGTAGTTTGTCTGGGGATCAGTTGAATTAATCTGAAGCGCGTGAGCGAATACCTTTTCCGATTCTGAAAAATTTCCCGCCTGGCTGTGCGCCGCGGCAAGTTCGCATACTGCGTTAAAATCATTTGGATTGTGCTGCAACGCGCTTGTAAACGACGCAACAGCTCCCTTGGTGTCGCCTTTTGCTAAAAGCAATCTTCCGATTTCCCTGTGCGCGGCGGCATAGTCGGCTTTTATCGCAACAGCCTGACGGTACGCGGAAAGCGCGTCATCCGGCCTGTTCAGCGCGCGGAATGTTCCGCCGAGATTGTACCAGGACGGCTCATAATTGCGGTTTATCCTTACAGCATTTTGGAACGCGTCTCTTGCTTCCGCAAGACGCCTCGATAAAAACAAAACCCTTCCAAGTTCATGCTGGTACATAAAATTATTAGGATCTAAACGGGATGCCTCCCTGAACTCGCTTATCGCCTTGTCATTCTGCCTATCGTCACGCGCTATTTTTCCAAGCACATAGTGAGGCAGATCCTGGCTTGAATCTTTCGACACAGCGTCATTTGCGTATTGAGTCGCGCTGCTTATAGCCCCGCGCCCCGAACCTGAATCGGCGTTTGCCGAACCGTATTCGTAGTACGCGTCAGATATTTCAGATAACTTCTGCGATTCAAAACGGTTTTGTCCGGCAGGAATTAAATCCCTCGCTTCGCTGAATAATTGATTCGCCCCGTTTAAATCGCCTGAGGAAAGCCTTGCCTTGCCGTCCGCAATAAGGTTATTCACCTTTCTCATTATCTCCTGAGTTTCGCGTGACGCTCTTGCAAGCTCTTCTTCCTGCGCTTTTTTCCGCGCAGCTTCCGCTTCTGCGGCGGCGGCTAAAGCGGCCCTGCGTTCCGCGGCGGCGGCTTCCGCTTCAAGCGACGCAGCCGATGATACCGCGGCAATATTTCCTGCTCTTTGTAAATTGGAAGCCAGGGCAGCGTTGTGTCTCTGCTGTTCTTCTAAAAATCTGCGCTGCGCTTCGATTAACGCATCCGTTGCGTTAGAATTATTACGATCAACACTTAAAATTGCGCGTTGAAGAGCGCGCGCGTCTTCATCATCGGGATTATCAATTAAAAGACCGTCCAGCAGATTTAACGCGCGGTCATATTCGCCGCTTTGCGCGTATGTTTCCGCAAGCCTGATTGTGTTAATCCTTCTTGCGTCATTGCCGCCGTTTATAACAGAAACGCCTGAATCGCCTTTAGAGCATGTCATTACCAAAATTACAACTACAACTGCAATGACGGCTAACGCAATGCCTGATATAATCAATATCTTTTTTTTATCCATTTTTTAAATCCCCCTCTTTTTACGATCTATTCAAGAACAAACTCGCCTTCATATTGTTCAACGCTTTCTGTTCCTGACGACAAACCTTTACTGGATTCAACCGCCGTATGAAGAGACGCGGATACGGAATCCAAAAGCCTCTGCCTTTCTTCAGCAATGCGCCTCGCCTCTTCTTCAGCCATCAGCCTTCGCAGCTCTGCCGCCGCAATTTCATTTCTAATCAAGTTAATTAACTGCAGAATATTCGGTCTTTGAGCGGAACGCGGTTCCAGCGTAAGGTACTGCTCGTAATCAACAATCGCGTTATGAAGATTTTCAGCCTTTATCCTCGTATTCGCCCTGCCAAGATACGCGTTAGGATAGGACGGATCCAACCCAATAGCCTGAGAATAAAACTGTTCCGCCATATCGATATTCCCTCTGCTGAAGTACACATTCCCAAGATTAGAGGCGGCGTTTGCGGCAAGTTTTCCGGCAGAAGGCAAAATCCGCCTGTAAATTATAATAGCGTCATCCTGCCTGCCGAGCTGTTCGTACACGATACCGAGGTAAAGAAAAGGAATTGGGTTCGCCGGGTCTTCGCCGACCGCTCTCTCCAGGAAAACCACAGCCTGCGAAGGGTTATTCTGCATGAAAAGCTCTTCCCCTTTAGCAAAATTAGACTGTCCGTAACAAAAAACCGTCAAAATGAGCAATATACAGCTCAAAATGATTTTTTTCATCCCTTTAACCTTCCTATATTCTATATAATACATTAAATTGATAATATAGCATATATGTAAATATCGACATAAAAGGACATTGTATTGAAAATACTATGTATATCCGATAAAATCGACCCTCTGGTGTACTCGCCTCAGATAAAGGAACGGTTTTCTGATATTGATTTAATCCTGTGCGCCGGAGATCTTCCGCTTAATTACCTGGATTACATAATATCAACCTTAAACAAACCGCTTTATTTTGTCTTCGGCAACCACCATGTTGAGGAGCTTCGGCATTATAAAAGAAATTGGAATAGTTCGATGTTACAGGATGATACAGGATATATGGGCTGCGGCGCTGTTCATTTGGGAGGCAAAATAAAAAAGGAAGAAAATGTCATTTTAGCGGGGCTTGGAGGATGCATGCGCTACAATGACGGATTTAATCAGTATACGGAAAATGAAATGAATAGGGAAATAATAAAGCTAGTCCCGCGCCTTTTGTGGAACAGGCTTGTTCACGGGCGTTACCTTGATATACTTCTAACTCATGCTCCGCCGTGCGGGATTCATGATAAAAAAGACAAGTGTCATACAGGTTTTAAATCTTTTTTGTGGTTTATGAAAGTATTTAAACCAAAGTACCTTGTTCACGGACATATTCATTTATATGATTTAAATGATATTCGCAATACAGAATGGAATAATACAACAATTATTAACGCATTCAATCATTATGTTATTAATATGGGAGATAATAATGGAAGGTGATGTAATTTCGCAGCAGGCATACGCGGATTTTTCGCGCGCCAGAGGCAAGGCAATTCTTTCCCAGCTGCAAAATTTTTTAAATACCGATCGCGACAGGCTTCTTTCGTTTAACGATGTTAAAGATATTTTAAAACCGAGAAATGAAGTTTACAAAGGGAGCCAGACAGTCCCGATAAATATGGTCGTAGGAAGCGAAGGCAGATACCACGATTTTAACAAATATTTTTTACCGCGTAAGGAACATCTCAGGCAGCGCTGGCAGAGAGTTGACGAAGCGCATATAAAAGATATTATTCTGCCTCCGATTCTTCTTTACGAAATCGGCGGAGTTTATTTTGTCCGCGACGGAAACCACAGAGTCTCTGTAGCGAAAATGCAAGGCGTGGAATTTATCGATGCCGATGTTATAAGCCTTACGACGGAGATTAATATAAAACCGTCCATGACAACAGAAGAGCTAACAGCTTCTCTTATAACATACGAAAAAAGTATTTTCTACTGCGAAACATTATTCGGCGATTTAACGGATAATTGGGAACTTAACTTCTCTTCTCCAGGACGATACGATGTAATATACAATCATATACTTGTTCATAAATATTATTTAAACGAAGATATTGAAGAAGAAATACATTTTAACAACGCACTTGTATCATGGTATAACAATGTATATAATCCTGTTATAAAGATAATCCGCGAGCAGTGGCTGCTTGTTCATTTTCCCAAAAGAACGGAAGCGGATCTTTATGTTTGGATAATAAAACACTGGGATTTTTTAAAAAAGAAATACGGCGCATATTCGCTTGCGGAAGCCGCCTGGGATTTCTCAAGAAAATACGGGAAGAGCCAGGGGAAGTTCCTTAGGTTTCTTGCGCTGTTCATAGAAAGATTATTAAAAGGCAAGGGGGCAAAAGTTTAGCGATGGCGGTTTTATCGATTCAGTCACATGTTGTTTACGGATATGCTGGAAATACCGCCGCCGTTTTCCCGATGCAGCGCCTCGGCCATGAGGTGTGGGCGATTAATACTGTTGATTTTTCTAACCATACCGGTTACGGCGCGTGGAGAGGGAAAGTTCACGAAGCGCAGTTAACATCTGATCTTGTAACAGGGCTTGAAGAAAGAGGTGTGCTTTGTTACTGCGAAGCCGTGCTGTCGGGTTATCTCGGAGACGCAGCGTCTGGAAAAGCGGTAATTGACGCTGTGAAAAAAGCGCGAAGCAAAAACTTGAATGCGCTCTATTGCTGCGATCCTGTAATGGGCGACACAGGCCGCGGTTTTTACGTTAAACCCGATATTCCCAAAATGTTTAAAGACGAACTTGTCCCGCTTGCGGACATTATATGCCCGAATCAATTTGAACTGGAATCACTTACAGGTATAGAAATAAAATCGATTGATAACGCGGTAAAAGCGATAAATATTGCGCATGATATGGGGCCTTCCATTGTCCTTGTTACAAGTTACAAGGAAAAAGACGGCGAACTTGGTATGCTGGCTTCCGATAAAAAAAACCTGTATAAAACAACAACATTGGAACTGCCCTTCGGGCAAAGCGCGGCAGGAACCGGCGATATGACAACTTCAATATTTTTATCGCGTTATCTTGAAACTCGCGATCTTTTAAAAACCCTTGAACTGACTACATCGTCTGTTTTCGGCATTCTGGAAATTAGTTTTAAAGCATCTGGAGCGCAAAAAGATTCTATGATAGAATTACAAATTATTAAAGCGCAGGAGGAGTTAAACTCTCCTTCATATACATTTAAAGCAATGGAGATAAAGAAATGAAACCAAACGATGAATGGCAAAAAAACAGCCCCTACGACCGCTTTTCCTATTTTATTGCGTCAAAAGTAGACCGCCATAAGGTGCTTCTAAGCACAATCGAAAAATTAAAACTTAATTTTCTTGTTGTCACAATCGAAAAAAACAAACATTTCTTTATCGTACCTCAGGGTAAAAAAATACCAATGCCCCTTGGAAGCGGATTGCCTTTAATGAGCAAAAGCCCGTACATTTTCGTAGCGCATTACGATCGCGTTGAAGGAAGCCCCGGCGCAAACGACAACAGCATTGCGGTTTTCCACCTTCTGCGCGTAGCGATGCAGCTTAACAAATTGTATGTTGATAACTGGATCATAATATTTACAGATAAAGAAGAACTAACGGCCGGAGAAAACCCGGAAAAACAAGGCTCTTTCGCGCTTGCAAAACAATTAAGAGCATGGGGGCTTGAAAAGGCGAAAATATTTAATTTTGACACCTGTGGCACAGGAGACACATTTGTTTTTTCAAATCTTGCTGATTCCATACTTGGAAACAGCGACAATCCCAATATCATTAAAGTAAAAACAGAAATTCAAAAATTAAGATCCCATGTTTTAGAAACGGCATACCGTCTTCGCTTAGACAAAGTGCTCCTGGCTCCTATCCCTTTCAGCGATGACATGGGTTTTTTACGCGCCGGCCTTGCCGCGCAAACTGTTACGATGCTTCCCACAGATGAGGGCAATCAGTACGAATCGCTCCTTAGAAGCCGTCCTGATTTTGTAAACCTTATTATCTCAGGCGGCATTAAAAATTCCCAGGAAAGAAGATCGCTTCCGATTACATGGAAGAACATGAACACCCCTGCTGACACGCCAGACCGTCTAACGCCGCAGTACTTTGATCAGTTTGTTAACTTTATTATGGAATTGATTGGGAAATAGATTGTAAATTAATATCGCAGGCAACTAAAAGAGAGGCGCAAACTATGATAATTAAACCGTTCACCAGAAAAGCGAATTATTACGAAACAGATTCAATGGGTATTATCCATCATTCAAACTACATCAGATGGTTTGAAGAATCGCGCGTTGATTTTCTTGAGCAGATTAATTTTAATTATCAGAAAGTAAATTCATACGGAGTTGATTTCGCTGTTCTGGACGTTTACTGCGAATATAAATCTATGGTGCATTTCGCGGACATTGTGACTATTCACGTAACGTTATCAGAATTAACTGAAATGAAAATGACAGTCGATTACAAAATCGTAAATGAAACCACAGGCAATGTATGCACTCTGGGCAGAACAAAACATTTTTTTTATTCAAGCAAAAAACAACGCCCTGTTTCGTTAAAGAAAGAAATACCCGAAATTTACGAAATATTCAATTCGGTAAAAGCAAAAAATTAGACACTGAATGTTTAATATCTAAGCCGCAATCCTAAATATATATTATTATTTAGAGTTGTTCCAACTTCAATATGCTGTAAAACATTCATAAAATTATTAAAACCTGAATTATTTGTTGAACCTTCACAATCCATTGATACCATTCTAATTCCATTATCAGAAGAATCAACTTTGGAAGTTCTTAACTCATCAATAACCCACCATGTAAACCAAGCTAAAAGCGCGACACCAACTATAATAACCCCACCTGCAATTAAAATTTCTTCTAATTTTTCATCAGTTTCTTCTTTATTAAGTCCCCATAAAGTCATATTACACATAAAAACTAAAATTAGTAAAATTGCTATTTTTTTATACACATAAATTCCTCATGTCAAAATGATTATGTATAATATTATGCTTTAAAATAGTAATTTTGTCAATATTTTAATAATAAACCAAAATTTCAATATTTCTTTTTCTGCGTTCTTTGTCATCTTGTCAATTGTATAAAATATATTCATTAGTCTTTGTGTATTTCTATATTATTGTCACTATCTAGTATATCATTATAATAATTATTTTCATATTTTCATATTTTCATTTATTAGAACATATCTTACTTTATGTTAGAAACAGTTTCAACTTATCCTATGCATTTTTTATATTTACTATATATTGCTCCATTTCATTCTTAATACTATCAAATCTTGCATTATATTCTTGATCCTTTTGCCATTTAAATATCATTCCTCGTCCAGCAATAACATATTCGTATTTATTTAATATATTATTATATATATCAACTAAATTTTCATAAATAATATTCTGATAATTTTGAATTTCTTTGTCGTTGCATTTATATCTACTACAAAACCAATTGCTTATGAGGTCTTCTAATAATATATATGGATCATCATCAAACATATATGCGCTTTCTTTGCCATGCATAAAAAGAAATTCAAATAAATTATGATAGCCGGTTAAATATTTATACAAAATCTGAATTTCTTCTTTTGGTTTTTTCATAATATTATTTATTTTATTATGCATATATAATTCATCACGATAAATTTTAACTTCTTTTTCTTTATAATTTTTTGATTGACTTGTTTTACTATCATATTTATCATGATGATCAAAACATAAAAAAGCTAAATTATCTAAATCATTATTATTAGAATTACAATCCAAATGTGCAATTTGTCCTAGTTTTTCATTAACATCTGAAGAAATTCCAAAGCAAATTGCAAATTGCACATTGCACATTTTCATTTACTAAGAGTTAAAACTTGAATTTCTATTGTTTCTGATAGTTTTTTTCTAGCCATTTTCATATTATAAATTTAAATACCATTAATGTCAATAATAATTATCTTCATCGAATTTATTTCAATATTTTTTAATGCTTTGCAAATGTCATTTAACTTTATAAATAGTTGAACTACCGTTTATCGACAGCGCAGCAGCAATTACTGTTAAACGCTCATTTGCCAATTACAATATTTTTTTATTATGAACAGAAAAAAACTTTTATTAATTTTTTAACATATAATTATTTTATATTTTATACCATTCTAACGTTCTAGGTAACTGACATTTTGCAAGCTCGAATAAGGGCTTGCGAAGCAAGACCATGGCTGGCGAAGTGTGGTGGAAAAAATCGTACAAATGCGCTTGCACCGACTGCGGTTTTATGGAGCCTAGCCGCTCTCCGGCGGCGTACATTTATTGTTTGTTAAGTACTGGTTTTACTTTTTTACATATTTGTAATTTCTATACTTTTACCAATTTCTACCTTTATTTAAATTATCAAAAATTTTAAAAATATCTAGCCCATTAACTATAGTATTCTTTCTTGTATAAATTTTAAAAAGTTCATCATATCCTAAATTGAGGTGATTAGACTTAATACCATACTTCATTGATTGCATTGCTTCTATGAAAGCAGAAATATGATCACATACTTTAATAATTTCTCCATCAAGCATATTGAAACTGTCTTCGTTAAATTTTTCTAACTTATCTGTCTTATTCAATTTAACTGGTTTATTATTTTTAATTACTTTATTCTTGAATTCATCAATTGTAAAATAATTTATCTCATCATGTACTGATTTATCTAAGTAAGGAAAGAAATCATCTTTCATTTTATCGCGTTCGATCTTTGATATAAATCCAGGTAAATTTGGGGTTGCATTTTTTACTGGAGATATTATGTCTCGTGTTAAAGACTCTGGAACATCATGAAAAAGGCCACAAAAAAAATTGTTATACAGCCTCTTTGGACATGCCTTAAGTTCTATCGAAAATAATAAAGCAATTGATGCAACGAATAAACAATGACCAAGAACTGATGTCGCTGGAATCCGCACAGATTGAGCCCAACGGGTTTGATTTCGTAAGTTTTCAATGGTAGATAATACTATTGAAAGATCTTGCTCAAAATATATTTCATTGAATCCAGCAATATCCGTAAATGAACTTAACTCTTTTTTCAATTCCTTTTCAATTCTCATAGTATCTTCTAAATGCATATTTGATGGCCTTATGATCTGATACTCTCGATAGGTTGAAAGCTTATGTGCGGCTTGTAATATCCTATAATTAATATCATCAATATTTTTTATTAGGAAACTGCGAAATTTCTTTAATAAATTTTCATCAAGAAGAGATTTATATTGATCTAATACCCAATAATTTAATTCTGTCATTATACTTTTATCAGACTTGATTTTTTCATAGACAGAAGATTTGATATCTGATAATGCAATATTTTTAAGTAACTCAAAAAAATTACTATATATTATGAACTCCCAGTTAATACTGCGATGGCTCTTGTTCTCTTCGTATTTTCCTAAAAAATAGCTTATAAATGTTTTATTTGCATGTTTATCCATTTCAACAAGGGGGACAGGGCGTACTCTATCAGTCCATCGTTGAATGGAAAATGCATCAAATAGTTTTAATAAAAGACCTTCATTTATCATAACCACCTCTAAGATAATATTTTATTTCAATTATGAAGCGTATTCATTTTGTATAAAAATAAAAATTATAAAATGAAGTAAATTGCGTTTTATAATTCAGCTATACCCCAAGTATCTTGCTGTACGCTTCCAACGCATTGTCTCCAAAGTTGCCGGATAAAACTTTTTTGGTAAGTATTTTGCCCAACTGTACGCCCTCTTGATCGAAACTGTTAAGGTTCCAAACAAAACCCTGGAACATTACTTTATTTTCATAGTGGGCAAGTAGGCTTCCCAATACGGCGGGGGTGAGTTTCTTTCCGTAAATTAAACTGGAGGGGCGGCCGCCGGGGAACTCTTTGTTTTTATCTTCGCTGTCCTGACCCTTTGCGAAAGCGACTATTTGAGCCGCTAGGTTTGCGGCAAGTTTTGTCTGGCTAACAGAGCCGTCTACGCTGACATCATCGCCTCTCTGGTTTTCCGTAAAGCCTATGAATTGAAGCGGGATAACGCCTGTGCTTTGGTGTAAGAGCTGATAGAAAGAGTGCTGTCCGTTGGTTCCGGGTTCTCCGAAAATTACAGGACCTGTTTCGTAATCTACCTTCTCTCCGTTTCGGTTTACGCGCTTGCCGTTCGATTCCATGTCCATTTGCTGAAGATGTGCGGGGAAGCGGCAGAGCGCCTGACTGTACGGAAGGACTGCGGTGTACGGATAATTTAAAAAGTTGCGTTCCCATACGCCGATTAGCGCGTCAAGAAGAGCAGCGTTCTTTAAAACATCTTCGTTAAGCGCAAGTTTATCCGCTTCTGCGGCGCCTGCAAGGAAGTCTTTAAAAACCTGAGCGCCGAACGCTAAAGACAGAACGCATCCTCCGACTGCCGAGGATGACGAATAACGGCCGCCGACATAGTCGTCTATATAAAATGAATCAAGATAGGCGCTGTTACGCGCTAACGGGCTTGTCTCGCTTGTTACGGCAATCATGTGCTTGCTTGGGTCTAATCCAGCTTTTCTTAATTTGTCTTTTACAAAAAGTTCGTTTGCAAGCGTTTCCTGGGTTGTGCCGCTCTTTGAAACAAGGATAAACAAACATTGTTCCAATTCGCAGGAGGCGATTACAGCGGAAGCGTCGTCCGGGTCTACGTTGGAAATAAATTTCGCATTCATGCGTTTTTTGCCTTCCGTTGCAGCCCAGTTTTCAAGAGCCAGATACATTGCGCGGGGGCCCAAATCGGAGCCGCCGATCCCTATTTGAACCACTGTCGTAAATGATTTGCCTGTCGCTCCCTTGTATTTGCCTTCATGGACGGCGGAGGCGAAATCACAGAGGCGTGAAAGTTCGCTGCGGTAAAACTCGCCTATATTTTTTCCTTCTTCTATAACGGGATTGCATTGCTCTCCGCGTAAAAGCTGGTGAAGCACCTTTCGTTTTTCGCCTGTGTTCATCATCTCTCCGTTAAGGAGCGCTTTATACTTGGCTATAAGCTGCTGTTCGTTAGCAAGTTCCTGTAGCAGCGCTACGCATTCTTCATTTATCGCTTTTGCAGCCCACGAGTATGTAAGACCTGCTGACATTGACACAACACAGTCCTCTACCCTCTTCGCGTCAAGTTTACTTCTAAAATTAAAATTAGTTTTTTTTACGTATTCCGCAAGTTTTTTATAAACAGCCGTTTTATCAAAGTTCATATAATTCATAATTAACTCCTTTTCATCCTTTTAATCCAGTATAGCCTATATTCAGCATTCACGCAATTATTAATTGGATACTCTAGGTTAATAATTCCAGATGTCTGCCTATATGTTTTATAATCGCGCTGCGGCAATCATCTTCATTCTTATGCCATAAATCGTACAGGCGATCTTTATAAACATCTAAAATAAAACCGTATGTAATATGGATAAGCTGGCGAAGGTCATTGTTACTGTCGAATAATCCGGGCAGATCCTCATCTTTTATTTCCTGCGCGTCAGGTATTTTTGATATATCCGCCGTTACATGATAGTATTTTTTCGCCTCGTTAAATACTGTAAGCGCGTATTTTTGAATCTCTCTGTAAAGGTCCGGATTTTTTAGCGATACTACGCGCATCGCTTCCAGCCAGTTTGTCCCCGCGGTTTTTAAATGAAAGTTCCCGCGGCATGCTTTTTTAATAATCGGGAAAACGCTGAATTTATCGGAGCCCGAATGTATGCTTAATTTGTACCCAAGGCTGCGCGCGATCGCCGCGTGTACATTTATTTCTTTTTCAAATTGAACTATATCTCCGATGTAATCAATTCCTTTTTGAAACTCTCCGCAAAAACGCGGCGCGATTGTGTTAAAAATAACATCACTGTCCAATAGTTCGCGCGCTACAAAATAATGCTGAAGAGGAGTCGTAGACGATTCTGTTTCATCTATGGAAATTTCCAGATCCGCATTGTATTTTCCCGGAGCGAAAAATTCGCGGTAAATTCCCGCGGCGAATGAAATCGCCTCCGAGTAAATTTCGATACACGCGGCAAGTTCTTCTTTTGTGAAAACAAGCGGAATGCCTTCAATATCAAATTCTACATTAAGATATTTATCAGTATATTTTTGAGGGATTTCCGTATTTAAGCCGGAGCTTTTTTTAATATGATCAGAACAATCTAAAGTGATCATTGTAAAACCAAGCGAAAGAGCGGCTTTTATATCCTCTGCTGTTTTTAAATGATCTCCGTCCGCGCCGTAACCTTTTTTATAACCTTCGCGGAAAACTGCAAATGAGGCGGCGTCCAGAACATCATCGTAGACGCGTTTTGTAAGATTCAATTCGCGCATCGACTGCTGGGCAAAAACCGGAAAGATATCCTTGTTTCTGACAAGTTCTATGTGCCCCGGCGCCGCAATTCCAAGCCTGTCGCCGAAACCAAAACTCGTAAATTTTTGAAGACCCCTAACCGGAGCCGTCCAGGGAAAATGTTTACGCAGAACCACGGCGTTCTCATGCGTAAGCTCGGCGCGGAATTTACCGTCGCCTGAATCATCAGCTTTAAAACCGCACTTGTCCTGTCCCATTATGATTAAAACTGTTTTATCGCCTTCTTTTGCCATGCAAACAGCCGTCTTGCCGATTGTATTTGACGATTTTTCAAATATTTTTAAGTTAAAATTCTGCATTCTTTTTTTTACCATTTCTTGCCTATTTTTACAATAGGATATAACCTGTTAATAATGAATAAAATAAAAATTTGCTACATCGGCGGCGGTTCAAGAAACTGGGCGTGGGTTCTTATGCAGGATCTTGCGTTTGAAAAGGATATCAGCGGAACCATCGAATTGTATGATTTGAAATACGATGACGCCGTAACCAACGAGATAATCGGCAATGAGATTCAAAAAAAACACAACGAAGGAAGATGGAAGTTCCATGCAAATCCTTCGTTAAAGGACACGCTTAACGGCAGCAATTTCATAATAATTTCCATTCTGCCTGGTGATTTTGAAGAAATGGCGGTTGACGTTCATGCGCCTGAGAAGTACGGCATTTATCAATCTGTCGGCGATACAACAGGCGCAGGAGGAATTATGCGCGCGCTCAGGGCAATACCGCAGTTCAGGCAGATTGCGAATGAAATTGCGAAGTACGCTCCTGACGCCTGGGTTATTAATTACACAAACCCAATGAGTATTTGCACGCGTACTTTGTATAAAGAGTTCCCCGGTATTAAGGCTTTCGGTTGCTGTCATGAAGTTTTTCATACTCAAAAACTTCTGGCTTCTGTTCTGGAAGAAGCAGGTCTTGCAGAATCCGCAAGCATCAAGCGCGATGAAATAAAAGTAAATGTGATTGGGATAAATCACTTTACATGGATAGATAAAGCTGTATGGAATGATATCGACATTTTTCCATATTATAAAAATTACGCCGAAAAATACGCTGATACAGGTTCTAAAAAGAAAATTTATAATTCAAATCTGAATGAAGATGAAATAGAACGCAATAGATTATTCGGCTCCGACGATCGGGTTAAGATGGATCTTTTCCGCTGTTACGGACTAATCGCCGCGGCAGGCGACAGGCACCTCGCGGAATTTTGTCCGCCTTCAAAATACCTGTCATCTCCTGAAACGGTTGAAAGCTGGGGATTCGCTTTAACTCCTGTTTTCTGGCGCATTAAAGATCGTGAAAAATTAAAACAAAAAGCGATCGCTTTCCGCGGCGGCTCTCTTGAAATGACGCCTGTTGAATCAGGCGAAGAAGGCATTAAAATTATAAAAGCGCTGATGGGCTGCGGCGATCTTTTAACAAATGTAAACCTGCCGAACAGAGGGCAATTATCCGACATTCCTTTGGAAGCTGTCGTTGAAACAAATGCCCGTTTCAGCCTTAACAGTATAGAACCTGTTTTTACTGAAACGATTCCCTCGGATATATTAACGCTTGTAAATCATCATGTTCAAAACCAGGAAGGAATTGTTGAAGCGGTATTTGAAGGAGACATCGAAAAAGCGTTCCGTGTTTTTTCAAATGATTTCGCTGTACAAAAATTAAAACCACAAGACGCAAGAACGCTGTTTGATGATATGTGCGCGGCAACAAAGGTAAAGCTGTGATTGACAGAAAAGCAGTTTTAGAGAGACACAATCCTCATTATAAATCAATAAAAAAAAACGCGCCTTTATCTGTCGGTAACGGCACATTCTGTTTTACAGCTGATTTTACAGGGCTTCAGACTTTTTATGATGAATATTCTTCCGGAGAGGACGCCTTTCCTCTCTGCACCATGGCTGAATGGGGGTGGCATTCTTATCCGGTTAACGCGCAAACCCAGCTGCGTTTAACTCCTTTTGATACTTATGGAAGAACTGTGTGCTATGCATGCGATGATACAGGGCAGGAAGAATTATTTAAAAAAATCCGGGTGAACGCGCATAAGTTTCATCTAGGCAGGATTGGGTTTGAATATTTAAAAGAAAATCTAACATTAAAAAATTGCAAACCTGCCGGTCAAACGCTTTCATTATGGAAAGGACAGTTATTTTCCGAGTTTAAGGTTAAAGGTGAGAGAGTATTAACCGAAACATTTGTACATCCGCAGAATGACTGCTTGTATGTCCGCGTTTCTTCAGCATTGGTGAAAGACGGAAAATTGGCGGTAAACATTTGCTTTCCTTATGGAAGCCATAAAAAAACAGGCGCGGATTTCTCGGCGATTGATTTTCACAGCACAAGAATCTATTGTGAAAATGTTTCACACAAAGAATGCGAAGGCATAACGAATATTAAAGAAAATATAAAGAAACAGCAATTACGCATTTGCGCCGAAAGAAAGGCGGATGATACATTTTATAAAGTTTTTATTAACGGGTTTGGATTTACGGCGTTTACAGACGAGAAACAGCATATAATAAAATTAATTCCGCAATCAGACTGCATAGAGTTTTGCGTGCGATTTACTCAAGATGACATCGATCCGCAGTTCGATTCATTTGATGAAGCGAAAATAAAATGCAAAAATTTCTGGGAGAACTACTGGTCTTCAGGCGGGTTTATGGATTTTTCTGATTCAACAGATTCGCGGGCGATGGAATTGGAACGAAGGATTGTGCTTTCTCAGTATTTGATCGCGATTCAAAGCAGGGGAAAAATTCCGCCGGCGGAAACGGGTTTAACATGCAATAGCTGGTACGGGAAGTTTCATTTGGAAATGCTTTTTTGGCATCATGCGTATTCAGCGCTTTGGGGAAGAACTGAAGATTTAAAGAATTTACTTGGTTTTTTTAAAAAGATTCTGCCGGCGGCAAAGAAGATTGCTTCATCGCAGGGGTATCAGGGAGCGCGCTGGCCTAAGATGTGCGATCCTTCAGCGGAAAATACGCCCTCCTCTGTCGCGGTATTTTTAATCTGGCAGCAGCCGCATCCGATTATGCTTGCGGAATTAATCTGGCGCGCTGAAAAGAAAAATGAATTTCTTCATGAATACAGCGAAGTTGTCATAGAAACCGCGGAGTTTATTAAAAGTTTTATTCACTGGGACGGAAATCGCTATGTGCTAGGGCCGCCTTTTATTCCCGCGCAGGAGCGCCATGATCCAAAAATTGTTTTAAACGCCGCGTTTGAGCTTGAATATTTCCGTTTCGCTCTTCAAAAAGCGGATGAATGGCTTGAAAGAATCGGAGAACAAAAACGCTATGCGGAAATAACTGAAAAATTAAGTCTTCCCGCGGTTAGTGAAGGCGTGTATCTTGCTCATGAAAATTGCCCCGATACTTTTACCAATCTTCCATTTTATACCGATCACCCGTCTATGCTGATGATGTACGGAGTATTGAACAGTGAAAAAGTTGATCCAAAAATTATGCGGGCGACTTTGGAGAAAACGCTGTCTGTCTGGGATAAAAAAACCTTTTACGGCTGGGATTTCCCGATGATGGCAATGAGCGCATGCCGGCTGGGTTGGTACGAAGAAGCGCTGGATATACTTCTAATGAAAAGCCCCAAAAATACATGGATTGAAAACGGCCATAATAGGCAGGAAGGCGATAACGCCCTGCCCTTGTATCTTCCCGGAAACGGCGGTTTATTGCTTGTTTCGGCTATGCTTGCCGCCGGTTACGGCGAAAAAAGGGGGTCTTCGTTCCCAAGCGGGTTTAATGTAAAAACAGAAGGGATTTTTGAATATATTTAGGATACACTATTCATAAAGTTACAGAATCCGTTATAATCTTATATACAATCTTATTAAAGTGGTTTTTAGAAAATGAACTTAACATTCAAAGGTAAAATATCTCCCGTAAAACTGAGCATCTTCGCGGCTCTTACTCTGCTGGCGGCTGTTATAATTGTTTCAATTATTAAAAAAGAGGACGCGTCAGGCGATGAATTCCTCGCTCCTGTAATAACAATCAAACCAATTAACGGAAACCTGGAAAAAACCCTGCGCATTACAAGCCAGGTAGAAACACACCGTCTTATAACAGTTGTTCCCCGCGTAGCAGGCACGCTCATTTCTCTTGATGTAAAAGCGGGCGACGTTTTAAAAAAAGATCAGATCATTGCGCAGGTTGATTCAGCGCCTTATGATTTAACACATCTTCAGGCGCAGTCCGCGTATCAGACAGCGAGAACAACATACGAAAGAATCAGTCAGGTTTATCAGACACAGGGAGTATCGCGCCAGAATTATGACGAAGCGAGAATGACATTTGAGGTTGCAAGAGCGCAGTACGAACTTGCGCAGCTCAACCTTGATTACACAAAAATACGCGCTCCGATGGATGCCGCCGTTCTGATGCGCCACGGCACGGAAGGAAGCCTTGTAGCGGCAGGAACGCCGATTGTTACTCTCGGCGATCTTGATAACCTTATGATAAAAGCCGCCATTCCGGAAATACATTACAGATTTTTTACGGAAAATTGGAAGACAATGCCGGTTCGGCTTTTCGCTCCCGCTCTCGGAGATATATCTTTCGATCTTAAACCTTTAAGTCTTGCTCCGTATGTGTCGCCCGAAAACCGGAGTTTCCTTGTAGAATATGAGATTCCTTCGGCAGCTGATCATGGGCTGCGCCCGGGAATGTTTATTAATGCGGTATTCACCCTTGAAAAAAAAGAAGATGTGTATTATCTGCCGTTCAAAGTTATTGCGTCAGGAAACAGATTATGGTATGTCGGGGAAGAGGAAAGGGCGCAGTATATGGAAATTACAACAGATTTTTTTAATAATGATTATTTTCAAATTCCTTCCGAGTTATGCGATATGGAATTCATTCTTGAGGGGCAGCATTTTATCACCTCGGGGCAGCGCTTGAATATTTTGGACACGCGGCAATGAAAATTTCCGATTTTGCGATAAAGCATCCAAAAGTAATTATAATGTTTCTCGTAATCCTGTTTGTGTTTGGATTAATGTCGGCTTTTAATTTAAGACGAAGCCTTATCGCGGACATGGCAATGCCGACGCTTGTTGTAATTACAACATGGCCGGGCGTAGGACCTGCCGATATTGAAAAAGAAATAACAGATCCGCTGGAAGAGAGTCTAAGCACTCTGTCAGGTCTTAACAGAATTTCTTCAACATCAAGAAATTCCGTTTCTGTAATTGAACTTCAGTTAGGTTATGAAGAAAAAGCGGAAAACAGACTCTATGAGATCAGAGAAAAAATAAACAGCGCGATGGGTAAATTACCTGACGATATTCCCTCACCTCCGCGCATCCTTCAGTACAGCACGTCGGAACTTCCAATTATGACAATAATCGTAAGCGGAGAAGGAAACAGAGGCGAACTCTCAGCTCTTTGCGTCGATGAAATTATTCCGGTATTATCGCGCGTTACGGGAGTCGCGAATGTGCAAATGAACGGAGGCTCAAATGAGATTGTGGAAATAGCGGTAGATTTGGATCGCCTTAACGCGCTTAAAATATCGCTTCTTGACATAGCTCAAATTCTTCCTGCCGCCAATTTTTCTCTTCCCGGAGGCGACGGCATTTATCAGGGGTATAATCTGAATATCCGCACAGACGGCAGGTATACCTCAATGAGAGATTTTGAAAATCAGGTTCTTGCCTACAAAGACGGACATTTCATCCGCCTTAAAGATGTCGCGAATATTGAGATTAAAGAAGACAGGAGAAGCAATTATGTAATATCGGGCGGCGAAGACTCGCTTGCCCTGTCCGTCAATAAATCGCAGAGCGGAGACAGCATCGCAATCAGCCGCGAAATTCGTTCCATTTTAGGAGAAATGGAAAAAGAATATCTGGGCGGTTTATCATTTAACTTTATTAAAGATGACGCTGTAAATATTTCCATTTCTGTTAACTCAGTCGCGCGATCCGCTATCTTCGGCGCGGTTCTCGCTGTTATAATTCTTTTTATATTTTTGCATAACACAAGCACAACATTGATGATTAGTTTTTCCATTCCTTTATCGATCCTTTTTACAATGCTTGGGTTGTGGGTAAAAGGCTCAAGCCTTGATCTTGTTACGCTCGGCGGAATGACAACCGCGATAGGCATGATTATTGACGCTTCTATCGTAGTCCTTGAAATGATACAAAGGCATTTTAACAAAGGAAAGTTAACTGCGGCAGAAGCCGCTTCCTTAGGCGTAAAGGAAACAGGACAAGCGCTAATCGCTTCAATGACGACCACAATGGCGGCATTCTTCCCTGTGCTGTTCTTAACAGGTCTTGCCGGTATTATTTTAAAAGACGTCGCATGGACAATTATTTTTGCCATCTTCTTCTCCATACTTGCAGCGATTATTGTAATCCCGTTCCTCTGCGGGCTTTTCCTTAAACACGAAAAAGAGAAAGGGCTTGGAAAATTGATTTCCTCCCATGTTGAAAAATTTATGGAAAATCTGAACGGCAAATATAAGAGACTTTTATTAAGCGCCGTTAATAACAAGTTATCTTTTTTAACAGGCACCATTCTTTTATTTGTATTAAGCCTTTTTTCGATTCGCCTGCTTGGATTTGAATTCCTCGCGCAGACAGACATGAATGAAATAATCGTAAGCGCGGAAACTCCGGGCGGTTATACTCTTGAGATGACTCGCGAAAAAGTTCTGTCTATGGAAAATATTATAAAAAAAACAATTAAAAATGAAATTGACACATCATACTTTATCGTCGGACAAGCCGGCGCTTTTGACATGGGCAATGAACCTAACCGCGCATACGGAACAATAAAACTTAAAAGAACAACCGAAAGAAAGCGGCACATTATAGAAATAATAAACGAACTTAACGAAGAAATCAGAAAATCAATTCCTGATATGCAGGCGACTTTTAAAAACGGCGGTTTATCAAATTTAATGTCTTTGGCTACAGGCGGCGAAGGTCTTGTAATCAATGTGTACGGCACAAACCTCGACACAGTCGTAACGGCGGCGCAGCAGATAAGGCAGTACATGGAGATGGATCCAAATGTCGCGAACACAGACTTTAATATAAGATTTAATCAGCGCGAAATGAACGCAAGCATTCAGCATCAGCACCTTGGAATGCTGGGGTTGTCTTCCTACGAGGCGGCTTTGGCGAGCCGTATTATTTTTAACGGCATTACGCTCGGCACTTTCTACGGTGAGAAAAAAAATTATCCTATAGAGCTAAGAACAAATCTCGGTAAGGGCAATATCCCGAATGATGTTTTATATTCGCTTGGAATCAATACAAAAACAGGAAGTCAGGTATCCTATGCCAATTTCGCGGAACTTGATATAGAAGAAACTCTTTCTCAGATTAATCACAGAAATAAATCCCGCTCTATAACAGTAAGCGCAAGTTTGAAAGATCCAAACGTTCGCGAAAGCACCCGCCGTCTTGAAAATCTTTTAAACACTCAGGGATTAGTTCCTGGAGCGAGCTGGGAACTGGGAGGTTCCGCCGCAGAAATGCTGTCATCTTTCCGATCATTAATTGTAGTGCTTGTTCTTGCCATATTTTTAATATACTCAGTTATGGTTATACAGTTTGAGCGATTCACTCAGCCTTTGCTGGTTATGTCTTCGATTCCCTTTACGCTAATCGGAATAACAGGCGGGCTTCTTCTTTTCCGATCTTCTTTAAATCTTGTTTCCATTATGGGAATTATTACCCTCGCGGGGCTTGTTGTGAATAACGCCATCATTATGATAAGTTATATTAACCTGTTACGGGACAAGTACAGTATGCCGCTTGAAGAAGCTGTCATAACAGGAGCCGTTTCGCGTCTAAAACCGATTTTAATGACAACCATTACTACCCTTTTCGGAATCATTCCGCTCTCTCTTGCGACAGGCGAAGGCTCTGAAATATACGCGCCGCTGGGACAGAGTATTTTCGGCGGACTTTTTAGCTCTACTTTTATTACCCTGTTCTTCATTCCGGTGGTTTATTTAATGCTGGAAAAACGAACAGAAAGAAAAAAAGCTGCCGCCTGTATTCAGCCTCCTGCAGAGCAAAGCGCTTTGCCTGACGCCTCTTGCGGTCAGTCCAGTTCTTTGTAAATATTAGCTAATTTTTTATGCATCGCAAAAAGTCTTTCTTTAAATAAATCAAATCTATTTATGCAGTAATCGATATTATTTTCACCGCATTGTATTTCCATTTCACGCGCTGTTTCAGACAACTCAGATATGCCAAGAAGCGCGAGCATTGATTTCATCGCATGTATGGAAATCAGGAAATTTTTATCATCTCTGCTTTTCAGGAAATCAGCCATCTTACCGCATTCCCATTCAAGTTTATTATAAAATATATCTATTGAGGCAAAATACATATCTTTGCTGCCGGAAACATAGTTTAACCCGATCTCTGTGTTAATCTCATTCATTCTGCTTAGAGCGCCCACAAATTTATTACTGTATTCTGAGGCATCCGTGTTTTCATTTTCCTGATCGCCGCCTTTAATGATTTTATCAGGCGAAATCCATTCTCTAAGAGCGCAGTCCATTTCCATTATATTAACCGGCTTTGATATAAAACCGTTAAATCCGCTGGCTAAAAATTTTTCTTTCATACCGGTAACGGCGTTTGCCGTCAGCGCGACAATCGGAAGTTTTTCATATTCGCCGCCAAGTCCTCTGATTATTTTGACGGCTTCAATGCCGTCCATTACAGGCATCATATGATCCATAAAGACAACATCGTATAAACTTCCAGTTTCTTTGGAATTTATAATTTTTTCAATTGCTTCCGCTCCGCTTAACGCGGTATTTACCTGTAAACCGTAAGGAGAAAGCATTCCCCTTGTAACATAAAGATTCATATCAATATCATCTACAATTAAAACTTTAGCGGCAGGCATTTTTTCGCGTTTTATTTTAACTATTTTTTCTTTATTCTCGTAACTGCTGCGGAATTGTCTCAGCTTTTCTACAGTTTCTATTCCTAATACATCGTCATTAACGCAGTGCTGCGGGATGCGGACAGTAAAATTTGAACCTTTGCCACGTTCGCTTTCGGCTTCAATTTCACCGTCCATCATTCGTATCAGATTATGCGTAATGCCCATTCCCAAACCTGTGCCGATAGTTGTTCTGTTTGTTTCCATATTGAAACGGGCGTATTCATCAAACAATTTGCTTAATTGTTCTTTTGTCATCCCCTGCCCCGTGTCACGCACATTAAAAATAATGTTTATGCTGCCGCTTGCGGATTTTTCCGCTTTAACCGAGAATTCAACTTTGCCTGCTGCTGTATATTTAAAAGCGTTGGAAATAAGATTATTTAAAATCTGTTTTATTCTGATTTCATCTCCTATAAGCATAGACGGAACATTTTCATCCACATTAACAATGAACTCAATGCCGTTATTTTCGTTTTTAATCACATTCACAAAAACAGTGTCATATATCATTCCGGATACCTGATACTGCACCTGCACCAATTCCAGTTTACCGGCTTCGATTTTAGAAATGTCGAGTATGTCATTTATAATGTTTAATAAATGATCGCCTGAATCATAAATTCTTAAAAACGCCTCTTTTATTTCATATGGAAGATTATCATTCTGAAGATTGATTTCCGAAATACCCAGCACGGCATTTAAAGGCGTGCGTATTTCATGGCTCATTCTCGCTAAAAATGACGATTTTGCCTTGTTGGCTGTTTGCGCGTCTACAACGGCGATTTCAAGTTTCTTTTTCAGTTCTATAAGTTCTTTCATCTGATTGACAATCTGCATTTGATTGCGGACTTTCAATCTTACGATTTTTACGTTGAATGGTTTGTGTATATAATCAGCGGCGTCAAGGTTAAGCCCTTTTGCCTCATCTTCAACATCTTCCAGCATTGAAATAATAATCACAGGTATTTTTTTTGTAGCTTCAGAATGTTTTAAAATGGAAAGAACATCAAACCCGTTCATATCGGGCATAACAATATCGAGTAAAATAAGATCGGGAGAAATCAAACCGGCCATTTCAATAGCCCGTTCGCCTCTGGTTGCCTTATAAATGTTATATTCAGGCTTTAAAATCTCTGATAAAACACTCAGATTAAAGTCGTCATCGTCAACTATTAAAATACTGCTTTTATTAGTATTGTCCATCTTTTACCAGTCCAAAAAGGTCATTAAGTAAATTGTATTATTAAATTAACGAAAAAACAAGGTTTTAAAGATGTTGTTTTATTAACTAACCGGTATATTCCGCGGTTTTAGTCATTATTCGGTCTTCAAGAGAGGTATTATCCGCCCTTCCTGCGGCACAGCATGGCGGAATTTAAAAACTCCGCCATGCTGCTTATTACCGCGTTTTATCTTTATTAAACTTTAAACCTAGAAACTTCCTTCAGCAAAGAGTCAATGCTTTCGCGGTTCTTTATCGATATCTCATTTACATGATGAACGGCAATGTTGATTTGATCCGCGCCTGAAGCCATTTCATTCATCCCGAAAGTTATTTCCTGAGTCGCTTTTTCAAGATTGACGCTCTCATGTATAACTTCCTTTGCGCCGTCAAGCATTTCATTGGACCCTGTTTTTACCTGCCTTGTTATAACATTCACCTTTCCAATGCCGTCAAGAATTTGCTTGCTGCCCTGCCCCTGTTCTTCCATCGCGTTGCGGATATTGTCTTCCTGCTGCGCTACTGTGTCGATACTTACGCTTATCGCTTCGAACTTGTTCAGCACATTTCCTGTTGATGAAGATATGTTATCGATAGAATCTTTTATTTTCTTTAACACTACGCCGATTGTTTTGGACTGCTCGCTTGACGATTCGGCGAGCTTTCTTATTTCGTCCGCGACAACGGCGAAACCCTTGCCCGCCTCCCCGGCATGAGCCGCTTCTATCGCTGCGTTCATTGAAAGCAGATTTGTCTGGCTTGCGATATTTGCCATTACAGAGTTAATCTCTAAAAGGCCTTCCGATTCGCGGGAAATCTCTTTTATATCCGACGCTACTCCCTGCAGACCGCCTCTCCCTACTTCCGAAGCGTCTTTGAGCTGTTTTACATTGGAGCTGTTCTTTACAAGAGTTCCTGTAACCGACTGAGTATTTGCTACCATCTGTTCAATCGCCGCGGAAGCCTGGGAAACGCAAATATCCTGATCTTCGATGTGTCCGTTCAGCCTGTTAATATTTACGGTTACCTGCTCCATTGTCGCGTTTGTCTGACTAACGCTGGCGCTCTGATTTAGTACCCTGCTCTTAATGCTCTGGATATTCGCGGTTATCTGGTTTACCGCGGCGGCTGTTTGATTCATGTTGCTTGCAAGATCGGCTCCGATACCCGACAGCAACTGCGCTTCCTGTTTAATATTTGAGACAAGGTTTCTTATTTTCGTTATAGTCTGATTAAAGTAACGGGAAAGATGCGTAATTTCATCATTGCCCTTTTCGGGAATCGAACGGGTTAAATCACCCTCTCCCTGCGCGATATCTTTCAATGTTTCCGTAACATTCACAACAGGCCTCATTGTAAGATTTAAAATAAAATATACTATAACAGCCACTGCAACAATAATAATTACCGCAAGGATTACGGTAAAACTTGTTATATCGCGCACTTCCGATAAAATATAATCGTCTGTTGTCGCGACCATTACAGACCATGACGTATCCGAATTTCCAAGCATAAAAGGCGATATAAATATTTCTAATGTCAAATCCATTACCGATGAATATGAAGAACAGTTGTATGCCTTGCCTTGTGAGACAGCGTTAATCGCCGCCTGCATATAATCGCCGTAAACTGTATCTACATCTTTCATGTTTTTTCCGATACGATCGGGATACGCGTGAGCCAAAATTGTTCCGTCATTGGAGTAAATCGCCATTGCAGCAATAACATCGTTTGCTTTAATCGTTTCGACAACAGTCGGCTGCATCATTTCGACATCCATCAGCATTCCCACAGCGCCCACAACATTATTAGTATCAGGACTGACGATGGGAGTTACCATCCTGACCATTAACGTATTTTTTCCTTGAATATTTCTGAAGAACGGAGCCGGCACAGACTGTTTTCTTGAATAAGGACTGTTAAGCCAAACTATTGTATCTTCCAAAAACGGACAGACAGTAGCTTCTATCGCGCCTCTTTCTCTTGTATAGGCAACAGCGTACTGCCCTGCGGGACCGGAGCCGGTTCTTCCTATCATATGCTCATCCAAGCCGTCAACAGCATTAGGCAGCCAGACTGTATAAATTTGTTGAATATTAGGCTGCGCGGTCAGTGTACCTTGCAGCATACGGTCAAAGGTATCGCGCCTTTCATTTGCAGGTATCTTTGAATAATCCGCCATAACATCCGCCAAAGTGCTGATCATTCTTAAATGCGCGTCCCGTCTGCCCTTCCAGTACTCAGCCTGCTCGCCGGATAGAAATTTCATTACCTGCCTGTTCAGGTTGACGCTGATATTTGAAGCTTGACTTAAAAGAAGCACAGAAACACCCGTCACAACAACTGCCAGTATGGCAATAACCATAATACTCAATTTAAACTTCAATTTCATACATTTTCCTCCAAAAAACGCTGATTTTACAACATGGTTTAATACTCAATATTAAAATTAAGAAAATAATCCATAAGGAGGCAAGAAAAATCGTCCGATTTTTGAGGTGTTATAATACGAGGTGTTTTAACAAGAGATGTTTTTACGCTTGGAAAGCGGTGATTTTACAGATTCTTATCTTTTTTTAATTCACAGGTAAAAATGAACTTGGCTCCTTTTTCCAACTCGGATTCTATCCGAATAGAGCCGCCCATCTTCCCGATGATATGTTTTGACAGCGCAAGACCGAGACCGATTCCGCCGTACTTTCTGGTATTACCGCCGTCTACCTGTTCAAAAATATTAAAAATTTTATTTTGCTGTTCTTTGGAAATTCCTATTCCATTGTCTGTGACTTCGATCTGAAGCGTAATTATTTCTTTGTCTTCTTTAAGAATAAAAGCTTCAAAAGATATTTCACCGTTATCTGGGGTAAATTTTACAGCGTTAGCCAGTAAAGTGGTAATCACCTGTTTCAGGCGTTTTTCATCGCCTTCGAGTGATTGCGGAATTGCAGGATCAGCCTTAAACTTTAAAGTCTGATTTTTTTCTGACGCGTTATATCCGGCTTCCTGCGAAACAGTTTCGAGCATAGTATAAAAATTAAAAGCGCTGCTAATAATCTTGTTTATTCCATATTCCATGCCTGATATATCAAGCGTGTCATCTATTAAACGCATCATCTGCGCACAAGCGGCGTCTATTTTACTTAGATTATCTTTTATATTATCAGGGACTCCGCGCATCTTGATTATTTGCATCATTCCCATAATCGCATTCATGGGAGTTCTCATTTCATGGCTCATACGCGCCAGGAATTCGTTTTTAGCGCGGCTTAAATATTCAACTTCTTCCTTTGCCGCAAGCGTGCGCGTATGATTAACAATTTTTAAATGGGTCTGCACCCTCAATTTTACAATTTCAGGATGAAACGGTTTGTAAATATAGTCCATAGCTCCTAGAGCTAACCCCTTCTTTTCGGAGTCGGTATCATTAAGCCCTGTGATAAAAATAACCGGGATTTCTTTTGTATCTTCATAATTTTTTAATTCAACGATTGTTTTGTACCCGTCCATTTCGGGCATGAGAACATCAAGCAGTATTACATCGGGTTTTAGTTCTCTAGCCTCGGCAATTGCCTGCTGCCCGTCCTTTGCGGCGTAAACGGTATACTCCTTATTCAATATTTGAGTTAACGCAATGAGGTTCGCTTTTTCGTCATCTACAATAAGAACCGAGTTCTTTGCTTCGGAATCTGCCGCTGTCTGATTCATACTATCTCCCATGCAATCATTTTAATACAAGTTTTCCAATAAAACTACAGTGTGAATCCACGATTCTGCCCACTGCTCAAAATCCTTACGGAGAAATATGAAGAAGCGCAAACCTTCGCGGAACAATACGTCAAGGATTTTAATATTTAATATGATAAAAAAGGCTGCCCAACCAATAACTGTCAGACAACCTTAAATTTTACTCCCCCGCGCGGATTCGGACCACGGACCCAATGGTTAACAGCCATTTGCTCTGCCAGCTGAGCTACAGGGGATAACTAATCAAAAGTTAGCAAATTTCGGAAAAATTGTCAAGAGGGGGCTTTTAAGACAAAAAAACCCCGGAGAAAGGAGTAACTCCGGGGTTAGGAGAAATAGGAGGAACATAAAACCACTCTAGTTCGCTGACAATACAACCAAATAAGCGGAAAAAGGTTACAATTATTTTGTAATTTCTTTTCCTTTCCACTCGGCAATAAAATGTTCATATGCGGCTATAGTGGCAGCCATTACTATGTCCTGCAGGGTACCCCTGCCGCTTTGATCGGCGCCATCCATAATATACAGGTTTTTTAAGGTGCCTTCAATATCTTCCACTCTGCAATTTGGATCTGTCTGGCGGCGGCGGGTCAACCCTCTGGATTCTTGTTCAAAGACTTCTTTGTACTTAATATCTTTCCATTCTTCGCTTATTCCCATAAATTATCCAATTTACGCCTTTTTACGCCGAAATTTGTCCAAAGTCTCCTTTAAACCATTCGGCTGAAAGGTAAAAATAAGCGCGATGGGGAGCATCAGCATCTGGTCTGTAAGGTTTTGCTGGTAGAAAGCGGGTAAAATCTTAACAAGCATGGAAATAACAATTCCGGCAGCGCATAAAAGCCAAATTAATCTTATTAATTCGCCGTTTACCTTTTCTTTTTTAGGCTTTTTTGTAAACGCGTAAACAATCCCCGCGGGAACGGTAACTAATAATAAAGGGGTGCAAAAAATCATATTCGCATTTTGATATGTGTAGTCATGGTTTGTAAACAGATTCATAAAATATAAAAGGAGTCCCGCTATGCCGAAAATAAAGCCGCATACGCTCATGCTGATGCCGGTTAATATCCTGCCCGCCGGCTTTTTTTTATATTGCAAATAAAAGAAAAAAGCGAACAGACACGATAGTACCATACTGAATGCCAATTCTCTCGGCCACTGTAAACGCGGTTTATCCAGAATCGGCGGTCTGTTATTAGCTTTGTAAATCGTATCTACGGAAGACACTAATTTTTTTCTTTCGCCGTTGATATCGGTATACCAAAAATCATTGATTCGCGAGGCAACTTCAGACGGTAAAAACATGTCGTCCCATTCTTTTATGGGAACATCAATAACCTGCCCCATCAGAAAATTTAAAAACCAGTCTGTCAGAGGTGAGTAATATAAATGACGGCGCACATGCTGCCTGTATGTAAAACGGCTTGGAGCGTCTGCGTATTGAGCGCTGAACTGCCCGTCTGTCGCGATATCAATTATGTCCCTGATTCTTGTAGCGCAATTATCCCTGAAATGATGATAAAAATACTGGCAGTTTTCAGGAAGGACATTAAACGCCGCGTAATTTCTAACCTTTATTTTAGTTTCATCCGGAAGATCAAGAGTATAGAGAATTATGTCACGGTTTGTATATTTATATATTTCAAAATTTCTCTGCGCTCTGGAAACGGCGCACATATAAAGCAGCCTTCCAAAAGCGAAGTTATAAACAAAATTATCATAATTAAAAGAAAAAATACCGTAATCGTAAAAATGACTGTAGCCTGCGGATTTATCCTCAACCATCAAAGCGATATGCCCCCAACGAAAATAAATCTTGTCCCCGGGGCCTATTACGGCAATCCTCAGCGTCAGTTTCTCACTTTGCGCAAAAAGAACCGCAGTGCAGATAAAAAATAAAATAAAAAGATAAGCAATTCTTCTAATCATGGTTTTAGTATGCTGTATCGTCCATGTTTATTCAATAGGCGTTATTTTCTGCGAAAGAGATTCATCGCGAGGTTAACCTCCGCGATGCTTATCTCAAGACGGGACGCGATATCCTCTGGAGACAACCCTTCGCCGATAAGAGCATCAATAGCGCCGCGTATCTGCTTTTTGGAAAGAACAGGCGGTATAGGCTCCTGCGGCACATTGTGCACCGCGGCGTACTGGCCAGGAATCGGCTGCGAATTATCATCATTTAACGCAAGCGCCGAAGGAGATGCCTTCGCAGTATTTTCTGCCTGCAAAGAATCAGGCTCGTCTATTGTTTTTAACGCCGCGCGGATACCTCTTCCAAGACTTGTATAAAGAGTCTCATTCGAGCGGCTTTTTTCGCGTTCACTGTTATATACAGCAATGCGCTGATCCGTTTCTTCAAGAAGTATTTTAAGCTTGGAAATATTATCCTCTATAAGCTGCAAATTCCTGTCTGTAACAACATTGATATCCGAAACAAGTTTATTAATTTCTTTGCGGTATTCTTCAAGGCTGGATTCAGACGTGTTTTTTTTAATATACCATTTAAAATAAAAAAACATTAAAAGGCAAAGAGACAGGCAAATTATCGATACAATATTAAAAATGCTCATGGTATTCCGATTAATAACTTATATCTATTTTTTTCCCGAGATACGGATCGCGCAATACTTTCTGTCTGTTGTTCTCATCTTTTGCATCATCTGTATCATCATCGCCGTTCGCATCGCTTCTTTTGCCTGAATTCTTTTTCTGACCGTCGTGCGAATCGCGATCCTTCACTTTCTCCGCGCCGTCGCCCGTGTTCTGGGCTTCGTTTACCTGTTTTATATGCTCTTCGGTTTTACGCTGCATTTCCACGCCCTGCATCGCCTGATGGAGCGCCTGCCCTTCTTTCGCCTGAGCCTGAGTCTTGCCGACTTTCTCTACCTGGGAAAAAATAGCCTGAAGGTCAATTGGAGCTATAGCCATCAAGTCCCTTCTTCGCCTGCTCATCGGGCTCCTCATACTTGGACATCCGAATGAGCCCGTCTTCAAGAACAAATGTTACAGCTTTGTATTCCTGGCGGACATCTTCCTTAACATCACGTATCCATATTTTAACGCCGGGCCAAACCTTCGTAGACGCCGACACTCGCCCCCGCACCTGAATCTGATTCATAAATTCCTGAACTTTTTCTATTCCTTCCGTCGCATGCTTAAGTTCATCGTTTAAAATATCGCGCCTTTCCATCAGCTCCTTAAGATACGCTTCTTTATCCTCAGGAAGAGTCTTGCGCTGTTTTTTTGTATTAACAAGAGTTTGGATGTCCAGTCTTATATTTTCCAGCTCTTCATCCGCTTTGAATTTGGTTTCCTGCAGCCTTTCAAGTTCAATCTTGCTGTGAGGATCAAAACCGACTTCGCAGATTGTTTCAGTTCCGCTTGTGGAGTTGCCGAGAACCTTCGCGTTTATTTCTTCTCCGGCGCGCAGGCGTCCGCCCATGATACTGGCTCGTTTTCCCATACAGACAATATTTCTGATCGCGTCAATATTGGAATTGATAATGCCGTCCTGCACAATTACAGAGTCACCCGCTTCTACATTCGCGTTTTCTATAAACCGCGACAGAAGAGACTTGCCTGCGCGTATTTTTCCGCCGTTCTTTCCGTTAACGCCCTGATAAATAACTATATCGCCTTCAGCATCAAGTTCCGCTTTCGATACAGTTCCCTTTACTTCGATATTGCCGGCTGCTTTAATCGAGAAACCATCCTCGACATTCCCTGTAATAATTACCGTTCCAAGGAAAATAATATTTCCTGTTTTAAGATTAACATCGCCTTCGATTGTTAAGACAGGCTCAACATTGATTTTTCCGTTCGCGACTATTACCTGCCCGTTAATATCGGAAAGAATTGTATCGCCGTCATCGCCGACATGGACATTGGTTCCAATCGGCAGGGGGATGTCGTTTCCGGCTTTTGATGGAAGAATTTTGCCCGTAACGGTTTTTCCGTCTTCTCCGTCTTCAGGCGGCATTTTTTTCGCGAGAGTCTGATTCTGAACAACATTTTGAATAATATTCAGTTCTTTAAAATTAACCTTTCCGTTTGTCCCTTCTTTTAAACGCACCTTCGATTGATCCGTTTCAAAGTAATAATGTATATAAGCGTCTTTTCCGTTAACAGGTTTAATGCCTTCCGCAATTTCTGTTTTTTCCCTGTAAGACGGTTTATCGGAAAACTGAACAAGGAATTCTTCTTTAATGCCGTGGTACACCCTGTTCTGCGTAAGAAGACTTTTATACGCGTCATAATTTAAATCGGCGCCGCCTTCGCTCGGAGGCATAACAGTAACATAAACATGCATTTCTGAATCGTCAACTTCGATGGAAGCCATGCTGTCATGCGTGGGATTGTGATTATAATCCGCAACCTTAACATAAATGCTTGCGGCTTCATCTACAAGTTTTTCTACCATCGCGTTATCATAATTTTCTACGCCTTTGCTATGAAGAGCCTGAACCGCGTACGCTGAAAAAATTCTATTTCCTTTCGCAACAGGAGGAATTACTTTAAGATATACGCCGTCTGACCAGCATTGAACAAAAGCGTCTCCGTCCTTGTCTTGGATAACTTCTACAAATTCCGCATCTTCGTCTATCAGCGCTTCTTCCGATGTTTTTTTCTTCTTTACCTGAGTGCGTTCATAAGCGCGGATTATCCAGTCTTTTCTCCCGGCGCCCATAAAACCGGAAGAGCCTCTTTCAAGTATCTCGTACTCAAGGCGGCGAACGCTGGTATCAAGAAGAGCTGCAGCTTCGTTTACGGCGGCTTCCAATGTGGGGCCGGAGGCGTCCACCGATCTTATCGCTCTGTCATGTTCCAGATGATCTTTTAAAATCGACTGCAATTGAGCAAAGTCAACCATTTAAACAATGCCTTTTCTGATATTTGTCAATTTAGACCTTAAGTGAAGAACAGCTTTGGTGTGAAGCTGGGAAACTCTTGACTCTGTTACCTGCAACACACGTCCTATATCTTTTAATGTTAAATCTTCATAGTAGTATAAAACAAGTATTTTCTTTTCTTTATCCGGCAGTTCGTTTATCGCTTCCACAATAACGCGGCGAATTTCATCGTTTACCACCATTACATCGGGGTTTAAACTGGAAGGAGATTCGATGCTGTCGCCGATGCTTACTTTATCGTTATCATCTCCTGAATACCACAGATCATTCAATGAAATTATGCTTGTGCCTGAAATTTTTTGAATTGTCTTCATGTACTCGCCTTCGTCCATACCCATCGCGCTGGCTATTTCCTGATCTGAAGCAGTTCTACCCAGCTGCGCTTCAAGCGATGAGATTGTCGTTTCTATTTCGCGCGTTTTCTGCCTGACAGAACGCGGAACAAAATCGATAAGGCGAAGTTCGTCAAAAATAGCGCCTCTTATGCGCGTAACGGCGTATGTTTTAAATTTTACATTTTTATCAGGATCGTATTTGTCGATTGCGTCGATAAGTCCGAAAACGCCGTAACCTACAAGATCGTCAAACTCCACATTATTGGGCATTCCGACGGCTACCTTGCCGGCTACATACTTTACAAGCGGGGCGTATTGTTTTATAAAAGCTTCCCTTATCGCAGGATCCCGATTTTTTCGGTACTGCTGCCAGAGTTCTTCTTCTGTTCTTTCTGCAACGGTAATTTCGCCCGGCATTCCCAAACCCTTTCCTTTTATTCTTTGCTCAGTACTGTTCTAATACCTTCCGCTAAACTTTTTGGGTCAAAATCACCCTCTAAAGTCTGAGGTTTATTGCCCTTATTATAATTTCTTCGATCCGGCTCAATTTCCTCAACTTCACCGGCCATCGGCGGCATCGAAGACGCTTGCGGCGCGCCTGCCGCAGGTCCCGCCGGGATGCCTCCTGTGAAGGAAGAGAAAGCCATAGCCATCATATCTAAATCCGGCAAGCCTCCCAATCCCGAATCCGAATCATCTCCAAAACTCGGGGTAAACTGCTGCTGCTGCGCGGCAGGTTCCTCCCTCGGTTTTTCAAAAGCAGAAACGTCAGGCGCCGTAAATGTCGCTTGAAACGGTTCTGTCGCCGCCCCAAAGCTATTATAACCTGCTTCGTTATTTCGGTCTATACCCTCATCGCCGTCCATTACGGTAACCGGGATGCCAAAGCCCATACCCGGATGCTGCTCGTCCGCCGCCGCGTCATCCTGACTGCGGGGCCTGAAAATACCTGAAATAAGGTCTTCGATATTGCCTAATTCCTCACCGCCTTCAGGAATATTGTACAATTCAGGAACAGCGTATTCGCCTGTACTGTCCATGGCAACAGCCGCATGTTCTTCAACATGCTCGTCTGTTTCTTCCGCCGATTCATCGCTGCCTGCAAATAAAAGTTCGGGGAAGAAACTGTTTACTATAAAGCGAAGACCGAAACCGAGACCGAAAAAAACGGCGGAAAAAATAAGAGCTCTTATAAAAATATAAAAAGGAGCAACGCCGCCGATAATTCCAAGAACAACAGAGAAAAATATCGCGACAACTGCAGCTATTATACCCCACCTGAAATTAGTCACAGCTTTCCCCTTTATCTCTTAAACAATATTCGGTTCCTGCTGCGAAGGCTTAAAAAGCCTCTTCAGCATTGCGCCGAAACCTGCGGTTTCTATAGGTTTATTCCTGTCCATACGCTCAACAATATGCTGAACGCAATTGCTTGCCTTGCATTTCGGATCTACTACCATAAAAGGTTTTTGCCTTAAAACAGCCTGTTGAACTATTGAATCATCATAAATAAATCCAAGATAATCAACTTTCAGATTTAAAAATTGACCCGCGATATTAATCATCCTGTCAGCGACGCCTTTTGCCTGAGCCGCTCCCTTGGCGCGGTTTACAACAAGCTTAAGCCCCATATTTAAAGCGTCATATTCTGTAGCGATTATTTTGATGATTCCGTATGCGTCTGTGATTGCCGTAGGTTCAGGCGTGGTGATAATAACAGCGTCGTCGGCCGCGGCGATAAAATCCAGAACATTGCTGGAGACGCCCGCGCTTGTATCTATAATTACAATATCCGCGTTGGAAAGCGAATCAAGTTCCGCGATAAAATCCCTTCTGTCTTCCTCGCCCATATTCGCGATTTGAGAGAAACCCGACGCGCCTGCTACAATTGAAATGCCGTATTCGGTTTCCACAAGAATTTCTCGCATTGTTTTCTGCTTTTTAATAACATGGTACAGATTGTATTTTGGGATCATATTGAGCATAACATTGACGTTCGCAAGGCCTAAGTCCGCGTCTAAAACAATTACCTTTTTTCCAAGACGCGCAAAGCCAAGAGCCATATTAACAGAAAGGTTTGTCTTTCCTACGCCGCCTTTTCCGGAGGTGACTGTAATGATACGGGCTTTATCCGCAGGTTTTGCTCCCTTTGCAGAGCTCTGAGTTTTGGACGAGCCTGAGTTTTTCCTCTTCATTATTTCTCTCAATTTCTCAGCCTGATCTTCCATTTACTGTCTCCTTGCTATCTCCATTTAAATTGTTCCGCTTCACCCGAAGGAAACCTTTCTTCGATTTTTTCGCGGTTTACCTTGAAGCCTTCCAAACTGATAAGAAAACGCACAACAGACGCTCTTCTTATATCCACTGGTATTGTCTGCCCGTCGGTGATGTAGGAAATACATTTTCTCTTTTCGGCTAACGCCGATATAATATTGCCGATACGATCCGTCTCGTCCATTTTTGTCAGAATGACAGACTTGTAATTAAACGGTTCAAACTGGCGCATAATTTCTTCTATATCGCTGGTTTTTGTCGCCGCGCTTATAACAAGATGAAACTCGGCGTGCCGCGGGCATCCGTCGAGAATCTCTTTCATTTCGCCGAGTTTGGAAGCGTCTTTCGGGCTCTTGCCGATTGTATCGATTAAAAATAATTCTATTTCTTCGCTGTAAAGCGCAATTTCTTTTTTTAAGTTTTCTTTGCTTACAACGCATGAAACGGGTATTTCCATGATGTTTCCGATTTGTTCCAGCTGCTCCTTCGCTCCTATTCTGAAAGCGTCTATCGTTATCAGCCTTACGTCGAAAGCGGGATTTTCTTCTGTTCTGATTCCGTAAATTGCCGCAAGTTTTGAAATGGTTGTAGTCTTGCCGACGCCCGTAGGCCCTACAAGAACCATAACCCTCGGTTTGCGGATAATTTCTTCTTCTCTGTATACGCTGATACTCTCCCCTATCCACTCAAGAAGTTTATCCTGCACAAAATCGGGATTATTCAATTGATCCAAAGTAAGTTCTTTTCTGAGTTTATCAAGCATGTTCTTTGTGTAACTGTCAGAAAAATCATTCGATTTTAAAAGACTGTATGTTTGCTTAAAAGCCGGATGCTCCTCTCTCTTGCCTGTGTTGTCTACCTTTTCTTTGATCTGCTCTAGAATATCGAGTATCTTCTGTGATTCTTCTTTACCCGCCGCTGAGGTAAGTCCTGTAGGGGTAATGTTTTTTCTTGCCTCTGCAAGAACTTTTCTTTTTTCTTCCTCAAGGTTATCCGAAGAAAGATGGCGAATCGTATTCCTGTTCTGCGGAAAATAAAATTCTACCTGAACTCCGGGTTTCGAGAATAATCCCATAAAGCCGCCCAGTCTTATTTCCTTTTGCCTGAAAATCTGAAACGGTCTGTTGTATTTTGCGGCGATTTTCAATTCGCAATCCATGCGGTTTTCGCCTTCCTGAGTATACATTTCCATTTTACTGCTGCGATGCCTCCTCTATTCGAATCATTCCCACAGCCTCAGGAATTATGTCCGGCACAATTTCGGGAACGGATAAAACCGCCAAATCCGGCAGTTCGCGATCTGTAGAATTTTTTACAAGGAAACGCGCCTGTTCAGAACAGAGGATAACAGGCATCCAGCCTTTTTCCTTTACTGCCGCTACCGCTTTGGAAACAGCTTTTATCCACGCCTTCTGAGTCGGGGGATCGAGGGCGCAGAGCATTCCCGACGCGGTTTCATATTTAGCGTCGATAATTTTCTGTTCAACAGCGGGGTCGATTGTCAGCACGCGCAATTTCTTGTCTTCGTCGGCATATTGATGGCATATCTGGTTGGACAGCGCCTGCCTTGCTTTTTCTGTAAGGAACCAGATATTTTTTGAAACCGGCGCGTAATCTGCGATGGCTTCCAATATTGACACAAGGTTTCTGATAGAAACTTTTTCGCGCAAAAGTCCGTGAAGAATCTTCTGTATCTCTGTTACGCGCAAACCCTTCCCTTCCCTGAGCGCTTCGTCCACAACAGCCGGATAATCTTTGCGCAGGGTATCCAGAATAAGCTGCGTATCCTGCAAACCAAGAATATTCGCGGCATGGCTTCTTATTATTTCCGTTAAGTGGGTCGCTATTATCGAAGGAGGATCTACTACGGTGTAGCCCGCGCGCTCCGCTTCGTCTCTTCTTTCCTGTTCTACCCATGTTGCGGGAATTCCAAAAGCAGGGTCTATGGTTTTTTCGCCTTCTATCTCGGTTGTAACAGTTCCCGGATTTATGCAAAGGTAATAACCAAGGCGTATTTTTCCGCGTCCGCAGTCTACTCCCTTTATTTTGAAGCAATACTCTGAAGGAGCTAAAAGCGAATTGTCGATAATGCGCACTTTTGGGATTACAAGGCCAAGGTCGTAAGCAGACTGGCTCCTTACGCCCATAACCCTTTCCAAAAGTTCGGCGCCTTTTTCCTTTTCAACTAACGGAACAAGTCCGTAGCCAAGTTCCAGCGAAAGGGCGTCCAACGGCACAACAGGCGGGAAGTCCGCCGCTTTTTCGTCTTTCTGTTCCTTCCCCGCCGCTTTCGCGTCTCCAAAAGGAATAACACTCTTTTTAAGGCGCCCGGTTCTATACGCGTGAAACGCGGTAACCGCGGCCATAGGAAGAAGCACATACCAGGGGAATCCCGGTAAAACTGAAAGGAAAACAAGCACTGCCGAGCAGATCCAGTAAACGAGAGGATCGCGTCCGAAGATTTGAACCACAATCTGCTGGGAAAGAGCGCCTGTCGCGGCGGCTCTTGTTACAACAATACCCATCGCGGTTGAAATTAAAAGAGCCGGAAGCTGGGTTACAAGACCGTCGCCTATCGCAAGACCTATGTAAGTGCTGATTACATTTGACTCTCCGTACATTGAAGAGCCGATTATAAATCCGCCGATCATTTCAACGATGATTATAAAAACGCCTACTTTAACATTGCCTGATATAAATTTACTCGCTCCGTCCATCGACCCGTAAAAATCGGCTTCTCTTTTAATGTCATCTTTTTTCGCCTGCGCTTCCTGCTCTGTAATTGATCCTGAACTGTATTCATTATCAACCGCCATCATCCTTACAGGCATGCTGTCCAATGTAAAGCGCGCGGCGACTTCTGATACGCGGGTCGCTCCCTTTGTGATAACGATTACCTGTACGGCGATAATTATGATAAAGATGATAAAACCGATTACAATGCCCTGTGTTCCGCTTGTTCCGACAACGAAAGTGGAAAACGCCTTTATCATCTTGCCGTTAAAAGCCGCCCCGTCGCGCAAAATACAGCGCGTGGAAGAAACATTTAAAGCAAGGCTGAATATCGTTGACACTAAAAGCAATGTTGGAAAGAGGCTGAAATCCGTAGGTTTATTAGTATAAAGAACAATCAACAATATCAGAAGCGAGAAAATCAGATTTACCGCCATTAACGCGTCTAAAAGGAATGTAGGCATGGGGAAAATAATGGAAACTACGATTGTAATTACCGCTACAGCGGGGAAGCTGTCTCTTAAAAACCCCAGAGGGCTGCGGGTATTATCGCCGCCCAATACTGCGTCAGCCATGTATACCTCTTTTTATTTTCATCAAGCCTTTCATACGCTCATCCTTTTACGCCTTTCTTCGTTAAGGCCCCAAACTTTAGTGAGGATCAGCGCAACCGTATTAAAATATTTTTCCGGAATTGCGTCTCCCACTTCAGTTTCACGGTACAATGCCCAGGCTAACGGTTTATTTTCTACCATCGGCACTTCGTGCGCCTGAGCAATCTCTCTGATTCTTGCCGCCATTACATCCGCTCCCATAGCGGTAACAACAGGACCGTCTTTCATATAACGCTCGTCGTACTTAAGCGCCACGGCTAAGTGGGTCGGGTTTGTAATAACAACATCCGCCTGAGGAACTTCTTTTACAAAGTTCTGGCGAAGCATCTCCCTGAAACGGCTTCGAATCCTGTTTTGAATCTGCGGATCCGGCTCGTACATTTTCAATTCTTCTTTTATCTCGTAACGCGTCATTTTGTGCCGTTCGCGGAAACGGTACCTCTGGAAGAAATAATCCGCAATTGAAAGCACAAGCAGCAAAACGGCGACAACGATAATTAACCTAATTGCGATTCCCGCGATAAAGGTTAACCCTGTGTAAACATCGGCTTTCTGCAGATTAAGAAGCCTTTCAATATCGGAACTTATGAATAAATAGGCGACAATGCCGATAATCGCGATTTTAAGCAAGGATTTGCCAAGATTAAAAAGCCCTTCCACAGAAAAAATGCGTTTAAAATACTGTCCGAATTTCGGCAGTGCCCGTGAAAAATTAGGCGTAATCGGCTTTGTGGTAAACAGCCATCCGCCAATCTGCACCATATTGGAAAAAATCGCGGAGACCATTGCCAAAATTAAAATAGGACCTACAAGCCGCGCGAGGTATCTGAAGAAATTACCAACGATAATCGCGTCTTTTGTCGGATCCAGTTCAACCGCGCGCATAAAAAAGAACTTAACCATTTCGACGCATGTTTTCAGCATGGACGGAGCCATTACCGCTAACAGCAGCGCAGGCAGAAACAGCCCGATGGCGCCTACAAGTTCCTGACTCTTTACAACCTGCCCCTCTTCTCTTAATCTCTTTAACTTCTGCTCGGTCGGTTGCTCTGTTTTCCCCGGCGCATCTTCATCGTCGCTGTCAGAGAACCACTGTAAATGTATATATGCAAATTTATAATTTTGTTGCGTTTCCAGAAATGTATGCCTGAAGAGTTTAACATCCATCAATAGCCCCCTGTTGCGGTTACCTGGCGGCCGATTTGGGTGTAGAGGGTTTCGAAACTTCTGAAGCCTGAATCAATTACATGTGTGAAAGCTTCGATCATAAAGGGAAGGGACGCGAAGATTAACAGAAAAGCTGTCATGATCGATATCGGGAAGCCTTCAGAGAGGATGTTGATCTGAGGTGATGCTTTTGATATTAAACCTGTTGTAAGAGACGTAAGGAATAATGTTCCGAGAATTGGCAGGGAGATCACTATTGCGTCGAGGAATAGGCGCGAAAGACCTGAAGCCATCATGTTTACTACAGATTCTCTGCCGTCTACAAGCAAGATGATGTTGATTGACTGAACGGAACGCCAGAAACCGCCGAGGAATAACTGGTGAAAGCCGCCTATTGTAACAAAGATTAGCATGGAGACCAGGTTGAAGTATTGACCCATGAGGGGGTTTTCAATCTGGGCTACCGGGTCGAATGTTTCAGACGCGCCGAAACCCATCTGAAGCGAGAAAAATTGCCCCGCTGTGGAGAAGGCGGCGAAAATGACGGTCATGAAAAAACCGATGATTATTCCGATTATCCCCTCTCCGATGATGAGCAGGAGAAAACGCAGACTGAATGTCTCATAACGCAGATCGCTTAACGTGCCGCCGGGAAGCGTTACAATTCCGTTGGGGGAGTTAGCCGCCATGTATACTTCCGCTGTGGGAAGCACAGCGAAAGCGGCGAAACCGGCAAGCGCGAGTCTTGCGGTCATGGGAACGGCTTCGGATGAAAGGAGAGGCGCTGTCATGATCATGGCAAAAGCTCTGGCGGCGATCAAAAGAAAGACCGGGCCGAATGTGAGAATGTTCTGTAAGACAGCGTTCTCTATCATACCTTTTCCTATTTTGCCATGTCAGGAATTTTCCTGAACAGCTCTGCCGTGTATTCACCCAGAGAGCCGAAAATAAAACCGCCCAGCAGGGCTAACATTCCGAGAATTACAAACATCTTAGGAACAAACGTAAGCGTCTGCTCCTGAATTGATGTTGCCGCCTGAAGAATCGCTATGAGTAAACCAACCGCAAGAGCTGATAACAAAAGCGGAGCCGCGATCATCAGCACCTGCAGTATTCCTCCGCGTAAAATTGTTACTGCTTCACCGACACTCATTGTTCATCCTTCATATCGCAAATGAACGGACAACTTGTTCCGTTAACAGCGCCCATCCATCCACAAGGATGAACAGGATTAATTTAAATGGCATGGAGATCATAACCGGGGGCAGCATGATCATGCCCATAGACATAAGGGCGCTTGCCACGACCATATCAATTACAATAAACGGAATAAAAAGCAATATTCCGATTTTGAACGCGATTGTAAGCTCGCTTAAAATAAAAGCGGGAATCAAAACAAACGTGGGAACGTCGGCTAACGTATTCGGTCTTGAGAGATTCTGCATCTCCATAAAAAGCGCGATATTCTTTTCGGCGGACGAGCGGCCTCTCATCTGGTTGTACATAAACAATCTCAGCGGCGCTTCCGCTTCCCTGTATGCGTTCTCAACAGAAAGCTCCCCTGAAGACATTGGGCGTATTGAATTATTATAAATTGTACTAAACGTAGGCCACATGATAAACACTGTAAGAAAAAGCGAAATCCCTAAAATTACCTGATTGGGGGGAACCTGCTGCAATGAAAGGGCGCGTTTAATAAAATCCAGAACAATAGAAACCCGTAAAAAACTCGTCATTAAAATTATAATGCTTGGCGCAAGAGACAGAACCGTTAATAAAAGCAGCAATTGAAGCGAAAACGCCACTTCCTGCCCGCCCTGCGGATTGCGTATAGATAAATCTATAAAAGGAATCGCGGGCGGCCCCGGAGGCGTAATCAAATTCATTGTGCCCTGCACCGACGTATCCGGAAACAGTTCCTGCGCGTTCAGCATAACAGGGAAAAGAGATAAAAAAATTATTAAAACCGCAAATTTAATCACGCGCATCACATTTCCTTGAGCCTTTCGCGGCGTTTGCGGATTTCATCGGTTCCTGACTGATTTTGTTTTACAGGAACGCCCATGCGGCGAATCAAGGATAAAAAATCCTGCATTTTGCCGGGAGTTTCCGCGCTTTTTCTTGAATCCTCCAGCATCATCGAATCAATAATTTCTTTATCATCGATTTCGCTGATCAGATTTACGCCGCCGTCGCCGGCTCCCAACAGCCACGCTCTGGAGCCGACTGAAACAATGTGCACATAACGGTTTAGGCCTACATGGGCGCTTGCTATAACTTTTAAAAACGGATCGCTTGCGGCTGTCCGTTTAACGGATTTCTTGAAAATAAAAACAATACCGTAAATCGCGGCGGCTGCAAGAGCCAGAACAAGTATCATTCTGACAACAGCCCATATGGAAGATCCGGCGCGCGAACCTGCGGCCGGAGAATCCGGTATGTCACCTAACACCATAGCCTGTTCGGCAAGGCGGTGAGGATCTTCCGCGGCAGGTTCTTCCTGAGCAGAGATTGATGAAATTTGGATTAAAAGCACCGCTGCTAAAAGCAGGGCAAATTTAAGGATTTTCAGTTCTCCCCCCCCAAGTCCAACTGATTTGCGTAATTGTATACTATTTAATGTACCTGTGACAATAGAATTCCCAAAAAAAAAGTAACTTTTATTATATTAAAGCATTACAATAATACCGGATGTTGACTATAATTTACATAGAGCAGGAAGGAGTGTATGAAGGCAATATTTGCAAATTTAGCGCTTATTTTGCTGTTTTCATTGAGTTTCTCAGCTCTCTGGGCAGAAGAACCGGATTTTTTCAGCAGAAACCTGTTTTTTACTGAAGGTATGCTCACAAAAAGGCCGGCGCCCGATGATTCTGCCGTTCTCGCGAAAAAAACGCCTGCCAAAGAGGAGAATATGCCTGCCGAAGAATCAGGCAATTCCGCTATAATTCCCGAATTTATTACTTCTGAGGAACCCGGCGAGGATATCGCCTTTTCGCAGGAGCAGACAGGCGATAATTATAACGACCTTGACTTGTTATTTTTTGAGGCAAGCGGGCTAATTTATGAGGTTACCCCGCCTGTTATTGAACCAAGGTCTTTTAACGACATTTTTCCGCATTTATCGCGATCGCAAAGACGCAACGCGGGAAGCGAATCGGGGCTGAGGCATGCTTTTGAGAAAAATGAGTCTCCGCTGTTTCTTCCAACCCAGGATTCAGGAATCGACTTGATTAGTTTTGTTTTATCTAAAAAACCTTCTCACATTGTTGAAGCTCTAATACTGGTTCCTTATAAAAAAAGAGAATTGGATATGCTGGACGCCTATAACGCAATGAGGGAGATCGGCGGCATTAAAGATCAAACGCTTACAATCAGAAATAACCAGTACAAGGTTTTTAAAGAGACAACCCGTCTTGAAAGCGCTAAAAACAGAAAACCCATTCCCGATCCCGGACCCGCGGATTCACTGCCCTATTCAGAAACAATGTATCTTCGTTTTACGGACGCGACAATCGGGGAACTCTATATACAGGGAGAAATTAAACCGGGTTTATACGGCATAACATACAGTATGACAAATTTCAGAGATGTCAATTATTCAATATTCAGGGTAATGAAAGCGGAAAAATTTACCGCGATCATTTACATAGAACCCGTTAAAGAGGGAATACTAATCTACAGTATGTCAGGTCTTTATTTGCCGGGTTTCATTGCCAGCAGAATGAATCTTCCTTCAAACATGAACTACCGCATCACAGTGCTGTTAAACTGGATAATACACGGGCTTAGAACGCAGGAAAACACAAGGGAAAAAGCTATTCCGTTTGCGGTTAAATAAAAAAAAAGCCTGACCAGATGATCAGGCTTTTGAAACAACTTAATTATTTATTAATTATATCCCATGTCATTGATGCGTTCCATCGGAGACACAATCTCGGTTACGCGTACGCCGAAGTTTTCATCGATAACTACAACTTCGCCCTTGGCGATAAGTTTATGGTTAACAAGTATGTCGACAGGCTCGCCGGCAAGTTTATCCAGCTCGATGATTGTGCCTTCGCCCATTCCAAGGATTTCCTTGATAAGCTTTCTGGTGCGTCCGAGTTCTACGGTCATCTCCATGGAAACGTCCATGATCAAACCGATGTTGCCCGCTTCGTGAGGACCAAGACGCGGCTGCATCAGGTTGGGGAACTGAACAGGCGACACATTGGTCGGTCCCATGTTCGGCATTCCGCCTCCCATCATTCCTCCCATCATCCCCCCCATTTGGCTCATATCCATACCCATGCCTCCCATACCTTGCATTCCCATGCCCATACCTTGCATACCCATGCCTTGCTGCATGCCATGCATCCCCATATTCGGCGCCGCCGCGGGAGCCGCTTTGCCTCCGCCTCCGCCGCCGCTTAAACTATTCGAAATATCCGCGGCAGGGGCTGCGCCGAGAATTTCCCACATCTGATGACCAGGGCCGTCTCCAAGATCGAGACTGTAGCTCATAACGGCGAATTCACCGGCAGGAAGAGCGGCAGTCGCTTTGGGCATATTCGCCGCTGTCGGTGACGCCGCCGCAATTGATTTATTACCGGTCTTATCGGTCATTGCTGTGATTTGAGTGCCCACCATCTGCGAAACTACTTCGCCGATAACAGACATCGCCATATCGTCTAATTGAATATCATCTTCCTTGGTCATAAGGCTTGCGATTGCCTTTGCTGTTTCTTCAGGTACAAGGAAAAGATGTTCGCCGGGGAAACCGGATGTGTAATTTGCCTGAATTACTGTGACCATACTCGGAAGAGCCGCCATAAAACCGTCGCGGTTATTTGACTCAACTTCAGGCCCGGCTAGAGTTACGGCAGCACCGGTTAACGCGGCGAGGTTCGCAGAAAGCGCGTTTGTAGTGGAAGCGAAAAATTGCTCCAGGGCGCTTTTATTAAAATTCGCGCCGCCGCCGGCCGGAGCTGTCATTGTCGCGGCAGGAGCGCCGCCGCCTGATGATGAATCTACACCAGATAATAAAGCATCTATCTCATCCTGTGAAAGGGCACCGTCGCTCATCATAGTTCATCTCCTTCAGATACGAGCTCTTCAAATTCTTCATGACCTAGCTCGTCAATCTTTTGAGTTATTTGCACCGCTATTTTCTTCCCGATAATACCGGGGCGGCACAAAAACTTCCTGCGTGAGCCGATGTTCAATGAATAGGGATCGCCAAGGCGGGTGTTATAAAGCCGTATTACATCCCCAATCTGTAAAGCAAGAACATCCCGTACAGGGACATTTATCTTGCCAATTTCGGCCGTTACATTAACATCGACTGAAGAGAGCTTATCCTTTAGAACATTGAGGTTTTCTGTTGTCGCATTTCTGCGCACCGACGAATACCAGAACTGTGCTGATAATTTTCCGATGATTGGTTCTATCGTTAAGTACGGGATACAGAAGTTCATCATGCCTTCTACATCGCCTACTTTGGTTTCCAGAGTTACAAGAACGACCATTTCCGTTGGAGGAACAATTTGCGCAAACTGCGGATTGGTATCGATTTGACCCAAGCGCGGGCGAAGGTCGATAACTGTCGTCCACGCTTCGCGCATATTTCCCAAGATTCTGACTATGATGCCTTCCATTACCGACTGTTCAATGTCCGTTAATTCGTGCTGAGATTTTGTGCCTTCGCCTGTTCCGCCGAAAAGACGGTCGATTATTGAAAATGTGATGGCAGGGTCTATTTCCAGAATGGCGTTGCCTTTAAGGGGGTCCATATTGATGATCGCAAGAGTTGTGGGAGTCGGAATAGAGCGGATAAATTCTTCGTAAGTTAACTGATCTACAGAGGCGACGTGAACGTGAACCATACTGCGAAGCTGCGCGGAAAGAGATGTTGTGGTAAGGCGGGCAAAAGTTTCATGCATAATCGAAACGGTGCGGATTTGTTCCTTGGAGAATTTATCGGGACGTTTAAAGTCATAAATTTTAATTTTCCGGCTATCGGCAGCCGGCCTGAAATCCTCAGGCTCGGTATCACCTGCGTTTATCGCGGTTAATAGCTGGTCTATCTCATCCTGGGACAGAACTTCTGTCATAATATCTCCATAGTAAACATATACCGTACTCTTGACAAGAGTATATAAAAAACCGCCGGCGGTTTTTTATATTAATAATTCTCCATTACATCCAATCTGTTAAACAGAATTATCCTCGCCCTTGCTGTATCAAGGAAACGGGTATTTAACACTTCGCGTATTTCGGCTTTAAGCTCTTCTTCTCTTTCAGGAGCTAGCTCTGCGGCGTATTTCCCTGAAAAATAACGGCGTACAAAATCGCGCAGCTCAAAGCGGCGGCTTGTAAATTCCGCGGCTGCCAGCTGATCGCCTAAATCGTATCCGATTATCATTTCTACGGTAACGCTGGAACTGACAGGGAAATCCCTTGTTCTTACCTGTAACGAGCCGATAGAGTCGTAAAAGTTATATTCAGGTCTCTTACCTACATACGGCGAGGAAGGATCTGCGATTACAGTTTGAGATTTACCGCCCTTGTTCATGATATTAACAGTGATAATTGTGACAGTAACGATGAACACTAAAGCGCCGAGACCGATCGCCACAAACTTTAAAATAGTCGGAAGTAAGTTACCAAGGCCGCCGCCCTTTTTCTTGGAGCCTCCGCCGCCGCCTTCAGGAGCATCACCGCCCTCAATTTCATCAAGCTCTACATCAGACATTCCAAAAACCTCCCCAATACAATTCTAACTGAAATTTACTTGAATTTACAGTTATTCCTATAGATCATCGGCGGAATTCCGGCACATTTTAAGGTTTTATTGGGAAGTTTTCGCCTTACTGCGTTCTCTTTCTTCAAGCTCGCGGAAGGCCACTTTGCCGACATTTGTGGTGGGCATCCGTTCTATAAACTCGATAACCCGCGGGCGCGAATACGGCATAAGCTCATTTTTACAGGAATCGATAATACTCTGTTTTAACTCATCGGTTCCTTCGACGCCGTTTTTAAGCTGTATAAAAGCTTTGCAGTCCTCTCCCCTGCCCTCATGAGGAATACCAATAACGCAGGAAAGGCGGACAGACGGATGTTTATTAAGAATATTCTCGATATGAGAGGGATATACCGCTATTCCTGAGGTTTTAATAATGCGTTTTGCACGCTGTTTAAAGTAAAAAAAGCCATCTTCGTCCATACAGCCGATATCGCCCGAATGAACCCAAAATCGTCCGTCTTTATGCTTTTTTATAATATCCGCGGTTACGGCGGGCTCATTTAAATAGCCAAGCATGACGGTAGGGCCGTTTATGCATATCTCACCGTCTTCCAGAGGAGCGCATTCTTCTTCTGTACCGGGTTTTACCACTTTTAACCAGTTATCGGGGCATGGAACGCCGAAAGCGTTATCGCGGTATTCATCGCGCGGCATTATAGCGCAGGCGGTAACAGTTTCTGTAAGGCCGTATCCTTCGCGCAGCATGATTCGCCCGCCGCCGTTTTTAAGAACCTCGTCGAAACGCTTCTTGATTTCCGGGCTTAATGAATCTCCGCCGCAGAATAGACCTTTAAATGAATCCAGTTTAATTTTACGGAAATTTTTATCTACTGTAAGCGCGTCATAAAGGGACGGAACAGCGGCCATAAACTGCGGCTTGTATTTTTTAATAAGCGCGGCAAGAGTATTTGCCTTAAATTTGGGTATTAAAATACAGGTGCCCGGACTTATCTGCATTGCGTGAATGCCTACAGCCAGACCAAAACCGTGAAAAATAGGCAGAATAGACAACATTCTGTCGCCGGGCATAACAGGGCCTCCGGCGGCGTTCATCTGCATAGCTAGAGCATTGCAGTTTTTGTTAGACAGCATAATAGCTTTCGGCTCTCCGGTGCTGCCGCCTGAAAATAAAATAAGAGCCATCTCATCCGCGCTCAGAGGATCGGGAGTTTCCAGTTCAGGAGGATTCGCGCCTGTTTTTAATTCAATATCTGTCCATTTAACAACCGACGATGAATACGGAACAGGTTTTATCTTTCTGCCGATTGTTAGCTGAAAACCTATTTTTGTAACAGCGCGCATTTCGGATTTTAACGAACAGATAATTATTTTTTCGAATCCGGCTTTTTCCTGAGCCGCGGCAAAACGCGGAAAAAACCCGTCCAGAGTAATCGCCGCCTTCGCGCGAACAAGTTTCGCGTAACCTTCAATTTCCGCGGGCGCGGAAAGAGGATGAATAGGCGCGGGAATCGCGCCCAGTCTGTTAAGCGCGTAAAAAGAAACAACAGCCTGTGGAATATTGGGAAGGCAAACTATCACTTTATCGTTCTTTTTAATGCCTTGTACCGCAAACTGGCGGCTCATATGCTCTATTTGTTTCAGAAGAAGAGATTTCGATGTTTTTTTGTCAAAAAAGATTAATCCATCCAAATCGGGATTTTTAACCGCTTCACCCTTGAACATGGCGAACAATGAAAGCGGCGGATAATTAATGTTTTCGGGCATCGCTCCAAAATGTTTCAGCCATGGTTGTTTTTCGTACATACGCGCTTCCTTTTTAAACCTGTTGTTCTAATTCTGACTTGGCAAGTTTTAAATAATCAATTTGTTCCTGCGTTAAAACAAGCGGAACTTCCAGTTTCTCAGGACTTTCCACAAGGTCTTTTACCATATCGATGGCGCGCGCGCAGTAAATGCCGTCTGTTATTCTGTCGTCATATGTAAAAGTTATTTTTACTTTATCGCGCTTTTCTGCAATTCCGCTTGAATTTAGAATATTTTCTTTTCTGACTTTTCCAATCGCGCAGAAGATACCGCAATTGCCAATTTCAAAATTATGATGAAAAGGAGCGTCTATTCCAACGCTGCCTGTGTTTGTAAAAAAGATGGTGCACCAGAAAGGCAGGGAATTCAAAATTGATTTTGGAATACCGTTATGGTAATCGAGATATTTTAAACCCCACACAGCGAACTTGACTATAAAGCGCGGCAGTTTTGTAAAAAATGAATTTGTTTTTTCAGAATCGGTTTTTTCGCCTTTCTTGACATTTGAAATATGATCGTTAATCTTTTTGCAGAAACCTTCAAGCGTTAACAGCGGAGAAAAAGACATTGTTACATTCACTTCTTCGCCGTCATCGCTCATTTCCCGTTTTGCGACAAAATTAAATGTAATGCGGTTGCGCTGATAATATCTGTGCCCTGAAACAAAACGGTTCATCTTCGGCCTTTGAGCGATAACCCTTACAGCGGCATACAGAATAAGATAAAACATACTAATTTTTAATTCGCTGCCGCTCCTTCTTTTTTCGCTGATAAATTTAAGAGTATCTGTAACATCAAACTCAGTTTCAAAATAAATTACAGCGTCAGACCGCGTAGGCATCAGGTACGGAAGCATTTGGGTAAAAAAATGCAGGTTTTTTAAATATGTTCCATCGTGGCGTTTTTTTGTAAACATCGCATCCCCCTGATTATAATGATAGAAATATTAGCACAAGTCAAGAACAGCGCTGTTTCATTTTGCGTACATCGAATTTAAAACAAACTGCACAAAACGCTTAGGCAATATCCTGTTAAGCAGCATAAAAAAATTGTATTTAAACCCTGCGATATATGCCGGTTTCGGGTTCTTGCGGCAAATTGCCTTGTAAACCAATTGAGCCACTTTTTTTGGAGACATTCCGTTCCGCTCATCCTGTTCCATCAATTTAATTGAATGTGAAATACGGCAGCCGTAATCAGGATCATCTTCTTTAAAGTCTTTTTCTCTCGCGTCCGTGAAACCCGTACGCGTATCACCCGGCATAACTGTTGTTACTTTTATTCCAAAGGGGGAAAGTTCACCCCGTAAACAGTTAGATAGCGCTTCAACAGCCGCTTTACTCGCACAGTAAAACGCCTGAAACGGCACATGCATTGAACCCGCTACAGAGCCGATATTGATGATTTTGCCGCATTTTTGCCCGCGCATAAAAGGCACAACATACTTTATCGCGTTAAATCCGGCGAAAAAATTGAGTTCAAACAATTTTTTAGCGTCTTCTGCCGCGGTTTTCTCAACAGAACCGGAAATTCCGCCGCCTGCATTATTAATAAGCGCATCAATACGTTTTTCCGCTGTAAAAATACTATAAATAACTCCTTTTAACCTGTTTTCATCGGTAACATCGCAAATAACGGAGTTGATTCCGGTTAAATCGCAGCCGCTTCGTGAAATTGCGTATACATTGTGCCCCTTTTCGCGTAATAATTCCGCACAGGCATAACCGATTCCGCGTGATGCGCCTGTTATGATAATTACTTTTCTGTCTTTCATTAATACATAGTATCTTATCAGAGATAATAGGTATATACTAGCTGGTAACACATTAGATTATTGGAGTATTTATGCAGAATGATATTATAAAAACACGCTTTGCCGAATTATTGGAAAAACCCGGAACAGTCAGAGCTATGAGCAGCATTTACGGAATAATGACAAGCGAAAGCCCCGAGCTTGATTCACCCGCAAGCCAATGGCTGGATGATTCCGGCTCCATTGTAACAATGTCATTCAGAACATTGAACGAAAATGTAAGAAGCATGGCCGCGTTTTTGTCTAAACGGCTGGACGGACAACAGGGCAATTTTGCCGGTCTTTCAATGGACAATTCACATTTGTGGCAGGTATGTTTCTGGGCATTGCTGATGGCAGGTTTTAAACCGATTTTAATAGACATAAACCATAAAGAGGAAATGGTTGACTACATTGCGGAAAGTTCCGGCGCAAAAGCAATCCTCGGCAGAAACCCGATGAATTTAAAAAATAAAGTTGATTTTATTACATTAGACGAATTGAAATCCGTGAACGGACAGAATGAATTTACGCAGGCGAATTTTACGCCGAAGTGGGCTGACAATCTCGCTCTTTGCACATCAGGCACAACTGCAACGGCAAAAGTTCTGGTTTTTGACGGAAAGGCGATTTCATACCAGCTTGAAGGTTTTTACAGAGTCTATCTAAAAGACAAGCGCATTGCGTACGCGCCGACTCCGGTAAAATCTCTTGCCTTTCTTCCGATGCACCATGTTCTTGGATTTATCACATTATGCATCGCGTATCCGTTTTTGAACACAACCGTCGTTTTCATGAAAGACAGATCACCCGCTTCCATACAGGCAGCATGCCAGAAAATCGGCGTAACGCATATGGTATCAGTTCCTTTGTTGATAAACAATTTAAAAAACGGCGTGCTGCGAAAAATACGCAATGAGGAACCGGGAAAAGAAAAACTTCTTAACCTTCTTTCAAATATAGGCGCCGCAATTCAAAAAAACTCTCCAAAAACAGGCGACGCTTTTGTAAGAAGAAATATTACAAAACCGATTATAAAAAAACTTTTTGGAACCACCTTCGCGTGGATTTGCGTCGGCGGAACTCACGTTCCTGTTGATTCTCTCAAGTTTATGAATGGTCTGGGGCATGTCGCTACAATCGGCTATGGAATGACAGAATGCGGAATAATCGCCTTCGAACCCGGCACAGTTTTTAAACGGCGCATAGACGGCTCAACAGGCCCTCTCATGCACGGCTTTGAGAGCAAAATACTTGACAGTGACGGAAACGAAACGCACACGGGAGAACTCTACATAAGAGGGCCGTCCATGCATATCGGGAGAATGCAAAAAGGCGGGATTATTCCGGCCGATATTGACTCGGACGGATGGCTGCATACAGGAGACATCGCGCATTATGAAAACGGCTCTCTTGTGATTGAAGGCAGGGTAAAAGAAGTAATATTAAATGAATCGGGCGAGAATATTTACCCGGACGAACTTGAAGATCAGTTTGAACATATCGCGATAATAACAAAATACTGCATACTTGGAATTAACAATAACGGACAGGATGAAATCGCCCTTGTTGTTGAAATTCAGGACGATATGCGCAACGAGCGCGGCTTCGGCAGGATTTCACATGACATTAACGCGGTTAACTCTCAGCTTCCTGTAATGAAAAGAATTAAACGCGCGTACATCGCAAATGAACCTATGCCTGTGGCAAATGGTTTTAAAGTGCGCCGTCAAAAACTGAAAGAACTTCTTGAAAATAAAAAGTTCAGCGCGACTGAAATACAGTTAAATATAAGTTCATCAGTAAATCTTTCAGGCGCGCAGGCTAAAAAAAGCGCTTCGGCTCAGGATTCAGGGCAGGCCAACTCTCAATTTAATGATCAATTCCTGCAGATACGCGAACAGGTAATAAAATGTTTTGCGGAAGTTTTGGGCACAACAACGGAAAAGATTGGCCCGGATATGCGTTTTATTGATGATCTCGGCGGAGACAGCCTTGACAGCCTTGGGCTGCTTGTAATGGCTGAAACGCGCTTCGGGGTTTTAATTGATGAATCGGAATATTATAAATGCATGACGGCTAACGATATCAGCCGGCTCCTTTTAGATAAACTTACAGGTATTCTTCCTGCGCAGAAAAACACAATGCCTAAAGAACCAGTTAAACCGGTAACAAATTTTGAAGATACGCCAGAATACAAAGCGTTTAAAGCTCGTTTTGAGTCTTTAAAAGACGCAAAAAACCCCTATTTTATCCCCCACGACAGCGCTCTTCGCGACACTTCAATAATGAACGGCAAAGAAGTAATCAATTTCGGCTCCTATAATTATCTTGGGTTAAGCGGCAATCCGCAGGTTACAAACGCGGCAATCAGCGCGATGCAGAGACTGGGCACTTCGGCAAGCGGAAGCCGTTTGCTTGCGGGCGAAAAGACGCTGCACAATGAGCTTGAAAAAGAAATTGCCGCATGGAAACATACGGAAGATGCCATTGTGCTTGTCGGAGGACATTCCACAAATGTTACCTTTGTAGGAAATTTCTGCAACGAAAAAGATTTAATTTTATACGATATTCTTTCGCATAACTCTGTCAGCCAGGGGATTCAGTTAAGCAACGCCACAAGCAGACTGTTTCCGCATAACGATTACAAATCCGCAAGAGCGATACTTTCATCCTTGCGCGGTAAATTCGAAAAGGTATTATTGATAATAGAAGGCGTCTACAGCATGGACGGTGACATCGCGCCTGTGCCTGAGTTTATTAAACTTAAAAAAGAGTTTGGGTTATTCCTGATGGTTGATGAAGCGCACTCAGGATGCGTAATCGGAAAGAACGGCGGCGGCGTAGACGATTATTTTAATTTGAACAGCGGCGATATTGACATTAAGATGGGAACGCTTTCCAAAGGTCTTGGAACATGCGGCGGCTATCTTGCAGCAAAAAAATCAATCATTGAATATCTTCGCTATTCGCTTCCCGGCTTTGTTTTCTCTGTCGGTTTAAGTCCGGCTCTTGCCGCAGCGGCTCTTGAAGCTGTACGGATAATCAGAAAAGATAATTCGCTTGTAAAACAACTGCAGGAAAATATCCGCTACTTTGTATCAAAAGCAAAGGAAAAGAATTTTAACCTTTGCATGGCGTCTGAGACAGCGATTGTCCCTGTTCTTGTCGGGAAAGATTCTGACGCGTTCGCCTTGTCCGCCGCTCTTCTTGAAAAGGGCATCTTTGTTCCGCCCGCCGTATACCCTGCGGTACCCGCAAATAAAGCGCGTCTTCGTTTCTGTCTTACAAGCTGCCACAAAAAGGAGCAGATAGACTACTCCCTTGACACATTAAAAGAGATTGCAGGTAAAATGAATATTATAATGCCGGCGGCAATATAGAATTTTCCCCAGGGAGGATTTGAACCCCCACAAGCAGATCCAGAGTCTGCCGTGCTACCATTACACAACCGGGGATGGCTTCTTTATCGTAAGAAATCTGAAAAAAAAAGTCAAGCTTCATTCAAGCGGTTCACTTCTTCCTTAATTACCGAATAAATCCTGTCGCAAAGGACTTGTTTGCGCTCCTCGGGCTTCAAGATCGATGTGTCTATCGGATCCATGAAAGAAATGTTAACGTCTGCGCCGACTACGAGCTTCTGCCTTTCGTAAACTTTATAACTGCCTCCGATGGCGACAGGAACAATTACAGCGTCCGCCTGAGTCGCAAGTTTTAAAGAGCCGACATGGAACGGAAGAACATCGGCGTTTCTGGAGCGGGTTCCTTCCGGGAATATTACCATGCCGCCGCCGGCTTTTATCTGCTGTATACCGATGTTAATTGTGCGAATAGCTTTTCTCGCGTTTTTACGGTCGATAAAATGACCGCCGAGCATAAAAATCCATATATTGAGAAACGGCATGTATAAAAACTCTTTTTTGGCGATAAAACCAAAGGGACGGCCGGCATATGCCAGCATCATTATAATATCAAAGTAGCCGGAGTGGTTGCTGACAAAACAAATACCGCCTTTGCGCGGGATTTTTTCTTTGCCTGTTACCGTCGTTTTGCATCCCGCGACGGGAATAAGCGAAAGCGCCCACGCCTGAGCCAGACGGTAAACAACAACCTTCATCGATTTTTTAAATCCCAGGGCGTAAAAAATTAAAGCTAAAGAAGCAAAGGGGAGCAGAAAAATCATGGCGAAAACCAGATATCCAAAACCTAAAATACTCTTTATCATATATTAATTATCCCCATTATTTATAAAAACGCAATATGCGCGCCTGATGCCTGACTCTTTGTACCTTGACTTTTTTTATGGCTTGTTACATTATCAAAAAATGTCTACCCTTAATAAATTCGCAGGCACAGATATTGAAATAGCCCAGGCAGTATATCCGCAGCATGCTCTCCATATCAAAGATGTAGCAAAAAAAGCGGGAATTCCCGATGAATCAATCGAATATTACGGAAAATACAAGGCGAAAGTTGATTTTCATTTTCTTATAAATAATCAAGAAAAAAAAGACGGTAAATTAATTCTTGTTACAGCGATTAACCCCACTCCCGCAGGCGAAGGAAAAACGACAACCACAGTCGGAGTCGCAGACAGCCTCGCGGCGATTGGGAAAAAAGCGATGGTCGCTCTTAGGGAGCCTTCACTTGGTCCGATATTCGGCGTAAAAGGCGGCGCCGCGGGCGGCGGATGGGCGCAGGTAATTCCAATGGAAGATATTAATCTGCACTTTACGGGGGATTTTCACGCGATTGCCGCCGTTAATAATCTTCTTGCCGCGATGATAGACAACCATATTTTTCAGGGTAATGAACTTAACATTGATACGCGCAAGATTGTATGGCGAAGATGCATGGATATGAATGACCGCCAGCTGCGTTTCGTGACAAACGGCCTCGGCGGAAAGACGAACGGTTATCCGCGCGAAGACGGTTTTGACATTACAGCCGCTTCGGAAATAATGGCGATACTTTGCCTTGCGTCAGATATTGATGATCTAAAAAAACGTCTGGGCAAAATAATAATCGGCTACACTCACGGCAAACAGTCAGACGAAAAACCCGTAACAGCCTTGCAGCTAAACGCGCAGGGAGCGATGGCGGCGCTGTTAAAAGACGCGCTGAAGCCGAACCTTGTGCAAACCCTGGAAGGAAATCCCGCCTTTATTCACGGCGGCCCTTTCGCGAATATCGCGCATGGATGCAATTCAATTATGGCGACTCGCATGGCTCTTAAGTGCGCGGATTACGCGGTAACGGAAGCCGGCTTCGGCGCAGATCTTGGAGCGGAAAAATTCCTCGATATAAAATGCCGGTTCGCGGGGCTTACTCCGTCCGCCGTAATTATTGTCGCGACAGTGCGCGCGCTTAAATCACACGGCGGAGCTAAAAAATCAGAACTGGAAAATGAAAATCTTGACGCGCTTGAAAAAGGCATGCCTAATCTTTTGCAGCATGTTGAAAATATTACAAAAGTTTACAAGCTTCCCGCCGTAGTCGCGATTAACGCGTTCCCGAAAGACACGAAAGCTGAAATTGAACTTGTAGAGAAAAAATGCAAAGAGTTAGGTGTAAATGCAGCGGTTTCTGAAGTGTGGGCTAAGGGAAGCGAAGGCGGGATTAAATTGGCTCAGGAGGTTGTGCGTTTATGCGAGCAGCCGAATAATTTTGAATATTCTTACGATGTTAATTTATCTATAAATGAAAAAATAGATATAATCGCGAAAAAGATATACAGAGCGGACAGCGTTGTAATACTGCAAAACGCCCAGAAAAAAATAAATCAAATAGAAAAGATGGGCCTTAATAAAGTGCCGATATGCATGGCAAAAACCCAGTATAGTTTTTCCGACGACGCGTCGCTTTTGGGCGCGCCGAGAGGCTGGAAACTGGAAGTAAGAGATGTAAAAATATCCGCAGGAGCGGGATTTGTTGTGGTCTTTACGGGAGAAATTATGACAATGCCGGGACTGCCGCCTGTTCCTTCAGCGGAGAAAATTGATATTGACGGGATGGGAAAAATTTCGGGGCTTTTCTAAAGATTAATAGTAATGGCTGGCGCGGACATTTCCGCTGAATGTGATATATAATAAAAAACTTAATGGTCGCAGCTGTTCTCTTACATTAACAGATTCTTTGTAATAAAGGCCGTCTTTGCTTCCAAGAGCCATGGGCACAGCGAAATAAACTTCCAGATTCGGCAGCACAGTTAATTTAATACCTGGAATCAGACTAACAGAATTTTCCGTTATAGAATACCGCAATCCTGTGAATAGCCGCGGACTCATTTTAACATTAAACCTGCAAAGCAGATTTAAAGCGAAATTTGAACCCCGCGGAAAACGGGATTCTCCTTTTTCGCGGAAATCTGTTTCTTCCCTGTAATAATAATTAATTCCTTCGTTATTATAAAAATATTCGAAATTTACATCGAATCTGCCGTTAAAGAAACTTTTTATGAAACCAAAATTAAACGCGAATTCAAAAGAATTATCCGTATGGGTATTTACAGCGAAAAGCCATTCATTATAAAAATCGGCTTTCCAAAGACTGGTTTTCGCGGATAAAAAACCGCGGCTTGCCATTCCTTCCTGCCAGTAAAAACCCAAATTAAAATCTGCCCAGCTAAACGCAAGATTAAATTTTCCGCCGTAACCGAAATCCTCGCGCCATGGAACTACTCCGCCTGCGACATCAACTCTTGTCATCATAAGCAGCTGAAGTCCGCCGACTCCGATAGGTATGTCAAATTTCATCATATATGAAGGCCCGGATCTTTGATTTCTGCCCTCCGCTTCGGCGGGAACGCGTATAAGAAGATTTGTAAAATTATAGTTAGGTGAAATTCCCCAGCCCTGTTCAAATTTTCCGGCGCGAAGAAATACAGTTTCTAAAATATTATAATCAAAAAAGAAATCGCCGAGCGATAAAACGGCGGCGGAAGGAATATTAAAACTTAATACGCTGAAAACGCGGAATGTTTCGCTTATCTGCGCGTTAACAGTCATTGAACCTTCCATGTTAATGCCTAAAGCCCACGAAAACTGTTCGCTTCCGTCAAACTCCCAGGGGTACATATCCCATCCGGGATTAATCGCGCCTTTGAATGAATATGAAGCTATAAATTCAATACCGCGTTTTCTGATATCTTTTAATATTGACGTCTGCTGCCCGTCAGGTATCTGCTCCTGAGACTGTTCTGCCTGCTGTGCGCTCTCAGTCCCGTCGAAAAGCGAGTCAAGATCATCTTTATTAATATCTAATAAATCCATTTCCTGCGCTGCCGCAAATAAAGACGCAGACAGAAAAAGAAAACAGATTAAAAACTTTTTCAACGGTTAATGTTCTCCAAAAATGTTTGAGAAAAAACAGAATCTGCTATCCTGCTGAAAGAAGGTTTATTAATAATGACCTGCGTTCTTTCGTTTACAAAAGTTCCGTTAACTGCAGAACCTAATAATTCATCTACAAATAAAATCTGCTTCGGCACAAAGCGGTTTCCAATGCTGTAGTAATCAGGAATTACAGTGGTTCTAAGAAGCTGACCTGAAAGGCTGTAATCCTCGGCTTTACGAAGCAGGTTATCTTCACTAACCCATATTTTCATTCTTGAATATGTTACTTCGGTTGTAACAGCCTGCAATGTTAAAAGGCGGCATTTAAATCTGCCTAATTGAACATCTTCGCCGGCCGTTACCCTGTAATCCTGCGCCAGCGTAGAACGGGTAAAATCAGAGTTTCTTGCGTTTGTATTCTGAAAGCGGCTCGAAGCGCTTGTTGAATTAAACCTCCGGCTATCAGGATCATAGAACCACAGAGTATTTCTCTCTCTTAAATATCCCTGCCCCCTGCTGATTGCAGGCTCCATAATAACGATTACATATTGCTCTTTTGAATCGCGCCTGAAAACACCGGCAACAGTTGTAGAGCGCTGGCTTCCCGGTTTATCCTGCACAATGATATATTCCGCCTGAAAATCAGTGTCCATGTAGCTTACAAGAGAATCAACTTTCGCCAGCAATTGCTGATCGTTCGCGTAAAGCCCATTTAAACAGGCAAACGCCGTAAAAATAAAGATTAACCTTTTTATCACAATGGTTCTCCTGATAATAAAGACGGCAGATTCTTGTTTGAAGCCCGCGATGCCGGAAACACAACCGCTATAATTAAGATTAACAAAGTTAATACAATATTTAAAACAACTGTCTTCGGTAAAAATAACGGCGTAAGCCTGCCATTTCTTAAAAATATTTCGAAACTTGGAAACCATGAAAAAGATATAAATGAAGCAGCCAGACTGAAGATAATTGAAAGAATAAACCCTGCCGCTATCGAAATAAACCCGAGTATTAAAATCTCCGTCCATAAAACAAGTTTTAAGTCCTCGGATAAAAATCCAATAGACCTCATCACGCCGATTTCCTTTGTCCTGTCATGGAGAATAAGTCTGTATGTTACAGACGCGCTCACTAAAATTATAATAAGCATAATTCCGTAAAGTAAATAAGTTAATAAATTCATCGCGTCCATCAGGCTTGCGATTTCCGATAAATATACGGGCAATGTATATAAAAATATTTTAGTGTCATCCCACGCGAACGGCGTTTTTAACTCCCTGCTCATATCTTCCCTGTCTGAAAGCAGGGGACCGGTTTGAGTTCTTTTTCTTAATTCTCTATGTAAAATTAATCTGCTTTCCTGCGCGTCGGAAGGATTTTTCAGAAAAAATCCCATAACAGTACATTCATTATCATCCATATCTCTTAAACGGTTTAAAGTTATCCGCGATACATAAACCTTGAAATAACCAAAGATGGAAGTATCCTGAATAATACCGTTTACTGTAAATTGTCCGGTATCCTTTTGACCGAATTTATTATTTATTTCCAGCGTAACAACATCTCCGTTTTTCGCTCCTAATATATCCGCGACGGGAGAAGAAATTATAATGCTGTCATCCGTCAAAGCGCCCGTTACAGGAGACTTAAAATTAATTTTAGAAAATATATGCGCTTCTTTTTCCCAGTCGCAGCCGATAACATATTTTTGAACAACAGGCGTTCCGTTAAAATAAACAACCCCCGTAATTTCATAATTAGTTCTTTTAACCGTATGAACCGGATTTATTCCTGATGCGTCAACGGCATCCAAGAGCGATTTAATATCTTCATTTCCAATGTAACGAATACTATGTTCGCTGTTTTTGTATCCTACAGCGACAATATCTCCCGCGTAATGCGACTGAGCGGAATAATAAAGATTGCTGTACATGCTGTCTTTAGAAGAAGTTATGAAAGTTACAATCGCAAAGCAAAAAACAAGAGCTGCAAGCAAGAACGCGTAACGGCGCCTGTACCGTTTCAAATATTTAAAGCCAAGATTTGCAAGTAATTTTATTTTTTCCATTATCCATGCCTTACAGCTTCAATAGGTTCAATTTTTAAAGTTACCTGCACCGGGTAAATCGACATAATAACTCCCAGTATAACAGATAAAACAAACGATAAAAACGCGATTTTCGGTATAAAAACAAGATTTAATACATTTCCGCCGAGAAGCGAGGAAATTAAATCATTCGGAATAACAAAACCTATAGTATTAACCCAACTAATAAAAACAGCGCCTGCCAATATTCCTGCGGCTCCGGCGATTGCCGATAAAAATATATTTTCGCAGAAAACCAATGATTTGATATATGAATCAGACGCGCCGATTGCCCTGAGAGTGCCGATTTCTCTTGTCCTTCTGAATACAGAAATTAAAATAATATTAATAACTGTTATAACGCCGGCTACGCAGACAAGGAACATTCCGGCGTTAAATAAAACCTGAATAAGCAGCAGTAAAATAGTTGAAGTTCCGGCGGAACTGCGCCAGTCTACAGCCAAAGCGCCGTAAGGCTCAAGTTTTTTGTTTAATGAATTGATGAACGCGCCTGTATTAACATTATTTTCCAGATTGATAATTATAAAATTCCAGCCGCCCTCTGAAACATCCGCTTCTTCACGCGGCTTTGACTGCGAAAGCCATGTTTGCAGAAACTCAGCGGAGAATCCTTCCTGGGCGGAAGATGAAGTTTCAGGCGCGTCAATATTGAAAATATCGTCAATATTTGCACCTAACATATAAACCGCGTCATCGCTTAATTCAACATCCGAAGAGGATGCAGATTGAATTGAGTTTAAAACCCTTACAGTTTGAGGATCGGTAATTATTATTTCGTTCATGAACAAACCTGGATTTTTATAGCTGAATATGCCTACAATGGGAACCGCTCTGATTTTAAAACCCAAAGCGCCGCCTGATGTAAAAAGCAGAGAATCTCCTATTTGCGGATACATTCCGCTTTCATCTTTAATTCTCTGCGCGCGATCAGATGTGATCATCGCGCCGTATTCACCGCCGCGTAAGAAACTCCCCTCTTCCAGAAAAATGCCGGAAAACATTGGAAAATATGTGTCCGCGTCCGCGCCGCAAAGCAAGGCGGGCTGGCGTATATTAAAAATATCCAGGTATGTTTTGCCGGAAACCTGCGTTGTAATATTTACAACCCCTTTCTCGGCGCTAACAATATCCATGATGGCGTCAAAAGACTGTAAAACAGGAATTTCGAAAAAATCGTCGATAACCGGAGTATTCGCGCCGAAAAGGTTCATTGTAACATCGCCTTTTTTTTGTATAACAACATCGCCTGTCAAACTTTCGTTAAATGACTGATACAAACTGATATTTGATTTTTCGATAATAACATTGCCGATAAAAAAAATAAAGCATATAACAGCGATTAATAAAACAATAATCGCGCTGTTTTTTTTATTTTTATAAATGCCGCGAAGCGCCAGAAGAAAAGCCATTACTTCTCCTGTTCCTGAAGAGATTTTACGGATCCGTCCTGAAGGAAAATAATACGATCCGCCGTCTTCCAGATTTGAGGATCATGAGTTGAAAATATAAATGTTGTTTTTTCGTTTTTATTAATCTCTTTCATTAAGCCTAAAACAACTTCGCCTGTTTTAGAATCCAGATTTGCGCTCGGCTCATCGGCAAGAACGATCCTCGGCTTTGTAACAAGCGCGCGGGCGATTGCTACGCGCTGCTGTTCGCCGCCTGACAACTCTGAAGGAATGTGATTCCATCTGTCCTTCAAACCGACTTCTTCAAGAAGATAATAAACCCTGTCGCGTCTTTCAGCTTTGCTGCCGCCTTTTTTTGAAATAATAAGAGGCAGCTCTACATTCTCGAAAACATTCAAAACAGGCAAAAGGTTAAATGACTGGAATACAAAGCCAAGCATTTCCCTCCTCATGAGCGCAAGTTCCTCTCGATCCTGCTCTTTTATTTTCTGATCGCAAATTGTTAAATCCCCTGAGCTAAAACTGTCTATTAAACCGATAATGTTCAATAACGTAGTCTTACCGGAACCCGACGGACCCGCGACAGAGATAAATTCTCCTTCCGCGATATCCAGAGTAATGCCTTTTAACGCGTGTACATCCAAATTTCCCATTGGGTAAATTTTACAGATGTCTTTTAGTGTGATTATCATTTTTTTCCTTTTTGTTTATTAAATTATTTAATTCAATCTTTAGCACTTATTGGAATATTTTTACATTTTTAATCATACAAAATCAACGTTAATAAAATACTATTTAATTGATTAAATCTATTATAAAATCTTTATTTAACGCTTTTTTTGCCGCTTCTTCAGTGAAATAATTATTAATTACATCTATTCCATTTTTAATCTTATTTTGTAATAATTCATCTTTATCATATATTCTTAAGACTTCATTAGCAAATTCAATAGGATCGTCTTTAATAAATAAACAATTCTCCGCTGTTGCAATACCTTCAGCGCCAATAGATGTAGTTATTACTGGAATTTGTTTACAAAAAGCTTCAATAACTTTTCCTTTTATACCTGCTCCATAACGTAAAGGTACAATTGATATTCTGCAATTTTCATAAAAATATTCTAATTGTTCATCAGTAACATATCCTTTTATAACAATATTTTTACTATCTAATTTTTTAATTTCTTCTGGTGGATTTGAACCCAAAATATATAACTTAATATCAGATTTTTGTTTTAGTATTACTGGAAATATTTCTTTTACAAACCATTTTATTCCATCTATATTTGGAGTATGAATAAAACCGCCTACAAACATAATATCGTTGGTTTTCTTAATTACTCTGATTTTTTCGATTTGCTTTTCATATATATAAGCTGGAATTACCTTAACATTTATTGTATTATCAATTTTTTTAATATAATTAATTTCAACCTCGGAAGGATAAAATGATATGTCAGCTTTATTAATTATACTCAACTCCATAGTTTTTCTATATTCAATTTCATTCATATTACTAAAATCATTTTTTACCTCACATTCTCTTAATTCTCTTAAAAAATGCAAATCATGTCCATAATATGCAATCTTTGCATTTGTATATTTTCTTACTTCATCAATATATTTAATTGATATATGCGGTCTATTTAAAAAAACATAATTTATATATTTACCATTTTCCTTTAGCCACATTATCCAATTTTCAGCATAATATTTTCCATATAGTACTTCAATACCTATTTGTTCTAATGTTGAAACATAAGGTTGATGTTGATAAAAATTATCACCTATAAATTTTACATTATATCCAAGTCTAACAAAAAATTTTAAATATTGATAAATCGTTCTCGAACCTGCATCTTTATCATAGTGAGGAACATAATGATCTATCATTAATAATGTTTTTTTATTTTTACTCCTATCCCTGGCAAGAAATATATTTTCTCCACTTAAAAAATTTTCATCTTTTAACTTAATTTGCCACTTATTATAAAACTTTTTCTGATTAATAACTTGATATTTTTTAAGTCCTTGATTTATATCATTTCCATTCGTTTTACCTTCAAAATGTACAACTACAGATGCAGGTTGATATATAATGCGATATCCAGCTTCTCTTATTCTAAATGCTAAATCAGAATCTTCGCAATATGCCGGACAAAATAATTCATCAAATCCGCCTAACTGTTCCCACAATGTACGACGCACAAGAATTGAAGCGCCAGAAATATAATCCGCTTCTTTAACATAATTATATTCGGGTAATGTTGGATCATTACCATTGCCATAATTCCATGCAGATGCATCTTGCCATAATATTCCACCTGCTTCTTGTAATTTTCCGTTAGAATATACAAGCTTTGATCCAGCTAACCCTATAGTTGTATCTTTTTTCATTATATCTACAAGTGGTGAAAGCCAATTTTTCTGTACTTGTGTATCATTATTTAAAAATAATAAATATTCTCCTTTTGCATACTTAGCTGCATTATTACAATTTTTTAGAAAACCAACATTCTCTAGTGTTTTTATTACTTTAATATTTTTAAATATTCGTTCAATTTTTTTAGTCTTGTCTGTTGAATTATCATCTGCAATTATTATTTCATATTTTATATCATTAGAATATTTTAAAATTGAATTTAAACAATTATATGTATAATTAAATTGATTATACACAGGTATTATTATTGAAACAACAGGCTTTTTGTTTAATTGAAATACTTGTATTTTATACTTAAAATGATTATTATTAATTTTAATTTTTTTTTGTCTATTAATTTGTCTTGATTTGCTAATTTTTGAATTTATTTTTTCTATAGTTGTTTTTATTCCATATTTTTTAATTGATAATATAACTTTAGCAAAAAGATACAATATTCTATTTCGTTTTATAAAATTAGCAAAAGATCTTAAAGGTTTAGTAATACGCCATGATCTCGAATTTAAAAATCTTTCTCTCTCTAAAATTAAATTATCTTTTTCAATTTTTTGATTATTACAAATATTAATTAAATTAATAATCTCATTTTCTTTTTCAATAATATATTCATCTTTTTTAATTACAATATCTTGTATATCTACTATTTTTCTATTTAATACTCTTTCTATCTCCAAAAGTTGTTCAATATGTTTTTTATTATTATTCAATTCAATATTTATATTTTTAATAAATTCAATATTTTTAATCTCTTCCTCTTTTAATAATTGATTTTCATAAATAATTTTATTATTAATTTCTATATATTTTTCATATGTTAAGTTTTCATTATATTGATTACAATAGCCATCAATTCCGTACAAATCACCACTTCTATACAGTACTGTAGACCAAATATAACTTTCTAATTTGTCATATATATGATAATTATCATATATACCTGCATAATTAAATAAATCTTCAATTTTGATATCTGTTTTTACTTTTGCTCTATTATAGGCTATTTTAATTGCATAATATAATATAAATTCTATCGGGATATTATTAAATTTCCATTCTTGATCAAAGAAAATTAATTCATTATTATAATAAAATGCATTATAAAATGTCATATCGATAAAACCGTTTTTTAATACTGTACCATTGAAATTTTCCTTATTTATGTATCCTAAATCAATAAGAATATTTTCCTTTGTTTCAACATCACTTGATTTTTTAATATTAATTTTTAATAAATCAATTATTTTATAAAGAAACATCATATTATTACTAGCGAGAGCTTCTTGAAAAAATAAATCCGCTCTTTTATAATTAACTATTCTTGACCAGACTTCATTATTTCTATAATATTGTTCAATTTGTTTTATTTTTCTTTTTTTTAAATATAAATAATTATTATATATTCTTTTTATTAATTCTCTTGACTTATTATGTGTAGAATATTTAATTGCTTTATTTTCATTATTGATTATTGTATTACAACGATATTCTTTTTTTACTTCACCTCTTGCAGAAACATAATTTATTTTATATTTATTTAGTTTCCCAGGACTTGCTTCTATTAAATAGGAATTTGCAAAAAAATCAATTAAATTATTTTTTATAATTTCATTATATAAAGATTGTTCTTTCGAATGAAGTAAAGAACCTTTGGAATATGTTAAAGGTATATTTTCAATATCTTGAGTTTTAGGCAGGTATTCATCTGTAAATATTATTCTTGGGAATCGATAATCAGGTAATATATAATAAAATCTTTTTTCATTAAAACCAGCATTTGTAAATAAATCTGAAAGCTCTCGTTTCGAAAATGTTTTAGGCATTCTCTCGTTATTATATCCATTTATACCTATAAATGGTTTTTGTAAATGATCCTCTGCCGCACCACACCAATATTTTAATCCAAATCTATTTTCTATTGCACATAAAATTACACCATTTTCTTTCAAATTATTTTTAGCAATTTCAAGCAAATATTTAAACGGTTCTTTTACATTAAAAAAAACTTCAGAATATTCTAATACACCAATCATTATTACATAATCATATTTATTATTTTTTTCGATATACTCAATATTTTGCGAAATAACTTTTAGATTTCTTCTTTTAGAAAATCTTGTTTTAATTACTTCAGCGCGAAGTGAATTCATTTCTACAGCTGTAACTTCTTTTGCTTTATCACAAAGTAACCCTGTAATAGAACCCATTCCAGCTCCAATTTCTAAAATATTGCAATTTTTTTTAAAAGGATACCAATTTAAAATATTTTCTCTTACTGAAGAAAAAGTATTATTTACAGCATATTCATAATTATTCGAAATAAAATCCTGAGAAATGTCTTCTGGATATTTTCTTGCGATTTCGAGCATTCTCTTCTCAGTTTCATTACCATCTGAGTATACAATAGATCCATGTTGTTCATTTAATATCATTTTATATTCCTTAATTTATAATTACTTCAATTGCTTTCTCGAAATTGAATTCTTTTAATATATTTGGACCTTTACTTAACTTTATTTTATTTTGTTTTACATTATTAATAAATTCTTTAACATCAATTATTTTTAATGGATATACCCAATTATATTTTGGAATATTATTTAAATATTCTTCATCTGATTTCTCCCCGTTCAATATGCTAACAACGGGAACTCCGGATAATGCTGCTTCAAATATTATAGATGAATCACCGTCACCAATAATTAAATCACAATTATGCATTAATTGAAATATATTCATATTTTCATCTAGAAATATAAATCCATCTTTTTTTAATAAATTAATCGCACTGGTGATATTATTCTTTTTTGTATTAACATATTTTATAGGAACAGTATTATTAATTCTATTACTTATTATATTGTATATTTCTTTATAATTCATATTATCAGAAAACGATAAAAATGATGGAAAATATATTACATTATATTCGATATTTGCTTTAGTATTTAATGTATTATTTTTAATCCATCCAATTTCTATAACATCATTACATTTCGCTTTTAATTCATAATATAAATTATTTTTATAAGGTAACATAAATATATCAAACATTTTACACCATGGTAATTCATAATCAGCATAAAATGGATTTAAATCATGCGGATAATAAATATTTTTTATAGGTTTTAAATATTCAATAATTTCTAATGATGAAATTATAAAATATTTTTCTTTATAACTTTCTTTATTATTTATACTATGTGCTCTTAAATAATTTCGCATATCTAATAATGGATGGGTTGATGTTATAAAAGTAATATCATTTCCTTTTATTTCTTTTAATACTTCATAACCTGAGTATTTATTACTAATTGGATCTATTTCAATTACATTAAAATTTTTAGCTATCATATATTTTGCTAAAGGATTTAAAGAATATGATGATCCTAAACCATAAAATAAATATATCATTCTCTTTTAATTATCGTCAAATTTATTTAATAACCCGCATTTCTTTGCATTATATAATTTTAATTTTATTTTATTATTGTCATCAGGAATAATTTCCTCCATATCTTTATATAATAAATCACACACAAAATACCTAGTATATCTTTGCTTTATTAAATTTCTATCTTTAATACTACTATAAGATATAACATCATAAAATCCTTTTGAATGTAATTTTGCTATAATATTATCATCATCCATAAAATAATTTAAATATGAATCTTTTACTTTTTTTGAATATGCATCCATACCAAATATATTTTTTTCACTTTGAATATTAAAATCATTGATAGAGAAAAGTATTGGTCTAATATCTCCATCCTCTCTAATATATCTTTCTCCAAAATATTTAATATTTATTTCATTGTTTCCATGATAAAGATATATTTCTTCATTAAATTCTATTATATTATTATTTATTTCTATTAATTTATTATTAATAATCTTTTTCTCATATTTATGCACATTGTTACATTTTTTCAATGATATATTAATATGGGAATATCTGTCAATAGTATATATTTTAAATGATAACATAATTTTTTTAATTCTTTCAGAATGATTATAAATATATATTTTACCTTTATTTTTTGTTCTACTAGAAAACCATCTTTTGAATACTCCATTTTCTATTTCAACATCAGAAAAATTATTATCCCAAAATACTTCAATATCATCTCTTTTTTCAAACGACGGTAATAAAAAAATAAATTGATTTTTTATTAACTGAGAAATATTATTAATATAATATTTATATTTCTTAAATATACTTTTTAATATTACAGGATTAGTAATAATAATAGTATCTGAAGGTTTAATATTATCTAAGTCAAAATCAATTGGATTTATATAGCAGATATCAGATCGATCTAATAGTTTAATATGACCTATATAAATTATTTTTTTATCATTTTTAATTAAATTATCAATTTCATTGGCAATTTGCGGAATATTACCAATATTTAATATATTAAATTCAATATCAATGTTTCTAATTTTATACTTATTCATATTATTTAAAATAGTAAAAAATAATAAATACTAATAATTCACTAATATAATTATTAAATATTAAATTATATTTTCTTCTTTATTTTTTTTTGATTGTTTAAACGCCCATTTTTTATTAAGTAAGAAATTTAACGGCACAGATATAATTAGACCCAATAAAGGAGCAATATATTTTGATATATGTAATAAATCTATAAAAACATATAAAAGTACGTTTCCTAATAATATTCCCGTAAAAGAATAAGATATATATACTTTTATATACGATATTATTATATCTTTTATTTTTTTATTTTCATCTTTAAAAACATATTTTTTATTCCAATAAAAAGAATTTGTTACGCTTACTGTAAAAGAAATAATATTCGCAATAAAATAATGTAAATTAATAAATACCAAAAAAGCATATACAATATACGCGATAAATGTGTTTGATAAACCTACAATACCGAACTTTATAAACTGAATAATAGAAGATTTATTATCTTTAAATACTTGAATTAATTTTTTCATTAATGCAGAACTTTCCAATAACCGCCTTTGTCAGGGCCAATGCGTTCAAGTATACCCTTCTCTTTAAGCTGACTTATATTTTTTTCAACTCCCTTAACAGACAAGCCAATTGATTCAGCAATTTCCTTTATAGTTATATATTTATTAGATTTTATTAAAAGAATAATTTTCTCCCTACTTTTCTCCCTACTTTTCTCCCTACTTTTCTCCACAGTATCTATCCCTTTTTCTACCCCTTTTTCTGTGTTTTTAATTTTAATCTTTTGTTCATTATTGTCTATAAATACCGTAACCATAAATCCATCGGATATATTTGTAAATTCAGGTATACGGCGATTTTCTTCTTTAAAATAATCGATTATTCTTCTTATACCGGAACCATATTTTTCTATTAACCCCATGTCTTTAAAAGTTTCTGCTATTTTTTTATTACGCGGAGTAGAACGATAACTATTAGATAATAAATCATTTACAGTAATATTATCAGGTAAACGTCCCGGATTATAAAATTCAATTTTATCATTAAATATTTTAACAATCGAATCAGAGGCTGAGCGATAATCACGATGTATAATCATATTAAGTACAATCTCTCGTAATGCTTCCATTGGATACTGCCATTTTTGAGTATTTCTTGGTTCTCCTGTAATAATAATTTCAAGATTTATATGTTTTTTAACAAAATTAATAACTTCATCAACCTGTGTTAAAATGTCAGATTTTGTTCTTGCTGTATCTTTAATTGTTATATCGTTTTGAAACCTGCCTAATTCAATAGTTGTTGTTACTTCATCGTTCTTTTTAAACATAAGAAAAGCGGCATTAGTTATTCGATTATTTTTTAATAAATTATATTTTTCAAGAAATTCAATATTTGTTTCTTTAATTGTGATTCCATTATTTTTCATCAGTTTAATGCATTTTTGAACTTTTGAAAGAGATATTTCTTCAAAATAATGCACAACATCCGGAAACATATCCCAACTTGAATTAATTGTTTTTAAATGCTCATTTGCAATTTCTTCAACTCCTAATAGATGGTTTGAATCTCCTGTTCTTTTATAATATTTTCCTTTCATTGAAACAGGTTTTATAGGATATTCAGAAGCAGATACAGCTAAAATTGTTTTATTCTTTACTTCAATTATTTCTATATCCGGAATAATTTGCGGAGTTGTTTTACTTTTTATATCGTTTATAAAATTTTGAATAGTTTCTTTCCCTAATGTTATACCTTGTACCTTTCCATCATCTGTTATACCAATATAAACATTTCCGCCTTTTGCATTTGAAAAAGCTACCAATGTTTCGATAACATTATCACTGAATGATGTTTTGAATTCTACTGTTAGGCTTTCTTTTTTAGGTAGACTATTCATATTAACCTATATTATAAGTTTCTGCTATATTAAATGTAATAATTTTTTATTTAATGCAATTATTACATTTTAATCAAAATTGATTCTTTCCTCTTCTATAACAAGAGGTCTATTCATTAGTCTTAATCTTGTATTAATAGCCATTATATATTCACCTATAAAACCTATAAAAAACAACTGCAAAGAGCTAAAAAAGAATACTCCGATAATTAACGGTGCAATTCCTATAGGAAAGTTATCCCAATAAATTAATTTTAAAATAAAATAAACAAGCGCTGTAATGAATGTAATCGCTCCTATTATAAACCCTGAAATAGTTGCGATTCTAAGACCTGTTTTAGTATATGAAGTAAAACTAAGCATTGCCATATCATAATACGCATACCAATTAAAACTTGATTTACCGGCTTTTCTCTTTTGTTGTTCGTAATTTACTTCTTTTCTATTAAATCCCATCTCGGCTATTATACCGCGTAGATGCGGTGTAGGATCGCGTAAATCTTTCATTATATCAATAAAAGATTTGTCATATAAACCAAAACCTGTAAAATGCTCAATTTGCTCAACATCTGACATTTTTTTAATCATCTTATAATAGCAAGTACGTAAAAAACGTACAAACTTATTTTCTTTACTTTTATTTTTTATACAAGAAACAATTTTATACCCTGATTCCCATTCTTTTACAAGTACAGGAATTAATTCCAACGGATCTTGAAAATCAGCGCAAACAACAATTGCACAGTCACCTGTTGTTTGGCATATTCCATAATAAGGAGAGTTATTAGGTCCGTAATTTCTTGCGTTTAATATTGCTTTTACCTTTGCATTTTGTCTGCAAATCTCTTTTAATAATGGTTTAGTATTGTCTGTAGAGCTATTATCTATAAAAATTATTTCATATTCATAAGAAGAAAGATCGGTTTCCAGTATTTTACAAATTTCTTTAGAAATTGGAATTACATTTTCTTCTTCGTTAAAGCATGGTATTAGTATACTGATCTTCTTCATTAATTTTTTCCTTATTATGTTGTGATGGTTTAAATGCCCAAAATTCATTCATAATAAAATACAAAGGTACTGTTATAATCAAACTAAATAATGGGGCTATATATTTTGATATATAAAATATATCTATAAAGACAAATAAAAATATGTTTTATAAAATAAGTCCTGTAAAAGTATAAGAAATAAACGTTTTAATTAAAGTATGAAAAACATTATGTTTTACGCCATCTTCTTTTTTAAAACATATCTTGAATTCCAAAAAAGGAATTTAATACGCTTATTATAAAAGTTATAATATTTACAATAAGGTATTGAAACCAAAGATATACCTATAAAGCGTAAACAAGATAGGAAATTATTATATTTGAAAGTTCAACAATGCCGAATTTAATAAATTGAATTATAGAGCTGTTGAGCTATTTATTTGTGAGCGGTATGCGTTATACTCTTTTTGCTTTAAAATAGTTTCTTTTAATCCTTCATATTGTCCAATATTCGGTTTCCACCCAAGCGCTTCCAATTTGCTGTTGTCTAAAAGCATTCCGGGTTTTCGTGACCCTGCGGGAGGAGCTTCATGAATTACATTTATTTGATTAGGAAGCACTTCTCCTGAGATTTTTGCAATTATTTCTGCAATCTCGTCATAAGAAACAAAATTTTCTTTGTTTCCTCCCAGATTGAATGCTTCACCAGTTTTTCCTTTTTCCAGAATAGTAAAAATTGCGGAAACAGCATCGTCTATGTATATATTATCCCTTTTGGGCAACCCTGAAGACTTAAGATGAATATCTTCACCAGAAAGTGCATTGTTTACAAATTCATATATAGGGATTTCCGGAGGATAAAAAGCCGCTCCATAAACAGCGCTAGGTCTGACTATTACAGCGTCTACACCATATTGTTTAACGTATGCTTGCGCCAAAACCTCAGTCATTCGCTTTGCTTCTGAGTAAGCTGCATTCATACCGTCTAACCCTTCTGTATATTGTGTATCCGTCTCTTTTATCTTAATGTCAATTGGTGAGTTCATCCCGTACACCGCATTAGACGAAAATATAATAATCCGTCCATTAACACCCATCTTGCGCTTCTGAACAACTAACCCATCCAAAAGTGATGTAGCTGCGATAATATTCGGTTTAATTACATCTACAGGTTGTTCCTTAAACATATAACGTGATATGGGACTTGCAGCATGGATGATCACATCTATTGGAGCATCACCAGATATTGACCCTAGATTAAAATCTGCAATAAGATCTTTTATTACATATTCCAAAGAACCATTGTCAATATATTTACCATACATTTCTCTCAACCTTGATTCACTACGCACTAATGCGATAATACGCACATCTTCACTTTCCAGCAGTTTATTCACAATATTACTGCCTATAAGTCCTGTAGCGCCTGTTACTAAAAATGTTTTCTTATTCATTAAAATATTTTCCTCTATTCTACTAAAATATTTTTACATGCCTTGTAAATATCATTAGACGACATTTCGTAAAACTCAAGTAAATCCTTGTGCCAACCATATTCTGTACAAAATGTATCCTTAAAGCCGATTCTTTTAAATAACGCATTTATTTTATTCTCGCAAAGTACTTCGCTTACCGCCGAACCTAGTCCTCCGATTATTTGATGTTCCTCTACAGTTATGACATGTCTTGTCTTTCGAGCAGATGTTATAATTCCCTCTGCGTCAATTGGTTTGATGGTTGACATATTAATAACATCTGCTGTAATTTCCTCATTTTTTAATTGCGAAACAGCTTCTAAAACACATGTGATTATATTACCGGTAGATATTATTGTAATGTCATTTCCGGATTGAATCAAAGTACTTTTTCCTATTTCAAATTTTGAGGTATCATTATAAATTTCTGTCTCGAAGGCTTTCCCCAATCTAATGTAGACAGGACCTCTGTGTTCTATGCTTTTTTCAAAAGCCTTTACAACTTCTTTCGGGCTTGCAGGTGATAGTATAGTTAAATTAGGAAAAACACGCATTGCGGCAATATCTTCTGTTGCATGGTGTGTGGGTCCCAAATTGTTATTTTTTACTCCTGAACAGACTCCTACCAATTTAACATTAAGGTTTTGAAGACAGACATCATTCCTGATAAACTCATACGCTCTGTAAACCAGAAATGGAGTCATTGTGTATACAACCGGGATATATTCTTCATTTCCTTTTCTTGAAAATTTTGCTAGACCTCCTGCCGCCGCAACCATATTTGATTCAGCGATACCGAAGTTAAAAAAACGATCTGGAAAATCTTTTTTAAATTCATCATAAAGATCAAATACACTATCAGCTAAAAAAAGAATAATTTTTTTATTTAATTTCATTAATTGGCGCAAAGAATCTTCAAAAGCTTTTTTCATTTTATAGCTTCCTTAGATATTCCAAGCTGTTCATATATTATTGAGTAATCATCAGCATTTGGCTTTCTTCCATGCCATTCAGGCACATCTTCCATTAATTTAACGCCTTTACCCTTTATCGTTTTTGCTATAATAGCTAATGGTTTGGCTGGGAGATTATTTCTATCAATTTTTAACGAATTTATTAATTCATTATAATTATGACCGTTAATAATCTTTACATCAAAACCAAACATTTCAAGTTTTTTATCAATTGGATCTAAACTAATTACTTCATTTACGTGTCCGCTAAGTTGGATATTGTTTTTATCAATAATCCAGATTAAATTATTTAATTTATAATGAGAAATAAACATTGCCGCTTCCCATATACTTCCTTCCTGACACTCACCGTCACCGGAGAGAACAAAAGTAAGATAATCAATTTTTTGGAGTCTTGCGTTCAGCGCAGAACCAATGGCAAATGGGAGTCCATGCCCAAGAGAACCTGTATTACACTCTACACCGGAAACTGAAGATGTAGTATGCCCTCCAAATATACTTCCTTTTTGACAGAATGTATTAAGACTCTCCTGTGATATAAAACCGGCATCTACCAAAATATTGTAAAGCGCAAGTGTAGCATGCCCTTTACTTAAAATAAATCTGTCCCTGTCACACCAATCTGGTATTTTACTGTCAATCCTTAGGATACCTCCGTTATACAGCGCATTTAAGATATCAACAGACGAAAGAGAGGAGGCAATATGACCTGCTCCTGAGATTTTACTGAGTGTAATTATTCTCTTTCGTAAATCAAGAGCTTTTTTTTCCAGTTCTTCAAACATAAAATTTACTATAATTCATTTAGTCTTTTATAAAGTTCTCTGTCTATCTCAGGGACAATATCTTGCATGGGATTCCCAACCGGTAAATGAGGAATAACTTCATTTTCCTTATCAAATTTAATATCAATAATAACCGGTTCATTCTTATCTAATATATTTTTTAATGTGTTGATTTCACTTTTAATATTATAGCAATAATAACTGATCTCAAACGCTTTTGCAATTTTATCAAAGTCAGGCACGCTATATCCATCGTTTAATGTCGTATTAATAAATCGTGAATCGAACTTTTTTTCCTGTTGATCTCGTATCATCCCAGATGAAAAATTATTAAGCACGATAATAGTTATCGGTAATTTTTCTTTTTCAATGAATTGAAGTTCTTGAATATTCATTTGTAAGCCTTGATCACCTGTAAAACACAGAATCTTCTTTTTTGTTGAATAAAACGCGCCTATAGCTTTAGGAACCGAATTTCCAAGCGCTCCGAATGATTTTGAATAAAGCACAGGGTTTGTTTTTTTTGAATGATTATATCCAATTGATAATAAAAATTCATTATTTCCAACATCACTTGTTATTATTGTATTATTGTCAATGTTTTTTATAATTTCAGTGATAATATTTACAGGATATTCTGTATCAAAATTAAATAACGATTTTTTTATTTCATTACAGATTGATAACCAATCATTATCATACCATTTAATATCTTCATCAGCGAGCAACGGCATAATATCTTTTAATTCTGTATGAAAACAAATAGTATTTGGGATTTCTCTTAAAAATTCATTTTTATCGACATCAATTCGTATTATTTTCGCCTTATTTGTAATCACACCAAAACTTTTAGACGACGGTTTAAACATGAGCCGGTTTCCAAAAGAAATTATCAAATCGCATTTTGATAAAATAAAATTGCTGTATCGTATGCCATGACTTCCGATATAACCGTAATAATTATTTGATTCAGAAATAATATCATGTGCAGACCTGCTTGATAATATCGGAATACCCCATTTTTCTGATATTATTTTAATGTATTCTGATGTACATGATTGTTTTATCCCGTCACCAATTAATATAACCGGACGCTTTGCTTTATTTAGTTCTTGTTTTATGGTATTAATAATCTTTAAATATAATAATTTTTCATTGTTTCTATTTTCTTCAGGAATAAAGGGACGTTGTAATTCAGGATTAATATTTGCTCTTAGTACACTAACAAGAAAATCAATTAAAATAGGACCTGGTCTATCGTTTATCGCTAAATAATAAGACTTCTCTATTTCATATCGAACATCATCGATATTGTTAATAGAAACGGCATATTTAGAAACCGATGATAACATACCAACAGTATCAAATTCCTGATCTTCTTCTACTCTTATATCCTTAAAAACACTCTTGTGAGAATGAGCGGTAATAAAAAATATCGGCAACGATTCACAAAAAGCGTCAGTAATCCCTGTAACCATATTTGTAATACCGGGACCTCTTGTTGCATAAGCGACAGATAGTTTCCTTGCAGCTTGCGCATATCCGCATGCAGCAAAAGCTGAAGCTTGTTCATTATAATTCAACCTTGCCGTTATTTCTTTGCCTCTTTTACCAACAGAATCCAGAAAGTCAAGCACGACACCGCCAGGAATGCCAAATACATCAGTAACACCTTTACTGACAAGAAAATCTACAATGTAGTCAGAAACTTTCATAAATAAAATCAAATTAAATTTTTATAACCGAACAATTTTAATAATTCAACAGTGCTTTCATGAGTATAACGATCTCTGTATTCAAGAGGCATATTTTTAAGTATATTATTTATTTCAACATAAGACAGTTTATATTTATTTCTTAATACTAAAGATATTTTATACGCTGATTTATTAATTGCAGGAAGAAAGCGAGTTAATGAATAACCCCATAAATTTTTATTAGAATATTTCTCAATAATCTCACACGCCATAAGAACAGCGTCATAATTATAAGAAACGCCGTAATATTTATTAAGATGGTCAATTATAATTTCAGTCTGGAGATTTCCAGCACCTTGTCCCATTCCGAGACAGCAAGAGTCAATAATTATATTTCTATCAGACTCTTGTTTAATAAAAGCAAGCGCATTTGAAAACGCAAGATTCATATTATTATGAGCATGGAAACCTATTCTTACTGATTCTTTAAGCCCTTTATCAAATAAAGTAAAAAAATGTTTTATATCCTGTTCTTGCATGTATCCGTAACTATCCACAAAATATAAAGCGTATGCCGATATATCATTTGCATAATCAATTAACATTTGCAGTTCATCATTTTTATAACGCATTGTTACCATTGGCTGGATAAACACTTTATAATTTTTTTTTGCAAGTTCTTTACAAAAATCCAATGACTTTTTCAGTTCTGAATATCTTATTATTACTCTTATAGCTTGGCAATATAATTCATTCCAGTTTGGAATATCTGCTACCGGAGTGTCAGGACCGCGAAATAAAGCTGCATACATTTGATTTTGACTATGCGGTACAGGTATTTCATTAGAAATACTTTCTATATCCTGATATATAGCCATATTTTTTTTATCATCTTTTGATATTTCAATCGCACCTATTTCAATTATATCTATATCTGACTTACTCAGATTTTGAGATACAGAATCAATATCTTCTTTAAGAAATACAAGTTCTGATTCCTTATTTATCCTTGCATCTTCAAGACCAAAACCTCCGTCTCTGAGCGTGCAATCTAATATTTGAATACGTTTATTCATTAATTCCTTCTTTTATAACCGTAATCATCTTATCTATCATATCATCTGTCATCCCCGGATACACACCAATCCAGAAAGAATTGTTCATTATACGATCCGTTTCCTGTAAATTACCTGCCACCCTGTAGCCTTCGCCGGTTTTTCGCAATTCATCAAAACATGGATGTTTTACAAGATTTCCTGCAAAGAGCATTCGCGTTTGAATATTCCTGCTTTCTATGTATTGTACCAACTTATTGCGGTTGATACCTTCTTTGCATGTAATTAAAAAACCAAACCAGCTTGGATCTGAATTAGGCGCCGCTTTAGGTAAAATTAACTTATCCTGCATATCTTTTAAACCGTCATACAAACGTTTCCAATTTACTTTACGTTTTTCTACGAACGAAGGAAACTTTTCTAATTGTGCGCATCCTATTGCAGCCTGCATATCCGTTGCTTTTAGATTGTATCCAAAGTGACTGTAAACATATTTATGATCATAGCCTGCAGGGAGTTCTCCGAATTGAACATTAAAACGATGACCGCAATGATTATCCTTCCCGGAAGGACACGCGCAATCGCGCCCCCAATCACGCATGGAACGGATTATTTTATGAAGAAGAGGATCAGAAGTGTAAACTGCTCCGCCCTCTCCCATTGTCATGTGATGAGGCGGATAAAAACTTGATGTTCCTATATCGCCGATTGTTCCTGTAAACTTAGTAGTGCCATCTATTGTATATGTTGAACCAAGAGCGTCGCAGTTATCTTCTACAAGCCATAAATTATTAGCTTTACAAAATGTTTTTATAGATTGTAAATCGAATGGGTTTCCAAGAGTATGCGCCAGCATTACTGCTTTTGTTTTTTTGGAAAGCGCTTTTTCCAGAAGCGAAACATCAATATTGTATTGAGGAATTGTAACATCAACAAAAACAGGAACCGCGCCATATTGTAATATTGGCGTAACAGTTGTCGGAAAACCCGCTGCAACTGTAATAATTTCATCGCCTCTTTTAACCGCTCTTTCATTTAATAAGTGCGAAGTTAAAGCCATAAACGCGATTAAATTGGCTGATGAACCTGAATTAACAAGCGAACAGAAAGGTACTTTTAAATATTCACCTAACTGTTTTTCAAAAAGGTCGGTGTAACGGCCTGACGTAAGCCAGAACTCCAGAGAACTGTCTACAAGGTTAACCATCTCATTTTCATCAAAAACACGTGAAGCGTAAGGGATACGATCCCCGTCATTGTATGGCTGCCTTTGCATGAATGTTGAATAAAATTCTTTTACATTATCAAGGATGTGTTGAGTAGCTTGTTCTTTTGTCATTTTTTCAAACATTAATTTCTCCAAAATATTCCTTAATTTGCTTATTAATACATGCTTGTTTTTCTTCATTTGCGCCGATTTTAGCGAATTCTATCACTTTTTCAACAGCCGTTTTAATATTCCAGAATGGCTTCCAGCCCAGTACCGTTTTTGATTTTGAACAATCCAATTTTAAATAATTAGCTTCATGCGGGCCATTATCTCCCTGTTCTTTCCATACGGCGTTCTTTCCCCATGCGGCGCAAAAAACTTCAGTTAGTTTTCCTGCAGAAATACAATTTTCTTCATCCGGACCGAAATTGTATGCGCCTTCTAATGACTTATTGCCGTATTGTTTTTGACCTAAAAGTAAATAACCGGAAAGACATTCCAGCACATGTTGAAAAGGTCTAATCGAATTGGGGTTTCTTACGATAATTTCGCTTTGCGCTTCCATCGCTCTGATGCAATCCGGAATAATTCTGTCTTCGGAATAATCTCCGCCGCCAATCACATTGCCTGATCTTGCTGTAGAAATTGACGGCGTTTCAGAATTATTAAAAAATGAATTACGATAACTGCATGTAACTAACTCGCTGCATGATTTACTGTTTGAATACGGATCATAGCCGCACAAATTTTCATTTTCGCGGTATCCCCAGTGCCATTCTTTATTTTCATATACCTTATCTGTAGTAATATTTACAAATGATTTTACAGAAGGCGTCAATCTAAGAGCTTCCAGAATATTTACTGTTCCCATTACATTAGTTTCATAAGTTTCTGCAGGTTCACGGTATGAAAATCGTACAAGAGGCTGCGCTGCCATATGAAATAAAATATCAGGTTTTGCGTTCTGCACTGTTTTAACAAGAAAATCACGGTTTCTTATATCACCGATTACTGAGCATATATCATTTTCAGTATTTGTTATTTTAAAAAGAGACGGCTTTGTAAGCGGCTCAAGACCAATGCCTGATATTTTTGCTCCGGCCTGCAGAAGAATTCTGCAAAGCCATGTGCCTTTAAAGCCTGTGTGTCCTGTTATAAATACATTTTTGTTTTTGTAAAATTCCAGCATTATTTTAACCACATTGCCCATGGACATGTTCCGTTTGTCCACATCTCAGTTAAATCATTTTTATCTTTTAATGTATCCATTGAACGCCAGAAACCTGTATGCTTATAAGCGTTTAGCTGTCCTTGTTCCGCCAGAGTTTCCAAAGGTTTCCTCTCTAAAATGGTGCTATTGCCGTCAGTCAGATAATTAAATACATTATGCTCCATAACAAAAAAACCGCCGTTTATCCATGCGCCGTCCCCTTCTGGTTTTTCTTTAAACGAAGAAATCGACCCGTCTTCTTTTATATCCAGCGCGCCAAAACGGCCGCTTGGCTTTAAAGAGGTTAATGTTACATATTTTCCTGATGATTCATGCGATTTTATTAAATCGGGAATATTGATATTACTTACGCCGTCGCCGTAAGTTAACATAAAACGCTCTTTACCGATAATTTCTTTTGCCGCGATTAATCTTCCCCCTGTCATTGTATCCTGACCTGTATACAGCATTGTTACTTTCCATGGCTCAGTTCTATGGTTGTGAAGTTCAACCGAGTTATTCGACATATCCACGGTAATGTCCGAATAGCGAGTATAATAATTAATAAAGTAGTCTTTTATAATGTGTGATTTATACCCTGTAAGGATAATAAACTCATTATATCCCCAATGCGAATAAATTTTCATAATATGCCATAGAATCGGACGTCCGCCGATTTCTACCATTGGTTTTGGGATGAGATTTGTCTCTTCCGATAGACGGGTTCCCAACCCTCCTGCGAGGATAATTACTTTCATAATATTTCCTTTATTAAAATATAATATAAGGAATTAGATTAATAACCAAGATATAATTAATGCACCTAATTCACGTATATCATTATTCCAACCTTCATTTTTTGGAATAAATGTTTTTTCAGTAACAATATCAATATTAATGTAATCAAGATTATTAATGAAATCTAACTCAATAATAAATTCTTTACCTGGAATCATATCTATTGTTATTGATTCATTATTATTGATAGTTACAGTAATATTATTAATTGGAAAATTATCAGGTTGAAAACCATTTAAACAGAATTTAGTTGATTTTTTATCTTTTTTAAGAATATTTGCATTACCATTTATCCAGTTATCATCATAAAAACCTTTATAAATTGCCTTATCAATTATTTCATTTTCTAATATTATATTTAAATTATATAATATTAATTCACAATTTTTAAAATTTTTAACTAGTACTGCACTTCCATTATTTAATAAATGCTGAACAGTATTTAAAAATAAAGTTGTTTCATTTTTAGTATCTTTAATATTTTTTGAAATTATAATAAAATCAATCTTTGCCCAATTTAGATAATTGATAATATTTTCTCTATTATTAAACACATTATTAATTTCATTTATTCTACTTAAATCCTCGTAGCGACAAGAAAGTATTTTCATTGTTTGATTATGAATATTTCCAATAACTCTAGGATTATTTAATTCATTATTCTTAAAATAATTCTCTATATCCATTAAATTTAAAACTTCAAAATTTAATTCATAATTGTTATTGTATTCATATTTATTTTTAAATATTGGTTTTAATATATTAATTCTAATTATATCCGTACCCATTAACCAAGACCAATGACTAACAAACATTATCATAAACTGTAATAATAATAATATTGACAGAATAATATTAATATGCATCTTTAATTTATAAATATCAATATTTATATTATTTAATATATACATTAATATTACTCCAAAAACGATGATCGAAATACATACTGGAAATATAAAATAATTCCCATCTCTAGCAAGATTATACCAGATAGTAGAATATAATATACACTCAATTAATAATGGGATAAAAAATACTAATAAACATTTTATTTCTATTGATAAAGAAATATTATATTTATATTTGTTTTTAAAAATTAATTTACTTATTAAAATAATACTAATAATTAATCCTAACCATACAAAAATATTACCTGGCCATACACTATCAAATTGAGAGTTTTGATATTCTCTTATAGCTGAAGGATAAAATAGCATGTTATATATATGTTTTATAATAAATAATAAATCTTTATTTTCATTTACTGCGGATATAATTACATTAGGATCTCGAAATGGATATACACCTTTTAGACCAATCATTTTCCATATATTGAGTAAAAATGGATATGTTGGATATCCAGTTAGTTTATATGTTCTATAATGAATTCCTAATAAAACAAAAATTGCCAATCCAAGTAATAATAAATTTTTGTTTAAGTATTTATTTTTATTAATTAATAATGATTTTTTATTTTTTATTTTATAATAATATGAAACAAGAATACATCCTATAAATATTGAAAATAAATAGAAAACACCATGAACTTTCAAACATAATACAGGAAAACAAGCAATAACAGCAAATATTAAATTATTAATATCTTTTTCAAATATAAATTTAAAATATAATAAAACTACTAATAATAAAAAGAAAACAGTTGATACATCAGTTTTAGCAGTTGATGCCATATTGGATAAACATGCTACTGTTCCTATAGCTATAATTAATAATAATGTATTAGTTATATTAATATTAAAAAAACTTATTATTTTATAACATACACATAAAATTAAAAAGTAGAACATTATATTAACTGAATATATTAAACTAGGTATATTAAAACCAGTAAAAGGAGCAGAAAATAACTCAAATAATTTATTATAATAATTAACAAATTGATATAATCCATAACTTTCATAAAATGAATTCTCACTAAATAAATATCGATCTGTAAATAAACCATACCATAAAGAATCATAATCAGCTACATGTGTACCCTTTACACACTGAATTAAAATAAGAAATATAATACAAATAGATAATATCTTTTGTTTTTTATTAAGTAAAATAAAAGAATTAACAAGTTTTAAAAATAAATAATTATGTTTTTTGATTCTAACATTAAAGATCAAAGAAAATAATCCTAATATAATAGTAATAATACGTAATACAGATATCGAACCGATATTTAAAAGCGAACATAATATAGCTATTGTTGACCAAATAATGAAACCAATAAGAAAATTAATTAAGTAATTTTCCAGTGTATTAGTATCTCTTTTATAGATAATAATATTAAATATATTTCCTATACTAATAATTATTTCAAAATAAATCCAAGCGAATAATATTGCAAATAATGCTTGATGAGCTTGCAAATAATAACATACTAATAAGCAAATACTAAATATAATAAATCTTATATTTTTAACAAATAATATTGATAAAACAAGTATAATAAAATAAAGAAATATTTCAATAAGTCCTTGAATAACTGAAGGTTGTTTTACATGCCATAAAAATGTTTTTAATATTATATTTCTAAATGGTAATATAATAAAAAATAATGAAATAATAATCATAATAACATTAGAGAATAAATGTATATATTTATTATTTGTTTTATTCATTCTTCCTTCAAAATATTATTTATTAATTATCATAATCATTAACTATTTTTCATCACTTTACAGCTTCAAAGAAATATTGTAGTGAACCTATATTACCAGTCAATCTATTATAACCTGCTGTCACAAATATATCTTTAAAACCGCAATTTTTTAAAATATCAAAAATATCCCATGAAAAATCATAAACAACAAGAGCTCCCTTATTAGAGACTGGGTTTCCATGATATACTGGCTCTTTATTATGCAAAATCTCCCCCATTGAATCTATATCTGCTCTTTTCTCTGTTTTATCATTATTAGGATAAAATGGTATGCTAAATAGTAGCCTTCCCTTAGGTTTTAATACTCTAAACACTTCTTTTATGCTTTGTTCAAAATCAAATACATGCTCAAAAACATCCAACGATATTAAAATATTAAAAGAATTATTATCAAAACTTAAATTAGTTGAATCTTCATGTCTTATACCATTAATTATAGTTCCGCTTTTATAATTAGAATCTAAGTATTCGCTCCCTATAATATCCGGGAATTTCTTTATTAAAGTTTTGTAAAAAGGTGTCACTTGTTCGTAAATATATATTTTACAATCTTTATATAATTTACATCTTTTATATAATATATTTAATAAAAACCTTTGTCTATTATTTAAACCACAATTAACACATATCATCCATTCTCTATAGTTAATTAAACCATTATATGCGTATAACGTGTCAATTAAAAACCACGTATGTTTTTTACATATACGGCAATATCCTAATATACCCGTCTTTTCAGTTCCATTATAATTAATTATCTTACCGATAAATTTTTTATCTCTTCTAAGATCATTTTTATATTTTGGGGAATTAATAATTCTTAAAAATTGATATTTATTATAAATTTTAAAAAACATTTTTTATATTTCAACTATCGCATTTATCAGAGTTTATGCGTTCAAGTATATCTTTCTTTAAGCAGTCTGATATTATTTTAAATTCCTTATTTATATAGAAGCGTTTATTATAAGTCGAAATTATTTTTTTTACTGCGAGTTCTAGTTCCGGTTATTAGTGATGCTTCATAGGCATTTAAAAGAACATTAGCGAAGGTTTCTGCATTATTTATCCCTTTATAATCATCTGTACCAAGAATTAAATGTGAAACTTCGTGTATTACTGTTTTAGCTATACTATTTGGTTCACAATGTTTGGCGTGATCAATATTGACAAAAACAGCATTTACAAACCTATTACAAGCAAAACAAATAATATAACTGCCGGCTGTATTAGCGCTAGGATCTTTATAAAGCACTATAGGTAAACAGTTTATATTGCGATAAAGTCCTTCGGTAAAAGATTTTAATATACCGAAGGCATTAATTCCGCCGGCGTTTTTAGGGGTGAGAAGCCATTTCATGTATTCTTCCTTGGACACATAAGAATTACTATTTAAATATCCTACTATTCGATCTTCAGTTGTTTCTTTCATTATTTTAATTGCATGATCCGCTTCCTGGTATATTGGATATTTTGCGTGGAAATTATCTACATCTTTGTCTTCAGGCAATACCCCTAAAAAACTATATCTTGAATTCTTTTCTACAAGCGCAGTTTTCACTTCATCATAAACAGGATAATTCAATCCGCAAAAACAAGTCTCCACCCCAGGATAAATAGCCATAAGTGCCATAATACTGTTCTCCTAAATTTAACGCCGGCAATTGTTATCTTCCCCGGCGAAACATATTCTTCTTACCAGCTTTTCTTGAATTCATCAGGCGTTGTCCATTTTTTTTCAAGAGTTGCGGTGCTGTTATTTACCATATACGACGGGTCTTCAAAGTGCGGCATATCGGAAAAATTTTTAAAATCGCCGCCCCAGAACAAACCTATACTTTTACCTAATTCTCCAACTATGTTAAAGAAACCGTCTTCGTTAGTGTATTCGCTGCCTTTTATATTACGGCAGAAATCAAACGCGACGCCCCAACAGTGCGCGCTTTGCGGATATTTGCAATTTGTTACAATGCTGCCGGGTGCGGTACGTCCTTTGTCATAGAGCGCGTCCTGCTCATCCTTAGTGCGCCAAGTTTCTGTTATAAGTAAAATCAAATTTTTATCTTTGCATAATTGCTGAAGCGTCTGTGCTTTTTTCCGCACTTCAGGATGCAATTTTTCTATTCCTCTCATATTTTATACCCTATCTACAATAGGCGAAATAGTTTTATCAAACTCTTTAATCACCCTGCTCATTCCGTCCGCTAACTGCGCGGATTCGAACTTTACTTTTACCTTCATGGTGTTATTTTGATCGGCAATTTCTGTAAAACTTATCTGCAGATTCGATCGTTCCATGCTGATACTTAAATCCCCGTTTGTCTCGTTCGCTATAAAACCGCGCTGGGGTAGTTTTTCCTGAAGCTCCACGCTGTTTACCTTCACGCTGAATTCCATCTCAATTTCTTTCAGGTTCATCGCCGAAGGATTCACAATAGAGATAACAGGCACATCAATGGTCGAATCGCCGTCGAGCATGAGCCGCCTTACGCGAGGATGTCCGTCCTCTGTAAAATAACGGCTTAGAAGCTCAAGATTACGAGCCTCAAGCATTTCCATCGCTGCGTTTACAGAATGCTGCAAACCGCGTATAAGATCGGAAAATGCCTGAGACTGCGTCTCCTGTTTCTTGTTCGACCAAAAAGGCATTTAGCTATTTCTCTGCTATTTTGACGCAGGTTCTTTGCGTTCAGTTCTATCGCTTGTAAGGTTATCAGTTACCTGTTGATTGGTCGGGGTCGCTACGCTGTTTGTAATTATATCAATGATCCGCATAAACGCTTCCGGCGTGTTTTGCTTGCGGGCAGAGACATTAAACGAGTATTTTGCGCGCGTGTCGGTATGCCTTGTCTGCTCGCTTCCATGCGTGACAGAGCCTGTAAACTTTGTGCTTACAGATACAGGACTCCAAAAAGCTTTATATTGCGCGTCGGTTTCATTCGTGAATTTCGCTTCCGTAGTTGTTTTTGTGTCTTCGGCTGTTTTTACTTCAAGCTCAAAATTAACATTTATATTTTCTACCCCGATATTCGGAAGCCCTGTCAGAGCAAGGAAAGGAGCTTGAATATAGCGGGTTTTCGTTTCACTGCTTGCCGGACCGTCGCTTTTGGCATCACCCTGCGTTGTTTCTTCGTATTTAAATGTTACCATGCGGATTTCTCCGTCTTTGGTAAGTCCAACATGGTCAATGAACTGTGCCAGAGCCAAACTCATTTCTGTTTGCGCCCTTACCGCAGCAAGCATCGGAGCCGCAACCATTTTCTCGATTGGCATACTATTGATTATACCGTTAACAATTTCATGATTCATTTTGTCCCCCTTGCGTTATACGATATACTAGTATCATTTTTCACATTTGTCAATTTTTATATTATTTTACCGCTCTCTGTTGGATATACATCAACCGCATTGTTTAATTTTTCAATTATTCTGCTGAGCATTTCCGGCGGATTACACGATTTAAACTTCATAGACATTCCAAGATGCGCATGCTCTCTGTCCGCCCGGCCGCTTATCATGTCAATTCCAAAACTGGTTCTGTTTATATTATAATTTCCATATCTTCCGCCTGCGTTTCTGCGGTTTCTTCTTCCTTCTTCCGTTTCGTGTGACGTATTTTGAACTGCCTCAGCGTCTTTTCTTTTCGGTTCAGCCGCAGGAACAAAATCCGAACCTTGTTCAAGACCGGATTCAGCTACCTGACACGGCATTTGTTTTAAAGCTGTTTTTTTTATCATCAGGTCAAGTTTTACTTCCATTTCATCTAATATAAGCGAAGAGTGTGAATTCATACATACCATTGGTATATCCATTGCGGCGCCTTCCATAATTCTAATTGTCTTTACGAGAGGAGCGCCGCTTTCATCAAAAAACCGGCTGAAACTATTGATATGATGCTGTTCTACAATATCCTGACTTGAATTAACGCAATACTGAAGCCCGCGGATAATATCCGCAAGCGTCATTTCTTCGCCGCGCTTTCTTTCTCTTCCTGATTTTCTTGTTTGTCTTGCCATTAATTATTCCTCTATAATTTTCGGTTCTATTTGCATTTAATTATTAAGAAAATATCTGCAATCAATAAATTGCTTTTTATGATATCGCTTATCAATATCATAATCTGAGACGTTATAACCTTTATCCGCAAATCCAAGCGCTGTGGTTAAACCTACAAAACCAAGACCTATAACTGATATATTCAAATTATAATACCTTCCTCAATTTCCATTTACATTAACTGATTGCTTTCTTTAAACTGTCATTCCATACAGGAATATTAATACCCAGAGCATTTTTTATCTTCGCTTTATCAAGCACTGAATATGAAGGCCGCGTTACTTTTGCGGGAAATTCTGCGCTTGTACATGGCTTTACATCGCAATTTTTTAATAAAATCCCCGCGGTTTTTGCCTGTTTGTAAATTTCTTGAGCAAAATCATACCAGGTTATTTCTCCTTCATCAGTATAATGATAAATACCGAATGGGATTTTTTTTCCTTCGCTTGATTGTTTAAATAACTCTATAACTGTTTGCGCTAAATCATTCGCCCATGTAGGACTTCCTTTTTGATCGTTAACAACAGAAATGCTTTCTTTTTCATTCATTAAACGCAGCATTGTGCGTACAAAATTATTTCCATGTTCGCCGTATAGCCACGCGGTTCGAATAATATAAGATCTTTCGTTTTCTTCAATTACTCTTATTTCCCCGTTACGTTTTGATATTCCGTAAACGCCAATCGGATCTGTTGCATCATCTTCAGTATATGGTTTATTTCCGCGCCCGTTAAACACATAATCTGTGGAAATATGAATCATGACAGCGCCCGCTTCTTTTGCAGCAGCAGCGATATTCCGGGAACCTTCGGCATTGATTAGATTGCATGTTTGCGCGTCGTCTTCGGCTTTATCCACAGCGGTATATGCCGCGCAGTTAATAATCCATTTAATTGAATTGTTTTGTTTTATAAATTCTCTAAGAGAATTTATATCAGTAATGTCTACTTCTTTATCTGTTCCAATAAAAGAAAATTTTTCTTTTTCCAGAAGCAAAGACAATTCTGTTCCCAACATGCCTTTATTGCCGATTAGCCAGATCATATAATATGTATCCCCGGCAGCATTTCATCTTTCTGTGACAGTTTATAATCCATACCCAAATCCGGCCATTTAATGCCGATTTTAGGATCTTTCCAAATAATGCCGCCTTCGTCCTGCGGAAAATAAAAATCTGTGCATTTATAGGCGAATACAGCGGTATCCGATAAAACCAGAAAACCGTGCGCAAATCCTGGAGGAATATAAAACTGGTTTTGCTTTTTACCGTTTAAAATAACAGAATGCCATTTGCCAAAGGTTGATGAACCTTCCCTAATGTCCGCGGCTACGTCAAAAACTTCGCCTTCGATCGCTCTTACAAGTTTTCCTTGCGGATGCGTTTTTTGAAAATGCAGTCCGCGCAGAACGCCTTTTACAGAACTGGATTGATTATCCTGAACAAAGGGCAAATTGATGCCGGCTTCTTCGTAATCGCGCCGCGACCAACATTCAAAAAAATAACCGCGATCGTCGCCGAAAACTTTGGGTTGTATTTCAATTAATCCGTCTATCGGACATTTTGTAAAATTGAAAGGCATACAATCTCCAAATTATTGATAATATTCCGAATACGCATTACAAACCTCATCGGACTTGCCGGACATAACCAGTTCGCCGTTTCGCAGCCATATCGCGTTTTCGCATAACTGTTTTACTATCTCATTACTGTGTGATACAAATAAAAATGTTGTATTTCCCGAAAGCATTTCCTGTATACGGTTTGAACATTTTCTCTGAAAGGCGGCGTCTCCTACGGAAAGAGCTTCGTCAACAATAAGTATCTCAGGCTCTACAACTGCAGCTACAGAAAAAGCCATCCGCGCCTGCATGCCTGTAGAATAATTTTTTATCGGCATCTCAAGAAAATCCGCCAACTCTGAAAATTCCACAATGCTGTCGAATTTTTCTTTCATGAAAGCATGACTATGTCCCAAAAGCGCGCCTTGTAAATAAATATTTTCTCTTGCAGTTAGATTCATATCAAAACCGGCTCCAAGTTCCAGTATCGGCGATATTCTTCCATTTACTGTTATTCCGCCGTTATCCGGTCCTATAATTCCGCAAATTAGGCGCAATAAAGTCGATTTACCTGCGCCGTTATTTCCTACAATTCCCCAGGATTCGCCTCTTTTAACTTCAAAATTAATATTTTTTAAAGCAAGGAATTCTTTAAAATGAAGAGAACCTTTAAAAAATTTTACAAAATATTCTTTTATATTGTCAATTCTTTCAGACGCTATATTAAAACGCACAGTCGCGTCACTAACCTGAATAATAGGTTCCAATTCAATACCTCACATATAAAGAATAAATTTTTTCTTTGCTCTTGCAAAGGTGATAATCCCAAGGAGCATCATTACAGCGGCGGCAATCGCTCCGCGTACAGCCAGATCAAGGCTGCCCATACCTGCGGTTCCAATTGTAAAATTACGGAACATTGTTATGTAAAAATACATGGGGTTATATTTTGTAACAAGATTAAAAAGCCACTCGGGCAGAATACTTACAGGATAAAAAATCGCAGACAAATAAAGCCATGCGGTAGAAACTATACTCCAGATATAAACAATGTCTCTGAAAAAGACCGTAGCCTGCGCCATGAACAGTCCAAACCCCAAACAGAAAAAATACAGCTGAATAATCGGGATAATCACAAAAAACAGACGCGGCGAAAGCGGCACCTTCGTAGCGATAAAAAGTATTATTAAGGCGCCAAGAGAAAAAAGAAACGTAACAAATTCGCTTGTAACTGTTGCCATGGTAAAAATATATTTCGGCACATATATTTTTTTTAATAGACCGGCATTCCCGATAACGGAAGTAAGCGACTGCGAAATTGATCCTGCCATAAAATTGAACAGCAATTGTCCGACTAAAAGATAAATCGGAAAATTCACAACATTAAAACGAAAAAGATTTGAAAAGACAATGTACATTACCACCATTGTTAATAGCGGATTTAACATGCTCCATACATAGCCTAAAAAACTTCTTCTGTATTTGAGTTTAATGTCTCTTGATACAAGCTGGAAGAAAAGTTCTCTGTATCTGAAAAAGGTTCGTAAACGCTCTATTGTTTTCGGCATTTTTTATTCTATCCTGTAAGTCTTTTAAAATTATACAAAACTAAAATCTGTTTTTTCATATGAAAAATTAATATTGTAATAAGGATCGCCCGCTGTAAGCTCTTTCTCCCATCTTTTTTTAAACAGCGCCGTATCCAAAATGAGCTGACGCTTTCTTTTTGTATTTGTGTTATACCCGCGCGATTTAGATTCAAGGTGATACGCTTCGGCGTAAGGCGTCCATGCATTAAGAAAGCCGGCTCTTCTGATTTTAAGGCACAGATCAACATCGTTAAATGAATTGGGGAATTCCGTGGCAAAGCAGCCGACATCTTCAAAAACCTGTTTTTTAATCATCATACAAGCGGCGGTAACTACGCTGATATTCTGCGCGATCTGCAGTCTGCCCATATAGCCGATAGTATCATGCGGGGCGCCGTTGTAAACATGACCTGCAATATCTCCCATTCCCAAAACTACTCCGGCATGCTGAATGGAGCCGTTAATGTAATATAATTTCGCTCCGACAGCGCCGATATCTCTTCGCTGACTGTACATCAGCATTTCTTCAATCCAGTTCGGCGAAATGATGATTATATCGTTATTTAAAAAAACAAGCTGCTGTCCATTTGCGTTCTGAACGCCGAAATTGCATATTTCGCTGAAGTTAAAACCCTGCTCTTTCCAGTAGACAATGTTGATATTTTTATACCTTTTAATTTCTTCATATAAAGCAAATGTAGCATCGTCTTTACTGTTGTTTTCTACAATTAGAATTTCATAATTTAAATATGTTGTTTTATGCAGGATGGAAGAAAGACATTTCCGGAGCATGGGAGCATTGTCTTTATTGGGGATAATTATCGACACTAACGGGTTTTCCGCTATGTTATAGATTACCCTGTAGTATCCGGGAAGTTCAATTTTACTCTGCACCAAAGCGCTCTTGTTATGTTTTTTTAAATATTCATCTATTACCTTTTCAGCGGCCGATATATTTTCTATTTTCTTTTTTACATCAGAGGGAATAGGTTTTTTATCGTTCCTGTGGAAATACAGCAGTTTGTTAATATGATATATTTTAGAAGCTATATCCGTTAATCTTAATATGATGTCATAATCCTGACTGCCGTCGTACTCACTTCTAAAAGGACCCGCTTTATTCAGCAAATTTCTTGAAAAAGCGGTGAAATGGCTTATATAATTATGCGAACACAGCGTATCTATCGCGTAATTTGGCTTATGATGCCTTAAAGACACATAATAAGTTTCAGAAAAATACGCTTCATCGGAATAAATAAAATCGGCGTCTTCATTGCATATTGCTTTCATTATTTCATAAAGGCAGGATGGATGCAGAACATCGCTTTGATGAAGGTGTCCGATAAAATCACCGGATGATATTTTTATCGCTTCATTTAATCTGTCTGATACGCCTAGTTTATTATCAACTTTTACATATTTAATCCGGCTGTCTTTTTGCACGTAATCATCGCATAACTTTTTCACGTTTGCATTATTTTCATCGCTTCCGTCCACAAGGCATAATTCCCAGTTGCTGTAAGTCTGTTCTGTAACAGATTCAATCATATCTGCCAGGTATTGTTCCGGCGTGTTATGCAAAGATGTAATAATCGAGATTTTATATTTTTTATAAAAAACCATATTCAACTGGGATTTTTTTTCGCTTTTTGACAAGCCTTTATAATATTGCAGGGGAACCTTTTTCTGACGCATTCCGCCGGCGATTTCCCTGAGTGTCTTTATAAAACCATATTTTTTTATAGAACGCAGCACATTAACAAGAAGAAATAATTGCCTGTTGCGTCTTATAAAATTTAAAATTCCCCACATTATACTGCTCTGTCCTCGCCTTTATTTCAATATTACGCGCGTTTTAAATAATTTTTTTCTATCCATTGCTTATATTCGCCGCGGCGGATTGCTTCTACCCAATTTTTATTCTGCAAATACCATTCTACGGTTTTATCAAGGCCTTCTTTGAAACTGACCGACTGTTTCCAGCCTAATTCATGTTTAATTTTATTACAGTCTATCGCATAACGGCGGTCATGACCGGGACGATCCGTTACATAGGTAATTGTCTTTCGGATGCCGCCAGCGTCCATATTCGCTTTATCGGCTACAATTTCGATTAACGCGTCTAAAAGCTTTATATTTTCCCATTCATTTTCGCCGCCGATATTGTATGTTTCGCCGGATTTGCCGTTTTGCATAATTGTCCAAACAGCGCTGTTATGATCTTCAACATACAGCCAATCGCGTATATTTTTCCCGTCACCGTAAACAGGCAAAGGTTTTCCTTCAAGCATATTTAAGATCATTAAAGGAATCAATTTTTCCGGAAATTGATAAGGTCCGTAGTTATTTGAACAATTGGACAAAGTAACAGGCAGTCCGTAAGTATGATTATACGCCATTGCCAGATGATCGCTTCCGGCTTTACTGGCTGAATACGGCGAGCGCGGATCGTAAGCCGTGTTTTCGGTAAAATAACCCGTTTCTCCAAGAGAGCCGTACACTTCGTCTGTGCTGATATGATGAAACAAAACATCCTGTTCCGAACATCCTGACTTGTCTTTCCACGCATTACGGGCAACATCAAGAAGCGTAAAAGTGCCGCAGACATTTGTTTTAATGAATGTTTCAGGTCCGTGTATGGAACGATCCACATGACTTTCCGCCGCAAAATGAACAACAGTATCAATATTAAACTTATTAAAAACAGTTTCCACAAACAAGCGATCGCAAATATCGCCGTGTTCAAAAAAATAACGCGGATCATTTTCCATATCGGCAAGGCTTGTTATATTGCCTGCATACGTCAATGAATCAAGATTTATAATTTTCCCGGAAAAATCATTTTTCTTAAGTAAAAAACGGATAAAATTACAGCCAATAAAACCGGCGCCGCCTGTTACAAGAATGTTGCTCAAAATGCGCATATCTTCATATCTCCTATTTTTAAATTACATATTCTCCGCTATGTATTTAAGGTAAACTCCGTATTCTGTTTTATACTCCGACGCGAGCTTTAATAAATCGTTATTCGAAATCCATCCGTTTTTATAGGCGATTTCCTCAATACAGGAAACATACATTCCCTGGCGTTTTTGAATTGTTTCAATAAAATTTGACGCTTCCAAAAGGCTGTCGTAGGTTCCGGTATCAAGCCAGGCCATGCCTCTGCCTAGTATTTCTACAGTTAAACGATCCTTATCAAGATAAATATTGTTAACCGCGGTAATTTCAATCTCGCCGCGGGTGGATGGCTTTACGCTTTTTGCAATTTCCGCGATATTATTATCGTAAAAATAAAGCCCGGGAACTGCATAATGCGACTTTGGTTTAACCGGTTTTTCCTCTATAGAAAGCGCTTTTCCTTCATTATTGAATTCTACAACGCCGTACGATGTTGGATCCTTCACGTAATATCCGAAAATAACAGCGCCGCTGTCATTTGCAATTTTTTTTAAAGCGTTTTTTAATGTCAGACTGAAACCGCTGCCGTAAAAAATATTATCGCCAAGCACAAGAGCGCATGAATCGTTTCCGATAAATTCATCGCCTATTATAAACGCGTCGGCAAGGCCGCGGGGGCTTTCCTGAACCTTGAATTCAAAATGCATTCCAAGCCACGCGCCGCTGCCGAAAAGTTCCTGAAAAGAAGGCAGGTCGCGCGGAGTTGAAATAATCAAAACATCTCTTATGCCGGCTAGCATTAGCACGGAAAGAGGATAATAGATCATTGGTTTGTCGTAGAGAGGGAGTATTTGTTTTGAAATCGCTCTTGTTATCGGATAGAGCCTGGTACCGGAGCCGCCGGCGAGAATAATTCCTTTCATAAATTCACCGCTTTTTTATTATTATACTTCAAAGAATAAATTTTTACTACAATTATATACTTTCAAAAGAGGATTTTCTTCTTACCCAGCGTTGAATTCAACGATTTTCGGCTGGATAGACGCGATTAATAACGGCGGCCGGAACACGCTCATTAATTATTCAACGATTTCAATGGATTTTCATCACTAATTACTAAATTATACATTAATTAAGACAAAATAACCAGTTAGACGAGCCGCACTTACCATCTTTTGAACATCAAAACAACCGTATGCCATATCCTTTTAAGGGTTTTTGCGCTTTCACAGTCCTTTACGGCAACCAGCGGGATGCGGTTAAGTTCGCCTTTTTCATCGGAAATGATAAGAAAACCTATCTGAGAGCCTGCTTTTATCGGAGCAATAAGCGGATAATTTATGATTGTTTCATAAAAAAGCGATTTTGCTCGGGTTTTAGGAGCGGTAAAATCCGCTGGATGAGAAAGGGTTATTTCAATCGTTTTTTCCCTGCCCTTCCATACCTCCGTTGTTTTTGGGTACGCCTTTTCAATCTGGCTTATCGGAGGACGGACAGTTTTAAATAATTCAAATGCCCATCCAAGGAGGTTTATGCCGTCCTGCGCGCGTAAACGCGAGCCATAACGAACATTCGGCGCGCCAAGCAGTACCAGAATATAACGCGTATCATCTCTTTTGGCTGTCAGCGCGATATTGTAACCGGATTCATAAATAAAGCCTGTTTTTAATCCGTCTACTCCGGGAAATGTTCTTAAAAGGTCGTTGCGGTTGTATTGTACAATTGTGCGCGGATTATTCCGGTGCCTTTCCTGAACATTTGCCGCCAGCGGATAGGAAAACTCGTTAACAGAGTGAAACTCGCTTATACTATGAGGATGCATTATTAAATATTGATGGCAAAAAGACGCGAACTCTTCCGCTGTTGTTTTATTATATTCGGAAATGCCCGACGATTCCGCAAAACGCGTAATGTACAATCCCATATTCCGCGCTTCCATTGTCATTTTGGCGGCGAATTGCTTCATGTCAGGTGAAACGCTCAATGCCGCTGCGACAGCGGCATCGTTGCCTGAAACCACGGCAAGACCTAATAATATTTCGCGTAATGTCACAATTTGCCCCGGTTCCAAAAACATTAAACTTGATCTGGGCGGCTGGCTCTGCGCCCAGCTTTCCGCGGTTATAGGAACTATTTGATCATACGAAGCTCTTCCCTCTTTTATTTCTTTCATTACAAGGTGCATTGTCATTAATTTGGTAAGGGACGCCGGAGGTATTTCATCGCCGGGATTTTTTGAATAAAGAAGAGCGCCTGTATGCGCGTCTATTAATACCGCCGCGCGCGAATGAATCTGCGGCGCCGTTTGAAGATACGGGACAAGCGCAGACGGCGTGTTAAAAATCTGCGCGGAAAGACAGAACGGTAAAAAAAGAAAAATTGGAGTTATAAATTTTATTTTTGCCATGGAAGATTAAAATTCTGCCTGACCAACCGCGCGCGGATACGGGATAACGTCGCGGATGTTTGCCATGCCGGAAACATACTGAATCAGTCTTTCAAAGCCCAAACCGAATCCCGCGTGAGGCACAGAACCGTAACGGCGCAGATCCAGATACCAGCGGTAATCTTCGCTCTTTAATCCCATTTCACCCATGCGCTTTTCAAGCTTTTCAAGGTTATCTTCGCGCTGCGAGCCGCCTATAATTTCACCTAATCTCGGGACAAGCACATCCATGGCGCGCACTGTTTTACCGTCGTCGTTTAATTTCATGTAAAATGCTTTTATCTCTTTCGGATAATCCGTAACAATTACGGGACCGCCCGCGACTTTTTCCGTAAGAAACTTTTCATGTTCGCTTTGCAAATCGCATCCCCAATGAGGTTCAAATTCAAAAAGACCTTTGCTGTTTGCAGCCGCTTTTTCAAGTTCTTTAACGGCTTCGGTGTATGTTATATGTGAAAACTTTGCGTTTACAACCTGTTTTAAATTTTCGATAATTCCCTTTTCAACGTGAGCGTCGAAAAACGCCAGTTCATCCGCGCATTCATTCAGCGCGGCGTTTAAAACATATTTTAAAAAATCTTCAGCAAGCGCCATGTCATCCGCTAACTCCGCGAAAGCCATTTCCGGCTCTACCATCCAGAACTCCGCAAGATGGCGCACTGTATTGGAGTTTTCAGCGCGGAATGTCGGGCCGAATGTATAAACGCGCGAAATCGCTGTCGCGTAGGTTTCCGCCTCAAGCTGACCTGAAACTGTTAAAAAAGTTTTTTTTCCGAAAAAATCATCGCTATAATTAACGCCGCCCGCTGCCTGCGCTTTTGCTATTGCCTGAGCGTCTAATGTTGTTACCTGAAACATCGCTCCCGCGCCTTCGCAGTCGCCGGCTGTAATAATCGGCGTATGAAGGTAATGGAAATCATTCTCCTGAAAATACCTGTGTATCGCAAAAGCCATGCGGCTTCTGAGGCGCGCGACAGCTCCGAATGTATTTGTACGCGGACGCAGATGGGCGATCTCGCGAAGGAATTCCATGGAATGGCGTTTCTTCTGAAGAGGATACGCCTGAACATCGCCTGCGGTTTCCGCGGGAGCGTCTCCTATCACCGCAAGCGAATTAGCCGCAATTTCCACAGCCTGTCCCGAAGCGGGGGAAGGCACAAGTTTCCCTTCTATCCTTATGGAAGTGCCTGTGGAAAGAGCGCAAAGAGCGGTTTCAACCGCGGCGTCAAGAGATGAGCTTCTGTCGAAGGCGCATTGAATGCCCGAAAAACAGGAACCGTCGCTTACTTCAACAAAGACAAGGTTTTTCATGTCTCTTTTGGTTCTGACCCAGCCGGAAACCGCAATTTCCTGCGACTGGGGAGTTTCATTCAGAATATATTTAATCAATTTTGGCAGCATGAATGAATTATATAGCTTTTCTGTGACTAGTGAAAAGTAGGCAAATATACCGAGTAGCACAAAACATTAAATTGTTATATACTAAACTGGGAGAATGAAATGGTGGATTTAGAGTTAATTGACGATGCTGAAACCTTGTTCAATGTTGGCAATGCTGCCGGTATGATTAATAATTTTGCCGAAGCATTTGATTGTTTTTATAAAGCAGCCAGAATGGGTTATGCCCCCGCTCAGTGCAGCCTTGCCTTTTGCTACGAAAAAGGCCATGGCGTGCCTCATAATTACACCAAAGCTGTTGAATATTACCGTAAATCAGCGGATCAGGGGTATGCCGCGGCACAGTGCAATTTGGGATGGTGTTACGAAAGCGGTTACGGGGTGCCGCAGGATCTAAGCATTGCCGTAGCGTTTTATGAAAAAGCCGCCACGCAAGGGTATCCTCCGGCGCAGGGCAATTTAGGATTCTGTTACGCAAACGGAAACGGCGTACCCAGAGATAATGACGAAGCTTTTAAGTGGTTTTATAAAGCGGCTTCGCAGGGGAGTTCTTTCGCCCAGTTCAATTTAGGCGAATGTTATGAACACGGCAGGGGCGTTTCCCAGGATATTGCTAAAGCGGTGGAATGGTATAAAAAATCCGCCGAACACGGATACGCGCCGGCTCAGAACAGCCTAGGTTCCTGCTACGAAAACGGCAAAGGAATCGCCGTGAATCTACTAAAGGCATACGAGTGGTACAATCATGCGGCTTTCCAGGGGCATTTTTCCGCCAAACAAAATGTTGATAACCTGAAAAAGAAGAATATAAATTAGTATGGATAAAGAAGAACTTCTTGAGCTTATTAAAGTCGGCTCTCTGGATATATCTAAATTAAAGCTTCTTCTTTCAGATATGAATACTGTTGATATCGCGGAAATTCTTGAGGAGCTCGACAGAGAAAAAATTATCCAGCTTTTCAGGATTCTTCCTAAAACAATCGCATCCGATGTTTTTTCTTATATTGATTCTGACTACCAGCAGACAATTATCGAAGCGCTTACCGATTCAGAAATCGGAGATGTTATTAATAAACTCTTTATTGACGACGCCGTAGACTTTATAGAAGAAATGCCCGCCAATGTTGTAAAACGCGTACTGCAGAATGTTCCTTTCGCAAAAAGAAAAATTATAAATCAGATTTTACAGTATCCTGATGATTCAGCGGGCAGCATAATGACGACGGAGTACATCGAACTCCGCGAGGACGCCGATGTTCAGGAGGCGTTCGATACTATCCGCACTATCGGGCTTAACAAGGAAACAATTTACAGCTGTTATGTGATAGGAAAAGACAGGCTTTTAGTCGGCATGGTTTCGGCAAAAACTTTAATGCTCTCAAGTCCTAATAATAAAATCGAAGATATAATGGATAAAAACACTGTCTTTGTCTACACAACAGAAGACAGGGAAACTGTCGCGGAACTTTTCCAAAAATACGCGTTTTTGGCAATGCCTGTTGTGGATAAAGAACAGCGTCTTGTAGGCATCATCACTGTTGACGACATCGTTGACGTTATCGTCGAGGAAAGCACAGAAGATATTCATAAGATGGCTGCTCTTGTTCCGTCGGACTATCCGTATTTAAAAACTTCGGTTTTTCAGCACGCTAAAAACCGTTTTGTATGGATGCTGATTCTAATGCTCTCGGCGACCATCACAGGCGGCATAATTTCCAGTTTTGAAAACGGCCTTATGGTGCTTCCGATTCTTATGTCGTTCATACCGATGCTGATGAACACTGGCGGCATCGCGGGTTCTCAGTCTTCAACATTGATCATCCGCGGCATAGCGGTAGGTGAAATTGAATTAAAGAATATATTAATAATTTTATGGAAGGAACTGCGCATTGGCATCTTATGCGGACTTGGTCTTAGCGTTGTAAACTTTGTCCGCGTTTTTATAATGAACAACAGAGACTGGCTTTTATGCCTGACTATCACTCTTTCTCTGTTCTGCACGATATTGATGGCGAAAACCGTAGGGAGCATTCTGCCGATTTTGGCAAAACGCCTGAAAATTGACCCGGCGATTATGTCGGCGCCGCTTTTAACAACCATTGTAGACGCGGTGTCGCTTATTATCTATTTTTCAATCGCCAAGGTGATAATAGGGCTGTAAAAGGTGCTTACAGACGCGCACTGCCATCCTTCAGACCTTATCCGCGTTTTTCCGCAAGCCGAAAAAGAGCGCAAAGATTTAGGCGTTCTTGCGGCGGCAAGCGCCTGCGATCCGCAAGAATTTTCATATCATGAAGAATTAGCGCGTAACAGTTCCGCGGAAAAAACCGCGCCGCTGCTTTGCTGTTTTGGGATTCATCCGCAGCTGCCCGCCGAAAGAGCGAAAAAATCATTAACATTTACGGAAAAAGACATGGACAAAAACATGGCATTTCTAGATAAATTATGTCAGGCGGGCAAAATAGCGGCAATCGGCGAATGCGGTTTTGATCTTTACAAAGACGAGTACAGGGAAACAGAATCGATTCAGGAAAAAATATTCGAAGGCCATTTGGAAACGGCTATTAAATTCAATCTTCCTGTTGTCATTCACGCGCGGCGCGCAATGCATAAAATATTCGCGTATGAAAAACAATTGTCAAAATGCAAAACAATTATTTTTCACACATGGCCAGGCACATTGGAAGAAGGAAAATCATTATTACGCCATGGCATCAACGCTTATTTTTCTTTTGGAAATGTAATAATGCTCAATCATAAACAGTCTATTAAATGCTGTTCGCTGCTTCCCGCGGAAAGACTTCTAACAGAAACCGACGCCCCATACGCTCCCCGGAGAGGTGAAAATTTTTCATCATGGACTGATCTTCCTCTGATACTGGAAACCGCCGTGAACCTTCGAAGCGAAGCCGGCAATAAAACAACAGGGAAAGATTTGGAAAACCAAATAGACATGAATTTTATGAAAGCGTTCGTTCTTTAGTTTTGCTCATCTTCCTTTTCATCAGAAGAACTGAGTCCGTAGTCCGCGAGTTTGCGCAAAAGTGTTTTACGTCCGATATCCAGCGTTTCCGCGGTTTTGCTTTTGTTGCCTTTGCAGTATGAGAGCGTATCGCGGATTATTACTTTTTCGCAGTCTTCCATGCTGGCTCCAAGCCTGATATTTATCCAACCCTCATCGTCGGCATCGCGGAAAATAGGCGGCAGGTCGCCTACAGAGATTATATTTGATTGGCACATAACAACCGCGCTTTCAAGGCAGTTTCTAAGTTCGCGTATATTGCCGGGCCATTCATAGGCATAAATGCGGGCGCGGGCTTTATCGTTTATTCCGTCGATTTTTTTGCCGTTTTCGATTGCGAATTCTTTTATAAAAGACGCGATTAAAAGCGGAATATCGTCTTTTCTTTCGCGTAACGGAGGAACATTAATATTAACCACATTTAAACGGAAGTAAAGATCTTCGCGGAAAGCGTTTTTTTCTATTTCCGCTTTTAAATCCTTATTCGTAGCGGTAATAATGCGCACGTCTGTTTCTATCGTCTGTTCTCCTCCCACTCTTTCAAATCTTTTCTCCTGAAGAACGCGAAGCAGTTTTATCTGAATATTGGGATCTATTTCTCCGATTTCATCGAGAAACAGGGTTCCTCCTGAGGCGAGTTCAAAACGCCCTCTCCTCTGCGAAACAGCTCCAGTAAAAGCGCCTTTTTCATGGCCGAAAAGTTCGCTCTCTAAAAGCGAAGGGGAAAGAGCCGCGCAATGTACTTTTATAAGCGGCTGATCTTTTCTCGGAGAAAGATCGTGAATCGCGTCCGCGACAAGTTCCTTTCCAACGCCGGACTCGCCTGTTATTAGAATAGACGCTTTTGTTGGAGCCGCTTTATTCATCATGTTAAATACTTCGCGAATGCTGCGAGAATTGCCTATAATTGATTTAAATTGTTTTTCGCGTTCAAGTTCTTCTTCCATCCGCCGGTGCCGGAAAAACAACTCGCGGTTATCAAGAGCGCGTTTTACTTTCAATGAAAGATGATTCAAATCCACGGGCTTTGTAAGAAAATCCCAAGCGCCGTCGCGCATAGCGGCAACAGCGGTTTCAACGGTGCCGTGCCCTGTCAGCATGATAACAGGAAAACCAGGGGCATGAGCCAAAATACGTTTTAAAAGTTCATCGCCGCCAAGACCCGGCATTTTAAGGTCTGTTATAACAAGGTCGATGTCTCCGTTTTGAAAACGCTCCCATCCTTCATCGCCGTTTTCAGCGCAGGCGACTTCGTATCCGTCACCATGCAGAGCTTCGGCAAGGCCGTTTCGGATATTTTTTTCGTCATCAATTACAAGAAGGCGGAAATTCATGTTTTGTTCCCTCCGTTATACGCAAGCATTCTGGTCACTTTCTGCGGTATGGGCAGATTAATTCTGAATTCAGCTCCTGTTCCGGGCGATGAATCCACCGATATTTCACCCTGATGTTCTCTTATAATTTTATAAACCTGCGTAAGGCCGAGTCCTGTGCCTGTTTCCCTTGTTGTAAAATAGGGTTCAAATATTTTAGCGAGATTTTCCTTGCTTATCCCGATTCCTGTATCACAAATCGATATTCTTATTTCATTATCGGTAAAATTTGTCATTACTGTCAAAACGCCGCCGTTTGGCATCGCGGCCTGCGCGTTTTTTATTAGATTAAGAAGCGCCTGCTTCATGTAGCGCTCATCAATATGAATCTTCGGAATATTATTATCTAATTCCAGCATGCATAAAATGTTAGACTGCTCCATCTCGAATTTGACAAATTCCATTATCTGCGAAATTAAATCGTTAATATTTTCTTCCCTTAATTCAAGATTCATGGGACGCACCGCAAAAAGGAAATCAACAACAATTCTGTTAAGCCTGTCTATCTCCTCCTTGATTACGTCAAAATATTTTTCTGTTTTGTCTTCCGGGAATTCTATTTTTGCCAGCGTTTTTTGAAGCAGCTGAAGATGTATTGATATTGAACCAAGCGGATTTTTTATTTCATGCGCGACTCCAGCGGCCAATGTTGTAAGGCTTGCGAGATTTTCGGCTCTGCGAAGTCTTGCTTCATTTCTGCGTTTTTCCGTAATATCTTCTATATAGATAAGAGTGCCTGTAATTTTTTTATCATGAACCAGCGGAACAACATTAACTGTTAATAATCTTGTGCGCCCCTGCTGTTCAACTTCTATTTCTCTGTCGTTAACTTTTTCTCTGTTTATAATAATATCCTGAAACGCCAAAATAATTTCTTCGTCTAAAATCGCCGTGCGTAATTTTACGCCTTCGATATAATTCATCGGCACAAGGCGCTGGGCGCATTTATTAGCCATTACAATGTTGTCATTTTCATCGCAGACAAGGATTCCCATATCAATGGAATCTAAAACATTTTCAAGAAGGTTTATCTCTTCAACGGCGGAAATCAGAAGATCCCGGCGTTGATCCGGGCTTATTTTATCAAGTTTCTCCAGCGCCCTCTTGAAAAAATCAACCATAATATCTCCGCGGATCGGTTTTTAATTTATGGAAAAGCGCTTCAAGAGCCGAGACCGCGCTTATGTTGTAAACATCAACAGCGCAAACAGCGTCGTTTATGTATTTTTTTAATAAATCGAAATGCGCGATAATATTACGATCATTTGCGCCGCGTAAAAATACGATAATTGAATCAAGCGCTGCTTTCATAAAAACAGAAAAAGAAATATCTTTAAAATTATTACTTTTAGAAAGCGCCTCTTTAATAACAGAAGCGCTTTTTACGCCGCGCCCCTGAACACAATCTTTCAGGGATGAGGCAAACCAATCTGCAAGCGGCTGCAATTTTTCCGAACTCTGCCGGAGGAATGATTCAAGATAGGCGGCTAAACCTTCTTCGCTTGTATCCTGAAAAACTCTTCGTATAACTTCTTTTTCGCTTTGAATATCTCTTTTTAAAAAACGGTAAGGGCGGACGCGCGACAATATTGTCGGCATTATGGCTTCACGCCTTTGCGCCGTAAGAATAATGCTTACTGTTTCTGGCGGCTCTTCTAATAATTTTAGGAGCGAGTTTAGAGCGTCGTCTCTTAAATTATCCGCGTTTTCAATTATTAATACCTTGCGCTTTCCGTTCGGCGCCAGCCTGCACCAGTATGAAGCGCTTCTAATATGACCTACAGGCACAGAATCGCTTAAACCTTCTTCTTCCAGCTTCAGCGCGTCCTTTACAAGAGAATTAGAAAGTTTTTCCAGATTTTTTTGTTCACAAGTCTGCGTATTCAAAGTTAATAAATCATTTAATCCTTCATCCAAGGCCAGCAGAACAGAAGAAACTGTTTTTGCTGTTTTTGAATCGTTTTCCATTACAACAGGAGAGAAACGAAGCTGTACTTTTCTGAGAGAACGGTAAAATAAAAGTTTAACGCCCTGATTCTGCGCGTTCCTTAAAAAAGAAGATCTACAAGCATGAATATCCGAAGAAAAACCGCGGCTTCCAAGCAGTAAAAGATCGTCATGCGCGAGAATCCAATGCTTTTCACACGCGGGGCATGCGCACTTCCACGCCGCTTTCTCTTCGCATGAATAAACGCGGGAGAGTTCAAGCGCGGCGCTTCCTTTTCCGGAACAGGGAGGGCCGAAAAAAAGCATGGATGGAACATCCCGCTTTCCCGTAACATCAGCGCGCAACTGATCAACAGCGCCCTGAGCGATAATATTTTCAAACACTGACGGCACCCTCATTTCCCGCGATTATCGGCAGCAGAAGACGGCCGAAAAAACTGTCGGATAACAATGCGCTTGCGTCAAACAACGGCTGAATATTCAGGATGAAAATACTAAAGCTTATCACAATTAAGCCTTCCGCAAAACCCAAGATTATTCCTAAAAACCTGTCTGCGCCTGATAATTTTATTTTATTAATAATATCAACAAGTATTAACTGCACAATCTTGATTACTATATAAACAATTAAAAATATAGCCGCAAACGCGACGATTTTCGGGATTAAATCCAATTCAGGCCAAAACCTTTCTTTAAGCAATAATCCGCCGTTTTTATGCAGAAACAAGGCGGCAAGAAGCCCGAAAATTACGGCAGCCATGGAAAAAATTTCCGCGAGAAAACCTTTAAAAAAACAACGGATCATTAACAATCCCGTCAGCGAAAGAAAAATAATATCCATAACTGAAAATGTCACCTAATTTCCTCCGCAAGAGCGCGCGCTATAATTCCTGCGCCGCCGCGATCCCCGATCTTTTTTGAAGCGGCGGTCATCTCTTCCCTCTTTTTTTCATCCTGCGCAAGCGAACTGACGGCAAGCGCCAATTCCTGCGTGGTCAGGTTTTCTCCCTCTGCGCAGGAAGAAGGCAGCACCTGCGCCGCGCCTTCCTGCTGAAAGTAACGCGCGTTTTCAACCTGATCTCCTCTGGTTGTGCGGCCTCTAAGCGGAATCAGAAGCATCGGTTTACCGAGAACAGCCCATTCCCAAACTCCGGCGCCGCTTCTTCCCATAACAATTTCCGCGGCGGCCATTACATGAGGCAGCTCGTCTTTTATATATGCAAATGGTTTATATTTTTCGCTCTCGGGAACATCCCAGGCAAGACCCGGCCCTGTCTGATGAACAACCGTGTACCACCTGGTTAATTCTTCAAGCGCGGCGCGCACAAGTTCGTTAATTTCAAGAGCTCCCTGGCTTCCGCCAAGAACCAAAAGAATGCGCGCATCCCCGCCGACTTTTAAAAACGCCCTGCCCTTCGCGCCGTCCGCAAAACGAAAAACCTCACGCACGGGATTCCCGCTAACCGTTACGCGATCTTTCAATTGCCTGTTAAAAAACCGCGCGGTGTCTTCGTAAGCTGTAAAAACCCTGCCGTTCGTGCGCATAACAAAACGCGCGTTAATTCTTGTCGCGAGCCCGGGACTGAAATCTGACTCGTGAGTAAAAACCTTTATTTTAAGGGAAGCCGCCGCCGCGCAGGGAGGCACGCTGACAAAGCCGCCTTTGGAAAAAAGAACAACGGCCTTTTGCTTTTTAAGGATTTTTCGGGAGGCAAAGTAACCGCGGATAACCTTGAAGAAGTCGGTAATTGTCCGAAGTGAAAAATACCGCCTGAGTTTCCCTGAAGGTACGCCGAAAAACTCGATTCCCGCTTCCTCTACAAGAGTTTTATCCATGCCGGCGGAGGAACCAATCCAGAAAAGCCTGAAATCGCGGTCTGAAAGCAGCTTTTTTAACTCTGCCGCGACCGCAAGACCCGGGTAAATATGCCCTCCTGTCCCTCCGCCAGTAAAAGCAATGTTTACCATGAAAGAATTATAACATATTTCTATTTTTTAACCAACTCGCTGATACCTGTCACTAAACCCGCGAGATTTTGTATCTCCGAGGGTATAATTATCTTTGTTGCCTGACCGTCCGCGACTTTCGCCAGAGTTTCCAGACTTTTTATTTTGATTAAAGGCTCATCGGCGTTCACGCTTTTCAGCATACTAAGACCGTCAGCGGTAGCTTTTTGGACATTCAGGATTGCCTGCGCTTCGCCTTCCGCTTCGCGGATAGCGGCTTCTTTTGCGGCTTCCGCCTGTAAAATTACGGCGGCTTTTTCGGCTTCGGCCTTTAAAATTGTAGACGCCTTCTGCCCTTCGGCGACAAGGATTGCTGATTGTTTTTCGCCTTCGGCTTTGAGAATTGATTCGCGTCTTTCGCGTTCCGCCCTCATCTGTTTTTCCATCGCTTCCTGAATGCTCTTGGGCGGCGTTATATTTCTTACTTCGACGCGGTTAACTTTTATTCCCCATGGATCTGTCGCTTCGTCTAAAACGATGCGCATGCGGTTGTTGATCATATCGCGGCTTGTAAGAGTGTCGTCGAGCTCAAGTTCGCCGATGATGTTTCTTAATGTTGTTGTCGCCAGGTTTTCGATCGCGTTGAACGGATTTATAACGCCGTATGTGTAGAGTTTTGGATCCGTTATCTGAAGAAAGATTACCGTATCGATCATCATGGTGACATTGTCTTTTGTGATAACCGGCTGCGGAGCAAAATCTATTACCTGCTCTTTTAAGGTTACGCGAGCTGCGATCCTGTCCAGAAATGGGAGCTTTACGTGAATGCCTGTGCTCCATGTTGAATTGTAAGCGCCGATACGCTCAATTACAAATGCGTTGGACTGAGAAACGATCCTTACATTCGCGATAATTAAAATTAATAGAAACGCCGACAGTGTAATAATTGCCCACATAGTATACCTCTTTAAATATTATTTGTATTTTCGTTTTCTTCTTTGCTTTCGTTTTCTTTTTCTTTTTCGCTGATTACGCGAACAATTGCCTGAACACCTTCGATCCGCACCACCTCGCATCTGGTTCCTTCGGCTAATGAGGAGCCGTCTTCAGATTTTGCCGACCAAATCTGACCGTTTAGCTTAACTTCGCCTCTGTCGAATTCTGTTATTTGTTTTGTAACCAGCGCATGTTTGCCGGCGAGACTGTCTACATTTGTTTTAACTTTCCCCGTTTTAAATTTTTTAATTGCCAAAGGACGGGTAAAGACAAGCAGAACAGCTGAAATAACAAGGAAAATCATTACCTGATAAACAATCGGAATAGGTAAAAACGACAGAAAGACAAGGACAAGCGCGGCAATCGCGAACCATATTGTCGTAAGACCAAGAGTAAAGGCTTCAATTACGGCAAGAACAACGGCAATTCCAAGCCAAATCCAGTGAGATTGGATACTGATATCAGCGTCGAATAAAATAGGCATACATAAATTTATTATCAATACCGGCAATTGTCAAGGGTTACTCAAGGTGTGTCTAAGCGATGTCTTTTTAATTATGTAATATGTATTTCAGCCTCTTCATTTGTTATACACTACTTATCGGTAAAATCCTTATCACGTATATCCATGCGTTTAATCTTGCCGCTGATTGTTTTCGGCAATTCACTTACGAATTCAATTATGCGCGGGTATTTGTACGGCGCTGTTACATGCTTAACATGATTTTGAAGTTCGCGGATTAATTCGTCTGACGCGGTAAATCCCCGCGCAAGAACGATAGTGGCCTTCACTATCTGGCCGCGCATGGGATCGGGAGCGGCTGTTACGGCACATTCAAGAACCGACGGATGTTCCATTAAAGCGCTTTCAACTTCAAAGGGGCCTATGCGGTAGCCTGAGCATTTTATTACATCGTCGTTTCTTCCAACAAACCAAAAGTAACCGTCGCTGTCTTTCCATGCCATGTCGCCTGTTTTATACGTTGTGCCGCTCCAGGCGTTTGCCGTTACTTCCTTGTCTCTCCAGTAACCGCGGAAAATACCGGGAAAATCCGAGTCTCCGATTACAGGCGGGAAACTGTCAGGATCGCAGTTTTCGCTCTCATACATATTCTTTCCGGCGTTTGTAATGCTCATGTTTCCCGTTATGCCTTCGTCCAGCGCCGCACCGTTTTCATCTAACAGTTTTATGCCGAAAAGAGGAGCCGGTTTTCCCATTGAACCGGGTTTCACAGGCAGCCATTTAAAAACGGCGGCCATTACAGATGTTTCACTCTGACCGAATCCTTCACGCACTTCAAGACCTGTCATCTCTTTTAATTTATTATAAACTTCGGGACTTAACGGCTCTCCCGCGACTGATGTGTGCCTGATAAAATTGAAATTGTAACCTGATAAATCTTCTTTTATGAGATAACGGAACACTGTCGCCGGAGCGCAGAATGTAGAAGGTTTTAATCTCATTATCGCGTCTAACATTCCTTTGGGAGTAAATTTTTCAGTATCGTAAACGCCGATAGCGGCGCCGCAGATCCACTGTCCGTAGATTTTTCCCCAGGCGAACTTTGCCCAGCCTGAATCTGTCTGCGTAAGATGAACACGGTTATCCTCAACGCAGTGCCAGTATTTAGCTGTAACAATGTGGCCTAAAGGCAGGCTGTGATTATGAAGCACCATTTTCGGCATTCCGGTTGTGCCGGAAGAAAAATATATCAGCATCGGGTCTTTGGTTGCCGTTGGAATTCTAGAAAAACTATCAGACGCTTTTTCAATTTCGCCGCGCATATCGATATAACCTTTAGGGATATTTTTTCCGATTACAGCGACTTTTTCCAGTTTGGGGCAGTTGGGTTTTGCGGCGGCGATATTTTCAAGAAGGTCATTATCATCTACCGTGATTAAAAGTTTTACATCTGCTACATTGCAGCGGTATTCTAAATCTTTCGCTGTTAGCTGATATGTGCCGGGTATGCAAATCGCGCCTATTTTTGACAGGGCGCACATAATCATCCAGACGCCGGGACGCTGTTTTAAAATTAATTTAACTACATCGCCTTTTTTTATTCCAAGCGCAATAAGCGCGTTTGCGGCTTTGTTTGAAAGACGCTTAATATCCGCGAAAGTGAATAATTTTACCTCTTCCGTGTCGTCTGTCCAAAGCAGCGCTGGTTTTTCTGGCTGTAATTTTGCCCATTCATCAGCGACATCATACGCAAAGTTAAAATTATCAGGCATATTGCAGCGATAGTTTTCGTAAAAATCCTCATAGCTGTCAAAATCAATCCGCGGGAGATAACGTGATAGTATTTCGTTCATATATGTTCCTGTTCTATTCCTGAATAATCGTAATAAACTGCGCCGTTCCGTTTACAGCGCTTTGGCTGTGAGGCAGGCGGGCGTCAAAATAAATTGAATCTCCGGCATTTAAAATATATTCTGTTTTTAAAACAGTTACATTTACCCGCCCTTCTGTCACAAAATTGAATTCCTGACCGGAATGCGAAACCTGTTCTGCCGCAGGCTTTGAAGAATCCAAAGTTACAAGCAATGGTTCCATCGTTCTGTGTTTAAAGTTATACGCAAGACTTGAAAACTCGTAACCGGGATACCGTTCAATCTGAACGCCCTTGCTCTTGCGGCATACAGCTGCGCTTTCCATTCTTGCTTCTTCTCCCGTTAAAAGAACTGTCACATCGGTGCCGAGACGGCCTGCGATTGTGTATAACGCGCTAATAGGGATACCAAGCTCTCCGCTTTCATATTTGCTGTACGTATCAAACGGGATTTCTGTTTCTTTCGACATATCAAGGGAGCTGATTTCCAGAATCTCTCTCAGTTCCTTTATGCGTTCGGGAACATGAGCTACTTTTTCATTCATAAAAATTCCTTCAAGCCTTTTCCCGTTATTCTATCATATTCATCGCGAATATCTACCGGAACTCCTACTTTTTCTGTTCCAAAATAATCAAGTCTGCCGGTCTCGATTTTTAATCCTGCAATTTTGTTATTTAGAATTAAATTCACATAATCATTGATATTATTAAGCCTGTTTTCTGAATATATTCCTAAAGTTTCGCCGTATAATACATCCGAAGCGTCATGGATGTCAGTTCCGGCGGTGACAGGTTTGCCTATTTTTTTTGCGTATTGATTGGCAAGAGCGTCAAAAGAAAAATCTTCATGTCCGCCGTTCGCGGCTTCCACAGCGTCAACGCATCCCGTTGAAAGCACAACGCGCGGAATATACGCCCTCTGCCTGAACGGGTGAGCTTGAACAACACAGCCTCCCGCGTCCCTTACAGCGCGATACTGTTCCCCTCTTGACCATTTTTTACACTCAGGATGATTCAAAAGCCATTCTTTATCAAGCCCGTAAATCAGATAATCATCGCAGCCGTCAAATGTTTCTTCCCATCCGAAAAAAACATCAAGACCAAGGAGATCGCCTTTTTCTTTTGCGTTCTCATAACCGGCAAAAAAATATTCCACCCACTTTTCCCACGGAAGTTTTCTTGATACCGCGCAGTTGGCGTTATAGAAATGATCCGTAACAATGAGTCCTGTATAACCCTTTTTTTTGTAGCCGGCAATATACTCAGAACCAAGAGAGACCGCGCATTTGCTGACTCCTGCCGTATGCAGGTGAGTTTCGTATAGATACGCCACGATGGCATATTATATAAAAATTGTATTAATTATTCAATAGTATGTTATACGGTAATCTTTCTGCCCCGAAAAACCCAGTCCGCTGTACAAACGTCTGGCAGCGTTATTTATCTTTTTAACAAAAAGGGTTACCCCCTTTCCGTTGTTAATCAGGGCGGTTATAAACTCATAAGCCATGCTTGCGGCAATCCCCCTTCCGCGGTAATCAGGGCGTACATAGACGCCTCCTACCTGATATCTGGTAAAAGAAACCGCGTTTACATTAATTTTACCCACCAAACGCCCATCAACCTCAGCCGCAAGGATATTCCCGCCTGCTATAATACTCTCTATGTTAGCTCTGCTCGCCGCAGGACTTAAAACAGAGCCTTTTGGAATCACTTCTTCCTTTTCGTAGGCTGCCTGAAGCGGCGCCATTTCGTCAATATCGGTCATCCTGGGGACGCGGAGAATGAGGTTCGAAACACGAGCTTTTTTACCTGTCCCTTCGGGCAGTTTATCAAGGCTCATAAGATCATAATCAATTATATCAGCCGCCGTCTTTCCTGTTTTTCTCATTTCATCTTCAAGTATCCGCACCTCATCTTTTAACCCCTGTACAGAATGAATGTTTTTTGACCGCGCCAGTTTTTTTAGAAATTCGGCGCATGGCATTTCTTTTCTGCCGCAAAGGACAGGCAGTATGGTGCTTTTTGAATTAATAACTAAACCTTTAATTTCTCCGTTATTTCCCGCCAATACCCAAATTGGATCATTTGTTTTATCCCGCATAAGGAATTTGGCGCATGCGCTTACATAATTTTCCTCTGCTCCCGCGAGCAATTCTATTGCGTTTTTAATGTCATTTTTATTAATCTTCCGCCATTTACAATTATCACTCATACGGCAGAACACCCTGCGCCGGTATTTTGCCGATGATAGCGGAAAACCCGGCCGCAAATGATTCTTGCGCGTAACTGTATACTGCCACGGCTCCTGTTATCCACGGCACGCTTTCAATATGCACAGGGCTGAGCACCGATAAAACTATTACATTTATGTTTAACTGCTGAAGGCCGCGAAGGAGCCGTAAATCAGAATTATTAGAAAGACAAAAAATTACCGTATCTGCGTTACGCGCATATGCAGCGAGACTGGATGGATCTGTCATTTCCGAGTACCGGAATACCGCAGCTCCCGGAAAAGCCGCTCTGCCGTAATTAAAAAAATCAGCGAAGTTACCCGCTAAAAGAACGCGTCCCGCTTTTTCTGAAGTCAGCGGAAAAACTTCTTCCGGCGGATTTGGTTTTACAATTGTAACGCTCCGCGCCGCGAGATTCAGAAAAAAAGCGGTGCCATGCGGATCTGTCAGCTCTGATTCAACCTTTTTTAAATCCGGTATATAAGGAACTTTTGAGTTGCCGCGAAGATAAATAAGTTTTAATTCAAGCACCTTACGCGCGGCGGCTCTTACATTATCCCTGAATTCCTTTTCATCTCTCATTGAATTAACAAGAAATGTCCAAACAGGATCTATTAACTGAGGGGTATTTGAAAACATTATTATATCATTGCCCGCGTCAATCGCCTGTTTGGCTGTACGCGGCAGAGAACCTGTTGATATTACCGCGCCTGCCATCATTAAATCGTCTGTTATAACAAGTCCCTTAAAGCCAATCCTATCGCGTAATACATCGCGGAGAAACCATGAAGAAAGCGAGGCGGGCGCAGAACCCGCGTCTGTTAAAGGAAACGCCAAATGCCCGCTCATAACCACAGGCAACCCTTCCGAGGCAAGCATGCGATACGGCACAAGTTCCCTGTTCCACAGAGTGTCATAAGAAATATTGATTCTCGGCAAAACTCCGTGTGAATCAAGTTCCGTATCTCCATGCCCGGGAAAATGCTTAGCTGTTGGAATAACGCCTGCCGCAAGCTGCCCCTTAACAAACGCAGAACCCAGAATGCCTGTTTTTATGGGATCATTTCCAAACGCTCTTGTTCCTATCAAACTAGAATCGCGATTTGTAAAAAGATCGACTGCGGGAGCGAAGTTCATGTTAATCCCAAGCAAAGCAAGTTCTTTCCCGATATAATATCCCGAAAGATACGCGTCACGCGGATAACCTGAAGCGCCGATCGCCATGTTCCCCGGCGTTTCGCTTGTGGCGCCTTTGATATGGCGAATCCATCCGCCTTCCTGATCTGTCGCCACCAAGAGCGGAATATTAAAAGGCCCCGCAATGCTTGCCGCCTGCAGCGATCCTACTGTTCTTGCAAGCCGCTGCGTATCCGAAGTATTCCATCCGAAAATTTTCACTCCGCCGATATTCCTCTGCCTTATCCAATCCATTATTAAAGGCGAAGGATCTTCACCAACCCATCCGAGCATGAACACCTGCGCAAGAGCCTGTTCGTCGGTCATCGCGCTTTCAAGTTTCGCCGCCAATTCCGAAGGCGTACCGGAATCGTTGAAACTTAAGGTAAAACCTTGAGCAGACGCGGTTACAGCAAAGATAATTATTAACAGAAATTTCTCGCAAAGGCGGAAAGGCGCAAATGAAAATTTAGAATTAAAGTTCATCAATGTATCCTGCGGCGCGGTGAGCGGCGATTGCTCCGTCCGCGGCGGCGGTTATAACCTGGCGGAACGCGCCTGAGCGTATGTCGCCCGCCGCGTAGAGACCGGGAATGTCAGACGCCATATTTTGATCTGTTATTATATACCCGCTCTCATCCAGCGCCGGCTTTAAACCTCCTGCGCCGATAAACGATGACTGCGGAACTGTTCCCGCGAAAATGAAAACAGCGTCGGTGTCTTCTTCATATATTCTGCCTGTTTTTGTGTCGGCCAATACCACGGATTTTACCTTTGCTTCGCCTTTTATTTCATTTATAACGGTGTTATAGCGCACTTCTATATTGGGATTTTCAATCGTTCTTTGAACAAGAGCTTTTTGCGCGCGGAAACTTTCGCGGCGGTGAATTAATACAATTCTGTCTGTTAAGCGCGAAAGATAGCGCGCTTCATCGCAGGCGGCGTCTCCGCCTCCAACCACAAAAATTTTTTTGTTTTTAAAAAAATTACCGTCGCATGTGGCGCAATATGAAACTCCCTTTCCTGAAAATTCTTTTTCTCCCGGCACATTTAAAAGGCGCGGCTTTGAGCCTGTCGCGATTATAACAGCGGACGCTGTGCGCGCGGAACCGTCATGAAGACAGACTGAAAAAATATTATCTGATTTTTTTATATCATTTACGGAACCGTAAAAAAACGAAGCGCCGAAATCCTCTGCCTGTTTTTGCAAATCCATTGCGAATTCATAGCCGGATTTCCTTCCTCCTCCGGGATAATTTTCAAGCACATCAATAACCAGAGCCTGCCCTCCCGCTGAAAGCTGTTCAATTACAAGAACCTTTAAATTTGAACGCGCGCCGTACTGAGCCGCTGAAAGTCCGGCAGGTCCGGCGCCAATTATTATTAAATCGAAATCGATCATTCTATCTCCCCGGCCATTTGCCGAAACATATACATTTTTCGCAGTATGAATTATAGTAAATTGTGAACTTAAAAGCGTCAATTACACAGGCATTGATTTTGGCGGTATTTCTTTGTTCTCCAGCCGAAATATATCCGCAAACCGCGTTTCCGCGTCTTGAGCCTGACCAGAAAGCGCTTGAATATTACATGCTCGGCGCGAACGACGGCTATTCATGGGCAGAACTTGCTCAAATCAGTTTGTGGGCATCAGGCGACACAACCTCATCAAATCTGGATAAAATAAAAGCGGCCGCCGCCAGTTTAAACAATTCACAGGATATTCAGGCATCAAGCAGGGAAAAAGCGGAATTTATACTAACATTTATGCACGCGAATTTTTTAAAAAGATATTCTCTGTATCAAACTAGAGTTGATACTCTTTTATCAGTCGGCACATACAACTGCGTTTCATCAGCCGCGTTTTACATTATTCTTTGCAATTCAGCCGGAATAAAAACGAGCGCCGTTATCACTAAGGAACATGCGTTTGTTATTGTTCATATTGACGGGCAGGATATCGACGTAGAGACCACAAACCGTTACGGTTTTGATCCCGGCAACCGCAAGGAATTTCATGATCAATTCGGAAAACTTACAGGTTTTTCATATGTGCCCGCGCAAAATTACAGGGATCGTCAGACGATAGAAAATATCGAGCTTATTTCCCTTATTTTAAATAATAGAATCGGCGATTATGAAAGACGCAGCAATTTTACAGATCCTGTGCCTCTTGCCGTCGATCGCGCCGCCTTGCTGCTCGGCGGTTCTTTTGAAGTAACAGAACAGGCCTACGCGTCAGAATTTTTATTTACAGATCCGCGAAGAGATTTAATGGACAGGCTGTTAAATTACGGCGCTTCTTTATTAAAGTCAAATAAGGAAGAAGAAGGACTTCGCTGGGCAGTTTCAGCCTCTTCCAGATATTCCGATCCTGTCCGCTGGAATGATTTTTTACATACGGCGATCAATAATGGAGCAGCCAGATTAATTAAAGACAGAAAAATAAAAGAGGCGGAAAATTTTCTTGCAAAATATAAATCATATTTATCGCAAACTGATTACGCCAGTCTTGATTCAATAATTATAGACGCGGATCTTTTAATCCGCGCAAATAATATTATAACCGAGGTTGAAGGGGACGCGGTTATTTCCGGCGTTAAACAGGCGCGGGACGACGGAAGGCTTTCAGTAAAAAGAGCATCTGAATTATTAACATTCGCGATTCAAAAAACAGCGTCTATACTCTGCGCCGCTCCGGGCAGAAACTGGCGCGCGGCAGTCGAATACCTTGAAAAAGCGCTTTATCAGCACGGCGCAAACCGCGATCTTGAACAAACAATGCGCACATACAAGAACAACCTTGCCGCGGAGTATCACAACCGTTTTGCAGCCGAATGGAATAAAAAAAATTATGAAACGGCGGAAAATATTCTAAACGAAGGCCTTGAACAGTTTCCAGATAACAGACAATTGTTATCAGACAGACAAATAATAAACAGATTTAAAAACAATCAATAATAATATCCTAATATTTATCCGCAGATCGCGCAAACTGCCGCTTTAAATATTACCGTGAATAATAATTTATCAGACAACCATCTATTAATATTTGTCTTTCCGCGTCGGTAAGTTCGCCTAACGCGGCTTTAATTTCTGTTACATTGTCACCTAACACATAGCCGGAAATTTGAGCGGTTTTTTCCTCCACCGCTTTTTTTATGTTTGGGAAGAAAATATAATCGCCGTTTTTAAACGCGCTTTCGTCAGTGATAAGGAACGGCAGTATTCCCCAATTGATAAGGTTTGACCTGTAGCGCTTTGTCGCGTATTCAAGCGCAAAGTTCGCTCCTGCGCCAAGTACTCTCTGACATGAAGCGGCCTGTTCTCTGGCGGAACCGTCGCCGGGTTTGCGGGCAAAAATGACGCTCGCAATTCCAGTGTTGCCGGCACTTACGTCTGAACAGCCGGCTATTCTTTGAATTTTTTCGATCATGGAGACAGTTTCCGCGTCCGCAGTTCCTGTGCGTCTTTTTTCTTCAAGAGCCAGCACAGCTTTTGCGCGTTTAACATAATCGGGATCTTTGCGGCTCAGCGTAAATTCCGCCAGCTTCAGCGGATTGGAACGGTAGGAAGAGGTTTCGCCGGATGGAATAAGCTCGTCTGTTGTCGTTACAGGATCGGTAATAAAACTCACCGTTTTTAATAAAAGGTTTTCTGGAAGCGGCGGCATTTTAGGCCAGTCTTTAATATTCGGACCGAATGTTAATTCTTCCTTCGGCTGAGATTTCCCGACTCCGTTGTAAACGCGTTTGTCGTATACGGTTTTGTCAAAGAAAAACTTGTACTTGCCGTACTTTACGTCTATTTCCGTCGCAGGCGTGATCTTTCCGCCGTTAACGGCAGTGGCGGCGATTGATCTCGCGTCCATGAGAGCGACAGAGGCAATCTGTCCGTCGTTCGGCTTTGAACCTTCGCGGTTCATAAAATTGCGCGTAACGTGACGAATCGAAAGTTCGTTGTTCGCGGGAGTATCTCCTGCGCCGAAACACGGACCGCAAAACGCCTCTCTTACAAGTACGCCGGCTTTCATGAAGGTTTCTACAGCGCCGTTTTTTACAAGCTCCAGATATGTCGGCTGGCTTTCCGGATACACGCTCATTGAAAAATTGCCGTTTCCAATCGAAGAGCTTTTCATAATGTCAGCGGCCGCCATAATATTCGAAAAGATTCCGCCTGAACACCCTGCGATAACCGCCTGCTCTGCCCATACGCCGCCGGCGCGGCATTTAAGAGCAAGTTTTAAATTTAAACCTGAGCTTTTATTTTCTTCGTCGGTCTTGCAAAGAATGTCTTGTGCGTTTTGAAGCAGCTCTCGGATTGTAAAAACATTGCTCGGATGAAAAGGCAGAGCGATACAGGGTTCTATTTTTGATAAATTTACCTTTATAAAACTGTCATAATACGCGGCATTCGTAGGATTTAATTCTTTATAATCGCCTGCTCTGCCGCGTTCTTTTAAATATATTTTAACATTATCGTCTGTTTTCCAAATTGATGACCAGCAGGCGGTTTCTGTTGTCATAACGTCAATGCCGTTTCTGAAATCTATCGAAAGTTTTTCAATTCCCGGACCGATAAATTCCATCACTTTATTTTTTACAAAACCGTTTTTAAAAGTAGCTCCGATAATCGCAAGAGCGGCATCCTGAGGTCCTACGCCCTTTTGAAGTTCTCCTTCAAGATAGACTCCGACAACAGGAGGATTAGGCATATCGTAAGTTCTTCCTGCAAGCTGCTTGGCGAGTTCTCCTCCGCCTTCGCCGACCGCCATTGTGCCAAGCGCGCCGTAACGCGTGTGACTGTCTGAACCGAGGATCATCTTCCCGCAGCCTGCCATCATTTCGCGGTTAAAGCTGTGAATAACAGCCAGATGCGGAGGAACATACACGCCGCCGTATTTTTTAGCGGCACTAAGAGCGAACACATGATCATCCTGATTGATTGTGCCGCCAACCGCGCATAGACTGTTATGGCAGTTTGTAAGCACATACGGAATAGGAAACTGCTCCATTCCGCTTGCCCGCGCCGTTTGAATTATTCCCACATAGGTTATATCATGCGAAGTGAGCGAATCGAATTTAAGCATAAGGTTCGCTTTATCTTCGCTTTTATTATGAGCGCAAAGGATACCATAAGAAATCGTCCCTTCTTTTGCCTGCTCTTTAGACGCTGAAATCCCGCGCTGAGTCAACTTTGCAGGCGCATCGGCATCATCGATAATTATTTCCTTACCATTGATTAAATAGGCTCCATTGTTAAAAATTTCGATCATGATGTCCTCCTATTGAGATTTTATCACATTCCAGCTATAGTGTGAATAATGGCAAAAACGCAATACACACGCAATTTTTGTATTATCGCTCATATCGACCACGGCAAGTCCACTCTCGCGGACAGGCTCATTCAAAAAGCGAAAATAATAGACGATCGCAACTTTCAGGATCAAATCCTTGATAATATGGATATTGAAAGAGAACGCGGCATAACAATTAAAAGCCAGGCTGTCACAATTCCGTATAAAGCCGCCGACGGCATCGATTATACTCTCAATCTTGTTGATACACCCGGTCACGTAGATTTCAGCTATGAGGTAAGCCGCGCGATCAACTCCTGCGAAGGAGCGCTTCTTCTCGTTGACGCTACGCAAGGCGTACAAGCTCAAACCCTTTCAAATATGTACCTCGCTCTTGAACATAACCTGGAAATAATTCCTGTTATTAATAAAATTGACATGCCCGCAGCCGACATTCCGCGCGTTAAAAAAATGATAGATAAAGACCTCGGCCTTGACGCGGAAACATCTGTTTTATGTTCCGCGCGCCAGGGTATCGGCATAGATGAACTTATGGAAGCTATTGTCACGCGCATCCCCGCTCCTTCGGGGGACGCAGCATCTTCCCTTCGCGCTTTAATTTTCGACTGCCATTACGACCCTTACCGCGGCGTTGTCGTTCATCTTCGCCTGTTTGACGGCAGCGTAAAAAAAGGAATGAAAATATCCTTTATGTCAAACAGTTCAGTTTACGAAGTGGAAACCGCGGGCGTTTTTAAACTTGCGTTAGTTGAAACAGGAGAACTGTCCGCCGGTGATGTAGGCTACATTATCGCCGGTATTAAAACTGTAAGCGATGTCCGCGTAGGCGACACCGTAACAGGAGCGGACAATCCATGCGCGGCAGCGCTTCCCGGTTTTCGCGAGGTTAAGCCTGTAGTATTTTCTTCTATCTACCCTGTCGATTCAAACGATTACGAAGAACTTCGCACAAGCATGGAAAAATTAAAGCTGAACGACGCAAGCCTGATTTACGAAAAAGACTCATCAGCCGCTCTTGGCTTCGGCTTTCGCTGCGGTTTTTTAGGACTTTTGCACCTTGAAGTAATTCAGGAACGCTTAGAGCGCGAATTTGATCAATCGGTTATTTTCACAGCTCCTTCTGTTAAATACAAGGTGCAAATTAAAAGTTCAGGTGAAACATTTATAGACAACCCCATGGAATACCCGGAAGAAGGCAGAATAGAAGGCGCTCATGAGCCGTACATCCGCGCTTCCATCATAACGCCGTCAGAATACCTTGGAAACATCATGACTCTCTGTCTTGAAAAGCGCGGTGTACAGACAAACATGACCTATCTCGACGAAAAAAGAGTAGAATTAATCTACGACATGCCGCTCTCCGAAGTGTTATTCGATTTTTACGACCGCCTTAAAAGCATCAGCCGCGGTTACGCGTCATTCGATTATGATATAACCGACTACAAGCCGACAGAACTTGTCAAACTGGACATTTTATTAAACGGTAAACCCGTGGACGCGCTTTCTCAGCTTGTATTTAAAGGCAACGCATACGACCGCGCGCGAAAAGTCTGCGAGCGTCTCCGCGATGAAATCCCGCGCCAGCAATTCAAGATTCCGATACAAGGGTCAATCGGCAGCCATGTAATCGCCCGCGAAACCGTAAACGCCCTCCGCAAAGACGTTCTCGCCAAATGCTACGGCGGCGACATTACGCGCAAACGCAAACTTCTAGAAAAGCAAAAAGAAGGTAAAAAACGCATGAAAATGGTAGGCGACGTTGAACTGCCTCAAAGCGCATTTTTAGCCGTTTTAAAATCGCGGGATGAATGATTTAAATAATTTTTAACCGCAAACCACATGAACCAGCACGATTTTTTTCATTTTTATAGCAATAAGCGCTTGTTGCAGATGACGCGACAGAAGTCTTGCTAGGCGTCCTCCCATTAGAGGGCGTGGATTTTTATAGAAGCAGCTTCACCATTGGATCAATCTCGGCTCTCACGCGTTTTAAAAACGAAATGTCCTGCAAATCTGGTTTTCTTCCTCCCGCGCAGTCGGGGAAATGCGCCCAGAGGTAATCGCACTCGTTAATTAAAACGCTTAACCTCTCTTTATCCGCCGCAGCTCCGCCTGTCAAAATGCCGCGTAACTCTATTATTCGCTTTTTTTCGTTTTCAAAGAAATTAATTAATCCCAAATTTTTCTCACATACATCTGCAGCTTTGCCGAACCTTCGGTTCGAAGTTTTCGAGAACTCTTCTGTATCAATTCTTAACAAATCCATCGCCTCGTCCATCGAAAGCGTTTTGAGCCCCAGCGGCAAACCGGTTCCTTCAATATCGAAGATGCGCGGGTCTTTTCCGAATTCTTGTTCAAAAAGATTCCGGTAATTTTTCATTATCGGGCTTGTGTAAACGGGAACTCCTGTTTTAGAAAGCGCGGCGATTGAAGAGTCATTGAAAGCCGCTTTATTAAATAAATAATTAAAACGCGTTTGCGAATTTAATTTGCCGCGATGTCCCGGAGTTGAACACGCGTGATACTTGTCTGCCGTAAACGAAAAATCAATTCCCGCGCAGATGATTTTTCCGCTTGTCAGGCGGCGGGCTAATTCAACTGCGCTTAAACCGACTGAACCAAGCGGGGGAAAAATTGCCGGAAGAAGCTCCGCAGCGCGCAAGCGTTCAAAGATGCGTAATTGAGTCCATGGCGTAAAGAAAAGATATCCATCTCCCGCAAGGAGCTTTGCCGATGATGGTAAAGAAGAAAGATCGACCGCCGCGTTTACTTTCCAGTTCCGGCAGCCGATAAAATCCCGGAGGTTCCAGTGCTGGCTTTCTAAAACAACAGCCAAATCAGGAACAATACCTCTATCCTTTAACGCTCCCAAACATGTATCAACACAAATTATTTTAAACTTTCGATCTTCAGTTCCTGTTAACTGTTCTCTGTTAATTGTTCTCTGCAAAGCGTCCAGCGCGTCATCAAGAGAAGGTCCTGCGCCGAGAACAAGAGCTGTCATATCGCCGTAAGATAATTGTGCAGCGGACTTAAAGTTTGAGATAAGAGAAAGATTGCGTAACGCATTGCGTATATACAGCCGTCCGAATTTGGTTAATGTCAACGCGTTGCTCCAGCCTGTCGCGATCTCGGCGCGCAGGGATTCGCAAAGACTGCTGTAAAGTTCAGTAAAGAGCTGCCAGCCACCTGTAAATTTAATCATTTCGATCCGACGGAAAGATAATTCTCCCCACTTGACTGTAATAAGAGATATCAATTCTTCCGCTGTGCATTTATTTGTTATAATAAGATTTTTATTTTCGATAAGCGAAGTATCAATATTTTGCAAAGTGAGATCATAAAGTTCTGGATCAGCTTCAACGCAAAGAATTGCGCAGCCCGTTGTTTCTGTTTCCAAACGCGACAGCAAACGCGAAAGACCGTAACCGTAAAGCACAGAGGGGCATAAATAAAGGGTTCTTTCTTTTACACAGACTGCGTCCGCCGCTTTGTCCGCGCGGCGGATTGGGTCTATTCCGGAAAGCAGCGTCTTTCCGTTTTTTACAATGTTACTGCGCAAAATAACGGAAATAAGTGTCCGAGAAACGGTCATCCATTCTTTCGTTATTCAGGAAATAAAAATGCAGCGATTGTTCGGCTGTAGAATTTAAAAAGTAGGATGTATACATACTGGCGATACTTTCAAGAGCGGATTCATCCGCCTGCGATTCTGCTGTAGGAATAAAGACATATACATTGTTTCCCTGAACCAAAGGTTTGGACGGAGTGTTTATAGGCGCCGAAAAAGCGGTTTTCCAGAAATTTTCATTCTGCGACAGCGCCTTAAGATCCTGCGGAGTGACACCATCCACTGTTAAAGATTCAAGAGAGGTAAAAAGATCAACGCCGCCGTGATTTACAGGCAGCGGACCGAAACTTCTGATTGCTTTATTCCGCCAGCGCGCCGCGTTAAGGAATCCGGCTTCCTGTGATTCGGCGATAAATTCATCAGCCTGCCCGATAGCCCAGTCTTCCATGAGGCCTCTTGCGAAATTTCTGATATAGGAACGCACTCTGTCCATAACGGCAAAGTCATTAAAATCAGCCTGCGTTAATTCATTCTCGATCCTGAAAAAAGACCATCCGTCAACAGTCGCGATAACTTCGCTTATCTCGCCTCTTTTAAGATTATAAACATTATCACGATCCGCGGAACCTGGTATTTCTCCGTCTAGCTCATATAAATAGCGAATACCCATATCTCCGCCTCTGTCGGCGTAACTGTCGCTTGATTGAGCTCTCGCGGCATCTTCAAAAGTGATAGTTCCGTCATTTATAGAAGCGCGGATTCTTTTTGCCTCTCTTTCATTTGACGAAACAGATATTTTTGACATATGTATCGAATTAAATAAATTTACATTTTGATTCGCGTAAACAAGATACTCGCTGTCGGGGTAATCATCAACTTGAAAAGAAACCATTTCAAAACTTCTTTCCGGCGAAGACATTGCGGCTATAAAATTCGCTTCGTTTTCAGGAATTAAAAGTCCGAAGAAATCATTGAAGAATGAAATTTTCGCAAGCTCTTCCTGAGTCTGACGCCAAATAGAAAGACGGGCGGTATCGGTCATTCGGTTGTACAATGCCAGCGAAAAACGTCCGTTGTCCTGAAACTGAGGCAGCTGTACAACAGCTTTGTCTACGGCTTTTTCAGATGGGGCATAATTTGATTTTTTAGCCATTTGAAGAACACCGGTATGCACAACGGCTCCGTCGTAAGCCTGTTTCCAGACATAATAATTTACCCAACTGTCATTCGGATCATAACCCTGATAACGGAAATTCTGGACAGCCCGTTCATAATACTGGGCAAACATATTTCCAGGCACCCATGCGATTGGAGCTTTATCATAATAGCCAAAAGTTAAATCACCGCCGCCGCTGCCAAAACCGCCGCCGGAAATAAAATCGCCGCCGATAAATGTAACGGTTACAAGAATTAAAATAACAACAGATCCTATATAAACACCAGGATTTTGCTTGAATTTTTTGGTAATTCCATCAGAAAAAGACTCTTTTTCATGAGCTGGAGCGTTTTTATCCTTTTTTGCCATAAAATACCTCTGAATTTGATAATTACCTAAAACAGTAACATTTTAGCCTTTTTTTGTCTAGCGGGAAGAAAAGTTAAAAAAGTTTCATTTTCGATCAAGCTTTTCGGCGCCTTCGCACCCATATATAGTAGGACAGAAAATTCTGTCCCTGGAGGTTTTTATGAAAATATTATTTTTACTGCTGGGAGCCTTTATTTTACTCGGCTCCTGCTCAACCCCGGAATCATCCAGCGCGTCTCAGTCGCTGGGGGGCAGCTCACAAGCGCTGCTCTACTTGAATTGCCGGGCGGTGTCACAGGAAGAGGTCGAATTCGAGTTTTCGCAGCCTGTGACAGTCAAACACCTAAGTTTCGAACCGGAACTTTCAATCGCGTCGATAGAAGACGGCAGCACGGTGAAAGTTAGATTCGAAGATATCCCGGATGCCGGAAAGATGATTATCACAGAAATTCTGGCGGAAGATGAAAGAAGAAATACAATTAATGTGATTGTTTCGTTCCGGGCAAGAAACGATCGAATGCCCGCTTTGGTAATTAATGAAATATGCACCGAGTATGCCAGCGCCGCGGCGGGAAAAAAAGCGGAGTTTATCGAATTGAAAATGAAATCGGATGGCAACCTCGGAGCGATGCGGCTTGTTATCAGAGGAAATACCGAGGCAGCCAGAGAAACAATTTTCGAGTTCTCTCCCGTAAATGTAAAGAAGGATGATTATGTTGTGGTACATCTTCGCACGTATGATGAAAACAGCAAAGATGAATACGAAAATGATCTTAACGCATCAGGCGGCATGAACTCGTCAGGAGCGCGGGATTTCTGGATACCGGGAGCTTCAAAGCTTCTGCATAAAACATCTTTTATCTATGTGTTGGATCAGGATGACAATGTAATTGACGCGGTGATAATTTCCGAAAAGCCCGATAACTGGTGGACTAAAGATTACTTTGCGCAGGCTGCGGAATTTTTATTTGACAGTGATTCATGGAAATCACCGGACGGTGGCATTTGCCGGCCAGCGGACGCGTTTATAAGCGCCGGAACAACAAACACCAGAACAATCTGCCGCGACGAAGCGGCGGAAAATATAAACTCGCCCGAGAATTGGTACATAACAGCTACGAGCTCGGCAACGCCGGGAGGAGTAAATAATATTAAACGATATTCAAATTAAATCTCTAAAAAGGGATTCAATATCATGTTTGGGGGCAGACCCGGTTTTCTGGGCTGCCATTTCTCCGCCCTTGTAAACGATCAGTGTGGGAATGGAAACAATCCCATGCTGTTCCGCAAGAGCGCCGCTTTCATCAATATTGATTTTTCCGACTTTCAGCTGTCCTGAATATTCATCGGCAATCTGATCAATCACAGGGCCTATCATTTTGCACGGTCCGCACCACGGCGCCCAGAAATCGATCAGTACGGGAACATTCGACTGCAGTACTTCGGATTCAAAATTATCATTGTTTATTTCAATAGAACTCACCACTTTTTCTCCCCTTAGTATATTTTCCAATATAGATGAAATTTTGGCAAGTAGCAAATATCTCTATTGACACAATTTTAACATTATGCCATGATCGAATATGGAAGCAACAAAATATTTTAACGAAGGCCTTTCTTACGATGATGTTCTTTTGCAGCCCGGTTATTCCGAAGTACTGCCGAAAGAATGTGATGTCAAAACCGTGCTTTGCGACGGAATCCATTTGAATGTACCAATTATCTCAGCCGCGATGGACACAGTTACGGAAGAAAAACTTGCCATAGCTATCGCGCTGGAAGGCGGAGCCGGCGTCATTCACCGCAATCTGAAGCCCGAAGAACAGGCGCATCAGGTTTCAAACGTAAAAAGATACCTTAACTGGATTATCGAATCGCCTGTTACAGTTCCCGAAGACGCTATTGTTCATGACGTAAGACAGCTTGTTGTCAAATACGGTATTTCAGGTCTGCCTGTCGTAAACAGCGAAGGTAAACTGCAGGGCATTATCACAAACCGCGATCTTCGTTTCTGCCGCGACGACTCCCTTCCTGTTACAAAGGTAATGACTCATGAAGTTGTCGTTGTTACAGGAGACCCTACAACAGAAAAAGCGCTGGAAAAGTTTAATGAATTCCGAATCGAAAAACTTCCTGTTGTAAACAGCGAAGGAAAACTGACGGGACTTATTACCGTAACAGACTTGGAAAAACATGAAAACTTTCCAAACGCGGCAACTGATAAATCCGGCCGCCTCCTTGTAGGAGCCGCGATTTCTCCGCAGGATTTTTCGATTCGTATGCCTTTACTGGTTAAAGCAAAAGTTGACTTTGTTGTGCTTGATACAGCTCACGGCGACTCAAAAAACGTAATGGACGCGATACGTCAAATTAAAAAAGAATACGATATTCCGGTTGTCGGCGGCAATGTCGCGACAAAAGAAGGCGCAAAAGGATTAATTAAAGCCGGCGCGGACGCGATAAAAGTGGGCATAGGCCCGGGATCGATTTGCACAACTCGCGTGATCGCAGGGATTGGGGTTCCTCAATTTACGGCAATTTTAGACTGCGCCGAAGAAGCGTCAAAAGCAAATATTCCGGTTATCGCAGACGGCGGCATAAAATTCTCAGGAGACATAACCAAAGCAATCGGCGCGGGAGCGAATGTTGTAATGATTGGCAATTTATTCGCCGGTTTAAAAGAAGCGCCGGGAAGTGAAATAATTTTTGACGGAAGAATTTACAAAGAGTACCGAGGAATGGGTAGCATGGGCGCTATCGCGGACGGCGCAGGCGATCGTTATCAGATAGGCAAGGATGAAGAACCTGTACCTGAAGGCATCGAGGGACGAGTTCCGTATAAAGGCGAACTTCGCACATACATCAACCAGCTAGTTTCCGGTTTACGAAAGGGCATGGGCTACTGCGGCTGTAAAAACATCGTTGAGCTTAACAAATACCGCAAGTTTATTAAAATTACAGCTGCCGGTTTACGGGAGAGCCATGCGCATGATGTGCAGATAACGCAGGAAGCGCCGAATTATTCGCGGGTATAAATTTTATTACAACATGGAGAGGCAGGCTACCGGCGCGCGGGCGGGCAAAACATCTGGGGAATCCGCCTGCGGAGCCTTAAAGCATCTAAAATGAAGTGTTATTACTGTGTTTTCAAGTAAGACGCGCGCATTTTAGATGCTTTACTTTTGTTACCTCGAAGGGGGTTGGTGCTGCTTTACAAGTCTCCTACGGCGGGGAGCTCCAGAAGATTGTTTTGCCCTCCCGCGCGCCGGCAGCCTGCCTCTCGTGGTTTTTATAATTTTTATACTATGCGAAGTAGGATAAGTTTTTTGTTGAGAGAGGGGTTATTGTGGCAAAGAAAGCGTTGATAGATGAGCTGAATAATTGGTTCACAAAAATATGTACTCCTGATTTTATTCCTTTGGATCCTGTGCAGTTTCCGCGGCGTTATAAAAAACGGGAGGATGCGGAAATTGTCTCTTTTTTAGCGGCTACTATCGCATGGGGACGGCGCGATATGATTCTGCGTTCGGCGGAAAAGATGTTCGCGTTAATGGGAAAAAGCCCGTATGCTTTTATTATATCCGGAGAATATAAAAAATTAAAAAATAAAAATATTCACCGCACTTTTTTTGAGAGTGATTTAAAATATTTTTGCAAAGGTTTTGAATACTGTTATGCGAAATACGGGAATCTGGAAAAACTTTTTGCGTCTGCTCCCGATGTCTGGCAGGGTATTTCTCTCTTTCGAGAAGAAATGGCTAAGGGTAATAAAGGTTTATATTCCAAACATATTTCCAATGCAGGCGAGGCGGATAAATCCGGTTCTGCCTGCAAGCGATTAAACCTCGCGCTTCGCTGGCTTGTGCGCGGCGCGCCTGTTGATTTAGGGCTTTGGAAAAACATTAAACCTGCGGCTCTTTTTATCCCGCTTGATGTCCATGTCGCGCGGACTGCAAGAAGACTTAAGTTATTAGAGCGAAAATCCAATGATAAAAAAGCGGTGATTGAACTAACAGAAAAATTACGCGCTTTTTGCCCTGAAGATCCTGTTAAGTATGATTTTAGTTTGTTTGGGATGGGACTGATGTCATAGGAGATATTGTACTATTGTGATTATATCATTCTTACTTCGAGCTTTTTACCCATTGCGAAAGCTATTTTTTGGAGAAAATCCATTGAGGGATTGTAAGTTCCGCTTTCAAGTCTGGAAATATTAGATTGTTTTGTTCCAACTAAATCAGCTAAACCTTTTTGTGTTAAATTCTTTTCCTTTCTAGCCATTATTATTTCTTCAATTATTTTATATTCCGCTCCCATTAATTCATATTCATTTTGAACTTCCTTATTTTTGAGGATAATTTCTTTTGCTTTATTCCATTCCATTTTCTTTTCTCCTTAAATAATCTTTTTTCCTTTCCAATGTAATTTCAAGTTCTTTTTGTTATCCCATGCAATAAAATAGCCAAATTTCCAATAGGTAAAAAGAAAAAAATCCTAAAAATATTAGATGCAAACTTTACCCTTAATTCTAATAAATCCTTATATTTATCACCTTTTATAGTTTCAATATGCGGATAGTGCAGATCACTGCCAAATTTTTCCAACAGATCTATTTCTCTTGTAACTTTTGCCTGTTGTTTTGGCTGTAAAGATTGTATGAATTCCAAGACAGGTATAGTACCGTCTTTCTTTTCATACATTTTCACGTTGTATTTCATTATTTTTAATATATCATATTTGATATATTAAATCAATAGTTTTAATTAACTTTTTAATGATTTTATCCCATATTTTACCTTGTAAATGTCCCGATAAAACTTGAAAATTAAATAAAATTAAAAAAATTACACATGTAGTGTGCTTGCGTTTTTTTGATACGTTTTTTAAGTTATTGTAAATTTTTATAATGGTGTCAGTCACCTACACTCGTTACACGAAGAAACAAATAAAAAACTTGGAACTAAATCGTTTTTTTGTAATCCTTATCACAGTTGGGAGAAAGGAACAGTTGAAAATATAATCGGAATCATTAGAAGATTTTATCCTAAGAAAACAGATTGGAAAAAAGTTTCACAATGGGACTTGAATAAAGTTGCGCATTACATTAATAATAGACCCATGAAGCTGTTACGCTTCAAAACACCTTATCAGGTTTTCGTTGCACTTGCTCATTGAATTCAGGAAAACTTTTTTCATAACATTATTTATTTCATAGTCCAACCTATTGCTAAATCAGGTTTAATAAAAAGAGGAAACCATGAATGACCCCAAATCCAACCAAAGTCAAAACCTACAAAAGCACCAGTACGAAAATATAAGCCCGATCTTGTAACAAATTTATAGCCTGCATTTAGACCAATTGTAAGAGATGAGGCTATATAATAATAAGAATCATCTACCAAGCTAGTACCATTCCAATGTACATCATAATAATAACTTTCAAAAAAAGAAAATCCTATCCCACCACCCAAATAAGCTCCACCAATTCGGCTAGGCCAAAAACCATTGAATGTGAACAAAGCGGCAAAACCACCAAATGGAAACATTAGATTAATCTCACCATTGAATCTACCTTTACCAAGTTCAATGTTTAAACCAGCTCCAGACTTTCCTAAAGCGTAGCCTATAGCACCACCAGCATTTGCATTAATACCAAAGATAAATTTATTAGGGTCTATGGCTGTATCCTCTGACCTTATTGCCTGTGTGGGTTGCCGCCTAGTTGATGAAATGGCAGTAATAATTTCAGATGTGCCGTTTTCATACCTGATAGAAAGAATATTTGCTGCTGGAATGACAATCGTCGGCCCGTCCAAATGCTCAAAACGCTTGTACTTGATTTCAGTCGAAGAAATTTCCATTACTCTCGCCTCAATTATATTCCCATCTCTCATGACGATTAAGTCTTGAGCGGTAACGGAACATATCTCCACTAATAAAAATAAAACTGTAATGCAGAACTGTTTCATTAAAAACTCCTTAATAACGTATAAATCTTATACTTCTATAGTATATAGAAGTATAAGATTATGGTCAAGTACTTTTTAAAAAGATTTAATTGAAGCAGTGAGTTATTAAATTATCAATCATGGAAGAAAAGACGCTCAAGGAGATTTTGGGAGAAAAAATAAAATATTTTCGCTTACGAAGGCAGTTCTCTCAGGCTGATTTAGCCGAAAAAGCCAATATTTCTATAACCTTTTTATCAAACATAGAACGTGGAAATAACTATCCACAAGCAGGAACACTTTGCAATATTGCTAATGCACTTGGGATTGAAGTTTGGGAATTATTTAAAAATGATGATACTTTTAATGAACAAAATGCAATTATTGACCGCATTTCCGAAGATTTTACCAAACACGTAACCATTGCTCTTGAAACAGTTCATAAAAAATATAAACTTTAATATTTTATGCCTATTTTACATATTTTTCGGCATGGCATATAACTTCATGTACATGTAATAATAATTAAAAAAACTAAACTTTTTTCGATAATAACCCACCCACTTTTGTTAAAGCGTATGCACGCTATGCTCCGGCGGGGTGTCGGCGGCAAAGCGTCGTTCGTGCGTAGCACGGACGGCGTTTTGGCGGCCGACAGGACCCCCGGTAATATATCGGCGCATACGCAATCTCAAAAATGCGTTAGAAATAGCGCGAGCTACCTCTCACCCAAAAGCGATTTAAGCACTTGAATATCGTTCATTATCTTGTTACGCTGCATTTTTTGAAAACGCGAAGGGATCATTTCTTTGGACGTACATTCCAAAACCGCGACAAGGTTTTGCAGTTCGACTTCGTTTGTGTTAGCAGAAGGTATAAAATCGCTCATGGCTTCTTCCATGTCTTCGCGTTTTATAAAAATTCTGTCTGCCATTGCGGCAAGAAGTTTTGCGCGCACAAGGACGGCTTCTAAATCCGCGCCTGAATATTCATAATCGTATTTTTTAAAAAGATCGGCAATGGAAAAATTGCGGATATCCAAATCAAGCTTCCTGACCAGCGTGTTGTAAAGATCTTCTCTGTCCCTTTTTGTTTCCGGGTAAAAAAGCGCAAGATGTTCCTCTGCTCTGCCCTGCCGTTTTAAGTCTATCGGGATTAAATCAGGGCGGCAGGTGATTAAAAACCAGATTATTTTTCCGCGGTATTCTGTGTTACCCATAAACGAAGCGATCTGCGCGAATACGCGGTTACTGGTGCCGGAATCGCCTTCTCCTCCCATGCGGTCGCCTAAAAACGCGTCGGCTTCGTCGATCATAACTCCTACGGGAGACATTGCGACTAAAATGTTTAAAACTCTTTCCAGATTGGATTCTGTTTCTCCCTGCCATTTTGTTCGGAAGTTGCGGAATTTAACCATCGGGATTCCAATTTCGCCGGCAAAGGCGTTAACCATAAAACTTTTACCTGTTCCTACGGGACCCGCAATCAGGTAGCCCATCGGTAAAACATCAGGGCGGCCTTTTTTAATTGCCTTCGCGGCGTTTTTAAACCGCTTTTTAACAAAGTCATGACCTGACACATGAGACAAATCGTAGGAAGTTTCCATAAACTCTAAAAGACCCGCGGCGCCGTTTTCGATTATTTCTTTTTTCTTCTGGCGCATAAACTCAAGCGATATTGGTTTATCGTTTTCGTAACTTTCGGAAGCAAGGAGATTTAAATTCATAAGGTTTAAACCGGATGTAATCGAGGCAAGCCTGTCGGGAGTAAGACCGCTTTCCAATAACAGCTTGCCCGATTTTTCTCTGGAGCGAAGGTAACTTTCGCGAATCTTTGCGTTGGGAAACGGCACATTGATTTTTACAGTCCAGGGAGATCCTGTAAGACGCGTAGAAATATCTGACAGATTTTCAGTTAACAGTATAATGGAAATATCGCCGTAACTGAAAATAGGATCTGTCGCCCATCTGCTGAATGTTACTACGCAAAATGTGTTTGTATCGGAAAGGCGCGTTAATTCGCCTGCCGGAACTATATGTTCGGCAAAGTCGATAATTAATACTTTGCGCCCTTTTACGCGCTTGTCTTCGGAAATCTGCGAAAGAAAATATTTCTCCAGATACGGAAAACATTTTTCAGGATCGTTGGAAAGAAAATCGCCTTTATCAACATCTGCGCTGACAGCGAATTTGGGAACTTCCGCGAGATATTTTTGCTCCATGTGCTGTTCGCAAAATGTAATTCCTTTGGAACGATCATAGTACGCGATTATTTCCCTGTTGCCGAACAGGATTTCGGATATATAATCCTGCACCCTTTTAAACGCAAACTCGCCTTCTTTTCTTTCATGAGGAAGAAAATCCCTGATATTTCCGTGCAATATGTATAAATTCGCCGTTTTTGAGCGGTACTTATTGGCGAGTTCTTCAGCCCATGCCGGCAGCACTTTTATTTTATCATCATAATTATAAATATATTGATCTGACATTTCCCCTCTCCCAAATTCATTCTAGTATAAATTAACAATAATGAGAATACACCCGGCTAGTTTTTCGGTCTGAGCCGCGTAAGGCAGTCATTTAACATATTGGCAAAAACATCGCCTATGTTACGTTCAGCCGCCAGAACACATCGGTTTTCCGCTTCCGAGCGGGTCGCATGTCCTTCCCTTGAATTAAAACTGTAAGGTATAAGTATATGATTATTATGTGTATCCGTAAGATTGGCTGTAAGTTCTATCCGCGAAAAAATATTAGGATTAGCGGGAAGTTCAACAGGAGAGAGAGAAATATTCACATCCAGCGCATAACGAAACGCCGTCTCACGCGCAGGCGGAACAATAGCGGCGGTTTCAAACCCCCAATCGGCGAAACACCCGGCGAACGCGCTGAAAATTCTTCCGTTTCTGTCATTCATTATTCTTATATGAACTGGAATTGATTTAATTATATTCTGCGCTTCAAGGCGGAAATAATCCCCGCTGTTTGTGTCATCAGTTTTTCCGCCGAGGAGAATAACAATGTTTCTGTAAAAAACATTGATGTCCGCCGCTGCCGCCGCGAACCTGTAACGAAGCGCTCCTTCCATTGAATTTTTTTCGGCGGATGTCATCGATACAAGATTATTAATTATATTCTGGTTTGCTTTAATTAGTTCACTATAGATTTTAATACCTTTCGATTTTTCGATAACAGCCGCCGCGTAGTATAAATCTTTAGAGTCAAACCAGACTTCTTTTATTTCAGCTCCCATTAAATTATCAAATGTTGAAGTTGATCTGATATTCGTTCTCATTTCCGCAGTATCAACCCATCCGTCCATTACGCCGTCGGTTATCGCCTGACGGTAAAAAGACGCCGCGCTGCGATCTATTTGCACTGTCTGTCCGAAAAAAGCGGTAAGCGCGGCAAGAGCATTGGCCTCTGCGGCAGCGCGATCGGCACCGTAACCTGTTGCGGCGACAAATTGAGATTCATTGAACATTGAATAAACATTATTCACCCACGCGGGCATTGCGCCTTTTCGGACAACAGTCTGGCTTACACAGGAGAAAAATGTTAAAACGCAAACAAAAAAAATAAGAACTGATCTTTTTAACATTATCCCCTCTGACGCTATTGCTTTTTATTCGGCCTTATCTTGTTTAACCGGGCGACAGCGGCGATTAGTTCTTTATCTTTGGCGATTTCCTGAATAGTAGCCGGCAAACGGTATGTCCAGTTAAATTCATTCGCAGTCCCCGGCACATTAACGCGTTCATCCTCAGCGTTTTCCGAATACCAATTATTGGAGAGATGCAAAAGATCTTGTATCTGGAAAACGCGGAAACGCGATCTTGCGCTCGCTGTTTTTGAAAGAATAACTTTTGCCGTTCCGGGATTGTAAACTTTCGGCAGCGAAGGAACTCCGATAAAGGCGGAAAATTGCCCCTGATCCGCTTCTTTATTCCACCATTCGCGCACCGTGGAGCTGTCGTGAACCGCCGGAGTGCATACGCTTAACACAGGGTATTCCTCGAACGGTATATAAGGCTGATTGTTTTTATACCAATCGCGGTGCCATCGCGTTACGCGAAGTCCAAGTATTTTAAGTTTGGAAAGCACTTTGGGAACGCAAGGCGGAACAGCGCCGAGATCCTCCGCGCACGGAAGCATGGAAGATGATTCTACCAATACGGAAAGAAGTTTCATCCCCTGCTGCATCCAGATTCTTTCCGATTTTTTCTGCCGTTTTTCAAGCAGCGCGTTCAACGCGTTTCTTTCATCCTGCGTAAAACTTCTATACGCAGTTGCGTCTCTGAACTGCCAGAGCGGGAAAAATTTACCTTTTTTATATTCAAGGAAAACCCTGTTTTTCCATTTCGCAAGCAGATAATTGCGGCTCGCGGGATGAAGAGCGAGTTTATCAATGTCTTTTTCGCCTGTTATTTTCTTTTTAAAGAGCCATAATTCTTCGCTGTTTACGCGCACAAGCGCTTTTGAGAAAATCTTGTCGGCTGCGGCTTTAATTTCATCGGCAGTAAAAGAGCCTCCCCAATTTGTGCGTAAGACTTCCATAAGTTCGTCTGTGGGAATATGCGGCTGAGATACCCAGCGGATTCTGCCTTTGTCAAAACCAAGCCTTTTTAAATCGCCTGTTGTAACCGCCGTATACGGGACAAAGCGCCCAAGAGCGGATGAATAATCGTTAGGTGAACTTGCCCATATGCGGAAAAATCCGAGAACATGATCGATTCTATACGCTTTGTAATATTTTTCCGCGACTTTAAGGCGCTGCCGCCACCACGAATAATTATCGCTTTCCTGCGCTTCCCAATTATAAATCGGGAACCCCCAATTCTGACCCTCAGGGCTATACATATCAGGCGGCGCGCCGGCGGACAGTTCGCCGGTAAAAATATCAGGATGAGCCCAAACATCACAGGAATCATCGTTCATTAAAATCGGGAGATCGCCTTCAAGAATAATGCCGGCGTCAGCGATTGCCTTTGCAGCTTTTGAAAACTGCGAATCAAGAGCCATTTGTATCCATGCCCAGAAAAGGTGCTCATCGCGCAGAGCTTTATCGTTCCAAAGTTTATTAATATCATCGGAAGTTACAATGCTGTACTCTTTCCAGTCTTTCCATGACTTTAAATCATTTATTTCTTTTAATCTTCTGTAAACCGCGTATACCTTAACCCACGCGTTTTTATCGATCCACGCGGATAAGCCGCTTGAACTCTTCGCGATTTCACCTTTGTTCGCGTCGTATATAACGCGGCATATTTCCATCTTTTCTTTTAATATTTCGTAATGGGGAAACCGTTTGTATTTATCAAATTTTTCTTTTGCGGCTTTTATGCGTTTTTTAATTGAACTGTCAACAGAAGCGTATTCGCCGAGGTCTTCGATCCTGAGGTAAAGGGGATGAAGACCGAAAGCTGTCAGGCTTGAATAAGGAGACCTTTCAAAACCTGTGTCATTAACAGGCAAGATCTGGATAAGCCCGATCTTCATCTTTTTGCAAAGAACGGCAAAATCGGCAAGGTCGGAAAATTCCCCTACTCCGATTCCGTTTTTGGTTCGAAGCGCTCCTACCGGAACCGCCGCGCCAAGAAGCCGCTTCGCGGTTGTTTTCGAGAGTTTACTGGCAGCCTGTTTTTCCATAAACGTCCCCTTTTTATAAGAATTATCCTATTATAACGCCATATTTTAAATTGGTAAACTGAAACATTGCTAAAAACGGGGTTTTCTGATACATTATTAAGGAGGAGAATAACATGAAATTAAACGATGCGGGCAATTCCCGTTATTTTTTCACATCTGAATCTGTAGGCGAAGGACATCCTGATAAACTCTGCGATCAGATTTCAGACGCGATTCTTGACGCTTGTTTAAAAGATGACCCAAACAGCAGGGTCGCCTGCGAAACATTTGCGTCATCTTCTCTGGTGCTTGTCGGCGGAGAAATCACAACCAGCACTTATGTGGAATTTTCACATATCGTGCGCGAAGTAGCCAAGCAGATCGGTTATACCGACCCTTCTTTCGGTCTTGACTACAATTCAATGGCTGTCCTGAGCATGGTTCATAACCAGTCTCCTGATATTTCACAGGGTGTTTCCGGCACAGGTTTAAAAAAGTTTAAAGGCCAGCAGGGCGCGGGCGATCAGGGGATGATGTTCGGCTATGCGTGCAATGAAACAAAAGAGCTTATGCCGCTTCCCATAACGCTTGCCCACAAGCTTTTAAAAAGCGCTTCCAAAATGCGCAAGGACGGAACGATCAAATGGCTGCGCCCGGATTCTAAAAGCCAGGTGACCATTGAATACGAAGGATTCAAGCCGGTGCGCATCGACGCCGTTGTTGTCTCTCATCAGCATGATCCTTCCGTATCGTATAATGAAATTGAATCTACAATTATAGAAAAAATTATTAAGCCGAATCTTGAACCTACAGGGCTATTGGATAAAAAAACAAAATATTTCATTAACCCGACAGGCCGTTTCGTTGTAGGCGGACCGTTCGGCGATTCAGGTTTAACAGGACGAAAAATAATCGTTGACACATACGGCGGCATGGGTCGTCACGGCGGAGGCGCCTTCTCCGGTAAAGACCCGACCAAGGTTGACCGCTCTGCGGCCTACGCGGCGCGTTATGTGGCAAAAAATATTGTAGCGGCAAAACTCGCGGACCGCTGCGAAATCCAGCTTGCCTACGCAATCGGCGTTCCCTTCCCTGTCTCCGTAATGGTAGACACATTCGGCACCGCAAAAGCGGATGAAAAAGCGATTGGAAAAGCCGTAGAAAAAGTTTTTGATTTAAGCCCCGCCGGCATTATCAAAACACTCGATCTGCGCCGTCCCATTTATTTAAAGACCGCGTCTTACGGACACTTTGGACGCAGCGATTTCCCCTGGGAAAAAACCGATAAAGTAGAGGCGCTTAAAAAAGAGATTAAATAGGGAAGAACAAAAACCACGGGAGGGGTAATGAACATTGATACTCATAAAGCGCGTGATTTTTGTGAAGCTATATTTCAAGGATACGGATTTTCGTTAGATGAAAGCAAAATTATCACGGATGTTCTCTTAAGAGCCGATCTTTACGGGATTGAATCGCATGGGATTCACAGGCTTGTCCGTTACCATGATGAAATAACATCCGGACAGGTTGACGTTAAGGCAAAACTTGAAATTGTTCATGAGACCGGGATTTCCGCATGTGTGGACGCGAACAAGGCGATGGGGCAGCTCTCAGGCGTTCAGGCAATGAACATGGCGATTAACAAGGCAAAGACCAATGGCTGCGGCATGGTAACAGTGCGCAATTCCAATCATTACGGCATCGCCAGTTTTTATACGGAAATGGCGGCGGCAGAAGATTTAATCGGCGTCTGCATGACAAATACGGAAGCGATCTGCGTTCCGACTTTCGGCTCAGAGGCAATGACGGGAACAAACGCGCTTGCTCTTGCGATGCCGGCGGAGCCTTTTACATTTTCGTATGACGCAAGTACGACTGTTGTCCCGCGCGGAAAACTTGAAGTTTACAGAAAGAACGGAGAGCCTCTTCCGCATAACTGGGCGCTTGACGCAAACGGGAAACCCTGCACAGACGCCGCTGTTGTAATCGACAACATAATCGCGAAAGCCGGGGGCGGAATCGCTCCGCTTGGGGGAATGGGAACCTTGCACGGCGGACACAAAGGCTACGGTCTTAGCATTATTGTTGATTTATTTTCAGCGGTTTTTTCAGGCGGGCTTACCTCGAATTATGTTAACAGAAAACCGGGTCTTACAGGCATTTGTCATTATTTTATGGCAATTGATTACGGCATTTTCGGCGAGAAGGCGGCTATTAAATCAGGGATGTCAAAATTCCTTCAGGAACTGCGCGACAGTAAAAAAGCAGAAGGATACAGCCGCATTTACACGCATGGAGAGAGAGAAACAGAATTAATGGCGAAGCGGATTAACGGTCAAATCCCTGTTAATGAAAAAACGCTTGAGGAAATGAAGAATATTGCAGGATCGTTAAAATTGGAACTTTCGCTTTGAATTACGCTTCCAGAGTTAATTCTTCTCTGGCGACAATAATTTTTGGATCTGTTCTGTTTGCGTAACTTTTTTCTATTTCTTCCAAAGTTTTATCTTTACGGGACGGCTCATGATGAAAAAGAACAAGTCTGCCGATGCCGAGTCCTTCGGTGGATTTTAATACCTGATCATAAGAACAATGCCCCCAACCCTTATGGCTTGCATATTCTTCCTGAGTATATTGAGCGTCATGAATAACAATGTCCGCGCCTTTTATAAACTGTCTTATTTTTTCATTTTCTTCATTAGAAGAATACATCTCATGATCATATACAGTCGCGATGGACTTGCCTTTATAAGTGATCCTGTAGCCAAGACATAAACTCGGATGGTTTAAAAATTTACTGGTAATAAAAAGATCGTCTCCCATATCCAGAGTTGTTTCTTTTATCTGATTGTATTTTATGCTGGCCGCAAGATGATCCGCCTGCACGGGCCAGTATTGCGATGCAAGCTGGTTTTCTATGATTGATTGAAGGTTGCTGTTTTCCACCGAAGCGGAACCTGTTATGCATAATTCTGTGCCGCTGACATAAACCGGAGTAAACATTGGAAAACCCATTACATGATCCCAATGAGTATGAGTAAGGAAGATTTCCGCTTTTATTTTTCCGTATTTTTTTAAATCATTTTCCATCAGCCATTCGCCGAATGGGTGCACTCCGCTTCCAAGATCGATAATTAAAAGACGCTCTCCCGCTCGTATTTCAAGACAGGCTGTGTTGCCGCCGTAAATTACTGTGTTGGGCCCCGGACTCGGAATTGAACCTCGTACTCCCCAAAAGCGCACTGAAAGCATACTTAAATTATATTATAACCTCATAAAAATAACAATATTACCTGTAAGCCGGTTTTATTGAACCAAACCCGCAAGCGGACGGGCTGTTACTTCCGATGAAAACACTCCGATATTATGCCTTGAGGCAAAATTGTACGGTTCATCAAGAGAAACATAAGCCGCCACCCTGAAATAATAAAGAGTCCCGTTTGTCAAACCTGTGATATTAACGCTGTTTTTTATACCAACATCAATCGGAGAGGAACCTAATGCCGCGTCTTCTCCGAATAATTCGCCGCGCTTTGAACTGTAATAAACAAGGTAGCCTGTATGCCTATCCTCGGTATTCGCATTCGGACTGTGCCTCCACGAAAGCGTAACCCCGCCGTCTGCCGCGACAGCTATCAAATTGCGCGGCGGCATCGGAGGCTCCCCGGGGATAAAAACAATATCAATTTCATCAAGATAAGGGCTGCCCTCCCCGTCTGAAGAAGGATAAAAATCGACCGCTAATTGCACATAACGTCCGGATATTCCCTGTAAATCCGCTCCCGGAGTAAAACTTAACCACTTGCAATTGTTTAATTGATACGGATTTTCGCTCACGCGGATAAAAAAGTTCATTTCAGAATCATCGGCAAAACGAAACCTGCCGTTCTCATTAAACTCGTTTCTTACAGAATTTTCCCTTATGCTTGTTCTTCCGCCTGAAACATTAACTTTTACAACGCCGCTTGATACATTACCAAGGTCAATCGGCCTTGTTTCAATTCTGCCGCCTGATAAAGCGTATTTTTGAATGGAGCCGCGTTCCGTGTACGCGCTGTAAATCCTCAATTCGTCGATGAGCCCGGAAAACTTTTCGCCGAGCAGAAAATTGCCGCCGCTGCCGGCATAAGGCGTATAAACCTCTCTGCTTTCTCTGCCTGCGGATGTCGCGTAAACAATCACTTCGCTGTTTCCGTCAACAAGATACTCGATAAGCCCCGTGTCCGCATCGAATCTGACAAGATGATGGCTCCATACCTTGGGAATTACATGAGAGCTGCCTGAAAATTCAATATCTAAAAAACCAGCGCCGTTCGCGGGCGCAAAGAAGTTTTTAAATGACCATTGAAGCCTGTTTTTTGAAACAGAACAATTTACTTTTTGAACTATGTACCTTCCGTTTGATAATGCATGCTGCGAACCTTTTTGAGTAATGTCCGCGGGTATTGAGGCAGCCCATGTTAAAATCTGCTCTCCGTTTTCCATATTAATCGGATAAAACCAGAACTCAATAGTGAAATCCCGCATCTTATTGCCGGGAGCGAAAAGCGCGTTTCGGCTGACAGGCTGAATTACAAGCGGCCCCCTGTTCGATTCCATTCCGGATCTTCCAAACAAAGCGGCTCCCATTCCGGCTCTTGCCAGAGCGCGATCCGCGCATTCAACGCCGGAGGGAGATGTAAGCCTGTAATGTCCGGTACTGTCCCTGAAGAGACCGGGATCTTTTTCATCGAATGAAACGCAAAGATCGAGAGCTGAAATTTCAGCTGCGACAGTCATTGACGAAAGGATCAACACTGGATTAGGTCTTAATGATTTTACTTCAGTAACGCCTGTCCTGTTTTCCGCGCTTGTCCAGGAGGCGGCTCCGCCGAGAGAAATTGTTTTTTCTCCAATCGCGGAAACACTACCGCAAACAAACAGGAAGATGTATACTATACTAATGAAGATAAATGCTTTTTTCATGGTTTTCTTATATTTTATCGGCATAAATTGATATGGATAATCAGATAAATTCGCAATTAATCATCGAAAACCTTAAAAGCGCCGCTCTGGACGCTCCGACAGCGCCCGGAGTTTACATAATGAAGAACTCGGAAGGCCAGATTATATATGTAGGTAAGGCAAAATCTCTAAAAAACCGTTTAAAATCGTATTTTTCCGGTGAAAAAGACATAAAAACCGCCACCCTGCTGCGTCATATTAATACTTTTGAGACAATTATTGTCCAAAATGAATACGAAGCCCTGCTGCTGGAAAACACGCTTATCAAACAACACTCTCCGAAATATAACATCAACTTGAAAGACGGAAAAACCTACCCTGTTATTCGCGTAACACACGAAGATTTTCCGCGCATCTTCCGCACCCGAAGAATCATTCATGACAACAGCCTCTACTACGGCCCGTTCCCGGATGTACAGGCAGTCAACGCCATGATCGAATTAATCGACAAACTTTTCCCTCTGCGCAAATGCAGAAAAATGAAAAAAAACGGTCCCTGCATGTACTATCATATAAACCGCTGCAAAGCCCCCTGCTGTAAAAAAATCAGCATTGAGGAATACGCGCTCCACGTACAGCGCGTACAAAAATTATTAGCGGGAGAGAATGATTCTCTGATTATCGATCTGACGGCCAAAATGCATGACGCGGCAAGGGCGCTCCAATTCGAGACCGCCGCTCAAATCAGAAATACAATCAAAGCGATTGAAACCCTCGCCGGGGAAGACAGTTCCGTAGAAGACTTAAATCCCGAAGACAGAGACTACATTGCCTGGGCAGCCGAAGGCGTGCTGGCGACTTTCACGGTTTTTTCTATGCGCGGCGGTAAAATGACAGGCCGCGATCTATACCGCACAAAGTCAGCCGCCGACGAATGGGACTCAGTAGAGATGTTTATTACCTCTTATTATGATTCATCAAGATTGCCTCCGGTAAAAATATACATTCAAAGCATTAGTAATAATTTGCTTAACAACTGGTTTAAGGAAAAATTTGAAAGGGAGCCAGAGCTGCTTGCGGCTGAGGAGAAACACCATGCGGCAATTTTGGCTATGGCGCGGCAGAACGCCGCTGAAGATCTGCGGAAAAGATTAAAAGAAAGGGGCGCTGGCCCTGCGTTGGATGAACTTGCAAGAGCTCTGAATCTGGATTCCAGGCCGGAGCGGATTGAAGGGTTTGATATCGCGCAGCTGGATGGTAAGCATCCTGTAGCTTCGCTTATTTCATTTAAAAACGGGGTGCCGGACAAGAAAAATTACCGTTATTTTAAATTACGCACAGTTGTCGGAATAGTTGACGACTTTGCGGCAATGCGCGAAGTTGTCAGACGCAGGTATTCGCGGCTTGTGCAGGAAGGAAAAGAAATGCCCGATTTAATTCTTATAGACGGCGGTATCGGGCAGGTAAACGCGGCAAAGGGTGTGCTTGATGAATTGGGAGTAGATTGCGGTTCAAGCGGAATTTGCGTTGCAGGGCTTGCAAAACGCGAAGAGGAAATTTGGCTGCCGCAGGCGAAGGAACCGCTGGTTTTACCGAGGCAGTCTGAGGCATTGAAGGTTTTGCAGTATGTGCGCGATGAATGTCATCGTTTTGCGACGGGTTTAAACCAAAAACTTCGATCCAAAGACCTGTTTTTCCCCATATTGGAGTCGGTGGAAGGTATCGGTCCGAAACGAGCGGCTCAAATCATGAAAGCGTATGAATCAATCGTGAATATTGCCGCGGCGGAACCTGCGGAAATGGCGGAAAAATGCAAAATAAGCGAGGCATCAGCCCGCGCAGTGAGAGCAGTGGCAAAATTATCATTAGAAGACTATGAAAAGGTTGAAAAATCTTCCAAATTCCAGTAGAATTCAAGCTTCAACATGTTACATATTGGCATAGACGTTGGCTCAACGACAGTTAAAACTGTGGTCATTCAGAGCGACACAAAAGAAATACTTTTTTCACGGTACGAACGGCATAATGCCTGTCAGAGCGAGAAGGTTCTTTCCTTTTTACAGGAAATTTTCGCGCTTTATCCGCAGGCACAGTGCAGGATTGCCCTTTGCGGTTCAGGCGGCAGAACAATAGCGGATATGATTCATGCGCCGTATATTCAGGAAGTTGTCGCTAACTCCATTGCGGTGCGGACTTTTTATCCCCAGGCAAGAGTTGCGGTAGAACTCGGCGGACAGGACGCAAAAATCGTTTTCTTTTTCCATGATAAAGCGACAAACCGCCTTGTAGCGGGAGATATGCGTATGAACGGCAGCTGCGCGGGAGGCACAGGCGCGTTCATTGACGAGGTTGCTTCCCTTCTGCGCACCCCTGTTGAAGAATTTAATACGCTTGCGGCGAAAGGCACTCAGGTTTATGACATATCCGGGCGGTGCGGCGTTTTCGCAAAGACCGATATTCAGCCGCTTTTGAATCAAGGCGGACTTTTGCCTGATATCGCCCTTTCCACCTTCCACGCGATCGCGAAACAGACCATCGGCGGGCTTGCGCAAGGTCTCGAAATAAAACCGCCTGTTGTTTTTGAAGGCGGACCTCTTACATTTAATCCTCACCTGATTAATGTTTTCGCTGAAAGACTCGGGCTTAAAGATTCGGATATTATCATTCCTCCGAAAGCCGAACTTTTTATCGCTTACGGAGCGGCGCTCAGCATCAGCGAAATGTTTACGGATTTTGACAAGAATTTCAGCCCGCAGGCCGCGCTTACATCTTTGTCCATGTACCGCGAAATTGTTGCGGGTAACACGGCTGAGCAAAATCTGCATTTCTTCAACAGCGAATCAGAGCGCAATGAGTTTATTACGCGCCACAAACTTCAGCATATCAGCAAGGATGCTGTAAATTATAAAAGAGGCGAAACGCTGCGGGTCTATCTTGGACTTGACGCGGGCTCCACTACAACAAAATTTGTTTTAATAGATGAAGATGAAAATGTAGTTGATTGTTTTTACAGCCCTAACAGGGGAGAACCATTAAAAGTTATTAAACAGGCAATGCTTGATATGTATAAAAAATATCAGGATGCCGGCGTCAATCTTGAAATCATCGCTCTTGGAACAACAGGCTACGGAGAACTTTTATTTGACAAAGCTTTAGGCGCGGATTTTCACACGGTAGAAACAGTCGCTCACGCGGCGGCAGCGCAGAAATATATTCCCAATGTGAGTTTCATTCTGGATATCGGCGGACAGGACATGAAAGCAATAAATATTTCTAACAGCATTGTGACAAATATTACCGTAAACGAAGCCTGCTCGTCCGGATGCGGTTCCTTCCTTGAAACATTCGCTGAAACTCTGCACATTCCTGTCGACAAGATTGCGCAAGCCGCGTTTGACGCAAAAAATCCAGCGCGTCTTGGAAGCAGATGCACAGTTTTCATGAACAGCACGATTATCACAGAACAGAAAAACGGAAAACAGGCTGATGACATTATGGCGGGTCTTTGCCGCTCAATAGTGGAAAATGTTTTTACTAAAGTTGTGCGCATTTCAAACCCGGCGCAGCTGGGAGATAAAATCGTTGTGCAGGGCGGAACTTTAAAAAATGACGCTGTGCTTCGCGCTCTTGAACAGTACCTTGGAAAATCTGTGGTACGCGCTCCCTATCCCGGAGAAATGGGCGCCATTGGAGTTGCGCTTTTAACAAAAAGAGAAATTGCCGAGCATGGTTATACTTCGCCTCACGGCACAAGCAGCTCTTCGCGTTTTATCGGTTTTGAAGCGTTAAAAGAATTTAATTACACGCAGGAGGCGAATTTAATCTGTCCGTTCTGCGCAAATAATTGCAACCGCACTTTAGTTCAGTTTTCTAACGGATTAACATGGGTAACAGGCAACCGCTGCGAACGCGGAGAACTTGTAGGCGACCCGAAAGATCCGCAGCTGCGCGAAGAGTTTAACAACAGAACAAAAGTAATGAACTCGGTTCCGGACATGATTAAAATGCGCAGCGAACTTTTATTTAAAGATTATCCTTTCCAGCAGCTGCTGCCGTCAAAGGATATTACAATCGGGATTCCGAGGGTGCTGGATTTCTGGCGCAACATGCCTTTCTGGAATGTCTTTTGGGGCGCTCTTGGTTTTAAAGTGAAATTATCGAAGCGAAGCTCGCGCACACTTTACGAAAAAGGCATTCAATTTGTGGCAAGCGATACCGTCTGCTTCCCCGCAAAGCTGGTTCACGGTCATATTGAAGATTTAATAGAGAGCAAAGTAGACAGGATTTTCTTTCCGCAGATAAACAGACTGCCGCCTGACAATCAGGAAAAAAACAGCACATTTACATGCCCTGTTTTAAAAGGCTACCCTCTTTCCATCAGGTTTTCAAATAACCCCGAAGAAAAACACAACATTCCGTTCGATACGCCAATCTGCCACTGGTTCTCAAAAAGGGATCTGGATTATCAAATATGCCGTTATATGAAGGAGACTTTTAACATTCCTGAAAGAACGGTATTGGCGGCAATCAAGCAGGGAGATAAAGCGTTTGCTGATTTCAACAATATAATGAAAGAAAACGGCAAAAATATAATTGAAGAAATAGAGAAAAAAGGCGGTTTTGCCGTCGTTATAGCCGGAAGAGACTATCAGTATGATGAGCATATAAACCACAATCTATCGCGTTATTTTACTAGCCTCGGCATTCCCGTGCTTACGCTGGACTCACTATCGAATCTGAATAAAGTGCATCTGGATAAATCACGCGTGGAGATAACCAACAATAACCACGCCCGCCTGTTATCGGGAGCCATCGTAGCGGCAGAACATCCCGCTCTTGAATATGTTAATATTTTCAGTTTCGGCTGCGGTCATGACGCCGTTTACACAGACGAAACCACGCGCATTATGGACGAAATATCAGGCAAATCCCCGTTGATTTTAAAAATGGACGAAAGCGAAATCGCAGGTCCTTTGCGCATCCGTGTCCGCTCATTCATCGAAACAGTTATGACCCGCCGCAAAAAAACAGCGCATAACGCAAAACCTCTCGGCGATCCATATCCTGTAAAACTCAATAAAACGGATAAAGAAAAAGTTATTTTAATTCCAAATGTCAGCAGAGCTTTCTGTTTAATACTGTCAGCCGCTCTCGTTAATAAAGGATACCGCGCGGAACCTCTGCCGATGGGCGGCGCGGACGCTATCGCGATGGGTAAAAAATATGTGCATAACGATATGTGTCTGCCCGCGCAGATTGTAATCGGCGAAGCAATCCTTGCTCTTAGAAGCGGCAAATACGATCCTGAAAACACAGTTGTAGGAACCGCGAAGGTTTTATGCGACTGCCGCCTTTCCAACTATATGCCTCTTACAAGAAAAGCGCTTGACGAAGCGGGATTCCCGCAGGTAGCCGTTATCACGACAGATATGGAAGATTTGAAAAACGCGCATCCCGGCATGAGCTTTACCCCCATGACGTACGCCAATGTTGTCTGGGGAATAATTCAAGCAGACGCGCTTGAGTATCTCCGCAGAAAAATACGCCCATACGAACTTCAAAAAGGTGAAACCGATAAAGTAGTAGAAAACGCGTTTATAGAAATTTCAGACGGTCTTGCCAAAAGCGGCATGCGAGGAACGGTCAAACCTTTTAAAAAAGCGATAAAGGATCTGTGCAAAATACGCTATGACCGCTCGAAACTGAAGGATCAGGTGCTTATTCAGGGAGAATATCTTTTAACCTTCCATCCGGGATCGAATCAGCAGGTTGAAAAGTATCTGGAAAAAAACGGTATGGAAGTAATTTTCCCCAGAATGTACGGCATTTACCGCCATCTTTTCCTTAACCACACAGTGGCGGAAATAAATGAATTTAAGGTAAAACATTCGTTATACGACACTTTCTTCGCTAAAGCCGGAAACGCGTTTATGGACTATGCCGTAAAACAAACCGATAAAATCGCAAAAATGCATCCGCTTTATGAGCCGGATGTAACTCTGGAAGAAGTCGCAAAATTTAGCGATCACATAATGCATCATTCGATTTTATCAGGCGAATCTTTTTTAATAGCTGCGGACATTCTTCATTACGCCGAAAAGGGTATAAGATCATTCGTAATTCTCCAGCCATTCGGCTGCCTTCCAAACCACATCTGCGGACGCGGAATTATCAAAAAATTAAAAGATCACTACCCCAGCATTCAAATCCTGCCGCTAGATTATGATCCCGACGTAAGTTTCGCTAACATAGAAAACAGGCTGCAGATGTTGATAATGAATGCGCGCAGTTTCCGTAAAGCGGGATAAAGTCAATTGTCTAAGCGGAATATCATACCAATTGAAACAGTATTAGATTACTTATTAAATTTACTATTTTACAAATCTAAATGAATAACCACAGAGAATTGTATAATAGAAACCATCGTTAAAATCGAAAGAACCTATAGCTCGTATATCAAGGTAATGCGGTTTTGTTCCAATTTTTCCGCCGATAATTACATTAAACGCAAATCTATCATGTATTAAATCCGGAAAATTTATTCTTTGCGGAGCTCCAATAATTGTAAACATTCGACCAACTCCGACTCCGAAAAAGAAACCTCCTTCTTCAAAGCCATCTTCACCAATAAAACCACAAAAATTTGCGTATGGATAAAATGACAAATATTTATCTCCTTCTGCCCCATTTGGATTAAAAAAAAGCGCATCACAGCCAAATTCAATGAATGTGTATGGAATCGGAGCTATTGTTATATTAAAATTACCGCTTACAATTGGAGAAAACGTTTCATATATCACACCAAAAGTTAATGGTAACGCTCCTAGAAACATTAAACTTGTTCCACCCAAAATAGAAAAAAATCCTCCATCATCAATCCCTCCAAAAGAAAAAAGCCCCCCAACGATTCCCGCCAAAGCAGGAACACCATAAAAACTGCCCACATTCACTCCAACACTATTGAAACGCCGTTCATCATTCCAAAAATTATCCCATGCCATAGTTCTTTCTCTTGCCTTTCGCTGTTGTTCTCTATTCCATCGATTTTTCACCTCTTGTTGCTTTTGAACTTGTTCTCGTTCTTGTCTCTCTTTATCTGTTTCTGTAAGTTCAATTGCAAGTACATTCATTAAACGAAAACCATCTTCTACATTTTGATATCTTTTTTGCGTTCCCTGCTGCTGGCTTCCATCATTTAATTTTATTATCGACGCCGAGAAATATTTATGTTCTCCAATGATACGCGCATTCACGCTTAGAACATATTCAGTACTAACGCCAATTCTGCGAATGTTAGCCGGATTATTTATATCTTTATTTTGATTAGAATATTCTTGTTGTACTCTTTCTAAAGAAACTGTGCGCGGATAAACAGCAAATCTGCCTGTATTAACTATATCAGTTGCAAGAATTTGCGCTAAAACTTCGGCATCTTCTTGATTTATACCGCTTGATTGAACATTAATGCGAGGAACAGATAGCCGGTTCAGCTTTACTTGATTTTGCTTTATATTAATATTACCTGTAATTTTATTAGCCATTTGAGGGATTAAATTAATTGTATCTTCTATACGCGTATATTGACGATAATCACCTGCGACTTGTCTAAGCTCATTTATATGCATAATAGAAACAAGAAGTAATTTTTTAGTATTAACGCCGCTTCCAAGACTTGTAATATGACCTGCAAGAACATAATCGGCATTTAATACTCTTCTGCCTAAATCTATAATTGTATCCGGGTCTATCATATTTTCACGTTGAAATTGACGTTCCATCATCACGCTTAAAGTAGCGCTTGTGCGCGGTATAATAGTAAATATTTTGCTGACATCCCTATTATAAGAAAAAAATTCAGCTATGGTTTCTGCTTCTTCTTGAGTTCCACCTGTAAACGGCAGAATCGCAAGACGAGGAAGATCTTGTGCAAATAATGATACTGTTGATATAATAATTACAATTACTAAAAAATATAACCTTCGCATAATGTATTCTCCATATTCAACTAATTTATCTAAATACTAACTCCAAATCCTATAATCTCTCAAAAGCTTTTTTGATAATTTCTTCAAGTCCTGGTTGTGTTCTTGGGTCATAAAGGAATCGTAACGCCCTTCGTCCTTCATTTATTACTGTTCTATCTTCCAGATTTACCGGTGTAAAAGTTCCGGCAGGCGTTTTAACTGTTTCGCTTTGTAAAACTTCGCCTGTGACAATGTCGTACAATGTAAAATTACAAGAAGCAGAAATTAGCGGAGCTTTATTATATTCAGGTATACCTGTTTCCAAGCTGGTCTGTGATCGGCAGATAATTAAGTATCTTGCAGGAAAAGAAACTATCTTATTTTGAATATGCTTGATAATACCGTCATCATCAATTGAACCGGAAATATAGAATGAAGGTATGTTATAATTTACTGCTTGCATTTTATATTGTCCTGAAACAATTACTTTAAATTGATTAATTACAATAGAATTTTGATTAACGCTTTCTCCGCTCTGTGTTTGTATTGTTTCTAATCCGGTAATAACATATCTTCCTGAATCTTTAATAGCGCTAACCGCTTCTTTAAAATCGTTTAGAATATTTAATCTGACAGGTTTTATTTGAAGATGCGTTCCTTCGCGTTGAATAGTGAATAATAATGTATTTTGCAATGTCCGCAGAATACCATCGTAATACCTTTCCTGATTATAAATAATTCTTGCGCTTTTACTGTCAATGACATGCGCAAAAACAACAGCGTTTCTGTAGAGTTTGTTAATAAGTATATCCAATTGTTCAAGAAGCGCATTTGAGTTTACTTCATTTATAGAAATAATAACACAGTTGTTTCTCAGCCATGAATAATAATCTTCAAAACTAGAAGGCTTTTGGTTTTGAATTACCTGAAAAAGATTCTTTTGTCCAAAAAAACGATAAGCTAAAAAAGCCGCTTCTTCATTTTCAACATATTGTTTTGCCTTTTCGTAATCTTTTATCGGTATGGATAAAAGAGCGCGTGCTACAATGCGTCCATTTTCTCTTTCTATTTTTCTTGCCTGTTCTTTAACTCCTGTAATGGGAACATTAGTGGAAAAAGAAGATGTTTCCATGTACACAGTAAATACATCTTCTATGCTGCTGGAATAAGACTGCGATTGAACATTTATATCAATTTGTCCTTGAAAACGGGTCGTGATTGATGAAGCAATTTGTTGTACTGCGTTCTGCCACGCACCTTTTAGAGCATCCTGTTCGCTTATCGAAGGTTGTGAAATTCCAACTGCGTATTTAAATTGTAAAGTATCTCCTGGCGGATTAATATCCCAATTAACAGGAATTTGAGCAAAAGCAATTGAATTAATAAATATTAATAAAAATATTGTAAATATTATCTTTTTCATTTTTACTCCATTTATCAATTATTGGGTTATCTGCCCATTCACTATTTTGAATACATTCCATTGCACCTCGTCCAAACTTTCCGGAACAGAAAACATCTCAATAAGTCCATTTCTGTTATAAACACGAACTGTTGCGCCGGAATTTGAGAGTTCATTAGAAGATGAATTGTTCCTATTTGTGTAATCATGGATAAATAATTGATAAACGGCATATAAATCAGTTTCAATAATTGTAATTGTCTCCGGTCCAAAACCATTCATTGCGTCACGATCAAGCGTTACTGAACCGTCTGCAGCATTATGCATATCCCTGTAAGAAATATGATATCCACATTCTTTAATAAGATGTATATCAAGATCGAGGGGACGCTGACCCCAATCAAGAACAATACGAAGATAATCGCCGCGCATAACAGGTGAAACGGAAATTCTATTATTATATATATTATTTAATTTAACTTTAATTTCCATTTGAAAAGAGATAAAACCATTTTTGGAAAAGCTCAGAGTATAAATGCCGTCATCATGTTTTGGGAAAGCTGCAATTCCGTCTTTATCTGTTGTAAATATGCCAATCCCTGTTATATCTATTTTAGCGCCGTCAACTGCTTTTCCATCCAACGCATTTGTAAAACGCAAAGGTATAAAATTATCCATTCTAAGACGCATCATTCTGTTTACAATCATAAGATCTTCCCTGCTTGTCTGAGCCGGTAAAACAACTGTAAAAATTGTAAATATTCCTAATAAAATTATTATTCTTTTCATCCTAATCTTCCTTTTTCATTTAATTACTAAAAAGCCCTGATCGCTCTTACTGAGTAAGCCGTATTTAATTTACCTTCGAACTGAGCTCCTGAAATATTAAACTGGTACCATGCAGTATTATTACTTTCTCCTCTTGTTGAAGACCAATAAGTCTGTATTCCAAGATTTGCAATGCCTGTTCTTTGCAGGTTTTGATATATTAAATTTAATTCGCTTCGTGAAGGTAAATACCAGTCATTATAACCGCCTCCGCGAAAATTGCTAGAGGTGGTTACCGCATCGTTCCATAAATAGTCACCTAATAAACGACTTACTTCCATATAACTATTACCTTCTACAAAGAAAATAATACCGCCGCCAGGACCTGTATCGCCAATTTTATATGTTCTGTTATTTTGATTTAATGGCAATATCCTATCGTCTTCTACGGTTATTCCGGAAAGGAATCTTGTCATTATTAAATTAATTCCATTATGTATATCCTGCGAATTAACACGATTATTAACACTATGAGGAATCTGTCCATTTATAACATTTAACATTCTAATTGTTACAGAATAATCATTCCCTATTACATCTATATCGCCTGTAACAATATAATTAATATTTCTAATTTGAAGCTTTTCTCTGTTTTCTGTACTTGATATTTCACTTGCCATAATTTTTTGTTCAACTAGCAATCTGTCGATATCATTTCGTGTAACTATATAAAATTTTCCGGCAGTGACCATCCGGCTTTCTACAAGATTACGCATGGCAGACGCATCTTTTCTGATATTCTCGTTACCGATATTATGTTTTAGCTCGACAACCGCAAGCCGCGGTAAAATATTTTGCTGCGCAAATATAAAAGCAGTTGTTAGCGTTAATAAAATTAATGAAAATAAAATCTTTTTCATATAATTACCTCCAAAACACCTTTATTACTTATTATTCCCATCCGCCATCATTACTATATAAAGTACTGTTCATAGATTGACTTGCGCCGGCAGTACTATCGCGTTTTTTTAAACCAGAAAATGATTGGCTATAATAAAAAGCGACATTACCGTTTTTATCTGCTTTATTTAATGTGTCAATTACTCCGCCGTTTTTAATAAACAAACCAGAAATAATAATATAAACACCACCGCCATTATTATTACTTGTATTAGCTGTAATCATTCCGCCGTTCATTACGAATCTTCCGCCGGGAGAAATATATACTCCTCCTCCCCCAAATTCCTGACTTAATGCTTTATTACCGCTTATTGTTCCATTATTCATAATAAAAGAGGCTCTTGGACTAACAAAAACACCTCCCCCTGATTCACTACTATTATTTTTTATAACGCCGCCATTCATAACCATTACTCCGCCTGAAAAAGAGGGTCCATTATTAATTCCTACAATAACGCCTGAGTCACTTGCGCCGTATATAGACGAGCCATCCAGTAATTCAAGCCTGCCGCCGTCAACAAGAACGACAGGTGCATTTTTATTATTTCCATTCAATGAAATATTTTCACCTAAAACAAGTGTAATACTTTTATATATCGTAAAAAGAGGAAAATCATTATCATTTGTTATTGTCCTAAAATCAGAATCTCCTTTTAAATATATCGTTTTATATATATTCCCAGTAAAAGTAATATTGCTGTAAAAAATATCATTTTTAATTATTATAGCGTAATCGGCAGAACCCTGATTATTAATTCTTTGTAATTCATTCATAAATTGATCTACTGTATCAACCGTTTTATAATCCAATAGATCAATTAACGAATGAGAGGATTCTTTATTTTTTTCATTCAACATAGAATAATTAATAGTTTTAGCGCAGCTTAATTGCATTAATAAAATAATTAAATTCAATAGAAGAAATTTTTTCATAATCCATATCCCTTGATGTAAAACAAAGGGTAGGTTTATTAAACTCTACCCTTCGTATAGTTAAAAAATCACATGGAACAATCATCGCCTGCAAATATTGCAGCGCGTATGCGATCTCGTTGTTCTGTCAGCTGCTTAATTAAATTTTCTCTGCCTTCTCTGTCAATATCATTTTGACGAATTTTTAATTGTTTTATTATATTGTCAACTATTGTTTCCGGATTAATATTTTCAATCATTGCGATTATTTGGTTTCGCTGACAACGTACCAGCACATAAGCTACATAATAGTTTTTTCCATTCTCGGCGCCCCTTTCCACAAACCATTCTCTTGGATCATAGCTTGGAACTTTTGTTCTGATAGTATTGGTGATGACTGTTTCAACAATGCTGGATTCATCCACAATATCGTCTTCTGACATAGACAATGAGAATGTAGTTGTATCAATTCTTGCAACAATATCAGATGCGATATTTTTGGCTAAAGATATTTGAATATTATCTCTAGCTCTGTCTCTGGCTAACCGTTCTGACGCTGCTCTTGATGAAATCCCAACATCATAAAACCATTGCGAAACGCCTGTAGCCTCTGCTTCATAACTATACGGCTGGTTTACCCACTGAGGCTGTTCCTGGGCAAAACAGATTGCGGATGCTCCTATAATAAGAGCAAAAATTACAATTCTTTTCATAAAAATCTCCTGTTTTTATAGACCAAATAAAGGTCTGATTAACATTAATATAGACCATAATATGGTCTTTGTCCACTGTTTATGAGAATTTTTTTAGAATTTTTTAACAGAAAAAATCAAAATAATAATAAAAATAATGAATTCATTAGACTTTATACAACATTACAAAAAGTAATTATTACAAAGAAAAAAAATATAGTGCAAAAAAATAATTTATTGGCTCATTATATGGTCTATATAAAAAATCAATATATTCTGTATAATATGGAAATAAATAGTATCGCCAGTATATTTGCAAAAAATGTTATTAAATACAGAAAAAGAAAAGGTCTATCTCAATACGAATTAGCGGATTTAAGCGGAATAAGCAGAGCTATGATAAGTCATTATGAAAGAGAGGGGATGTTTCCTCCGGCAGAACGGTTACAAGCACTTGCCAATTCGCTGGATATTCCAGTTTATAAATTATATAAACAGGCGGAAAAGGAAGAAAATCCAGAAATGGATTTTTCAGGCATAGACCCAAGAAGCATAAAAAAATTCAAAGATATTCTATCTCTCCCGCCTGATGATCGCAACGATTTATACCGCATATTGAATAAAATGCTTAGAAAAAATCAACTTGAAAAAGAGCAGAAAAAATAAATTTTATATGCTTAAAAATAATAACCACTTAACAAATGTATGTATCTTTTTTATCGGGTGTGTGTTATAATATGCATAGGAGAAAAGCATGGGAATAGTACGGACAGAAATAACGTTAAAAAACCTGAGAGACGATAATCTTGCCAGCAGCGGCTATATTAAATCAGAAGACATAAGGACGGCAACAGTAACAGCGATAGCGGATACTGGCTCAATGTATTTAGTTATAACAGAAGAACTTCGTCAAAAACTTGGACTAGAAGTAAAAGAAGAAAAAACCGCTCATATAGCAAACGGGCAGCAAATCACCTCTCAAATTACAGAAGCTGTAGAAGTACATTGGAAAGACAGGGAAACAACAGTACATGCAATGGTTATTCCAGGAGCGACAAAAATTCTGTTCGGCGCTCTGCCCATGGAAGCCATGGATCTTATGGTCAACCCCGTAACCCAGGAAGTTGTCGGCATACACGGCGACAGAGAGGAGCATCTGGCTCTGTAACATGCTCCCAACTGCTGACAAATCCCGCATAATAATTTACTATATAATCAGTGAAGAACCCATTTTCCCCGGCTAATAAAATCTCTGGAACATTATATATCGTTCTTCTTATAGTGTTGGGCTGTTTAATTCTGCTGATTATTTTAGGCACTATTTTCGGATTGGTCAGATCGGAAACCAGTCCTGTCCTGAAACTCGGCGGATCTGTCCGCGCGGAGCATGCCGGGACGCGGGACGATATCCGTGTTTTTGCAGGGCTTGGACGGCTCAGAATTCCGCTTGTAAACTCATCAACATTGCTTCTTACAATCGCGTTTCCATATAACGCGAATGACGCCGCCTTTACAGAAGAATTAGCGGTAAAAATAAGCGACTTTAGGGCTATTGCGGCTGGTTATTTTTCGTCGCTGCCGGAAGACAATATTATTCAAATCAACGAAGAAACGGCAAAACTGGAAATTTTAAAGCGATATAACGCGAATCTCAGGCTTGGAAGTATTGAAACATTGTATTTTAGTGATATGATGGTAATTGACGCCAATTTCTAGCTGCTAAAGCAAGCTGCCTTAGCAGCAACGCAACTATACATTAATATAAGTGTCAAAATATATGTTCGGGAGTTTTTATGAATTGGACATCGGCCGCCGCGCAAATAATGATCGCGATAATCCCCGTTGTGGGAATTGTAATGGGTTCTGTGGTGATTTTTTTCTACCTTTTGTGGAATCACCGCCGAAGAACTCTGCTGATTAAAACGGGGCAGTATAAAAGACCCGAGTTTGATCTTCTTTCGTTCAGTCTGCTGTCCGGGCTGCTTTTAAGCAGCGTCGGTATTGCCTTAACTGTGCTGTTATCAATTATTACAGAGGGGGCTTCATACGGCTTATTGGGCGGCATCATCCCGCTGTCGTTAGGCTTTGGACTGTTAGCCAATTATGTAATCAAACGCTTCGATAAGCGCAATGTTTGACGAATCCCAGGCAGAGGATAAACCTCGCAGGGAAAGAGGCGGCGAATCTGACTATAACGATCAGTTAATAGTCGGTCAGGTTGTATCGGGGCAGAAGGATCTTTTCCGGCTTTTAGTGCGTCAGCATGAAAGAGCGGTATACGGAATGGGATTGAGTTTTTTCCGCAATCCCGAAGATGCTTCCGATTTTACGCAGGAGGTTTTCCTGAAGGCTTACCGCAGCCTTTCTCATTTTGAAGGAAGAAGCAGGTTCTCCACCTGGCTTTACAAAATTGCGTATAACACCGCGTTAAACGAGGTGAACAGGAGGAAGGAATACCGCAGCCTTGCGGAAGAGGATGCGAACAAGCTTCTAAGCAGCGATGAGACTCCGGAAAGGCTCGCTCTTAGAAATGCCGCAAGGGAAGCGGTTCAGGCGGCGATAAAAGAACTGCCGGAGCGTTTCAGGGTTTGCATTGATTTATTCTTTTTTTACGATCGTTCGTACCAGGAGATTGAGGCGATTACAGGAATTCCTGTAAACACTATAAAGTCTCATGTATTTCGGGCGAAAATTATATTAAGGGAAAAACTTGAATGTTTGTCGGAAAATTTATGAGGAGTAATGTATGACCTGTTCAAAAATTTTGGATATGATTTATGAAGACGGACCTATTCCGTTACTAAACCAGCTTCAGATATGGGCGCATACTTTTTTCTGCTCCGATTGCGCGGAAAAAATCAATCGTTACGAATCCGCAAAAGAAATTTTACAAGAAGACTTTTTTCCGAAATCTCCAGATTTTGAAAATTCAATTATGGCAAGAATCGCTATTGAAGAAGAACAAAAAGCTGTCGAGAACCCCGCATACGCCGCTCCGGGCGGTCTTTCAACACGGGGTTGGGTAATTGCGGGGTTTGTAATTTTGGTTTCGCTTGTAACAGCGTACTTTGGATTTGATTTTCGCAGCCTTGCAAATGAGTTGGGCGCGTCATTTGTTCTGCCTGTCGGGATCACTGTCGGCATTGTAGTTACAAGCTACGGCGCGTTTTTTATCGGCAGCCATTTAAAGGAACTTACAGAACGCTTTGGGCTATAAAGGCGCTAAATTATTAATTCTAATAATTCTCTTCGCTTCATGTTCACAGCATGAATCTTCGCGTGTCGATCTGGCTTTAGGAACTGTTTGTTCCATTACGCTTTTTGAAAACGGCAAAGACAGTATTTATGATGAAATTTTTCTTAGAATCCGCGAAATAGAAAATTTGATGAGCGTTAATATTCCTGTTTCCGATATAAGCCGAATTAATGAAAATGCCGGCATTGCGCCTGTGATTGTTCACAAAGATACTTTTAAAGTAATAAAACGCGCGTTGTTTTTCGCGCAAGCGTCAGGCGGCGCGTTTGATCCGTCTGTCGGGCCTTTGGTGAATCTTTGGAATATTTCGGGAGATAATCCAACCGTTCCGTCTCCAAAAGAAATTAATGAAACGCTTGCTCTAATAAACTGGCGGTTTGTTTTGTTAGACGATAACGAGCAAAGCGTTTTTTTAACACACAGCGGCATGGCGCTGGATTTGGGAGCTATCGCCAAAGGTTTTGCCGCCGATGAAGCCGCTAAAATAATAAAAAAAGAGAAAATCGCCCGCGCAAAAATTGATCTTGGCGGAAATATAATTATGTTAGGCGAAAGAAAGGATAAGCGTCTATGGAGGGTTGGGATTCAGAATCCAGGAGCATCGCGCGGCTCAATTATCGGCGTGCTGCAGGTGCCGGAAAAAACTATTGTTACATCCGGCGTTTACGAACGTTACTTTGAAGAAAACGGCGTACATTACCATCATCTTTTCTCGCCTTTTTTAGGTTATCCTGCGCAAAACGGTTTATTATCTGTCACTGTTGTTACGGATGTTTCAATGGACGGTGATGCTCTTAGCACAACTGTCTTTGTTCTTGGATACGAAAAAGGAAGTGATTTACTTAGATCGTTTCCCGGCGCGCATGGTATTTTTGTTTTTGATGATAACAGCGTCCGCATAACTGACGGCATAGATTTTTCAATTACTGATAAGACATATTATATTGAATAAAAATTTAAAAAAGAGGTTCACACAGAGACGCAAAGGCGCGAAGGACATGAAGTTTAAATACCACGGCAGCCAGGCGATTAATACTGTAAAAATCAGAATTAAATAGCCTGCGGGTTTTGTATATATCCGGCTCTGCTCTTTGATAAATTCTGTCTGCTCTGCGCTTAGTTCAAGCAATATGCTGTCAATATCCGCGATAAGGTTTTTGCCTGTTACTTTGTATTTTCTGCTCATAATAACGGAAAACATCTGTAAAGATTCGCCTAACAGTTTTCCAAAAACGCCGGGTAATTGCAAATCCTGCCTTATTGTTACTTTTGACAGCATAATGAGCGCTTGAAGCGTTACGGCGCGGTGAATACCGGCTTCTAACGCGCCTGATGTGATTTTAAACGCTCCAATAGTAAAAAGCACGCGTCCGTATGGGATGATCAGGTTGAACGCAATAATAAATAAGGTAATTAAAACCGTAAAAATAAAATTGGTTTTTTTGCCGCAAAGGAACGCAAGAAGCCAAAAAAATAAAAATTGCATTACTCTGTATTCTATGCCAGAATTAAATAAAAGCGCCGGGATTATTAATAATCCTGTTATAAATAAAGCCTTCGCGCTGAAGGCACTTTGGTAAAACTCATTCCTTTTCATTTCTAATTCCCTTGAACCATTTTGATTTTCTAATAAACGCTTCGCAGAAAATACCAAGAACAATGCCTGTTATTAACCCTGCCGCTAAAAATGCAGGCGCGATATACCTGACATTGCCTCGGAAAATAAATACATGCGCTATAACAAGCTGCGATAAATTCGAAACAACAGCGCCTGCTGTTCCAATGCCTATAAATGATATATGCTTTTTACCAAACACATTGCATAAAAAATACATAAGCAAAGCCGATAAAAAACTCCCCGTCATGGAAAAAAGAAAAACATACGAAAACAGCGTTCCTGAAATCAATGCCTGCCCTATTACTTTTATGCTGACTAAAACTAAAAAAGACTGCAATGGAAAAATATTACACGCAAGCATAATCGGCAGATTCGCAAGCCCGATCCGCATAAAAGGAAGCGGTTTTGGTATCATGTACTCGACAGCCGAGAGGAAGAGGCAGAATGCGCCTAGCATCGCAAGGTTCTTTGCCCCGGCGTCATTATTACCATGCGACACTGTCAACATCATTGCCTCCTGCGCTGCGCATTATTAATAAAACATTATTAGGAAGGCAGGCGGCCCACTCTCCCTGCCTTGTAATAAAACCTGCCGCTATGCAGGTCTGATTATTGCACGGAGAGCTGACTATCCATGCGCGGTTTTTTTCGAGTTTAATAGTTGTAACTCCGAGAGGGCCGTAAATATCAACTGTTTCTTCAGCCTCAGCAGGATATGTCCATTCGCCGCCTTGAGAGCGTATTAGTATCTGCGGCTGTGCCTGCGGCATTATATAAACTTTATATACCGCGAAGAATGTTAATATTATAACAAGAAGGATAATTAAAATGTCGAACGGTTTTAACCATGATTTCATTATATAAATAATATCAGAACCATCGGCGGAACTTAAAAAATACAATCATGACAATTGCAACTAAACACATAACGCCGAGAACAATGAAATACCCAAAGCTAGTGCCTAATTCGGGCATATTTTCAAAATTCATGCCGTATATTCCCGCGATAAAAGACAGAGGAATAAAGATGGCGGAAATCATCGCCAAAACTTTCATTACCTTGTTCAGCTGATACGATAAAACAGACAAATTCACTTCCATGATACTCGACAGCCATTCGCGGTAATGTTCTACCTGCATTACAGCATGATCCAAATTTTCAATAAGATCCTGCAAGAATGGTTTTATCTCCCCTGTTTGGAAAAATGATTCTTGCCGGGAAATTAATAATAAATTGTTTCTTAGCGGCAGAATCGCTTTCTTTACCAGCAGCAGATATTTTTTAGTTTCCTGTATCTCCTCGATATAAGTATCATCGCTTGTTCTGGTAGCGCGATCCTCCAGATTTTCTATATGTTCTTCTAAATGGTTTATAGAGTTAAAATATTCATCTACAATTTTATCTATAATTAAATAAGCCAAATAATCGCTTTCCATTTTGCGGATTTCACCCGTGTTTTCAATTATTTTTTTTCTAATACTTTCAAACGCGCCTCTTGATAATTCCTGAAAAGTTAACAGGACATTTTTCATAATAATTACTCCAACCTGGGTAATAATTAATTCATCCGCCTTTCCGTCATGGGAAACAGAGCGCCGGTCCTTCCTGAAAGGCAGGAAAAATTTTTTCTTTTCTGCGTTTGAACGGAAAAAAGTATTCTTTTTTTGTATAATTGTCTTAACTAACAAGAATCTGTATTTATCAAAAACCTCCATTTTGGCCTGTTGTTCTGTTTGCAGAATATCTTCGATGGTTAAAGGGTGAATATCCAGCAATTCACCTAACCGCTTAATTGAATCAATGTCTTTTAATCCGCTGACATTTATCCATAGCATTTTTGAATCGTCTTTAAGTTTTATTACTTCATCAATGGAAGAGACATCTTTTGTCTGCGCAGATTCTGAATCATAATTTATAAAAGATAATTTCATTTCCGCAGCGGGTATGTCCCCTGCATAAACCGGATTAATAACATCTAAATATTTTGATTTTGCTGACGCCATCCGTATTTCTCCCAATCATTAATACCTGATAGCCTAACGAATATACAAAACCGCACCCTTCTGCCGGATACACGTGAGGATTGATTCGTATATTTATGTTAAACCGATATATTAATTATTTAGAACCCGATTTACCAAAAACTCCTACTCTATCCTGTTCTTCCAATATTTCGTTTTCCATTTCATTTATTTTAGCATTATAGTCCGCTTCTTCTTTTTTAAAGGTGTCTTCAATTTCATTTATTTTTTCTTCGCGTTTAGCTTCTTCGTTTCTTTCCATTTCAATTATTTCATTCATTTCTTTTACTCTTTCTTTCTCTTTCATAATAATCCTTCCTTCTATTTTATTTATATAATAGGGAAATTCCCTTTATATACAGGTCATGGCAGCATCTGACGATTTTGTCCACACTTCTCGCCAATGGCACTATCATATCATATATTGGCGTTTTTTACAAGACTTTTTATTGTCAAATGTTTTATAACAATGAATTCGCCTAATATGCATATTAAAATCCATATTTACTCTTTTTCAAAATTTCGCTAAATTTGCCTTATGAAGAAAATATCCCTGACAGGTATAAAGCCGACAGGCGACCTGCATATCGGCAACTACTTCGGCGCTATAAAACCTGCGCTTGAACTTGTCAAAGATTACGATGCAAGGTATTTTATCGCCGATTACCACGCGCTTAACACGATGAAAGACGCGAAAGAACTTAACTCCACAATCAGGCAGGTTGCCGCAGGCTGGCTTGCTTCGGGGCTCGACCCAGAAAAAGTTATTTTTTACAGGCAAAGTTCCATCCCTGAAGTTTTTGAACTAACCGCAATGCTCATGGCGTTTACAAGCAAAGGTCTTATGAACCGCGCCCACGCCTACAAAGCCGCGATTCAGGAAAACAGCGAAAAGGGCGATGACACAGACGCTGGAATTAACATGGGGCTTTTTACATACCCTGTATTAATGGCGGCAGATATTATCATTTTTGATTCGGATATAGTTCCTGTCGGCAAGGATCAGGTGCAGCATATCGAGATGGCGCAGGATATCGCGCAGTCTGTAAACGCGAATTACGGGCAGCAGGTTTTAAAAGTTCCTCAGGCGGCGGTTCAGGAAGATTCCGCCGTTATCCCGGGGCTAGACGGCCGCAAGATGAGTAAGAGCTACAACAATGTAATCCCTCTTTTCGCGCCTGAAAAAACGCTGCGAAAAACAATTATGCGCATAACAACAAACTCGCAAACTGTAGAAGAGCCGAAAAATCCCGATGAAAGCCAGATTTACCAGCTCTATAAATTATTCGCAGACAGCGAAGAGCAAACCGCCCTTACAAACCGTTACCGCGCAGGCGGAATGGGCTGGGGGGACGCAAAGGAAGAACTGTTTCGCGTAATTAACCGCTGTTTGTCCCCTATCCGCGAACGCTATGACGCGATAATGGCGGACATCCCCGCGCTGGATAAAATTCTGGCGCAGGGAGCAGAAAAGGCAAGGCCGATTGCTTCGGCGACTGTTAAGCGTTTCCGCAAAGCGGCGGGAATAGATTAATACAGGGGTATTTATGAATACAATCGCGTGTATAGGAAGCGGCAATATGGGCTTCGCTTTAATGAAGCGCGCCGCAAAGGGAACGGAAATCTACATTACAGACGCTGACGCGCAGAAAGCGAAACAGGCGGCGGCGGAACTTGGAGCGAAAGTTTTATCTTCCAATGAAGAAGCGGCGGAAAAAGGCGGCATTGTATTTCTTGCCGTTAAACCGCAAATTTTACCGCAGGTGTTAGGCGAAATTGCGCCGGCTGTTGTAAAAAGACACGGGGCCGGCATACCGCCTGTGCTAGTTTCAATGGCGGCAGGCTGGTCAATCGAAAAGATACAAGAATCCATCGGAGAAAAAATCCCAACAGTAAGAATAATGCCCAACACGCCCGCTCTTATCGGCAAGGGAATGATCGCGATGTCTTATTCTGCCGAAGTTCCGGCGCAGACTGTATCGTCTTTAGGAAAGATTTTAAGCGGCGCAGGCGTTGTAGACATTGTAGAAGAGCGGTTCATGAATGCGGTTACAGGGCTTTCAGGTTCCGGTCCTGCGTATGTGTATTTATTTATCGAAGCATTAGCGGACGGCGGAGTTCAGGCAGGGCTTCCAAGAGACAAGGCGCTTAAGTACGCAGCTCAAACAGTTTCCGGGTCAGCCGCGATGGTTCAGGAAACAGGCAAACACCCCGGCGAATTAAAAGATATGGTAACATCCCCGGGCGGCACCACAATAGCCGGTATCGCCGCCCTCGAAGGCGGAGCCTTCCGCAGCACCGTGATAAAAGCCGTAGAAGCCGCCTGGAAACGCTCAATAGAGTTGGGATAAACCGCCGATATTGTAATATGCGCCGGGTTCTTCTCTTTCTTCCATTATTCGCATCAATTTTTACTCCTCTTTTCGCACAAGGACATGAACAGTGGCAATATTCTGATGTTATCCGCGGCGAAGTAGTTATAGATTATGAGCCAATCTACGCAGGCCATATAGACGAAGAATACCCTCTCAGCGCCGAGGCGGCAGGCAGGAGGGCTCTGGAAGAAATGGCCCTGTTTTTTTCCGCGATGATCTACGGCTGGTCTTTCAATTATGAAGTTGGAGAGCGAGCAAGAAACATCGCTGAACTTTTAGAACTTGAACCTTGCGGCGAAATAAAATGGGGCGATTCTGGTCTTAAAGTAACTGAAACAGAAATCAGGGATATGAACTTAAGGGTATGGGCGGATTATAATTTAAATGATTCACAGCAAAAACGCATGCAGGTGTGGCGCACAGGAATGATCAGAAACGCGCAGGCTACAGGTTACGGCCCTTCGTTTCTGGAAGAATACCCCGGCTGGACCGCGGTTAAAAAAATGGCGCTTGAAGATTCTGCGAGAGCTGCTCTGCGCGCGGCATTAAGAGGCAGCGAAAGAAACCGGCCGAAAGAGGTAACAGGGTTCATCAGCCTTGCGTCATTTCCTCGCTATTACATAGATTCCGGGCGCTGGTCTGTTTTCGCGCGTTTCAGAGTGCAGATAACAAATATAATACCTTTTGCGGCTTATTAAAATCAGTGCGTTTCTGTTTTAGGTTTAATTTGATACTGAGACATATTCTTTCCGCGGACAATAGCGCAATTTCTCCCGTTTCCTTTCGCTGAATACAAAGCCTTATCCGCCAAATCGTAGAGTTCCTCAAAATTTTTAGACTCTCCGCATTTATCAATATATACGCCGATGCTCATTGTTACATATTCAGAAGCGTTGGATTTTTCGTGCGGAATTTTTAACGCCTTTATTAATTTAGTTACGCGGTTAATCACGGCGTCTACATGGGAAATATCTTTTTCGAACCAAAGCAGGGCAAATTCTTCACCGCCGACCCTTGCGCAGTAAACACCCATTGTTTTATTAAGCCTGATAAGAGCTTCGCCGATTGCGCGCAGGCAGTCATCGCCTTTTGGATGCCCGTAAAAATCGTTGTAATATTTAAAGAAATCTATATCCGAAATGGCAACGCACAGATAATCATCCGAAGATCTGTAATTAGTTAAATATCTTTGGAAAGTCTGTTCAAAATCGCGGCGGTTTCTTAACTTGGTTAATTCATCTATCGTGCTTTGATCCAGATACTTGTTGCGCTCCTCTTCCATTTTCCATGCGTTTAATTCCGACACTAAGCGCAGCATTGTAATGCGCCAGCATATGAACAGGCTTATAAGAGCGGAAAATATTACATTGTAAATATCAACTATATATATACCGGGCTCTTTTAAAAGAACTGCAGATGCAATAAAAACAGCGGTCGCGCTTGCTATCAAACATAAATTAAAAACAGGGGAGCTGTAAAACAAAAACAGCGAGCAAACAAGAAGCGTCATAAAAGTTACCGTGTAGTGTTCGCGGTTCATCAATACGCCTGTAAAAATGCCGAAGAAAACAACGTTTATAAAAAACAGGATGATAAGGATATATACTTTTCTTTTATTCTCAGGCCTCTTCTGCTGATTAATCAATCTGATATTGCGGTTCGCAATAATAAAAAGTATTAAACTGAAAAAAGCTATAACCAAATAAGCCGCGGCTTCGTGGATATTGCGGTTCACTAACAGGGGAAAACATGAAAAAAGCACAGCTAGAACTATCGCAAGAACATTACCTATACGCAGGTTGTAAAGATTGTTCTTATGTATTCTTTCCATACATTCATGATATTGATCGTATCCAAGAGAATAATAACGCCATAAAGTGAACAACTTTTTCATTAGGTTTATTTCTTCCCCGAATACAGGGTAAATTCCATCTTTTCTTTGTTCTGCGAAAGCATACTAAGCCATAAATTCTTCTTCTTTGTGATTTCTTTGCTTTTACGCCCGACACTTCTTAACTTTTCATAAATCTGCGAGCCGTTCTTTGCGGCAAGCCATGTTCTATAATGCTCCGCCTGGAAAATTACATTCGCTTTTTCTTCAACTTCTTTATCGATGTGTCTTTCGTACGCGTTTAAAAGAAGCTGGTACTTTTCCTTGATTCCCCTGAGATAATCTAAAATTAATCTGTCGAATGACGGAAGTTTCTCGCTGAGATCCACAAGATGAGACAAATATTCCACCGCAAGATAATAATCTTCGTCTCTGCAATACGCTTTTAAACCATGCCTGCACAGCTGCACATAAGATTCATTATCGATTGAAGTCATGCCAAAAATGGAAACAGGGGATGTTACGGTAAATTTCGGCATGGATATCGCTACCTTTGTAAGCAGTTCCATAATATCCTGATAAATGCGCTGTTCCCACAAATTTTCGCGGATGGACGAAAAAAGTTTTGTCATGTCTTCGGCGAATTGTTCTTTGTAGCGCTCGTTCTTGTCAAATACAACTTCGCAGGTTGGAATCATAACTCCTTTAAATTCAATGTGCCCTGTGTCAAAGAAGTAAAGCGCGTTATTCTGGGCGAGCGTGCAGGTAGCCGCCGCGTTTTCTTTTTCATAGTTCATCAATACCTGCTTTGCAATCATGATTCTGGAATCGTGAGGTGAAAGTTCATTGGCTCTTGTCTGAAGCCTCGCGCCTGAATTAAGAAGGAACCCCGCGAGATTTCCCCTCTCTGTAATGATCAAAGGGCTTTGGGTATTGCCCCCTGTGATTCCGGCGGTAATTTTAAAAATGGGAAGCGCGTCAGCCTTTTCGCCGCGCTTTGTGATAATCGCTGGATCATTTACAACATTGGTTTTGCAGAAATAATCGATAATGCAAAGCGTAACCATAAGCGCGTCGGTGGCGCTCGCGGCTACCACAACCATTTCATCTCCGCGCTCTCTTTGGCTTATCGCTCCGCACTGAGTTGAAATACGTTTAATTTCATTTTCGATCGCCCAGTCAAGATTGTGCATCATCGAAAGATTCTTTCTGGACTCCATGCAAAATTTAGTATAACCGTGGATATCCAGCATGGCGACATAAAGGTTGGAAATTTGAAGCGTCTTTTTTAAATCTCCGGCTTCAGGAAAATCCTTGTCGGGGATAACCATTTCCTTCCAGAGTTTTTTATGAGTGTTCGGACATATAGCGGAAAAGAAACCCCAGTTTGTGCGTTTTAAAAGCAGGAAGGCCTTCATGATAACGGCATGCGTCCATTTATCTTTTAGCACAGGCTGAATCAGTTCTCTGAGTTTTGAAAAAGTGATAATTTCTTTAGAAACTATCTTATCGTAAAGAAACGAGAAAAACTCATACTCTGACATTCCGCTGTTATATTCGCTAATGTTTTTCACTTGTTTACCTAGTGATTATTATACTATACACTTAAATAAAATAACAGAGATAAAATTGAGAAAAATGTTGTTAATCCGGCAGAATTAGGATATAGTTAGATTAAGGAAATATTATGGAAACCGCCGCCGCTTTGAACAATTCCGCCGTTGCGCTTACAGAAGCGAACAAGCCATTTGAAGCGATCCCCCTGTTCCGAGAAGCGTTAATTTTAGAGCCTGAGAACCCCCTTTTGTGGATGAATCTGGGAATAGCTCAGCAAAAAACAGGGGAATACACGCAGGCAATCGATAGTTTTCAGCGTTCACTCGTAATAGACGGCAATATTGCCGAGTCATGGCATTCCATGGGACTTATTTACTATGAATTAAACGAGTTTGAGTCAGCCAGAGAGTGTTACCTGTCGGCGCTTAAAATTACAGACAATGATCCTAAAATATGGAACAATCTAGGCGTTGTGTATTTTAACAGCGGTGATTTCGAAGATGCGCGAGTCTGTTTTGAAAAAGCAGTAAGTCTCATCCCTCAATATATTGACGCATTAATAAATCTCCGCGATACATGCCGGGAACTCGGCGATTACCGAGCCGCAGCCGAATTTGAACGGGTCATATCTGGTTTAGAATATAACGTCCAGGAATAATATTTTATATGAAAGTACTCTATGTAGCCGAGCTTGTCGGCAAGGCTGGAGTTTATACATTAAAAAAAGCTCTTAAAGATTTAAAGACAAGGTACCGGTGGGATTTTTTAATTGTCTGCGCCGACGGAGCGACAGGCGGAAACGGTCTTGGCAGAAGCCATGCGGCTTACATTCACAAAATGGGCGCAAATGCAATTACCCTCGGCGAGTGCTGCTTCTATAAAAAAGATTTAACAGAAAATATTGATAAATGCTCGTATGTCCTGCGCCCGGAAAATCTCAATATTGAAGCTCCCGGCATCGGTTCAAAAGTTTTTAACGCAGGCGGTGAAAAAATTGCCGTTGCGGTTTTCATAGGTCAAAATTGTTTTAACAGGATTCACCCGAACAACCCTTTTACTACCCTTTCGCCTGTGCTTGAACGCCTGCGAAAACAAACTCCGTATGTTGTTGTTGATTTCCACGCGCAGGCAACCGCCGAAAAGAAAACATTTTTTTACGCCGCAGACGGTTTATGCTCCGCGGTAATCGGATCGCACATCAGAGTACAGACCGCGGACGAGACAATCATGCCGGGGGGAACAGCGTTTATAACCGACGCGGGGCGGACAGGCAGTCAGCAATCCATTGGCGGCTGCGAGATTAATTCGCGCGTAAAGGAATATTTAACAGGTATACCCGACTGGACCCGCGACGCGTGGGAAGCGCCGCAGCTGCAAGGCGTATTTTTAGACATCGGCAAGGACGGTAAAACTCAATTGATAGAACGCGTGCGCTTTGGGATTGATTTAAAACCGGAAGCCGAAGGCGATTAAGTCCCTTCTTTTACAATTTCTATTCTGACGCCGTCGTTTTGATCCGGCTCGTCTTTCGGCGGAATTGTTACGCGCAATATTCCGTTTTTGTAAACCGCTTTTACCTTCTCCTGCGCATATTTATCCAGAGGGACAAAGTATTTCTGCTTTTCGATATCTTTCATTTTAAGGCGGCGTTTAAAGTAGCGCACATTCTCTTCGGCATTAAATCTTGTCTGGCTGTCTTCCTCCGCGCCCGAGCTTCCGATTTTCGCGGTGAAAACCATGTAATCGCCCTGGAAGGAAAGACTAATATCTTTTTCATCAAAACCGGCAAGCGCGAATTCAAAAACCAAAGACTTGTCTTCAGTCATAAAAACATTCATCGGCGGGTATGAATAATTAGGATAAAAGTCGGTGTTTTCGTCGAAGAACTGTTTAAATATGAACGGCTCCTGGGAAAAATTTCCGCTGCCGCCGCAGTTGTTAAAGTTCCTGTGGAACTCACTGTTAAACTTCTGGGCTGCATCGAATATTTCATCGAAAATACTTCCCAAATCCATGTAATTTCTTGTGCCTTTCATAAAAAACTCCTTGCGCGAACGCTTTCGCCGTTCACTAAATCAAATACATCCCCATACGGGCGATGTTTATGAACCATTAGGCTCCATGGTTAAATTTACTAAAGATTAGCTGAAAAGTCAAATGAAATGTTAATATCCTGAGGCACTGTTTCCAGAGAGCAGTTTTACGGCGGAACTTGTCCCGATTCTCGAAGCTCCGGCATTTATAAACATTTCAAGGTCGTCTCTGGTTTTAACGCCGCCTGCCGCCTTGATTTTTACGTCTTTCCCAATGTGTTTCTTAAAAAGCTCCACATCCGCGAGAGTCGCCCCGGCTGTGCCAAATCCCGTTGAGGTTTTTATAAAATCAGCTCCTGCCTCGGTTACGATAGCGCACATGCGGATTTTTTCCTCTTCTGTAAGGTAACACGTTTCGATAATCACTTTTAATATTTTTTCGCCGCAGGTTTTTTTAATTAATTTAATTTCCTCAAGCACAAAATCAAAATTGTTATTTTTTACATCGCAGACATTTATTACCATGTCTATTTCGTTAGCGCCGCTTAAAATCGCGCGTTCGGCTTCCATAACTTTCGCAGCGGTGATTGAATAACCAAGCGGAAACCCGATTACCGTACAGATGTTTAAATCTTTATATTCATTATTGATTGGTTTCACATAACAGGGGGGAACACAGACTGAAGCGGTTTTAAATTTAATAGCTTCTTCGCAGAGGGTTTTTATTTCCTCCCGCGAAGAAGTCATTTTTAACAGAGTGTGATCAATTCTTGATAGAATTTCAGCATCTGTCATACTATTAAATCTTATTAATCGCCATTAACACAAAATATACAAGGAACAGCGCAGAGGCGCCGATTATGATTGTGTGCACTTCTTTTATCTTGTTATTAAAGAGTTTAACAATTACATAGAAAATAAAGCCCGCCGCGATACCGAAAGAAATGTTATACGCAAATGTCATAACGGCGATTGTAAGGAACGCCGGGATCGCCTCTTCCAAGTCTTTCCATTGAATGCCGATAAAAGATTCCGACATCATAATGCCTACGATGATCAATATGGGCGCTGTCGCCTGAGCCGGAGCCATGCCGAACAGCGATACTAACGGAAGACAAATCAGGAATAAAAGAGCCGTTACAACAGATGTTAAACCAGTGCGTCCGCCTTCGCTGATACCGGAAGCGCTTTCGATATAGGTTGTTGTGTTGGAAGTGCCGAACAGCGCGCCGATTGAAGTGGCGGTCGCGTCAGCGAATAACGCCTTATCCATTTTTGATTTAAAACCTTTTGATTCAAACAGGGCTTTTTCATCATCATCATCAAAGATACCGTGTTTTCTTCCTGTTCCGATCAATGTGCCGATTGTGTCGAATGTGTCTGTAAGGCTGAAAGCAAAAATTGTAATTAATACAATAAACACCCTTCCGTCCGCAAAGAGGGTTTTAAAACCAATCTCACCGAAGAAAGCAAACGACACTTCGCCGAAACCGGAAAGCGCGGACATGTCAAAAAGTCTTTCAGGAACATGGGTTATTCCCATCGGGATGCCAATCAGCGTCGCGGCAACAATGCCGATTAACATCGCGCCTTTTACTTTGAGCTGCATCATAATAATAGTAACCGTAAGACCGATAAGCGCAAGAACAGGGCCCGCGGAATTAAACTTGCTTAGTTCGGGTACAGCGTCCGCGCCGTGGGTAAAGCCCGGAGAAGTAGAAACAAAGTTAATAAAACCAGCGTTTTTAATACCAATGTAAGCGATGAAAAGACCGATACCTCCGCCAATCGCAAGCTGAAGCGATTTAGGAATTGATTTAATAATTGCCTTTCTAAGACTTGTAACTGTAACAATTACGTTAACAATACCGCAGATAAAAACCATGGCAAGCGCTTCCTGCCATCTGAACCCTAACGCTCCGCATACGGTGTAGGCAAAGAAAGCGTTCAATCCCATGCCAGGCGCTGTCGCGTAAGGAACTTTTGCAACAAAACCCATAATGAGAGTTCCAACAGCGGCGGCGATAATTGTAGCGACAAAAACGCCGCCCCAGCTCATCGGGTTATCTTCAGTTCCCGCAATCGCGAGTATGCTTGGGTTTACAAACATGATGTATGCCATTGTAAAGAAAGTTGTAAATCCCGCTAAAACTTCAGTCTGTATATTTGATCCGTTTTTGGTTATTCCAAAAAATTTATCCATTAGAAAACTCCTTATTTAACATACAGCGGGCGTTCAACATATTTGGTGTGCAAGAGCTTGTGCGCCTTGTGTCCGCCGGGCTCGCCGAGGAATTCCTTGTAAACCTGCCCTATAAACGGATTCTGATGCGAACAGCGGTACTGCGATTTTTCATCGTCTGTGTATACGCCGCCTGTGCGCTGTTTGCGGATTTCGTCCGTACAGCCGTAGGGCTGTCCGCCGCCTGCGATACATCCGCCGCGGCACGCCATAACCTCTACAAAGTGATAAGGCGGCTCTTTGCCGGCTTTAAGCGCAGCGCGGATTTTATCCAATACAGCCGCGATATTACCCATCTGGTGAGCGACCGCAATGCGAATCTTTGTGCCGTTACCAAAATCAACTTCGCCTTCCTTAACGCCGTCCAAGCCGCGCGCAGGTTTAAAGTTGACATCGGCAAGTTCTTTCTTTGTAACAAGGTAGTAAGCGCTGCGAACAGCCGCTTCCATTACGCCGCCTGTTACGCCGAAAATTGTGCCGGCTCCTGTGTACGGTCCCAACGGACTGTCGGCTTCTTCGTCATTGAGTTTTAATATTTCGATACCTGCCTGTTTGATCATGCGGGCAAGTTCGCGCGTTGTGATTACGATATCGACATCGTAACCATGCCCTGCGCTCTTCATATCGTCGTTGCGTTTTGTTTCCCATTTCTTCGCGGTACACGGCATAACGGAAACCGAATAAACCTTGTCTGCGTTTACTCCGGCTTTCTCAGCCCAGTACGCCTTGATCATAGCTCCCATCATCTGCTGCGGCGATTTGGCTGTCGAGAAATTGGGAATCATGTCGGGGTAATATTTTTCCATGTAGTCTACCCACGCAGGGCAGCAGGAAGTGATAAGCGGAATGGGGCTTCCCTTTTCGTTTAATCTTTTTACAAGTTCGGAGCCTTCTTCCATTATGGTAAGGTCTGCCGAGAAGTTTGTATCAAAAACTGTTTTAAAACCGAGCCTGCGAAGAGCCGCGTAAATCTTTTTTGTAAAAACCGTTCCCGGCGGCAAGCCGAATTCTTCCGCGAGAGCGACACGAACCGCAGGCGCTATCTGCACAACAGGATGCATACTTTCATCTTGAAGAGCGTTCCATACCTTAACTGTGTCATCGCGTTCGTAAATCGCGCCGACAGGGCAATGCGCTGCGCACTGTCCGCATTTAATACACGGGCTTTCACCTAACGGTGTGTCTGCCGCGCTTGCGATTTTTCCATTAATACCGCGTCCTAAAAATTCCAGCGCCCATACATTCTGAACATCCTGACACACTTTAACGCATCTGCCGCAGCGGATACATTTTTCAGGACACAGAACAATCGCCGGGTTTGAATCGTCTACCGGAATACTGTTTTTCACTTTAACGAAGGGCGTTTCCCTTATTCCAAACTCCGCTGCCAAATCCTGAAGTTCGCAGGACTGGTTACGCGGACACTGGAGACAGTCATTGGGGTGATTGGAAAGGATCAGTTCAAGAACTGTACGCCTTACGGCGATAATTTCCGGGTCGTGCGTGATAATTTTCATGTTCGGCTCGCACGCCGTACAGCAGGCGCGAACCATTTTAGGAGAACCTGCAAGACGCACGATACAAATACCGCATGACGCCCACGCAGTGAGATCGGGATTATAGCAAAGAGTGGGTATTTTTATATTTACCATTTTCGCCGCGTCCAGAACCGTTGTTCCGGACTCTACTTCCAATTCTTTTCCGTTTATTGTTATGTTAATCATTTTACTCCCCCTATGCCTTTGACACCGCGCCGAATTTACATGCAGCCTGACATTCGCCGCATTTAAGACAATCCGCCTGATTAATAAAATACGGCGGCTTTTTCTTGTCGGGATACTTGCCGGCATCTTCCGGGACTATGCAGTTCGCAGGGCATTTTTTCGCGCAAAGACTGCATCCGATACATTTTGCAGGATTAATTGTAAAGCTTAAAAGTTTCTTGCACTTGCCCGCGCGGCATTTTTTATTATGAATATGCTCTTCATATTCTTCCTTAAAGTTTTTCAGAGTAGACAAGACAGGGTTCGCGGCAGTACAACCGAGCATACAAAGCGAAGCTTTGGTAATCGCGTGTCCGATTTCATCCAGTTTAAGAAGATCTTCGTCAGTTCCCTTGCCTTCCGCGATTTTTTCAAGAATCTTTAAAATCTGCGTTGTGCCGATACGGCAAGGAGAACATTTACCGCAGCTCTCCTCTACGCAGAATTCCATGTAGAAACGCGATACGTCTACTACGCAGTCGTCTTCGTCCATGACAATCATGCCGCCTGAACCCATCATGGAACCGTTAGCCGTTAATGTGTCAAAGTCGATGGGAAGGTCAAGAGATTTTTCTGTCAGGATACCGCCCGAAGGACCTCCTGTCTGCACTCCCTTGAATTTTTTTCCGTTCTTTATGCCGCCGCCGATGTCAAATACGATGTCGCGTAACGTAGTGCCCATCGGGACTTCGATAAGACCTGAACTTTTTACCTTTCCTGTAAGAGCGAAAACTTTTGTTCCCTTGGATTTTTCGGTGCCGATTTTCGCCAGCCATGCGCCGCCTTTTGCCGTGATAACAGGCACATTCGCGAGCGTTTCTACGTTGTTAATAATTGTAGGTTTCTGCCACAAGCCTTTGTTGGCTGGGAAAGGCGGTTTTGGAACAGGCATTCCCCTGTTGCCTTCAACCGACTTGATAAGCGCGGTTTCTTCGCCGCAGACAAACGCGCCTGCGCCCAAGCGGATTTCGATGTCAAAATCAAAACCGGAGCCTAAAATATTTTTACCTAAAAGCCCGTATTCGCGAGCCTGAACAAGAGCGATTTTTAAACGCTCGATAGCAAGAGGATATTCGGCGCGGATATAAACAAAACCTTGATTGGAGCCGATTGCCTTACCTGCTGTAATCATGCCTTCGATAACCGAGTGCGGGTCGCCTTCGATTGTGGAACGATCCATGTACGCGCCGGGGTCGCCTTCGTCGGCATTGCAGATAACAAACTTCTGATCTCCTTGCGCTTTTCTTGCCAAATCCCACTTTAACCATGTGGGGAATCCAGCGCCGCCTCTTCCGCGAAGACCGGACGCTTTCATTTCTTCTATTACTTGCTCGGGAGTCCATTCAAAGAGGACTTTTTCAAGTCCCGAATAGCCTTCGCGGGCGATGTATTCATCGATTATTTCAGGATCGATAACGCCGCAGTTACGCAAAACAACGCGGTACTGTTTCTGATAAAAAGGAATATCCTCAACAACGGTGATACTCTTTTTCGCGTCGCCTTCGTTGTAAAGAAGCCTTTTTACTTCGCGTCCTTTTACAATCTGCTCCGCGATAATTTCCTTCGCGTCTTCGGGTTTAACCTCGACATAAAATGAATCTTCGGGCAGAACTTTTACAATCGGACCCTTTTCACAAAAACCGAAACAGCCGGTTTTAACAATCTGCACCTGATCTTTAACGCCCTGTTTATCCGCTTCCGCGTTGAGCTGCGAAAAAAGTT